>Cinder_p2__coassemble_1388_pt1 | contig 33234 bp, 25 predicted proteins | sample Cinder_p2__metabat2_low_PE_026 | metagenome-assembled genome bin Cinder_p2
CAACGACCCCCTGATTAACAGTCAGGTGCTCTAACCAACTGAGCTACTGAAGCAGATTCTTTTCGTAATTGCGCTGCAAAGGTAATGGCTTTTATTGAAATATGCAATATCTTTGCAAAAAAAATTAGAATATGAATAAAATAATTGGAATAGGCAATGCTTTGGTCGATGTTCTGGCCACAATAGAGAGTGATGAACTGCTAAAGGAAATGCAACTTCCGAAAGGAAGCATGCAGCTGATAGATGAAGATAAGTTGCAGATAATCAAAACTAAATTTGCAGAGATGCACACGCATCAAGCTACAGGTGGTTCGGTAGGGAATGCTATATTGGCATTGGCAAACTTGAGTATGCCTGTAGGATTGGTAGGAAAGGTTGGACGCGACTCTTTGGGTGAATTTTTTAAGAATAACTGTAGAGAGCATGGAATTGACGCTCGTTTAAAGGAGTGCGACAGTCCCTCTGGTGTGGCTTCTACGTTTATCTCGCCGGATGGAGAGCGCACGTTTGGTACGTTTTTGGGAGCTGCAGGTTCTATGTTGGCCGAGGATCTTTCACCCGAAACATTTTCCGGATACGACTGCTTGTTTGTGGAAGGCTATTTGGTGCAGAACCATGAATTGGTGTTGCGTGCTATGGAACTGGCCAAAACTGCAGGTATGAAGGTATGTTTGGATTTGGCCAGTTATAATATTGTGGAGGCCGACCACGCTTTCATTTCGCAAATTGTAGATGAGTTTGTGGATATTGTCTTTGCTAATGAAGAAGAGGCAAAAGCTTTCTCGAAGGCAGATGTAGAAGGGGCATTGGCCGATTTGGCATGTCGCTGTGAAGTGGCTGTAGTGAAGGTGGGACCTCACGGGGCATACATAAAGCGTGGCAACGAGTGTGTGCATGTGGCAGCCAAGGAAGTACAGACTGTGGTTGATACGACGGCAGCCGGTGATTTCTTTGCAGCAGGTTTTCTTTATGGTTATGTGCAGGAATTGCCACTCGACAAATGCGGACGTATAGGCTCCGAACTTTCCGGACAAGTAATCCAAATAGTGGGAACAGCTCTCCCACAGGAAACATGGAACGAAATAAAGTTAAATATTAACACTATCTTGTCGGAATAGCCGCCTTGTGTTCTACTTTTGTTCATTAGAACAAATAGAGTGCTTTTTATTATATAGTAAAGGAATGAAACTAACTCATCAGAAATTAATGCTCCTGTTCGGCTTTGTGATTGTGGCCGGAACATTTCTCAGCTTTAAACGTGATACACGAAACTTCGAAATCTCGAAGAATCTTGATATTTTTAATTCCGTGTTCCGTGAGCTGGATATCTGTTATGTGGATACCGTGAATCCCGAGAAGTCTATCGAGTCGGGTATCAACTACATGCTTTCGCAACTCGATCCCTATACGGTGTATTATCCCGAAAGCAAGAATGAAGAATTGAAGATGATGACCACCGGTAAGTTCGCCGGAATTGGCTCCATTATCCGTTTTCATAAGAAGAAGAACCACGTAGTGATAAATGCACCCTATGAGGGTATGGCTGCCCACAAGGCCGGATTGAAGCCGGGCGATGTGCTGCTTGAGATTGACGGCAAGGACCTTACAGGTAAAACCACCGAGCAGGTGAGCGAGCTTTTGAGAGGTGAACCGGGAACCAGCTTCGTGTTGAAGTATGAACGCCCGGGTGTTGCTGAACCGCAGACGGTGAAAATTACACGTGAGAATATACAAACTCCGGCTGTACCTTACTATGGGATGTTGGAGAACAAGGTGGGCTATATCGTGTTGAACAGCTTCTTTGATGGTTGTGCGCGTGATGTGCGCCGGGCTTTTATTGACTTGAAAGAACAGGGAGCAACCGCTATGGTGCTCGATCTTCGTAATAATCCGGGCGGACTGATGAATGAGGCGGTGGACCTTTTGAGTATGTTCATACCTAAGGGAACGGAAGTGGTGTCTACCAAAGGTAAACTGAAGCAAGCTTCTTCTGTGAGCAAAACTTCGAAAGAACCGCTCGATTTGCAGATGCCTATCGCAGTGATGGTGAACGGAAACTCGGCTTCGGCTTCGGAGATTGTGGCCGGATCGTTGCAGGATCTGGATCGTGCCGTGGTAGTGGGCGACCGTACTTTCGGTAAGGGACTAGTACAGGTGATTCGCGACTTGCCCTACGGTGGAAGCTTGAAAGTGACTACCTCGAAATATTATATTCCTAGTGGGCGCTGTGTACAGGCTATCAATTATCAAAAACGTGCGGCCAACGGACGTGCCGAGCGTATTCCTGACAGCTTGACGCACGTGTTTCATACAGCAGGTGGACGTCCGGTGCGCGATGGGGGTGGTGTGACTCCTGATGTGAAGTCTGATGAGGAGGAATTGCCCACCATGTTGTTTTATCTGGCTAATGACGATGTGCTTTTCGATTATGCTACTGATTTCTGTTTGAAACATCCTACTATCCCGGCTCCCGAACAGTTTGAAGTGACCGATGCTGATTATGCCGACTTTAAGGCTATGGTGAAAAAAGTGGGCTTTAAGTATGATCGCGAGAGCGAAAAGGCTTTGAAAACCTTGAAAGATATAGCTAAGATAGAAGGTTATACCGAAGATGCTAAGGCCGAGTTTGAAGCCCTGGAGAAGAAACTTACCCATAATCTAGACCGTGATTTGGACCATTTTTCTAAAGAGATAAAGATGTTGATAGCCGATGAAATAGTGCAGCGCTATTATTTTCAGCGTGGAACCATCATTCAGCAACTGAAGAATGATAAGGATGTGAAGAAAGCGGTAAGTGTGCTCACCGATGCTGCTGCTTATAAAAAGATACTGACTGTGGCCGATACTACGGCTGTGGCACAAAAGTAATATCTTCTGTGCAATGAATAAGAAACGCTTTCTCCGGTTGGTTGTTGGGGAAAGCGTTTTTATTTATACCCGGCAAAAGATTTGTAACAGTGATTGGAAAAATCGACAAAGGTCGAGAGGCTTTCAGAATAAGGAACCGGACAGCTTCTAAAGGTGCTAATTTGACAAAATGCTAAGTCGGTAGAAATCAAAAAAAAACTTATAGAACAAAGAAACTTTCCCAAACCTTTGGCTACAGTGCCTTTTCTGTGTATCTTTGCAAGTGAAATAAGATGAAATGTGAGGGGCTTGATAAAAGCTCCTTTTTTGTTTTTTAAAAGAATACTGAATGATTGACAAAAACATTGTCCGAAACATTGTGAACGAATGGCTCGAAGGAAAAGACTATTTCCTGGTAGATGTAACCGTGAGCCCTGATGACAAAATTGTGGTGGAGATTGACCATGCCGAAGGGGTGTGGATAGAAGACTGCGTGGAGCTGAGTCGTTTTATTGAGTCCAAACTGAACCGCGAAGAGGAAGACTTCGAACTCGAAGTAGGTTCAGCAGGAATAGGCCAGCCTTTTAAAGTACTTCAGCAGTACATAAACCACATCGGCATGGAGGTGGAGGTGCTTACCTGTACCGGAGAGAAATTTTGCGGTGTGCTCAAGGATGTGAATGAAGAACGCTTTGTGCTGGCCGTACAGAAGAAAATGAAAGTGGAAGGTTCCAAACGGCCCAAATTGGTGGAAGAAGACATGACGTTTGCCTATAATGAAGTAAAATATACTAAATATCTAATTAGTTTTAAATAAGAGCTATGGCTAAGAAAGAGGAAACAATCAGCTTGATTGATACATTTTCGGAATTTAAGGAATTGAAGAACATCGACCGCGCTACTATGGTAAGTGTGCTCGAAGAGAGCTTCCGCAGTGTGATTGCAAAGATGTTCGGTACGGATGAAAATTACGACGTGATTGTGAATCCCGATAAAGGGGATTTCGAAATCTGGCGTAACCGAGAAGTGGTGGCGGATGAAGATTTAACAAATCCGAATATGCAGATATCCCTGACGGAAGCACGCGGCATAGATGCATCCTATGAAATAGGTGAGGAAGTGACCGATGAAGTGATTTTCGCCAAGTTCGGACGACGTGCCATCTTGAATCTGCGCCAGACACTCGCTTCGAAAATACTGGAGTTGGAGAAAGACAGCCTTTATAACAAGTACATCGAGAAGGTGGGACAAGTGGTGAGTGCTGAGGTATATCAAATATGGAAAAAGGAAATGCTCCTACTCGATGACGAAGGCAATGAACTGCTACTTCCAAAAACCGAACAGATTCCCAGCGATTTCTATCGTAAAGGTGAGGCTGTGCGTGCCGTGGTGGCCCGGGTGGATAATACCAACAATAACCCTAAAATCATTTTGAGTCGCACATCGCCTATGTTCCTGCAACGCTTGTTCGAAATGGAAGTTCCCGAAATTAACGACGGACTTATTACCATCAAACGTATTGCTCGTATCCCCGGAGAACGTGCCAAGATTGCAGTAGAATCTTATGACGACCGCATCGACCCGGTAGGAGCATGTGTGGGTGTGAAAGGTTCGCGTATACATGGAATTGTGCGTGAGTTGCGTAATGAGAATATTGATGTGATAAACTACACTTCAAACATCTCACTTTTCATTCAGCGTGCACTGAGCCCTGCTACCGTATCTTCTATCCGTTTGGATGAGGAAAACAAAAAGGCCGAGGTGTTCCTGAAACCCGAAGAGGTGTCGCTTGCCATAGGTAAAGGTGGTATGAACATCAAATTGGCCAGCATGCTGACTGAATATACAATAGACGTTTATCGTGAACTTGATGAAACGGCCGATACCGAAGATATCTATCTGGATGAATTTAAGGATGAAATAGATGAGTGGGTGATAAACGCCATTAAAGGTATCGGCATTGACACTGCGAAAGGTGTGCTTAACGCACCGCGTGAAATGCTCATCGAGAAGGCCGACCTCGAGGAGAATACGGTGGACGATGTTTTGAGAATTTTAAAGGCAGAATTTGAGGAGTAATAAAAACGTATGGCTATAAGATTAAATAAAGTAACAAGAGATTTAAATGTAGGACTGACCACGGTTGTTGAGTTCTTGCAGAAGAAAGGATTCGAGGTGGAAAATGCCACCCCGAATACTCAAATCTCCAAGGAGCAATACGAACTGTTGGTGAAAGAATTCCGCAAGGACAAGAACCTGCGGATAGAATCGGAGAAATTCAGCCAGGAACGCCAAAACAAGGAGCGTAACAAGGCTTCTGTATCAATAGATGGATTTGAAGAGGCGAAAAAAGATGCCGAGAAGAAATCCAAGGAAGATGTAGTGAAAATGGTAGTGCCTGAAGAGTCACGCCCCAAGTTTAAACAAGTGGGAAAAATTGACTTGGACTCCCTGAATCGGAAGAAGAAAATATCTTCTCCTGCCGTGGCATCTAAACCTACTCCGATTGAAGAGAAAAAAGAAGATTCGAAAGCTGAAATGCAGGATGTTCCTGCAAATGTGAAGCCGGAACAGGTTAAGGAACCGGAGCAGGCTCCAAAGGAAGCATTGGTGGTAGAAACACTGGTGCAAGAGATAGTTACTGAACCAGAAAACCAAGAGAACAAGATAGAGGTGGCTACAGAACAGAATAATATCGAAGAAAAGAACGAAGAACAGAAAGACGGTGGCGTATTTAAAATTCGTCAAACGGAATTTGTATCGAAAATAAACGTTGTGGGACAAATAGACCTGGATGCGTTGAACCAGTCGACTCGCCCCAAAAAGAAATCGAAAGAAGAACGACGTAAAGAACGTGAAGAGAAGGAAAAACAACGTCAGGAACAGAAAAAACAGATGAAAGATGCTATCATCAAAGAAATCCGTAAGGTAGATGAGAAATCAGGACGTACCGATAAGGCGGAACATGATGAGGATAGCAAGAAAAAGAAGAAACGCAGCCGTATAAATAAGGAAAAGGTTGACATCAATTCGGTGGAACAACAGCCGATGTCGCGTGAAGGCAGAGGTGGTAAGGGTGGAAACGGACAACAAGGTGGAAACCGCCATGGAAAAGATCGTGACCGTAATAAAAAATCGTTTGCTGCCAAAAATGAGGTGAACGATGAGGATGTGGCAAAACAAATAAAAGAAACTCTTGCACGTCTTACCAATAAGGGAAAGAATAAGGCTTCGAAATACCGTAAGGAAAAACGTGAGAATGCCATGAACCGTCAACAGGAACTGGAAAACCAGGAAATGGCTGAAAGCAAGATTCTGAAATTGACTGAGTTTGTGACCGCAAATGAGCTGGCTAACATGATGAACGTGCCGGTTACTCAGGTTATTGGTACTTGTATGAGCATCGGTATTATGGTATCTATCAACCAGCGTCTGGATGCTGAAACCATTAACCTTGTAGCTGAGGAGTTTGGATTCCAAACCGAGTATGTGAGTGCCGAGGTGGCACAGGCTGTGGTTGAAGAAGAAGACCGTGAAGAAGATTTGGAACCGCGCGCTCCTATCGTGACTGTGATGGGACACGTAGACCATGGTAAGACTTCATTGCTCGACTATATCCGCAAAGCGAATGTGATTGCAGGTGAAGCAGGAGGTATCACCCAGCACATTGGTGCTTATAACGTGAAACTGGAAGATGGACGCCGAATTACTTTCCTTGATACTCCGGGACACGAGGCTTTTACTGCCATGCGTGCTCGTGGTGCGAAAGTGACCGACGTAGCTATTATCATTGTGGCTGCCGATGACAACGTGATGCCGCAAACAAAAGAAGCTATCAATCATGCTATGGCTGCTGGAGTTCCTATTGTGTTTGCTATCAATAAAATAGATAAACCGACTGCAAACCCCGATAAGATTAAGGAAGAACTCGCAGGAATGAACTTCCTGGTGGAAGAATGGGGTGGAAAATACCAGTCGCAAGATATTTCGGCCAAGAAAGGACTCGGTGTGAAAGAACTGCTTGAAAAAGTATTGCTTGAAGCTGAAATGCTTGATCTGAAGGCCAATCCAAACAGACGTGCTACTGGTTCTATCATCGAATCTACTTTGGATAAGGGACGTGGTTATGTGGCTACCGTATTGGTGGCTAATGGTACGCTGAAAGTGGGCGATATTGTGCTTGCCGGTACTAACTATGGAAAGGTGAAGGCTATGTTCAATGAGCGTAATCAACGTATTAAAGAGGCTGGTCCGTCAGCACCTGCACAAATTCTTGGACTGAACGGTGCTCCTACAGCCGGAGATACTTTCCATGTGATAGAAACCGAACAAGAGGCACGTGAGTTGGCTAACAAACGTGAGCAGTTGCAACGCGAGCAAGGACTCCGTACACAAAAGATGCTTACGTTGGATGAGGTGGGACGCCGATTGGCTTTGGGTGATTTCCACGAACTGAATGTGATAGTGAAGGGAGACGTGGATGGTTCAATCGAGGCTTTGAGCGATTCATTGATTAAACTTTCTACCGAGCAGATTCAGGTAAATGTTATTCACAAGGCTGTGGGACAGATTTCCGAGTCGGATGTCAGTCTGGCTGCAGCATCTGATGCTATCATCATTGGTTTCCAGGTGCGTCCTTCTATGCCGGCGAGAAAGCTTGCAGAGCAGGATGGAGTTGATATCCGCTTGTATTCTATCATCTATGACGCGATTGAGGATGTGAAGGCTGCTATGGAAGGTATGCTTGCCCCCGAGGTGAAAGAAGAAGTAACCGCTTCTATCGAGGTGCGCGAAGTGTTCAAGATTACCAAGGTGGGAACTGTAGCCGGAGCATGGGTACGCGAAGGAAAGGTGAAGCGTTCGGACAAGGCACGTCTTATTCGCGATGGAATTGTTATCTTTACAGGTGCAATTAACGCATTGAAACGTTTCAAGGATGATGTGAAAGAAGTGCCCGTGAACTTCGAATGTGGTATTAGTTTGCAGAACTACAACGATATTAAGGTGGGTGACGTGATTGAAACTTTCCAAGAAATAGAAGTGAAGCAGACTTTGTAAAAGAACACAGAACGACGTTAAATGCCGGTAAGGCTAGAACTATAAGGGAAGGGATGTGCCAGTTGCCAAATTTTAACCGAATTTGTGTAATTGGCACATCTTACTAATAAGAATAGGTATTAATGGCGATAATAGACATTATAATACTGACCGGACTGGGAATAGGTCTGGTGTCGGGCATAATAAAAGGCCTTGTCAAACAAACTTGTGCCGTGGTGGGATTGGTGGCTGGATTATTGGTTGCACGTGCACTTTATGGTGCGATGGGTGAGCAATTGGCATCGCATATAGGAACCTCGGTAACGGTGGCGCAAATCATTTCGTTCATTATGATATGGGCTGTGGTGCCTCTGTTGGTTATGTTGGCGGGGAATGCACTTACTAAGGCGTTGGAGGCTGTCCATTTGGGAATGGTGAACCGTCTGCTTGGTGGAGTGGCCGGAGCTTTGCTCTATCTGCTGCTTATGGGCATATTGCTAAAGGTGGTGGAGTTTGTTGATGCCGACAGCATACTGATTACAAACGGGATGAAACAGGATTCTGTCTTTTATCATCCAGTGAAAGAGGTTGCAGGAATATTCTTTCCGGCAATAAAAGAAGTTACTGAACAAATAATTAAGTAGAACAACATTATGCAAGACGAACCGAATAAACTGGTAAAAGAACTTACTGCTGAGAAGTATAAGTATGGCTTCACGACAGATGTTCATACCGATATCATAGAGCGGGGACTTAACGAGGACATCGTGCGGCTGATTTCGGAAAAAAAAGGAGAACCCGAATGGTTGCTTGAGTTCAGGCTGAATGCATTCCGCTATTGGCAGACTTTGGAAATGCCTCAATGGGCACATTTGGATATCCCTGAAATAGACTATCAGGCAATCTCTTATTATGCTGCTCCGAAAACTAAAACGGATGGCCCTAAAAGTATGGATGAGGTAGATCCCGAACTAGTGAAAACCTTCAATAAGCTGGGAATACCTTTGGAAGAACAAATGGCTCTGAGCGGAGTGGCAGTGGATGCTGTGATGGACTCGGTATCGGTGAAAACAACCTATAAGGATGCACTGATAGAGAAAGGTATTATTTTCTGTTCCATCAGCGAGGCGGTGCGTGAACACCCTGATTTGGTGAAGAAATACTTAGGCTCAGTAGTGCCTTATCGTGATAATTTTTTTGCTGCGTTGAACTCGGCTGTATTTAGCGATGGCTCTTTCGTATATATCCCGAAGGGAGTACGATGTCCGATGGAACTTTCTACCTATTTCCGTATCAATGCGGCAAATACAGGACAGTTTGAACGCACGTTGATTGTGGCCGATGATGATAGCTATGTGTCTTATTTGGAAGGATGTACAGCCCCTATGCGTGACGAGAACCAGTTGCATGCCGCTATTGTGGAGATTGTGGTGCACGACCGTGCCGAAGTGAAATACAGCACGGTGCAGAACTGGTATCCCGGCGATGCTGAAGGAAAAGGTGGAGTGTATAACTTTGTAACTAAGCGTGGAAATTGTAAGGGAGTGGACAGCAAGCTCTCGTGGACACAAGTGGAAACAGGTTCGGCCATCACTTGGAAGTATCCCAGCTGTGTGCTTACAGGCGATAATTCGCAGGCCGAATTCTACTCGGTAGCAGTGACGAATAATTATCAGCAAGCCGATACAGGAACCAAGATGATTCATTTGGGAAAAAATACACGCAGCACAATTATAAGCAAGGGAATATCGGCTGGAAAGAGCCAGAACTCTTATCGCGGATTGGTGCGTGTGGCAGCCAAGGCCGACAATGCACGAAACTACAGTCAGTGTGATTCTTTGTTATTGGGAGACAAGTGTGGAGCACATACATTCCCTTATATGGACATACATAATGAAACAGCAGTAGTGGAGCATGAGGCTACCACCTCGAAGATTTCAGAAGACCAATTGTTTTATTGTAACCAGAGAGGTATTCCCACCGAGGATGCTGTGGGCTTGATAGTAAACGGATATGCCAAGGAGGTTATCAATAAGCTTCCTATGGAGTTTGCTGTTGAAGCGCAGAAGCTACTGGCTATTTCATTGGAAGGTAGTGTTGGCTAAAAAAGCATCTGAAGGAGGCAAACAGACCATGGCTTTTGTGTAGACGATGGTTTGGGTTGTACAGAGTATGATGAATGAATAAAAACGATTAAGATAAATATCTATGTTAGAAATAAAAGACTTGCATGCCACAATTAATGGCAAAGAGATATTGAAAGGCATTAATCTGACGGTTAAATCGGGTGAAGTGCATGCCATAATGGGGCCGAATGGTTCCGGAAAAAGTACATTGAGCAATGTGTTGGTGGGTCATCCTGCCTATGAAGTAACCAAAGGTTCGGTTATGTTCAATGGGAAGAATTTGCTTGAACTGAAACCTGAAGACAGAAGTCACGAAGGTTTGTTCCTTTCGTTTCAATATCCGGTGGAGATTCCCGGAGTTAGCATGGTAAACTTCATGCGCGCTGCCGTGAACGAGAAGCGGAAATACGAAGGAAAAGAACCACTTAGTGCAAGCGAGTTTCTGAAGTTAATGCGAGAGAAACGTGCCGTGGTGGAGCTGGACAACAAACTGGCAAACCGTTCGGTAAACGAAGGTTTTTCGGGTGGAGAGAAAAAACGCAACGAAATATTCCAAATGGCTATGTTAGAACCTAAATTGAGCATTCTTGATGAAACAGACTCGGGTTTGGATATTGATGCGTTGCGTATCGTAGCCGAAGGTGTGAACAAATTGAAAACGCCGGAAACCAGTTGTATTGTGATTACACACTATCAAAGACTGCTGGATTACATCAAGCCCGACATTGTTCATGTGCTCTACAAGGGTCGCATCGTGAAGACTGCCGGACCGGAACTGGCCTTGGAATTGGAAGAACGCGGATACGACTGGATCAAGGCCGAGCTGGGCGAGTGAAACAATGAAACGTATCGGCTTATGTCGTTACGTGACAATTAAAAACTTAACCGTATGAATGCAGAACAACAATATATTGATTTATACACCCAGTGCGAGGGGATGATTACACAGCACAGTTCGGAGGTGATGAACGCCATGAGAAAGCGTGCCTTCGAGGATTTCTGTCGGCTGGGATTCCCTACACGTAAGGTGGAGAAATACAAGTATACCGATGTGGCGAAACTGTTCGAACCTGATTATGGATTGAACTTGAACCGGTTGGATATACCTGTTAACTCGAATGAAGTCTTTAAGTGCGATGTGCCGAACATGAGCACCTCGCTCTATTTTGTACTGAATGACAGTTTTTATGAGAAGGAATTGCCGAAAGCAGCTTTGCCCGAAGGTGTGCTTGTGGGTGGATTGAAAGCTTTGTCGATCGAGCATCCCGAATTAGTGGCACACTATTATGGCACGCTAGCTAATACAGGTAAAGATGCAGTGGCTGCACTGAACACTATGCTGGCTCAAGATGGACTGCTGGTGTATGTGCCCAAAGGTGTAGTTGTGGAACGCCCTATACAGGTGGTAAACATGTTGCGTTCGGCAGTGGATTTTATGGTGAACCGTCGCGTTCTAGTGGTGCTGGAAGAAGGAGCGCAGTTGAAGATGTTGGTGTGTGATCATGCCATGGACCGTGTAAAGTTTCTGACAACACAGGTTATTGAAGTATTTGCCGGCGAAAATAGCGTGTTCGATCTTTATGAATTGGAGGAAACACACAATAATACGGTACGTTTCAGTAATTTGTATGTACATCAGGAGGCTGGAAGCAATGTGTTGCTTAATGGAATGACACTGCATAACGGAATGACAAGAAATACAACCGAGGTGACTCTGGCCGGCCGTGGAGCAGAGGTTAAGATGCTGGGAATGGCTATTGAGGACAAACAACAACGTGTAGACAATAATACGTTCATCGATCATAAAGTGAGCGATTGTGTAAGCACAGAGTTGTATAAATATGTGCTTGACGACAGTGCTGTGGGAGCATTTGCCGGTAAGGTATTGGTGCGCGAAGGTGCACAACGCACGGTTTCACAGCAGACTAACCGGAATCTCTGTGCTACACGAGAGGCGCGCATGTATACACAGCCGCAGCTGGAAATCTATGCCGATGATGTGAAGTGCAGTCATGGAGCTACCGTAGGGCAACTGGACGAAAATGCTCTTTTCTATATGCGTCAGCGTGGAATAGAAGAGAAGGAAGCCCGCTTGCTGCTTATGTTTGCATTCGTAAACGAAGTGGTAGACGAGATTCGGCTTGAAGCGTTGAAAGACCGTTTGCACCTGTTGGTGGAAAAGCGTTTCCGTGGAGAGCTTAATAAGTGTCAGGGGTGTGCCATTTGTAAATAACAAGCGTTATGGACATTGCAAGAATAAGAGAGGATTTCCCGATTTTAAGTCGGCAGGTATATGGCAAGCCTTTAGTCTATTTGGACAACGGAGCCACTACACAAAAACCACGTTGTGTGGTAGATGCTATTGCTGAGGAATATTATTCGGTAAATGCCAATGTGCACCGGGGAGTGCATTTCCTGTCGCAACAAGCCACGGAATTGCACGAGGATTCGCGCGAAACCGTACGTAAGTTTTTGAATGCGCGTAGCACGAACGAAATTATATTTACGCGAGGAACTACCGAGAGTATCAATCTTTTAGCTTCGTCGTTCGGCGAGGCATTCATGAAAGAGGGCGACGAGGTGATTGTTTCGGTTATGGAACATCACAGTAATATTGTGCCTTGGCAATTATTGCGTGAACGGAAAGGAATCGTTATCAGGGTTATTCCTATGAACGACAAGGGAGAATTGCTGACCGATGAATATGAGAAGCTTTTCTGTGAGCGTACGCGGCTGGTGTGTGTGGCTCACGTGTCGAACGTTTTGGGAACGGTGAATCCAGTGAAGGAGATGGTGGCTGTGGCACATCGGAATGGAGTGCCTGTGCTGGTGGATGGGGCACAGTCTGTGCCGCACATGCCGGTTGATGTGAGAGAACTGGATGCCGATTTCTTTGTCTTTTCGGGGCATAAGGTGTATGGACCAACCGGAGTGGGAGTACTCTATGGAAAGGAAGAATGGCTGGAAAAACTACCTCCATATCAAGGAGGAGGTGAGATGATTCAACATGTTTCCTTCGAACGTACTACATTCAATGAACTTCCTTTCAAGTTTGAGGCGGGTACGCCCGACTATATCGGAACCACTGGTCTGGCCAAGGCATTGGACTATGTGTCGGCACTGGGAATGGACCGTATCGCTGCCTACGAGCATGAGTTGACCGAATATGCTACCAACCGGTTAAAAACAATCGAAGGTATGCGTATTTTTGGCGAGGCAGAAGAGAAAGGCAGTGTGATTTCGTTTCTTGTGGGAAATATTCATCATTTCGATATGGGCACATTGCTCGATCGTTTGGGTATAGCGGTACGCACAGGGCATCATTGTGCCCAACCCTTGATGCAAAGACTGGGTATCGAAGGAACGGTAAGAGCTTCGTTCGGATTGTATAACACAAAAGAGGAAATAGACATACTGGTAAACGGTATAGAGCGTGTGAGCCGGATGTTTTAAAAATAGGAAAGCTATGTTAATGACAACAACCCCTTCGGTAGAAGGTAAATGCATTGTGCGTTATTATGGCATTGTATCGGGTGAAACCATTATCGGTGCCAATGCCTTGCGTGATTTTATGGCAGGTGTGCGCGACTTCTTCGGCGGACGTTCTGGTGAGTACGAGGAAGTGCTTCGTCAAGGAAAGAAAACGGCTTTGCAGGAAATGCAGGCTGAAGCTGAATATCTAGGGGCTAATGCCGTCGTAGGTATCGATTTGGATTATGAAACCGTGGGACAGAATGGCAGTATGCTCATGGTAACCTGCAGTGGAACGGCTGTGTTGATAGAATAAGCCGGTTTGAGAATAAAAAAGAAAGGCTTCAGTGCGGTGCTATACCGTGCTGAAGCCTTTCTTTTATAAACTGCAGAACAATGTTACGAGAAAAGGAACGCTGAAGTCTACTACGAAACCGTGATACACCGAAACGATGGCAAACTCATCGCCACTGACACGGGTAATGATGGGCAAGGTGGTATCGGCACTGGTTGCTCCGCCAGCCGATATGGGGGCCAGACTGCCAAACCAGCGTGCCAATAGGGGAGCCAGCAGTAGGGTAATGATTTCGCGCACGATGTTTGATAACAGAGCAATGGTTCCTAAAGCGGCTCCTTTACTTTCGGTGATGAGGATGCTTGACAATGAATAGTATCCAAAACCGGCTCCCACAGCCATCCCTTCGGAAGTAGAGTAGGGAGTGAACCAGCTTGCTGCTGCACTTCCGGCCAGTGTACCGAGAATGGTGAACAAAGGAAGCAGAGCCAGTCCTGGGTTGAGATGAGGAAAACGCGATAGCGATTCGGGGTTATTCCCTACGCTGAATCCTACACCACACATCAAGGCACATAGAGCCGCAAAACTTATCTTGCTGAGTGGAAATGAAGAAGGCATTCCGAAGAAATATCCTGCACCAATGCCTAAAAAAAAGAAACCTATAATAATCAGACTGCCTTTCATGCCTTGTTCTCCTTTCTTTTGTTTCGACCGACCAGTTTCCACAGTATGGCAGCAGCCAAGGCGCTTCCGAGGGTTCCAGCCGAAGAAATGAGCAGAGCTGTGCCTCCTAATTGTGGAAGCGATTGCATGAGCGGACGATTGCATCCTACTTCCCAACCAAGTAAGAAAAGTAGTAGCCATATGAGGACGGTAAGAAGTTGAGAGATTCCTTTTAAAGGAGTTTTGCGCATGAGATAGCCTGCTGTAATGCCGGCAAGCATGAATCCGATGACTATAAACATAATAACAAATTATTGATTTAAATGAGGTGCAAAAGTACTGCTTTTTTGTTAGAACAGAGAATGGAATTCAGTTCTTCACGAGGAAAGGAATTTTGAACTATGAAAAGAATAGACACTTGGAAATACTGAAGGCAACGTTTTTATCGGAAGTAAGGTGAACTAGTTTACATTATCAGAGCTTGTCTGTTAAAAGAACAGGAATGTTACTTTTTAGGTAAATATCTGTTTATTAGTGTGATATAGTATATTGAAAGATGGTGAATATCTCTTTAATGGGAAGTTTGCTTCCCTTTAAGGAAGCTCACGCTTCCCCTAAAGAGCTGTATTCGCCTTTTTTAAAGGTAAATACATAGTTTCAAAGAATTTGTTTCTTTAAGTGTGGTACACAATAATAAAAACTATAAACAGGAAGTGTGTTTAAGTTTTGTTCCGAATAACGAATATTAACAATCTTTTTTCTTAAAAGATTAAACAAATCCCTATTTTTGCTACATTAATAAAAATGAAGAAAGAATGTAACTCCTCATATTCTTTAAGAATAATATGAGTGTGTGTTGAAGATGAGAGTTATTAATTAACGGTAATCTTGACGAAGAATGAATAATGTGGTAACATATTTTGCACCTTCTTCCCCTTGCAATGTTTCATTGCAACTGTCTTTTTATGTAAATCAATCTCCTTTTTGAAGCTTTATTATAAATCATTTAATATTTGTAGATTATGAAAAAGTTATTTTTGATGTTGTGCTTCTGCACAATGGCTGTATGTGCTAATGCACAGAAGTTTACTGCATGGTGGGGTATGAATTTGGCAACAGTTGATGCTCCTGCTTCACCCGATTCAGAAATGAAGTTCTTGAACTTCGGTATGGATTATAGCGCTCCGTTGGCAGGCAATTTCGACTGGGCAGCCGGCGTTTCTTATCTTACTAAGGGATGTGAAGAATGGGATCCTTCTTTCCTTCAGATTGATGCTAATGCACGTTGGAACTTCCTGAATAGCGGTGACCTTGGTTTGGCTCTTCTTGCAGGTCCTTACTTCGGCTTCATGCTGCAGGATGATGACATGGAACACACTAACAACGTAGACTTCGGTTTGGGTGTTGGTGCACAAGCTTCTTACCAGGATTTCTCTTTGAAATTGGGTTATGAGTTTGGTTTGACCAACGCTATCAAAGATATCGACAGCAAGTTGCGTGGTTTCTATATCCGTTTGGGCTATAGCTTCTAAATGAACGTTTTAATTTTATAATTTAGCAGATAAAGAGGTATCGGATGTTTTTCCGGTACCTCTTTTCTTGAATGACTATCTTATGTTGTTACCTTATTTAAATGAAGGCTTGATAGAGGCCGGATGCGATGAGGCCGGACGTGGTTGTCTGGCTGGAGCGGTGTATGCAGCAGCCGTCATTCTGCCTTCCGGTTTCAGAAATGAATTATTGAACGATTCAAAACAACTAACCGAAGCTCGTCGTTATGCTTTGCGCGAGGTAATAGAACGTGAGGCTGTGGCTTGGGCTGTAGGAGTGGTAACTCCTGAAGAGATAGACAAGATAAATATTTTGAATGCCTCTTTTCTGGCCATGCACCGGGCTATAGATGCGCTGAAAGTGCGTCCCGAACATCTGCTCATCGATGGAAATCGTTTTAAAAAATACGAAGGTATCCCTCACACCACAATCGTGAAAGGCGATGGAAAATATCTTTCGATAGCAGCAGCTTCGATATTGGCCAAAACCTACCGCGATGATTATATGAACCGACTGCATGACGAATATCCTTTTTACGACTGGAACCGTAATAAAGGCTATCCCACCAAGAAACATCGCGAAGCTATTCGCGAGCACGGTGTCTCTCCTTATCACCGTCACACGTTTAATTTGTTGGGAGATGCTCAATTGTCGTTCTCCTTTTAAAGAATATCACTCTCGAATTTCATTTTTCTTTCTCCAATGTTGTAGCAGTTACAAACTAATAATTATATTTGTTCTATTTAAAAGTTTAAATATCTATTAAACATGTTAGAACAGATAAACACTTCGCTGATTGACTGGTCGCGGGCGCAGTTCGCCCTGACCGCTATGTATCACTGGCTGTTTGTTCCGCTCACCTTGGGACTGGCGCTGCTGATGGGTATCATGGAAACTCTTTATGTTGCCACAGGCAAGGAGTTTTGGAAACATGCCACCAAGTTCTGGATGAAAATTTTTGGCATTAACTTTGTGATAGGTGTGGCCACGGGATTAATTCTGGAGTTTGAGTTTGGCACAAACTGGAGCAATTACTCTTGGTTTGTGGGCGATATTTTTGGAGCACCGCTGGCCATTGAGGGAATTTTGGCCTTTTTCCTTGAAGCTACGTTTGTGGCTGTGATGTTTTTTGGATGGGGCCGTGTGGGTAAACGCTTCCATTTGGTGTCTACTTGGCTAACCGGTGTAGGTGCGGCCATTTCGGCTTGGTGGATTCTGGTGGCCAATTCCTGGATGCAACACCCCGTGGGCATGTATTTTAACCCCGATACCATGCGTAACGAAATGCGCGCTGCAGGAAGTTTTTGGGAAGTGGCCTTCTCGGATGTTGCTGTGGTGAAGTTTCTGCACACTGTGCTCAGCTGTTGGGTAGTGGGTGCTGCCTTTGTAGTGGGCGTGGGATGTTGGTATCTGCTAAAAAAACGGCATGAACGTACAGCGCTGGCCAGTATTAAGATTGCTTCGGCTTTCGGTTTGTTCTCTTCTTTAGTGGTAGCTGTTACCGGCGATACGTCGGCCTATCAGGTGGCACAAGTGCAACCCATGAAACTGGCTGCCATCGAAGGACTTTATGAAGGTGGAACCCAGCAGGGGCTTACTGCTATCGGCTTGTTGAATCCTTCGAAAGAACGTTTTTACGATGATAAAGAACCTTTTCTTTTCGAGTGGAGATTGCCTTATGCATTGTCCTTCCTCGCTACACGCGATGTGGACGGCTATGTGCCGGGTATCAAAGATATTATTGAGGGTGGTTATATTCAACCTGATGGCTCGGTAGCGCTTTCGGCAACCAGCAAGATGGAGGCAGGACGTGAAGCATTGAGTGCACTCGATGCCTATCGGAAAGCCAAACAGAATGGCGATATTCAAACAGCCGATTCTATATTGCCTCGTTTGGAAAGTAATGTGAAGTATTTGGGTTATGGCTATATAGAAGATGTAAACGACTTGGTTCCTCCCGTAGCGATGAACTTCTATGCATTTCGTGTAATGGTGGGTTTGGGCTGCTATTTTATCGTATTCTTTGCAGCAGTACTTTTCCTTGCCTATAAGAAACGTCTTGCACAAGTGCGTTGGTTGCATTGGGTGGGACTGTTCACTATTCCTTTGGCCTATATTGCCGGACAAGCTGGTTGGATTGTGGCCGAGGTGGGTCGTCAGCCGTGGGCTATACAGGATTTGCTCCCGGTGAATGCAGCCGTGTCTTACGTGCCCACCGGTTCTGTACAGACTACGTTCTTCATCTTCCTTGCTGTGTTCACTGTTGTTTTGGCTGCAGGTATTGGCATCACGCTGCGTGTCATTCGTAAAGGCCCCGAAGAGTGAGCAAGCTTTCTTCTTTTAATCATTAAAAAACATTATTATGGATTATAGCTGTTTACAACATTACTGGTGGTTCCTCATCTCGTTGCTGGGTGGACTGCTTGTGTTCCTGCTCTTTGTGCAGGGTGGAAACTCTTTGCTCTTTCAATTGGGTAAGAATGATGAGGAACGTTCCTTACTTATAAATGCAACGGGACGTAAATGGGAGTTTACTTTTACCACATTAGTGACTTTTGGAGGTGCATTCTTTGCTTCTTTTCCTCTGTTTTATAGCACTAGCTTCGGTGGTGCCTATTGGGCTTGGATGATTATTCTGTTCTCTTTTGTTCTTCAGGCGGTTTCCTATGAGTTTCAAGCCAATCTAGGCAATTTGTTGGGCAAGAAAACCTATCAGTTTTTTCTGGTATTGAACGGAGTGTTGGGTCCGCTGTTGCTTGGTGCTGCCGTGGCCACATTCTTCACCGGTTCTCATTTTGTAGTAGACAAAGGCAATATGAGTAATCTGGCTATGCCGGTCATTAGCCGATGGGCTAACTCTTGGCATGGTATTGATATCCTGTTCAATGTTTGGAACTGGGTGTTGGGTATCGCGGTGTATTATCTTTCGCGCATGTTGGGTGAACTTTATTTTATTAACCGCATTAAAGACGATGAGATGGTGTCACGTTGTCGTCGGAGTCTGTTGACCGATGCAGTAATGTTTCTTGTATTTTTCCTGGCATTTTTAGTGCGTGTGCTTGTGGGCGATGGTTTTGCCGTGAATCCCGACACACAGGAAATCTATATGGAACCTTATAAGTATCTGAACAATTTGTTGGCTATGCCGGCTGTGTTGGCTGTTTTCTTGATGGGTGTGGTGCTGGTGTTGTGGGGTACATTTAAAGGTATATTCGTGCGCGATTCCCATTGTGGAATATGGTTTGCAGGAATAGGAACCGTTTTCACAGTAACAGCCTTATTGCTTTGTGTAGGCTATAACAATACAGCATTTTATCCTTCTTTGGCCGATTTGCAAAGTTCACTCACCATAGCCAATAGCTCTTCAAGTCCGTTTACTCTTGAGGTTATGGCTTATGTGTCTGTGTTGATTCCTTTTGTGCTGGCCTATATCTTTTATGCATGGCGTGCTTTGGAGCGTAAACCCATCACGCGTGAGGAATTGAAAAACGATGATCACGCCTATTAAGTCGTGTGATTAGTAGGAAATAAAGAAAGGTTCGCAAGGCGTGTTTCCGCTTTGCGAACCTTTTTTATTTTCCTGATTCAACTGTGTTTTATAACGAGAATCTCTGTCGTTTTGTGTATCAATACTTCTTTTTCCCCTTTCGATAGTCCGAAGGCGATGTGCCGTATACTTGCTTGAAACTTTTACTAAAATAGTGTGAATCGTAGAATCCAGTTTGAAAAGCAATTTCTGTGATGGTGAGCGATGTTTCGCTCAGCATTTCGGCAGCCTTCCGGAAACGTAGGTCGCGTATGAGGTCGATGGGCGAGATGCCGATGAGTGCTTTTGTTTTCTTGCATAAAACCGAACGGCTGGTTCCCATTTCTATCGAAAGATTCTCTACGGTGAGTTCAGGCGCATTGAGATGGGCGTTTATGTAGTCGGTTAGTTTTTTGATATAAGCCTGTTCGGCAGGAGGTAACATATGAGATGTTACGGTTTCGGAAGCGGATTCTTCATTTTCGTGTGGGATGATTTGTGATTGATAGAACTGCTGCAATTGTTGTCTTCGTTGCAGGATATTGCTCACTCGTGCTTGCAGAACCTTTGAACTGAAAGGTTTGGCAACATAATCCTCGACACCTAGTTCCAGACTTTCTATTTCGCCTTGCAGGCTGTTCTGACTGGTGAGTAGAATTACAGGAATATGGCTGGAAGCCAGGTTATTTCTTAACATTTTTGTCATTTCCATACCGTTCACTATAGGCATTTGTATGTCACTCACAATGATGTCAGGACTATGTTGTATAGCTAATAGGAAACCTTCTTCACCGTTGGAGGCTGTCAGCGGATGATAGTCGGTGGCGAAGCTTGTTTCGAGGAAATTACGTAGGTCGGTATTGTCTTCTACTATGAGGATGGTGGGCTTGGTCGATAGAGTTTCTTCCGGTTCTGTTTCTGTACTATCAGTAGGTTCATTACCTTCACCGTCTTCCACTGTAAAGTCTGTATTGGTTTCGAAATGATCTTTCCCTTTAAGCAGTTCTACGGTGAAAGTAGAACCAGCATTGAGCCGACTGGTCACTTTCACTTGTCCATGATGTAGCTCCACAAGTTCTTTGATGAGTGACAGTCCAATGCCACTGCTCGGAATATTTCGTGCAGCTTGTTTCTGAACGAAGTTTTCAAAGCGATTAAACAGTTGCGCTTGTTTGTTCTCGGGAATACCATAACCTTGGTCGTTTACACTGATGGCTATGCTTTGTGTCTTATTTTCTACAACAATGGTTATTTGTTTGCCTTGCGGTGAGTATTTGAATGCGTTAGACAGGAGATTGAAGAAAATAGTTTCCATTTTGTCGGCATCGGCCCAAAGGAAGAGTCGGTCATCTTCCATTTCCAAAGCAAGTTTGGTATGTTTACTTTCGGCCAGTCCAGCGAACGAACCGAGCAATTGTTCCAAGAAAGAACGTATCTCTATTTTGCTTACATTTAAGTGCATTTTATTGCTTTCTATCTTTTGGAAATCGAGAATCTGATTGATGAGTCGTATGCTGCGACTGGTATTTTTCTGCATGATTTCCAGATTTCGGCGCACTTTGGGCGACAGATCTTTTTCGGCAAGAACATTTTCAAGAGGCGAAACTACCAACGTGAAAGGAGTACGCATTTCGTGTACGATATTGGTAAAGAAGTTTGTTTTTATTTCGGCTAGATGCTGTTCCATAACCACCCGTTGACGCAGTTTATAAAGGGTAAGCAAAATAAGGAATACTATGCCTATAATAGTTAGGAAGAGGAATGTAGCTAGTGTGATTCCTATACCCGATTCCCAAAATGAAGGTAAGATGCGAATGTGTAAGGTACGTTCATTATTCACCCATTCACCATCGCTGTTGGTGGAGCGCACACGAAACATGTATTTTCCTTGTGGAATGTTGGTGTAGACTGCTGTTGGGTTGTCATTTATATAATGCCAATCATCAAAACCCTCCAGTTTGTAGGCATATTGTATTTTGTCTGGGTAATTCATGTCGAGGCTTCGAAAGTGCAGATTGAATGAGTTTTGTGTATGTTTCAGTTCGGCTACCTCTTTATCATCGAAAGAGAAGGGGTGTTTGTTTTTTTTGCAGATAGAGCTGTCATTGGCAGTGAATTCTGTCAGTACAATATTGGGTTTAAAGATGTCTTTTTCCACGTTGGAGGGGAGAAAGAGAAGCAGTCCGCGATCTGTAGCAAAGGCAACATGATTATTTGGAGTAAGGGTGGCATCATTCCCTGAGAAGGTAAGGTCGGAAGGAAAGAAACGGTTATCGAAGTTTTGGAATGAGTTATTCTGCGGATTGAATCTACATAGTCCGCCTTCTGAAGCTATCCACAAATGGCCTTCAGTATCTTCTTGCATGGTATAGAGAATGTTGGAAGGGAGCCCTTGTTCTGTATTGTAACAAGTGGCAAATAAAGAGCTGTCGGGCTTGTCCAGTTTCCACAATCCTTTTCCGAAAGTTGTGAAATAAAGTCCTTTGTTGCGGTTCTTTAGTATGAAGGTTATAGCGTTGCTGTTGAATTTTCCTTTGTCGGTATCCAACTCGGGTACAGGTTCAAAGATAAAGGAATTGTTTTTCATACGCAGCAAGCCTTGTGCTGATGCTACCCAGATGCATCCGGATGTATCTTCGCACAAGCATCGCACGTCGGTATATTGGGATGGATAATTCTTCAGACCATTTTGGGAGTTATAGAATGTGACATTTCCATTGTTTCCTTCGTTCACATAATTCACTCCTTGCGAAGCTGTTCCCACCCAGATTCGATGCGAAGAATCTTCGAGAAGAAAAGAAATATGGTTTTCGTTGATAGAAGTATTGTTGTCAGGTCTGTGTGTGAAGTGTTTCATCGTGTAATTCTGCTTTCCGTTGGGGGTAGCTTTGTACAGTCCTCGGCCGTCGGTTCCTATCCACATATTTCCTTTATGGTCCTGGATGATGGCATTGGATTGTCCGATGTGTGTTTTGTGTTGTGTGATGGTCCCTTGTTCTGTGAAGTATCCCAGGAACTTACGTGTACGCATTTCAAAAATACGTATGGTGCTGTCTCGAGCTCCTATCCAAAGTCGTCCATAGCGGTCGGTGCATAGTCCTAAAATATGGTTGGCAGAGCTATACAAATCGTCTGGTTGTGGTGATGCGAGTTTGAAAAGGTCACTTTTGAGTGTGATTTTCATTACTCCTTTATTTTTCTTTCCCAGCCAAATATTGTGTTGTTTATCGATGTAGAGGTTAGAAGGTTCGGTAAAGTCGGGCATATTTTGTGTAGCCGGCAGGATGAGTGGAAGCAGAGTTTTGTGTTCCATATCGTAGTAGTTCAGTGCCTTATTTTCGGTGTAGAACCAGATGCGTTTGTTACGGTCTTCGAAGATGGAAATCTTGTTGCAGTAGTTGATGTGGTTTTTATGCCGGTCCAGCAGATGGAATCGGGTAGTAATATTTTGGGCAGTGTCTATGCATGAGATAATAGGACTGTTCAGGTAGGTGAGCCATATGTTTTTGTTTTGGTCCACATAGCAGTCGCCTATATGGTTACTTTCTATACGGTAGGGTGTGTTTTGTGCAGCCGAGTAGTGGCGGGTTTTATGTGTTTTCAGATTATGTACGAAGAATCCGTCGTTGGCTGTCATGTAGATAGCTTTTTGGTCGGTGAAAGCTTTGATTCGAACGATGCTGTCCTGTGTGGGGAGTTTCAGCAAATGGCAGCTATTGTGGTCTTTGTTGTAGATATATACTCTTCCGTTGTCGCTTCCCACTTGGAATATGTTGTGTCTTTTTCTAAAACAATAGAAATTATATCCGTTTCCGGCCATGTGTCGCGACAGTTTTTTCTTGTCGGTTTCATATTTCAACACTTCGTGTTTCATGAACAGCCATATTTTGTTTTCGCGGTCGTTTGAGATAATGAGTTCGCGACTGTCATTTACGGTTTTAACATCCATCACTTTTTCGTAGTGCAGGTTTCCTTCTTCATCGTAGAAAGCACGTATTAAGGCATTGTTTTTCAGATGAATCCATATATCTCCGTTGGAAAGGATTTGCAAGCTGTTTACTTGTCCGAAGGATTGAGGCAATTGCATGAACTCTTTCGTGTTGGGATTGAAGCGAAAGGCCATGTGGTTGTCGTTGAAAAGCCAAAGATAACGTCGGCTGTCTTCGCGCAATGAGGTTATGAGGTTATTGGCCATGCCGATGCGGTTGTCATCTTCGATATGGAAGTTGGTGAAATGTTCTCCATCAAAACGGCTGAAGCCGTTTGAAGTGGCGAACCAAATGTATCCTTGTTTGTCTTGTATGGTGGCATTGATAGTTTGTTGGGCCAGTCCGTTCGATGTGTTGTATAGGGTAGGTATGTAGGCTCCTTGTGCATCGGAGTTTACGGGGTATATGAGGTAAAATGTCAGACTAAGGATAAGATGGTATATAGGTTTCATAGGAGATTTGGTTTTTCATGGTTACAAAAGTAAGCAATAAACAGTGAAAATGCTTTATTTTGCAGTGTTAAACTTAAATGAGATGTTACGGATTATGAATGCACGAGTTTTTTATGGAACAATCGGGTTTCTTGTTCTTTTGTTTATTCCTTATGGAAGGTTGAATGCCCAGAGTGATTTTGAGAAAAAACGGTGGAGAGATGTCGCAAACTCTATGCCGGCAGTGTGGTATGGAGGCGAGCAATCCCGAAAGGTTGCCAATCAGCTGATTGTTCGGCAGATGGATTGTGGCGGATGGCAAAAGAATATAAACTATCATCGTTTGTTGACGAAAAAAGAGTTGGCAGGAGTGCGTCGAGTGGGTCCGGGAGCAACGATAGACAATTCGTCGACCACAACTGAGATGATTTTTCTGGCCAAGATGTATGGTGGGTGTAAGGACGAGCGTTATAAAGAATCGTTTGTGAAAGCACTTCGTTACTTGTTCGAATCCCAATATGAAAATGGGGGGTGGCCTCAGTTTTATCCTCCTCGTGCACAAGGGCATTATTCTTCGCACATCACTTATAACGACGATGCTATGGTGAATGTGTTGAAGCTGCTTTGTGCTGTGGCTGAAAACCGTAGTCCCTTCGCACAGTTGCACTTGTCCGACAGTTTGAGGAAGCAGGCGGGGGATGCTTTCGACAGAGGTATAGATTGTATTTTGAAAACCCAAATAAAGGTGAATGGCGAGCCGACGGTGTGGTGTGCCCAGCACGATGAACATACTTTGGCTCCGGCTGCGGCACGTGCTTATGAGCTGGTATCGTTCAGCGGTTCGGAGTCGGCCGACCTGGTGCTTCTGCTTATGTCGTTGCCGAATCCTTCGGCTCAAGTAAAGGCGGCTGTGAAAGGAGCCGTGAAGTGGTTCGAAAATCATAAAGTAGAGAACCTGGGAATAAAAAGAATTAAGGCTGGAACACCCCAACGCGATGTGCAGGTAGTGACACAAGAAGGTGCAGTGTTGTGGGCTCGCTTCTACGATTTGAATACTGGTAAGCCTTTTTTCTGCGACCGCGACGGAGTGAAGAGAACTTCGCTAGCCGAGGTGGGACAAGAACGGCGAGGCGGATATTCCTGGTATACCGACAGGCCACAGAAAGTTTTGGATGCCTATCCCCAATGGGCTAAGATAAACGGCTTGTAATTTGGGTGGATTTTCTGTAGATAATATTTCATTAATTGTTGAAACTGCGATAGTTGCTACAAAAATACACAAGAGAAATACAAATCTACACATCCCTTTTGATGAGTGGACTTATCTTTGCACCCGTAAAAAGATACGTAAGTATATCGACATACTTAATCAGAATCAGTTATAACATTAAAGCTTATATTTCTATCTAACTAAAACCGGAATCGTCCGGATTATTTTTCTCCTTCATTAAATCTGTAGGTGAAAAGTGCAATGCGTGTGTGGCAGTGATTGCCGTGCACGCATTGGCTTTTTAGGCGGTAGGGTACGTTAAAATAGACAAAGTGTATCTGCCGTTTGCTGTGATATAGTACGAATAACGCTATTTTTGCGGAGAATGCAACGGCTGGCAAAAAGGATATAGTGTGCTGTCCGTTTATAAACTAGTATGAAACATGAAAAAAATTATTCTTTGTTTTTGCCTTCTTGTGTGGCTGTGTAGTTGCCGGCAAGCTCCGAAGTATCACCTCACCGAAGGGCATACACACACCTATTATCGCGTGTCCTATCTCTATGAGCGCTCGCTCGACGAGGAGATAAAAGACGAAATCCGTGTATTCTATCATTCTTTGAATCCTTTTGATTCGCTTTCGGTGGTGAGTGCCGTGAATCAGAATCAAATTATGGAGGTGGATTCTGTTTTCATTCGGGCTTTTCGTGTAGCTCAGGAGGTGTCGCGTCAAACCGATGGTATGTTCGACATTACGTGTGCACCGCTGATCAATGCTTGGGGATTTGGATTCAAGAAAATGGGGGAGGTGACTCCCGAACTGATAGATAGCTTGAAAACCTTTGTGGGATATGAAAAAGTATGGCTGGAAGGGAATCGGGTGGTGAAAGATGACCCGCGTATTCTGCTTAACTTCTCGGCAGTGGGCGATGGATGCATTTGCGACATGGTGGCACGCATGCTTGATGCTCATGGAGTGGAAAACTATTTGGTGGACATCGGCGGAGAAATGACAGCACGCGGGCTTAATCCCAAGGGAAAGCCTTGGCACATAGGAATAAACCGTCCGGTGGACGATTCCACGCAAATGAATAGCGAGATAGAGCAGATTATTGAGCTGACCGGGCGTGTGGGTATTGCTACATCGGGCGATTACCGTAATTTCTATCTGAAAGATGGAAAGAAATATGCCCATACCATCAATCCTAAAACTGGATATCCGGCCGGAAGCGATATATTGAGTGCTACCATTGTGGCCGAAGATTGTATGGTGGCCGATGCCTATGCCACATCGTGCATGGCTTTGGGTAGAGAAAAAGCCAAGGAACTGCATCGGAAACATCCTGAGCTGGAGTACTTTTTTATTTATGCCGACAGTACTGGCACTTACCGAACAGAACACTCGCCTGGAATGGAAAAGTATCTAGTTAGATAGGGAGGATCAATCTGCTTTAAATCAGTAGTCTAATAAGGAATATGTAATCTTTGTAAAGGTGTGCAGCACACCCTTAAGGAGAGGCATGCACACCCTTAATGGGAAAAAAGCATGCCCTTAAGGGGAAGTGTGCACGCCCTTAAGGCATTGTAAGCACCTCTTTTGATGATACCTCCCCACTATGTGTGCGGCTTGTTATCGGCTTCTTAACAAGTTGTAAAAGGGGCTATCATACATGAATTTAAAAGCCTAAATTTTGTACCTTTGCAACACAAAACAGAACACTTTAAATACAAATAGAATTATGGCTAAAAAAGCACTTTTGATGATTCTTGACGGTTGGGGCTGTGGCGACCACCAGAAAGATGATGTGATTTTTAATACCCCGACTCCTTATTGGGATTCTTTGTTGGCAACTTATCCGCATTCACAGCTTCAGGCTAGTGGCGAAAATGTGGGATTGCCCGACGGACAGATGGGTAACTCGGAGGTAGGACACTTGAATATTGGTGCCGGACGCATCGTGTATCAGGACCTTGTGAAAATTAACCGCGCATGTGCCGACGGAAGCATTATGCAGAATAAAGAAGTAATTTCGGCTTTCTCTTATGCCAAGGAAAACGGAAAAAATATCCACTTCATGGGGTTGACTTCAAACGGAGGTGTGCACAGCTCGCTCGACCATCTGTTCAAACTTTGTGATATTGCCAAGGAATATGGATTGGAGAACACGTTCATTCACTGTTTTATGGACGGACGTGATACCGACCCCAAGAGCGGAAAGGGATTCATCGAACAACTCTCGGCACGCTGCAAACAGTCGGCCGGTAAAATAGCTTCTATCGTAGGACGTTTTTATGCCATGGACCGCGATAAACGCTGGGAACGTGTGAAAGAAGCTTACGACATGTTGGTGAACGGTGTGGGAAAGAAAGCTGAATGTATGGTGCAGGCCATGCAGGAGTCTTATGATGAAGGCGTGACCGACGAATTTGTGAAGCCTATTGTGAATAGCAATTTTGACGGGACTATCAAGGAAGGCGACGTTGTTATTTTCTTCAATTATCGTAACGACCGTGCCAAGGAACTTACCGTGGTGCTCACCCAGCAGGATATGCCCGAGGCTGGTATGCACACAGTGCCGGGATTGCAGTACTACTGCATGACTCCCTATGATGCTTCGTTCAAAGGTGTACACATCCTCTTCGACAAGGAGAATGTGCAGAATACATTGGGCGAGTATTTGGCTGCTAACGGAAAAACACAGCTTCATATCGCCGAAACCGAGAAGTATGCTCACGTAACCTTCTTCTTCAACGGTGGACGTGAAACTCCTTACGATAACGAAGATCGCATTTTGGTGCCTTCGCCCAAAGTGGCTACTTACGACTTGAAGCCCGAAATGAGTGCCTACGAGGTGAAAGACAAACTTGTAGCTGCCATAGGCGAGAACAAGTACGATTTCATCGTGGTGAACTATGCTAATGGTGATATGGTGGGACACACCGGCATCTACGAAGCTATTGAAAAAGCTGTTACTGCTATCGATAACTGTGTGAAAGATACCGTTGAGGCTGCTAAAGAAAACGGCTACGAGGTAATTATCATTGCCGACCACGGTAATGCCGACCACGCTTTAAATGCGGATGGAACTCCTAATACTGCACACTCGCTGAATCCGGTTCCTTTCGTTTATGTGACCGAGAACAAGAATGCTAAGGTAGAGAATGGTGTGTTGGCTGATGTAGCTCCGTCCATTCTGCACATTTTGGGTATGGAGCAACCTGCCGAGATGACCGGACGCGACTTGATTAAGTGATTTTCGGAAGAATAAGATTCTGAATATGCATAAAACCTTGCCCTGCCGAATGCAGCGGGGCAAGGTTTTTTTCGATGAAGCGAAATAGGTTATCTTTGCATTCAGAAAAGAAATTGAACTATAAAACCAAGACAAGACCATATGATACAGATAGACGATGTGATAGTGAGCCTCGATGTGTTCCGTGAAAAATTCCTTTGTAACCTCGATGCGTGTAAAGGAGAATGTTGTATAGAAGGAGATGCCGGTGCTCCTGTGGAAATGGAGGAGGTAGAGAAACTCGAAGAGGTGCTTCCTGTGATTTGGAACGAACTGTCGCCCGAAGCTCGGGAGGTGATTGACCGTCAGGGAGTGGTATATACCGACGAGGAGGGCGATTTGGTGACGTCCATCGTGAATGGAAAGGACTGTGTGTTTACTTGCTACGACGAACATGGATGTTGCTATTGTGCCATCGAAAAGGCATTCCGCGAAGGGAAAACCGATTTTTATAAGCCTGTGTCTTGTCACTTGTATCCCATTCGTATAGGCGACTATGGCCCCTATAAAGCAGTAAACTACCATCGGTGGGAGGTGTGTAAGGCTGCCGTGTTGTTGGGTGAAAAAGAAAACTTACCGGTTTATAAGTTTCTGCGCGAACCTTTGGTACGCAAGTTTGGTGAGGATTGGTATCGCGAACTGGAAATAGCTGCCGAAGAGTTGAAAACTATGGGCTACATTAAGTGAAAATAATCTGTTAGATGCATATAATGTGAAAAAATGTAGCTATTCTCGCAACTTTTCTTTTTCTTTATTCCGTCTAAGGGAAAATAACCTATAAAAAGAAAGGAGATAAGCATGAAACGAACGCTTCAGATTATTGCATTATTATGTATGGCTGTTGTGGTATATTCCGCAACAACAGGATTCTCGTTCCTTAACCGTGTGGATGAAGTGGAACAGTCCGAAAAGATAATAAAGAAAGAATTTCCGGTATCTGCATTCGATGTGGTTGAATTGAGTGGTGTGGCCGATGTGGAGTTCTCTCAATCGCCGAAACTGCAAGTAGAGGTTTCCTGTCCGGAGTCTTTGTTGCCTTATGTTGTCGTTACATCGGAAAAAGGTGTATTGAAAGTGGATACCCGCGATATGAAAAAAATGCGTAGAAACGATAAACTGAAGGTGAAAATATCTGCTTCGACATTGAAACGTTTGTCGAACCAAGGTGTAGGCAACTTTAAACTGACTTCTTCTTTGGAAACGGAACAGTTGACTATCTTCAATCAAGGTGTGGGTGATATGCGCATGTCTGGTTTGAAATGTGGAAACATGGATATCACCAATAAAGGTGTGGGCAATTTGTATCTATCTGGTACAGCAGGGAAAGTAAACTGTAGGTCGCATGGTGTGGGCGATGTGCAAGCAAAGGACTTGAAAGCTACAGATGTGATACTGGTTCATTCCGGAGTGGGAAATGTGACTTGTTATGCCTCAAAAACCATTTCTATTAAATCTTTCGGAGTAGGGGATGTAAGCTATTACGGCAAGCCGCGTGTGCTGAAAAAGATAAAGAAAAGTACAGGAAGTGTTCAGCGTAAATAATTTGAAAACAATATTTTATTTGTAATATTTTATGCATTTGTGGCATTGTAACTATTAATGCTTGTGATTCCATAAAAAAATTATTGTTTGTTTGTGCATGCGGCTTGATGGCATTAGGTGCATGCAATGGTGGAGAGAATAATGAGGTGAAGGTGGAGGAACCGTTCAAACCACCGAGGAACGTTTCGAAGAGATGAAAGCTCTGTTGGAGTCGTATGGTTGGAGTTTGCGTGAAGACATTCCTTTAGAAAAGCAGAAAGAAATGCTTCTTTCTATGGACATTGACTCGTTGAGGTAGGAGATTGAGACGTTCGATCGCCTCACGAGTGGTGAATTGGATCCTGCCCCGGCTGATAAAATAGACAGCGTGTTGCGTGCCGTTGAGAAACTGCACGAAGAACATCAGTGGGCAGCAGAGGAATATGAGCGTAAGCTGAAAGAGGAATAAAACTGATGGAATAACAAAAAGGGAGGCTTAGTCCTCCCTTTTTGTTATTATTATGATAAAATGAAGATGCGTTAATTATTATGCATCGATGTTGGCATAGGTAGCATTGCTTTCGATGAATTCGCGTCGTGGAGCCACGTCATCACCCATGAGCATGGAGAAGATGTAATCGGCTTCGGCAGCATTTTCGATGTGCACCTGTTTCAGCAGACGTCTTTCAGGATCCATAGTCGTTTCCCATAGTTGTTCAGGGTTCATTTCTCCCAAACCTTTGTATCGTTGAGTATGGATTCCAGCTTCACTTCCGTTACCATATTTTTCGATGAAACGTAAACGGTCTTCGTCAGTATAGCAATATTCCTTTATCTTTCCTTTGCTGCAAAGATACAAGGGCGGTGTAGCTATGTAAAGGTGTCCGCCTTGAATAAGTTGCGGCATATAGCGGTAGAAGAGTGTCATAATAAGGGTGTCGATGTGCGAACCATCGACATCGGCATCGGTCATGATGATGATTTTATGATAGCGGAGTTTTTCGATATTGGCCTCTTTGCTGTCTTCATCTACACCGAAACGTACACCCAGTGCTTGGATGATATTATTTACTTCATCGCTTTCGAATGCTTTGTGCCACATGGCTTTTTCTACGTTAAGAATCTTACCTCGCAGCGGAAGTATGGCTTGGAAGGCACGGCTTCGTCCTTGTTTAGCCGAACCACCAGCCGAGTCACCCTCCACCAGGAAGAGTTCACAGCGTGCAGGGTCTTTGTCCGAGCAGTCGGCTAGTTTCCCGGGAAGTCCTCCACCAGTCATGGGGTTTTTACGTTGCACAGATTCGCGTGCTTTACGTGCAGCAATACGTGCGGTAGCAGCCAATACCACCTTGTCGACAATAATCTTTGCTTCTTTGGGGTGTTCCTCCAGATAGTAGGTGAGTGCTTCGCCTACAGCTTGGTTCACGGCACCGCTCACTTCGTTGTTTCCCAGTTTAGTTTTGGTTTGTCCTTCAAACTGAGGTTCGGCTACCTTTACCGAGATAACGGCTATCAGACCTTCGCGGAAGTCTTCACCAGAGATTTCAACTTTCGCTTTTTCCAAGGCTTTGCTGTCTTCTGCATATTTCTTCAGAACACGTGTGAGTGCCATGCGGAAACCTGTTTCGTGTGTTCCGCCTTCAATGGTGTTGATATTGTTCACATAGGAGTGCAGGTTCTCGCGGAATCCTGTGTTATACATGATGGCACATTCGATAGGTATTCCTTGTTTTTCGGTGTTTAAGTAGATGACATCGTTAACAAGTGGCGTATTGTTTGAGTTCAGGAAACGGACAAATTCTTTTACACCTTCTTCTGAGTGGAAATGTTCACTCTTGAAATTCCCATTTTCGTCTTTTTCTCGGCGGTCTGTCAGTGTAATGGTGATTCCAGCATTCAAGTAGGCAAGTTCGCGCATACGTGCCTGCAGAATACTGTATTTGTAGGTAGTGGTGATAAAGATGGAATCGTCTGGCCAGAAGCTTTGGCGTGTACCGGTTTCATTCAGTTCGCATGTGCCCACTTCTTTAACCGGATGAAGGGGCTTGCCATAAGCATATTCCTGCTGGTAAATCTTTCCGCCTCTTCGTACTTGTGAAATCATTTTCTTTGAGAGTGCATTAACGCAGGATACACCCACACCGTGCAGACCACCCGATACTTTATAGGAACCTTTGTCAAACTTACCTCCGGCATGTAGTACGGTCATGACCACTTCCAAAGCCGATTTCTTTTCTTTTTCGTGCATATCCACGGGGATACCGCGTCCATTATCCTGTACCGTGATAGAGTTGTCTTCGTTGATAGTAACTTCGATATGGTTGCAATAGCCGGCAAGGGCTTCGTCTATTGAGTTATCTACAACTTCGTAGACTAGATGATGCAGACCTTTCTCGCTTATGTCGCCAATATACATAGCGGGGCGTTTGCGCACAGCCTCAAGCCCTTCGAGCACTTGAATATTGTTAGCTGAATAGTTTGCTCCGCCGTTAGTTTTTAGTTCTTCTTCCATAGAGTATTATCCAATAAATAACGGACAAATTTAATGAAAAATTATGGAACTTCCACATTCTGATGAGATGTTTCCCTTTAGCGGCGATGAAAAAGAGTGTATGTTAGACTAGATTCTCTTCTTGAATCATTTTTCTAAAAAAAACTCTATGTTTGCGCAAACGTAGGGATGGGTTTTGTACTATTGAGGTGGAATCCGAACCTCATTATAGCTTTCAAAGTGATGAGGTTTGTAAAAGGATTATGGACTTTGGGGCAAAGTGCGAAGGTGGGTATGAAAAACAGAATATCGTTGAGTTACAAAATTACGAATGATTTTTAATTTTAGGTTTTTCAAAAGGAGGTATAAAATAAAAAAGGTTACGTTTTTATACGTAACCTTTTTGTATTTTGTTTTGACAAGTTATATGCTTTTATTAAGCAAGTCCGTAAATATAAGCAGACAACTTAGACTTCAAGTTAGATGCTTTGTTTTTGTGAATCAAGTTGATTTTAGCCATCTTGTCCAGCATCTTTTGAACTGAAGGATACATTGCAATAGCTTCAGCTTTGTCAGTAGTAGAGCGAAGTTTTCTAACAGCATTTCTCATGGTTTTGCCATAATATCTGTTGTGAAGTCTTCTTTTCTCTTCTTGTCTGATTCTTTTGAGTGATGATTTATGATTTGCCATCTCGACTAATCTGTTTTTACTTGTTCTTTAATTCGTTTACTTTAGTAGCCCGTGGGGGAATCGAACCCCCCTTTCAAGAATGAAAATCTTGCGT
>Cinder_p2__coassemble_1398_pt1 | contig 32502 bp, 22 predicted proteins | sample Cinder_p2__metabat2_low_PE_026 | metagenome-assembled genome bin Cinder_p2
TTAGGAGGTAAGAACTGCAGTTCTTATCACCTAAGAAACACAGTTCTTAGGTCGGAAAAATCGAATCTCTTGATTTTTCTGTTAAATTTTTAACATTAAAGAACCAGAGGTGAACCGGAAGTGAACGAAAATGAACGAAAGGTGAATGAACTAAGAACGAAGCAGAACAGGCTTTTTCTGCTCCAACTTTTGTATTCTACTCATCTTGTAAACAAAATTCTTAATCAGACAATTTCATTATACAAGAACACAGAAAAGACCCGCCGACTTAACTGCCAGATACAGAAACAAAAAATAATTTATTAAAAAACAACTAATAAACAGCATATTACAAAACATTAAGGGGAAGTACAATGGCCTTTAAATACCAGTGTACTTCCCCTTAAGGAACAGCATACTTCCCCTTAAGGTTTACCGTAGTGAGTCTTAATGGATGTATTTTCTTTCACTCAATTACAACATTTCGTGCTCGCCCGACAGCTTATAACCACGCAAGAAATCGGCCACATTCATACGTTTTTTTCCTGCCAGCTGAATAGCAAGCAAATCCAAATATCCTCCTTGCACAGCCACATGAAAGAATGTTTTTCCATCGGTACATACAGTGCCTGGATGTAAATTGTGTTCGGCATTTACTTTTCCTGCCTCATACACTTTCAGCACCAGCACCTTTCCATCGGGCTGTCTCAACTCGGTCCATGCTGCCGGATAGGGCGACAAGCCACGCACAAAATCATAAACCTGTTTCAAAGACTTGTTCCAATCTATGCGGCATGTTTCCTTGAATATTTTCGGAGCCGGTCGCAAATCTGCAACATCTTGCACCAATCCTTCTTGAGGCATCGTTTTTACCGAACCCGCCAAAATAGCATTTACCGTTTCCACAACTAAACGACCTCCAAGCATCATAAGCTTATCGTGCACCACTCCTACATTATCGGTATCGGCAATAGGAACACGCACCTGTTGGATAATTTCCCCGGTATCTATCTCATGCTTCAAGAAAAATGTAGTTATTCCTGTTTCCGTATCGCCATTGATTACTGCCCAATTTATAGGAGCAGCCCCCCGATATTGCGGCAACAAGGAAGCATGCAAATTAAAGGTTCCCAAAGGAGGCATGTTCCACACCACCTCGGGCAACATACGGAACGCCACCACTATCTGTAAATCGGCTTTCAGAGCACGCAATTCCTCCAAAAAAGACTCATCTTTCAACTTCTCGGGCTGAAGTATTTTCAGGCCCTGCTCTTGGGCATATATTTTTACAGCACTAGGTTGAAGTACACTCCCATGACGTCCCATCGGCTTATCGGGCATGGTCACTACACCTACTACATTATATCCTCCCTCAACCAAACAGCGCAAACTTTCCACCGCAAAGTCGGGGGTTCCCATATACACAATTCTCAAATCTTTCTTTTCCATATTTATATTTTGCTAATCGGCTGAAAAATCAACCAACACCTGACGGTAATTATTAAAAATTTTCGATTTCGAGATAAATCCTATATACTTTCCCTCTTCATCCACCACCGGCAAGTTCCAAACTTGAGTTTCATCAAATTTCTTCATCACAATATCCATAGAGTCGTTAATAAGGATTCTTCCCGGAGGCACCGTCATCAAACTCTCCACTTTAAAACGATGATAGAGCTCCTGACGGAACATAATGTTACGAATATCATCCAACAAGACGACACCCAGCAGGATACCTTTTCCATCTACTACGGGAAATAAATTACGCCGGGCCTTGGATATGACATTCACCATCTGCCCCAAATCCATATCTGGTGATACTTTCACAAAATCGGTTTCCACAACACTCTCCACATTCATGAGTGTAAGCACAGCTTTATCCTTGTGGTGTGTGAGCAACTCTCCTTTCTTGGCCAGGCGCATGGAGTATATGCTATGAGGTTCAAACACAATAATAGTAAGATAGGCGCTAACCGATACAATCATCAAAGCAAGAAAAAGATCATATCCACCGGTAAGTTCGGCTATCAAGAAGATTCCGGTAAGCGGTGCATGCATCACGCCCGACATTAATCCTGCCATACCCAGCAATGCGAAATTCTTCTCGGGAATATAAGGACCCAAATCAAACTGATTGCAAAAACGGGCAAAGATGAAACCTGTTATACAACCCAAAAACAAACTGGGAGCAAAGATTCCTCCACATCCTCCACCACCATTCGTAGCGCTCGATGCATAGACTTTAAAAAGAACTATCAAAGCAAGATAGATGAGAAGCAGATTTCCATGTCCATAAAAGAAAGAGTTATCCAATACCTGATTCCAATCGGCCAAAGTAGAGCCGTTAAGAAGCAAATTGATAGTAGAATATCCTTCTCCATAAAGTGGAGGAAAAAGGAAAATAAGCACGCTCAACATCACACCGCCAATGAGAAGTTTTATGTAGGGATTGGAGTATTTCCGAAACACATCTTCCACCGAATCCATAGCCCGGGTAAAATAGAGCGAAACCAGTCCACAAGCTATTCCTAACAAAATGGCATAAGGAATACGCTCCATCACAAACGGATTATCCAGATTAAAACGGAACATGGCTTCAGTTCCGGTGGTTATATACGAAAAAGTAGCTGCCGTAACACAAGAAATAAGCAACGGAAGCAGCGATGCCATGGTAAGATCAATCATCAGCACCTCCAAAGTGAACACAAGCCCGGCTATCGGAGCCTTGAAAATGCCGGCCACAGCTCCTGCAGCACCGCATCCCACCATCAGCATCAACGTTTTATGTTCCATGTGAAAAACCCGCCCAAGATTGGAACCTATGGCCGACCCTGTAAGCACAATAGGCGCCTCGGCTCCTACCGACCCACCAAATCCAATAGTAATACCACTGGCAATTACCGACGACCACACATTATGACGCTTGATACGCCCCTGCCTTCTCGATATGGCATAAAGAATCCTTGTCACACCGTGGCTGATGTCATCCCGCACAATATTACGCACAAATAATCCTGTGAGAAAAATACCTACCACCGGATAAATCAAATAAAGCCAGTTTGCTTGAGTAGTATCGAAGTTTTCTGTCAGAAACATTTCAATCTGATGAATGAGCAATTTCAGCACCCATGCAGCAAAAGCCGTAAGGATGCCCACCAGAAAACTTAAAAGCAAGATAAAACGTTTCTCACTGATATGTTCCTCACGCCAACGGATTGTACGTTGAAGCAAGGAACTTTTCTTTTCTGCTATATCCATATTCCGACTCCTCCTACTCCCGAATGACCTTCACCAGTCCCCCGGCTCCCAACTTAATGATACCCGATGGTTTGGGATGCCCTGTTTCTTCACGACGGCTCTGCACTATATAATCAACCGACTGTTTTATCTCTTCCGAAATTTCGCTGAACACCGCCGCTGCCGGCTGACCACTTATATTAGCCGATGTGGAAACAATAGCTTTTCGAAAGCGAAAACACAACTGCTTGGAAAAAGGTTCTTTAGTAACACGAATACCCACACTTCCGTCCTCGGCCAGCAAATTAGAAGCCAGGTTACGTGCACCGTCATAAATGATAGTAAGGGGTTTCTCTGCCAGTTCTATCAAGTCCCATGCCACAGGCGGAACTTCTTTTACGTAAAACTGAACTTTTACATCCGAATCTACCAACACCAACATGGCCTTACTGTCAGTGCGCTGTTTAATTTCATACACCCGCTTCACAGCTTCGGGATTGGTAGCATCGCATCCTATCCCCCACACCGTATCGGTGGGATAAAGAATCACCCCACCCTTTGCAAGCACTTCGCAGGCTTGCTTAATATCTTCATTCATATTCATTTTTTTTCGGATTTTTTAGTAGCAGTGCAAAAGTAGAAAGATATTCGATATGAACAAACCGACATGCCGGATAATTGTCTGCAACACCGCAGAAGCACAAAAAAACATAGACTAACGGCAACATTCTTTCGAAGTATCTGCAAAACAAAAGTCCCGACTTTCACAAGCCAGGACTTTTTAATATTCTAGGGGGAATCTCTTCCAAACCTGAAAAAGGCCGGAAGACTTATAAATGCCAATTTTATAAATGTTCGGAATTAGAACGTATCATTTCCAGGTCTTCTCTGACCTAATTGCTTACATTCCATCACCTTTCCTTTAACCTTTCCTTTGAACAGCAATTGAGGACTGTCTATAAAATTTATATCAAAGATGAAAAGGTCACCGTTTTCACATCCCACAACCAATCTGTCGCAAACCAAATAAGCATAAGTCAGACATGTGATTTTTGAGTCGAACGAATATGGGAATTCTACCACTCTTTGAGGTTTAGCATACCAGTCTTGCGCACGTTGCACATATTTGAGTTTGTTTCCAACGCTGTAGAATGTACGAGATGCGGCATTTTTAGAAGTTCTATCCGTACGAGCTGTTCCACTAATCAGAATCTGTGAAGACTTATCCAATCTTTCCATTGCATAATGTGTAGCCATTTGATAATATACCGGTTTCATGCTTTGGTCATTAATACAGAAATCGCTTGAAATGGTTACATCCGGTTTTGCAGGATCATTGTAGACTACAGTATAAACCGAACTATTCCGAGGAATACCAAAAGAATAGCAACCAACTACAGACAGATGAAGCACTTCGGTTCCTTCCGGGAATTCTGATATAGGAGCACTATTTTTACTTTCAGTAGCCGGATACAAGATGATTCGATAGGTCGGAGCAGAACCTTCAATATCTTCACGCCAGGAAGTAGCAAACATCAAACGACGATTCTTCTCATCATATCCAGGAATAGTTCCTGCATAACGCGAATTACCGAAGAACGCACATTTATAACCTTTGTTATCCATTTGATAAGGTTCCGTCAAATATCTACCTCCCAAATAGTTGGCAGACATTTGTCTGGCATATACTGCACCACTTGCATCTACCAGATAAGTACAAGGAAGTTCTCCTTCGCTACTTGCATTCAAATCAGCCCGATAAAGAGGTTTGAAATTGGCAGGAGTTCCATCCAGGAACTGCTCTTTTGGTTCAGAAATCTTCTCCAGATTTTCAGCATTCATTTCATAAGCCACCTGATCGGTCATGACTGTAATAGAACCTTGAGTTCCAAAGTCACGGGCTTTTGCCCAAGCCATTGATATCGGTTTACCCGGTATAGTGGCACCACCATTCCGATTTTCAAAATCATAGTTCTGCAAAATGAATTTCTCCACAGTGTTGCCATTCTCAGCAACTAGACGAGAACGTAATGACGCAACGTTAGTCTTTCCTCCGTCATCAGCCAAGATGAACCAATCGTCCGGAGCATAATACGGATATAGCCAAACGCTCAATTTAGCCATAAAGGTAATGCCTGTTTCTTTTTCGATGATATTAAACGAACCGGTATAAGCACCTTCATCTTCCAAAACCTTAATACCTGCCTTTTCCATAAATTCGCTCACAGGCATTTTGAAATCTATTTCTTCGCTGATAACCCGATTGTTCACAACCCATTCGTAACGCACTTCTGATGCACGTTGCAAGGAATCCGTATCCCAAACGAACATCCTGCTTCCCTTACCTACGATATCACCTTCCATGTATCCCACCAGATATTCCGGAACCATAGAAAAATCCTGTATCCAATGAGGTGGATTTATTTCTTTATAATCATAGTTTCCTTCATCTTCAAAACAAGAAGTCAACGTTAGTATTGCTCCCAGCAATAAATATATTATCTTTTTCATATTCTTAGTTTTTGAATTTGTTCATTAAACTTTAACAGACATCCATTCACCATTTTCATCCAGTGTCGGATTAGCCGCTAACCATTTCTTAAATTCAAGTGCCAGCTTCCTGGCTCTGTCAGGACGTTCTTTAATCATCACCCCATCCAGTTCATAAGCGCCTTCCACGTTAACAAGGAAAGTCTTATACTTTTTCGGAGAATAATCACCCAACAGGTTCTTGTCTACTTCCGGAGTCCACCAATCAGGTTTAACCGGATCTTTTGTTATACGGAAGATTGCAATTGAGCGCTCATATTGTCCTACCTGAACTTCGTTATTAGGTACGATTTCCAAAGCCAGCAAATATCCGTCTTTCATAGTTTCCAGACGGTTGCTTCTGTTTATCTTTATACGTATCGTATCGTCTATTTGAGTAGCCCCACTTGCAATATCTCTCGCTCTAAAAGTATAATGTTCATCCAAACTATATTCATTAGGCAATGCTGTAGTCATGTCATCCACCACACGCAACTGAAAGTTTAAATCCTTTTCAGGCGCTCTTCCTGCCAATACTACTACAGCATCAGCAAAAACATGTGTATCATTTTCATCGGCAAAGAAAAAAGTCACACCCGTTGTGTCAGCTTTTTCAGTACCCGGTGCAGGAGCATCTTTCCAGAATTTCTGGAAATATACAAAACGCTCCATACCAAACGATTCTATATCTTGTTCACTGCATGAGGTCAAAAACATACCTCCAATAACAGTTATTAAAAAAAACAATTTTTTCATATTCAGTATCCTTTACATTATTACATACTCTGATTATCAGGCAATGGGAACATATATTCAGCCTTTGTCATCTTTCTCTTGGAATTACCAATCTGCACCTTCCATCCCAAACGTTTGTATAAATAGAACAACTGTCCTTCGGAAATCCATTCGCGCTGAGCATCTCGAACCATATCTTCCATAAAGCCTTCAAAATTGTTTTTTTGAGTCAAAGGTTCATACAAGCCTCTATTCGAACGAATCTGATTCAATATTTGATAAGCAGCATCAAATTGACTTTCGCGTGCATAATGTTCCGCCATAATGTAACGCATTTCTGTTGCACGAATAACCGGCAGTATTTCTACATTATCCTGACGAATTTTTTCAGAACTGCTGCAATACCATTTTGCTGATACATATTGAGGATTCCAAGAGAATTGCTCATAATCGGGAACAAACAACAAATATTTTCCACGATAATCCGCTTCACGTTCATCGTCATTACCATCTGCCTTCTTGAAAATTTTCTGTCCTTCCAAATCAGCGACAAACCATTTTCCGGCATTATTGTCTGATACTGATTTTTTGAAATAACTATCCAGATTATAATCTATATAAGCATCTTCATTATAAAGGGCAAAAATAAGATTACTGGGCATTTTCAAATTTTTACGTTCTTCAATCTTGTCATCCATCAAAGAATACCAATCATCACTTGTAAACATATCAAGCGACGTACCAGAAATTCCTTTTGCCTTGAACTCCATCACTTGTTTTGCTGTATTGAAGGCTTCCAAATCATTACCCATGTATTGGTAAACACGAGCCAGAATAGCAGTAATGGCATAATAGCTCAAACGGAATCCTCTACCCATATAGAAGTCATCGATGCTACTTTCTTGCTGATATCCTTCCATACCATTTTCCAAATATCCGGCAAAGCGGGAATTACTTGAAGCACTAACGCTCATTCCTAAAGCTGTAGTATCAAAATCTGCAGTCAGATCCAAGGCTTTCTTCAAGTCGATTACTACTTTATCCAGGAAAGGTTTCACTTCAATACCCATTGGTTGGATATTAGGATAAGTTTCCACATATGGCAGATAAAGTCCTGTTTCATTTTCTACCGGAGCCGGAGCAAATAAACGGCACAAATCAAAATGCATCAATGCACGGCAAGCATAAGCTTCACCCATAATCATCTTACGTTCCATTTCACCACCGGCAAAAATATCCGGAGAAGCATTTTCTATGTTTTGAATCAGATTATTGGTGTTGGCTATTACATTGTAACCATCTGCCCAGATAGCATCAATAGCCTTGCGCAAATCAACATTTCTATAATTAAAAGCCTTTGCTTCTTTATAAATATCAGTCACATCTCCCATGCTTCCGGCAGACCAGTTCCAAGAATATTGTTGAGATATACAATCCACCAGACCAAACTGAAGTTCCATTCCATAAAGATTCTTGGAAGTCATCGCCTTATAAACACCGCTAATAACCGAACGGTATCCATCACCTGTTTTAAACAGCTTGTCACTGGTAGCTTCTCCTTCGGGCTCAATATCCAACCAAGAACAAGCTCCTAAACAAAACAAAGAACACAGGAATAATATTTTGGTACAAATTTTCATAATCATAATTTTATTAGAATCCTACACTTAAGGTAAAGCTATAGTTCTTAGCATAAGGATAGCTTGTTCCTCTTTCTTCTTTTATCGTAGCCCAACGGCAAATGTCATTGGCATTGAAACGAATACCCAATGATGTAAGGTTCAGCTTGCTGACAAATTCAGGACTGAAATCGTATCCACAAGACAATCCGCTAAATGCCAAGTAGTTGTTATCTTGAACAAAACGAGAAGTCGGTTGGGTATTATTCTTCATCTTCACATCATAGAAAGGTGCCACATCACCCGGACGCTGCCAGCGTGAAGTCAATACACGACGGTCCACATTTCCACCTTCGATGTCGGCCTCTTCAACCTTCTTCAAAAGGGTTTCATTATATTCCTGTGCTCCCCACTGATAGAGGAAAGAAGCATTCACATAAAAGCCTTTCCAACCCACATTGATACTGAATGAACCTTGTGCATCGGGACTGGTATCACCACAGACAACTTCATCTCGCGCATCCCAAGTATGAGTAACTTGTCCGTTACGTTTACGGAACAGTTCCTTACCGGTTGAAGGGTCAATTCCCAAAGAAGGTACTGCATAAATAGCCGTAGTTGAAGCTCCTACATAATATTGGGTTAAAGGAATATACATTAAATCATCATAACCACTTCCCATAGCATCCGCATTTCCATTGTGGAAATCCTGAATATTCTTATTATAAGCTTCGGCATCCTGTCCTAACTCAGTAATCTTATTGGTATTACCAGCCATCGTTGCATTGATAGCCACTGTCCAGTCTTGATTCTGGAAAGGAATCACATTCATCTTCAATTCATAACCTCTATTCAAAATACTACCTGCATTAGTGTAGTAGGTCGAGAAACCAGAAGATGTACGGATATTCAGTTGCGACAATTGGTCTACCGTTTCTTTACGATAATAGTTTGCTTCCAATGTAAAGCGGTCGTTAAATAGTCCCAATGTCATACCGAAGTCCCAAGTACCGGTCTTTTCCCAAGTCAGTTTCGGGTTACCCAAACCAATCAATGTATTGGCCGGTGTGGAATAGTACCAGTCGTCCGAAGTGCGATAGGTTGAAATTGCGGCATAGGATGGGAAACTAACATTTCCTGTCACACCATAGGTTCCACGGAAACGCAATTGACTAATAATCGGATTTCCTTTCAACCATTCATAGTTGTGAATATTAATACCCACACCTACCGACCAGAATGGTGCAAAACGTTTATCATCTCCAAACTTGGAAGAACCATCAAAACGGAAAGAACCGTCGAACAAATAAATATCGTTGTATGAATAGTTAATAGAACCCAAACAACCAATCAAACGGCTTTCCACATTGTTAACCGATGTTTTATCCTCCTGTTCGGCTGCATAGGTAGGAGAATTCAAGTTACTCAATTGGAATCCACGATACAAAGTCGCTGTACTCTTAGAGCTTGTTTCCTGTGCATTGACACCGGCTGTAGCATTGATGAAATGTTTACCGAAAGACTTATTATAATAGAACATAGCATTCACGTTCCAGTTATAAGAAGCGTTTCCGCTCATATTCAAAGAACCCTTTTCCTTACTAGGAGAATTTTTAAACATAGGATCTTTAGGATCTTCAAATGATTCTGTTTCCGTATCTTGACGACTTACAGAGAATTGTCCTTTGAACGAGAAGCCTTCGAAGAAGAAGATATTAACACTTAAGTTATTTGTCAAGTCATTCAAAGTACTACGTCCACTATAACTTCCTAACATTTGTGCTCTATAAACCGGATTGGTATGTTTCCCTGCAATCATTTCCACCAATTGATGCTGATTGTCATAAGGAGTCCAATAGGGTTTCATTGAAGCATAAGTAGCGAAGTTTCCATAGGGTGAGTCTTCCGACTTGGTTACATTGTAAGTGATTTGGTTCATCACCTGCAACCATTTTTTCAAGCGGTAGTCGATAGTCAAGCCCACACCCCAGTTATCACGATAAGAACCTTTCATGGCTCCGTTGTGTGTACCGTAATTCAAGTCGACATTATAACGAATACTTTCCACACCACCGGAAATGTTCATACTGTGAGTTTGGTTGAATACATTTCTCAAAGGCAAAGCCAACCAGTCTGTTCTTACTCCACGACGAACCTCGTTCACCAAGTTGTTATACTCAATGTCCTTATCCATCTGCATACCTGGATCACTAGCTGTGTATTTTCCGGAAAGTTTTTCAACTTCCAGCATCTCCCAAGGGTCGCAAAGGTTATAATCTGACAAATCGGGAAGCTCGGCACCGGCAGTAAAGTTATAGTTCACACGAAGTTCACCCGGTTTGGGAGGAACTGTTGTTACTACAATTACACCATTGGATGCGCGTGAACCATACATAGCTGTTGCAGCAGCATCTTTCAATATGGTCATACTCTCGATACGGTTGATATCCATATCGTAGATTTTTTGTACGCTTACCTCAAAACCATCAAGAATAAAGATAGGAAGGTTCGGATTATCAGTCATACCAGCACGTTGGGTACGTTTGGCAGCCTCGGCATCAAGTCCACGTGAAGTTGCGAAACTACTTTCACCACGCACGGTAAACTCCGGCAACTTGTTCGGGTCAGAACCCCACACCACCTGATCTTTCAAACGGAACGAAGGTTCGAATGCCTGAAGGGCTGCAATGGCATTCTTGTTATTTGTCTTCAACAGCTCATTCTTTGTCACCACTGTGGCATTTCCGGTAAATGCATTCTTTTTCAACTGTTGGTATCCGGTAACAATCACTTCATCCAACTGAAGCTTATCCGGTTTCAAAATCACATTCAGATTCTTTTGTCCAGTGTATTTCACTGTACGGGTTTGCATACCGATAAAGGAAACTTCCAAAACGTAACCTTTTTCCGAGTTTCCCGCAACATTCAATGAGAATTTACCATCAATGTCGGTAGCACAACCGATATTCAGTTTGTTAATTCGAACAGTTGCACCAGGCAGAGGATTGTGTTCATCATCGAATACTGTTCCTTTAATAACCGTTACATCCTGTTGATTTACTTCATTTATTGCTGATTGAACAGCTACAGAAGCAGACTTTTCTATGCGTAAAGATCTGTCTTGTTTACCCCCCCCCACTGCATCAGGAGCAGCAGAAAGACTTTGAGCTGCAAGCAGATAGCAAGCAAATAACATTGGGCATCTTAAATGCCTCCAAATGTGATTTTCTTCTCTCATAATAAGATGTTTTTATATTTAATATATCTATTTAAAATTTCTCTCAACTAACTTTAGTCACCAAAAACGAGGCAAATATATATAAGTTAAATACAATAAACAAATTTTTATCATTAAAAACACAAATTACCCTATTATAAGGAATATAAAATTATAATGTATGAATTTTAATTTTAAATCACTTCTTTTATATTAAAACAGATTTAAAATACAGAAAAAACAAACAAAATGAAATTTAACAATTTTTCTCAACTTGCTTAATTCCTTATTTTTATGTTATCAAACATAAAAGGAAATGCGGGTTGCTGTGTTTTATAAACAACATTCGCAAACCCGCATATTTTTGATTACTTGGCACCCTAAGAGGGGGCATTAATTCTAAAACTCTGAAGTAAAATGGAACTTGATGTGTTTAAAGTCCATCTGTGCCATCTGAAGTACATAACCGCTATCTGCTAAAAAGACATCACGTCCTTCACGGTCTTTTGCCATAAACTGATATTTTCGTTTTTTAAAAGCCTCCAGTTCTTCAGGATCGTCACTTTCTATCCAGCATGCTTTGTAAAGACTCACCGGTTCCCAACGACATTTTGCATTATATTCATTCTCCAAACGATATTGAATTACTTCAAACTGAAGCTGTCCCACCGTACCGATAATCTTACGTCCGTTAAACTGGTTTACAAATAGCTGCGCTACACCTTCATCCATCAGTTGGTCTATACCTTTATTCAACTGTTTGGTCTTCATAGGATCAGCATTCTCAATATATTTGAACATCTCGGGCGAAAAGCTCGGCAATCCTTTAAAGTGAAGATTTTCACCTTCTGTCAACGTATCCCCTATCTTAAACGTACCGTTATCTGGCAATCCGATGATATCTCCTGCCCAAGCTTCATCCACTGTAGTTTTGCGTTGTGCCATAAACTGAGTGGGCGAAGAGAAACGCATGGTTTTACCATGACGAACATGCAGGTAGGGAGCATTACGAGTAAACTTTCCCGAACAGATCTTACAGAAAGCTACACAAGAACGGTGATTCGGGTCAATATTGGCTGTTATCTTGAATATAAAACCGGTGAATTTGGTCTCTTCAGGACTTACAGTACGCTCTACAGCACAAACAGAACGCGGGCTGGGAGCTATCTCCACAAAACAATCCAACAACTCCTGTACACCGAAATTATTTAAGGCCGAACCAAAGAATACTGGAGCTAATTCTCCTTTCAAATAATCATCTACGCAAAATTCCGGATACACCCCTTCTATCAATTCCAGGTCGGCACGAAGTTTTTCGGCAAGCGGAGTACCAATCTGTTTATCCAACTCTTCGGTGTGAATATCCACCTGTACTTTTTCAGTAACCACTTGTTTGGAAGGCTGAAATAAGTTAAGATTATGCTCGTAGATGTTATATACACCTTTGAAGCGTTGTCCTTGATCTATCGGCCATGAAAGAGGACGCACAGCAATGTGAAGTTCTTCCTCCAATTCATCCAGTAGATCAAAGGGGTCCTTTCCTTCACGGTCCATCTTGTTCACAAAGATAATTACCGGCGTATTTCTCATGCGACACACCTCCATGAGTTTGCGTGTCTGTGTTTCCACACCTTTTGCTCCGTCTATCACAATGATTACACTATCCACAGCTGTCAGCGTTCGATAAGTATCTTCCGCAAAATCCTGGTGTCCCGGCGTATCTAGAATATTTATCTTATAATCATGATAATCGAATTCCATTACAGATGTTGTAACCGATATACCACGCTGCTTCTCAATATCCATCCAGTCGGACGTAGCTGTTTTCTTAATTTTGTTGCTTTTCACCGCACCAGCCACCTGTATCTGTCCGCCAAAGAGTAACAACTTCTCTGTCAGTGATGTTTTACCGGCATCCGGATGAGCAATGATAGCAAAGGTTCTTCTTCTTTCTATTTCGTTCATTGTCCTTGAGTTTTAATATCTATACTAATTCCTTCAGGCATCTTGCCAATGATTCTTCCCAATGGGGAATCTGCATGCCAAAAGTTTGCTTTATCTTCGTTTTATCCAGCACTGAATAATGAGGACGTAGTGCCTTAGCCGGATATTCGTTTGTATGTAACGGACGCACTTTGCATGTTTCTATTCCCGCCAAACGAAACACAGATTTGGCAAAATCATACCAACTGCATACTCCTTCGTTACTGAAATGATAAACTCCAGGCACTATACCTTTATTTATAGCAACGAAAATTGCTCCTGCCAAATCATGGGCATAAGTAGGAGTACCTATTTGGTCGAAAACGACTCCAATTTCACTTTTCTCACAACCTAACCGAAGCATTGTTTTCACAAAATTATTTCCAAATGACGAGTAAAGCCAAGCTGTACGAAAAATCATAGAATGTTCGCAACGCTCTAAAACCAACTGTTCGCCTTCAAGTTTAGTTTGTCCGTACACCGTTTTAGGGCACACAGCATCCGTTTCTATATAAGGTAGATACGCTTCTCCATTAAAAACATAATCAGTCGATATATGAATAAGATGTGCTCCATTCTCTTGTGCAGCTTCAGCCAGATAACCTGGTGCCAAAGCATTCAACATCCGACACCGTTCTTTGTCCTCCTCGGCCTTATCCACAGCTGTATAGGCTGCACAATTCACAATACAGTTCACCTTCCGATTTTTCACAAATGTCATGATAGCATCACGGTCGGTAACATCAAGCTCTCTTGTGCCTGCAAATATATATTCGAACGTTGGATTCTTCACAGCCAGACGACGCATTTCATTACCCAGCTGTCCGTTTGCACCGGTCACTAAAATCTGCTTCATTACCTTCTGTATCAGTCTGCCAACAAATCGTCCAGTTCTCCGTTCTTTTCCTTTTTATAATAAGCAGCCAGCAAAGCTATAAGCCGACTTATCGCAGCAATTGCCGTAGTGGTTTCTTTACTTATTTCCTTTTTCTGCAATCGCAGTAGCATAACCCCATAGAGTGCATCAAAACAATTCTCTATTTCAGATATGTCTTTTCTATCTCCCTTGGCACGTATTTCCACAATATAAGGCAACACCTTATAATATTCAGCTCCATAAGCTGCAAGTTTAGGAGAACGCAACAGACGTAAATGCAAGTCGGTGAGCAAAAGAATTATGTTCTTGTTTACCTGCAAATGTCCTGAGCTTACCACACCTTCCATACGCATCATCTCAATGAAGTCCTCATACCACTTCTCCAAAGCCTGTTTCTGTTCATTATCGACTGGATAAGAATCTATCAGATTTTTCCGTATCTTATCCAAATCAAGCCCGTTCGCACGAACTAAATCTTCCACCTGCCACATATAAAGCAAGTATTCGGCTATATTTGATTCCTTAAGTTGTTTTGCTATGAACATAACAAAATTAATATATTGATTTTCCTAACAATGTTCCGAAACATCCAGCTATAGATGCCACAATCACAATTCCGCCAATTAAACGGTTCAATATCCAGATTCCACGTAAATTAAAACGAGTACGTACCTTATTCACAAAATAAGTGATGCCAAACCACCAACCGATGGCTCCGGCAAAAATAGCCAGATAGCCTAAAGTCTGCTCATAGACCGGTATACCGGGAAGAACAAAAGAAAAACGGGCGAAAAAGCCGATAAACAATAATATGATAAGCGGATTGGACAACGTAACGAAAAAGGCTGTCAGAAAATTATGCAACAACGAACCTTTACTAGTGGATACAGGACGTAGGGCATGTACCGGATTACTTCGGAAAGTATATAAACCAAAAAAGAACAGCATGATGCTACCCACCAACTGCAAATAGAAAATATTGGAGGGACGCTGCAGAAAATCGAATATGAAAGACATTCCATAACCGGTAATCAAACTATATATGATATCACTGAGAGCAGCTCCCACCCCTGTTACAAAGCCATACCAGCGACCTTTATTTAAAGTCCGCTGTATGCAAAGCACCCCTACAGGACCCAACGGCGCAGACACAACCACACCTATAATGAATCCTTTCACCAGAAATTCGAGAAGTGAAAACTGTTCTAACCAAGCATAGTGTAAATTCATGCTGCAAAGATGCTACTTTTTTATCAAAGAGGGAAAAGGATTCACATACTTTTTAACAAAGAATGCACGCTTATACACACAGCCAAGCTACTCTCTAAGAGTTGAGAAACGTTTCTTTAAGGAGCTGTAAATTTCCCATTAAGGGAAGAAGTACTTCTCCTTAATAAATCACAAACACCTGTTTAACAACGACTTAAAGCACACTATTATTATCAAACTCTTCAATATAAATTTTAATTGATGCAAACATATTAATTATAAAAAATTGCACATTTTACTTTTTTCCGCCACAAAAAAAGTATTTCTTTTTTTACTTTTCGTTAGTAGTCTCAGACATGATGTATGCCCATTACGACAAAAAGAAACAGAACAGCCCTTCCCCCGACACGATGCATAAAACCGAGAAAACACACTGTACAAACACTTTCTTTCAGAAAATAAAAACAGTTTCGTAGATTTTAGCTACTTTTGCACAAACTTATTACCTCTGTCTATAAACGTAATATATAACTAAATTATATACTTGAAAATATGATTCTATTTTTCAGAACATCCACAAACACTGTGATTGCTACTGAAGCCAATCGCGAACTGAATGTCGACGACATTCAAAAGCTATGTTGGCTGTATGGCGAAGCAACTGTTGAAAAAGAAGAGAACCTGACAGGTTATTTCATCGGTCCTCGTAAAGAAATGATTACTCCCTGGAGTACTAATGCCGTGGAAATTACCCAAAACATGGGACTTGACGGCATCTCCCGAATTGAAGAGTATTTCCCTGTGAAAGACGAGAATGCAGACCATGACCCTATGCTGCAACGCATGTACCACGGACTGAACCAAAACGTCTTCACTACAAACATACAACCGCAGCCTATCGTCTACATCGAAAATCTCGAAGAATACAACGAGAAAGAAGGTCTGGCTTTATCTCGCGAAGAAATGGATTATCTTCTGAAAGTAGAAAAAGACCTGGGACGTAAGTTGACCGACTCTGAAGTGTTCGGATTCGCACAAATCAACTCGGAACACTGCCGACACAAAATTTTCGGTGGAACATTCATCATCGATGGAAAGGAAATGGAATCATCCCTATTCCAGATGATTAAGAAAACAACTGCCGAAAATCCTAATAAAATCATCTCAGCCTATAAAGATAACGTAGCCTTCTCTGAAGGTCCGGTAGTAGAACAATTTGCTCCGGCCGACCACTCAACTTCAGACTATTTTATCATAAAAGACATAAAAACTGTTATCTCTCTGAAAGCTGAAACCCACAACTTCCCCACTACCGTAGAGCCATTCAACGGAGCCTCAACAGGTACAGGTGGTGAAATTCGCGACCGTATGGGTGGAGGTAAAGGCTCATGGCCTATCGCTGGAACAGCCGTTTATATGACTGCCTATCCAAGAACAGAGGAAGGACGTCCTTGGGAGAAACTACTTCCTGTACGTAAATGGCTGTATCAGACCCCAGAACAAATTCTCATCAAAGCTTCGAACGGAGCTTCTGATTTTGGAAATAAATTCGGTCAACCCCTTATCTGCGGTTCTGTACTTACATTTGAGCATCAGGAAAAAGAAACATTCTATGGCTACGACAAGGTTATCATGCTTGCCGGTGGTGTGGGATACGGAACACAACGCGACTGCTTAAAAGGTTCTCCTGAAGCAGGAAACAAAGTAGTAGTTATCGGTGGTGACAACTATCGTATCGGTTTGGGAGGAGGCTCTGTTTCTTCCGTTGATACCGGACGCTATTCTTCCGGAATAGAATTGAATGCAGTGCAACGTGCCAATGCAGAAATGCAAAAACGTGCCAATAACGTGGTGCGTGCACTTTGTGAAGAAGATACCAACCCCATCGTTTCTATTCACGATCATGGTTCGGCAGGACATGTAAACTGTCTGTCGGAATTGGTTGAAGAATGTGGAGGACTCATTGATATGTCCAAACTGCCTATTGGTGACCACACACTTTCTGCTAAAGAAATCATAGCCAATGAAAGTCAAGAGCGTATGGGTCTGCTTATCGACGAAAAAGCTATCGAACATGTAAAAAAGATTGCCGAACGCGAACGTGCACCAATGTATGTAGTTGGTGAAACCACCGGCGATCACCGATTCGCTTTCCAACAAGCTGACGGCATTCGCCCATTTGACCTGGCTGTAGACCAAATGTTCGGCTCTTCACCGAAAACCTATATGGTTGACAATACCGTAGAGCGTCATTACGAAGATGCTGCCTATGACCCTGCAAAAATTAATGAATACTTGCGCAATGTGCTTCAATTGGAAGCTGTGGCATGTAAAGACTGGCTGACCAATAAGGTAGACCGTTCAGTTACTGGTAAAGTAGCACGCCAACAATGTCAAGGAGAGCTACAATTGCCGTTAAGCGACTGTGGTGTTGTGGCACTCGATTACAGAGGAGAAAAAGGTATCGCCACTTCCATAGGTCATGCCCCCCAGGCAGCTTTAGCAAATCCTGCTGCTGGTTCTGTTCTTGCTGTATCTGAAGCTTTGACCAACATTGTGTGGGCTCCGTTTGCTGATGGCATGGATAGCATTTCCCTTTCTGCCAATTGGATGTGGCCCTGCCGTTCACAAGAAGGAGAAGATACACGACTCTACACTGCAGTAAAAGCTTTATCGGATTTCTGCTGCGCTCTGCAAATCAATGTTCCTACAGGTAAGGACTCTCTCTCCATGACCCAAAAATATCCTGATGGAGACAAGGTTATTAGCCCGGGAACTGTCATTGTTTCGGCTGGAGGCGAGGTTTCTGATATTAAGAAAGTCGTTTCGCCTGTTTTAGTAAACAATCCGAAAAGCACACTCTACCACATCGATTTTAGTTTCGACCAATTGCGTTTGGGAGGCTCGGCCTTTGCACAAACATTATATAAGGTAGGAGATGATGTACCCACTGTTCAAAATCCGGAATATTTCCGCGATGCTTTCCTTGCTGTACAGGAACTGGTTAACAAAGGTCTGATTCTCGCCGGTCATGATATCTCTGCCGGTGGTTTAATTACCACTCTGCTCGAAATGTGTTTTGCCAATACCGAAGGCGGTATGAATATCAACTTGAATAAGATTAAAGAACACGACTTGGTGAAAATTCTGTTTGCTGAAAACCCGGGTGTGGTAATTCAAGTGAGCGACAAACATAAAGATGAAGTAAAGAAAATTTTGGAAGATGCCGGTGTAGGATTTGTGAAGATTGGTACTCCGACAGAAGAGCGCCACATCCTGGTAGAAAAGGATGATGCTACCTATCAATTCGGTATCGACTACCTGCGCGATGTGTGGTATTATTCTTCATATCTGCTCGACTGTAAACAAAGTATGAACGGCTGTGCCAAAAAACGTTTTGAAAACTACAAGATGCAGCCTGTTGAAATGGTATTCAATAAAGAGTTTACAGGTAAATTCTCACAATATGGAGTCGACCCGAACCGCCGCACTCCGAGCGGAATCCGTGCTGCCATCATTCGCGAAAAAGGAACCAATGGCGAACGCGAAATGGCATATGTACTCTACTTGGCCGGTTTCGACGTGAAAGATGTAACCATGACCGACTTAATTAGCGGACGCGAAACTTTGGAAGATATCAACATGATTGTTTTCTGTGGTGGATTCTCTAACTCTGATGTATTAGGCTCTGCTAAAGGATGGGCCGGTGCATTCTTGTTCAACCCGAAAGCCAAGGAAACTCTCGAAAAATTCTATGCACGCAAAGATACCTTGTCGCTGGGTGTATGCAATGGCTGTCAGCTGATGATGGAATTAAACCTCATCAATCCGGAATTCGCGAAACGAGGAAAAATGCTCCATAACGACTCACACAAGTTCGAATCATCGTTCGTTGGTCTTACCATTCCTATGAACCGCAGCGTCATGTTCGGCTCTTTGAGCGGTTGCAAACTAGGTATATTCGTAGCTCACGGTGAAGGTAAATTCTCTTTACCATATGATGAAGACAAATACAATGTGGTAGCTAAATACAGCTATGATGAATATCCCGGAAACCCGAATGGCTCCGACTATTCTGTTGCTGCATTGGCTAGTGCTGATGGACGCCACATCGCTATCATGCCACACTTGGAACGTGCATTCTTCCCATGGCAGAATGCCTTCTACCCGGCAGAGCGTAAGGACCACGACCAAATTACTCCGTGGTTTGAAGCCTTTGTCAACGCACGCAAATGGGTGGAAGAACATAAAGCATAACCACTGAATATTTAAACCCAATGGCACATGGACAATATTAGTTATTGACTGTGTGCCATTACTTTATTACTCCATGAATATCTACCTGAATTTTTTTACAAGTTTCCTCAAAATCGGTCTCTTTACCATAGGTGGAGGATATGCCATGATCCCCTTGATTGAAGAAGACCTGATCCGTCGCAAAAAATGGATAAGCCAGGAAGATTTTGTCGACCTAATGGCTATAGCTCAATCTGCACCGGGAATCTTTGCGGTAAACATAGCCATCTTTATTGGTTATAAACTAAAAGGTACAAAAGGAAGTTATGCTTGTGCATTAGGAACCATCATGCCTTCATTTATCATCATGCTTCTGGTTGCACTCTTCTTTCACAGCTTCAAAGAATATCCTTTGGTAGAAAACATTTTCAAAGGGATTCGTCCCGGAGTTGTAGCACTAATAGCAGCACCTACGTTTTCAGTTGCTAAATCCAGTAAAATCAACCGATTCAATATATGGATTCCTATTGTGGGAGCCCTCCTCATATGGGCTTGGGGATTTTCACCTATCTACATCATTATTATTGCTGGAACAGGAGGCTACTTTTGGGGATTATATAAAAAACATTCTTCTAAAGAAAAAACAAACCAACCATGATATTCCTACAGCTATTCTATACCTTCTTCAAAATAGGCCTTTTCGGATTTGGTGGCGGATATGCCATGATCTCCATGATTCAAGCCGAAGTAGTTACCCGCTATGGATGGCTGGGAAGTTCTGAATTTACAGATATTGTAGCTCTGAGCCAAATGACTCCGGGCCCCATAGGTATCAACTCGGCAACTTATGTCGGCTATTCGGCTGTGGTGAATGCCGGATTTTCTCCTGCCATCGGTGTACTCGGAAGCTGCATCAGCACATTCGCAGTGTGTTTCCCTTCATTTGTACTCATGTTACTCATCAGTAAATACTTTCTGAAGTTTCAGAAGCATCCTACCGTGGAATCAGTTTTTAAAGGATTACGCCCAGCAGTAGTAGGACTATTGGCCGCATCGGCCTTGTTACTCATGAAACCGGAAAATTTCAGTAGCCCCAACGAATCTACATCGCAATTTACCATCAGTATCCTACTGTTTACCGGTACTTTCATCGCCTCATACCGATTCAAAGTACACCCTATCTTACTTATCATTATCTGTGGAACCATAGGTGGAATAGTATACTCACTTTAATAGGTTTCCGGTTTATTGAATTATATTTGCACACATAACATAAGATTACAAACACATATTATGAATTTCAAAACTCTATCATCCTTTCTACTGGCATGTTGCCTTATCTTGGCTGCCCAAGCACAAAACTGCCCCAAACGCGAGTTCCGAGGGGCCTGGATACAAGCTGTAAACGGACAATTCCAAGGCATGTCGACACAAACAATGCAACAAACACTTATCAGTCAACTCAACAGCTTGCAACAAGCCGGAATCAACGCCATTATCTTCCAGATTCGTCCTGAAGCTGATGCACTCTATGCTTCTAAATATGAACCTTGGAGTCGATTCCTTACCGGAACGCAAGGAAAAGCCCCCAATCCTTACTGGGATCCTCTTCAATTCATGATTGAAGAATGCCACAAACGAAACATGGAACTACATGCTTGGATAAACCCTTACAGAGCAAGAACTAAAGGAACAACGGCATTGGCCGGTAGTCATCCAGCCAAACTTTATCCCAACCGGTTCCTCGAATATGAAGGACAACTTTACTTCGACCCGGGATATCCAGAAAACCGTGCCTATATCTGCAAAATAGTAAAAGATATACTAGAAAGATATGACGTGGATGCCATTCATATGGATGATTACTTCTACCCATACCCTACTCCGGGAAAGGAGTTTCGAGATGATGTAAGTTTTGCACGTTTCGGGACAGGTTACGCCAACCGTGCCGACTGGAGACGAAACAATGTCAACCTGCTGGTGAAAGAACTGCACCAAACTATAAGGAGCACTAAACCATGGGTTAAATTCGGAATATCGCCATTTGGTATTTACCGCAATCAAAAGAACGACCCGAATGGAAGCCGGACTAATGGACTACAAAACTATGACGACCTTTATGCTGATATTCTGCTGTGGGTAAATGAAGGATGGGTGGACTATAATATTCCACAAGTATACTGGGAAATCGGACATCCAGCTGCCGACTATCAAGAATTGGTACAATGGTGGGCCACACATGCTGATAATCGTCCGCTTTTTATCGGACAGGACGTAATGCGCACCGTAAAGAAAGCCGACTTGCAAAATCCCAATACACATCAAATGGCACGAAAAATGCAACTCCAACGCACACAACCTGCCATAGGAGGAAGTTGCCAATGGTATGCTGCTGCTGTGGTGGACAACGTAGGAAACTACCGAAATGCTCTTTCAAAATATTATCACCGATATCCGGCACTGCAACCTCTTTTCACTTTTATAGACAATAAAGAGCCTAAAAAGGTTCGCAAACTAAAACCCATATGGATGCCGGATGGATATGTACTTTTTTGGACAGCTCCAAAGGCAAAAAACGAAATGGACAAGGCTGTTCAATTTGTCGTTTATCGTTTTGAAAAAGGAGAAAAACGTAATTTGGAAGACCCTTCGAAAATTGTAGCTATCACACGCGATACTTTCTATAAACTTCCATATGAAAATGGAAAAAAACAATATTATTATGTTGTAACTGCTTTGGATCGAATGCAAAATGAATCGAAGGCTGTTAAAAAGAAAATAAAACTCTAAAATAGTGACCGAACAAACCCTCGAAAAATTACGCATATTAACAGAATCGGCGAAATATGACGTATCATGTTCGTCGAGCGGAACAGTACGTTCAAACCGTAATCGAGGAATAGGGAACACGGTTGGAGGCATAGGAATATGCCATAGCTTTGCCGATGACGGCCGATGCATATCGTTGCTTAAAATCATGCTCACCAACTATTGCATGTACGATTGTGCCTATTGCATCAACCGCACCAGCAACGATATACCTCGAGCCACACTCGCTGTAAGCGAACTGATAGAGCTCACCATGGAATTCTACAGAAGAAACTATATCGAAGGATTGTTTCTCAGTTCGGGAGTGGTACGCAGTCCCGACTATACCATGGAACGTATGGTACGAGTGGTGAAAGAACTGCGCACCACACACCGATTTAACGGATACATCCACCTAAAAAGCATTCCTGGGGCCAGTAGAGAACTACTTAATGAGGCCGGACTGTATGCCGACCGCATGAGTGTGAATATTGAAATTCCCAATGAAAACTCACTCAAGCTACTGGCTCCCGAAAAGGATTTCCAAAGCGTGTACGAACCCATGAAATTTATCCAGCAAGGTGTGCTTACTTACAAAGAAGAACGAAAACGATTTCGACACACACCACGTTTCGTCCCTGCCGGACAAAGTACGCAGATGATTGTAGGTGCAACGCCAGATCATGATCTGGATATCTTAAAACTTTCATCAGCACTCTATGCACGCCCTACCATGAGGCGTGTATATTATTCGGGATATATACATGTAAATACCTACGACAAACGACTGCCTATGCTCAAACAGCCACCACTTATCCGCGAAAACAGGCTCTATCAAGCTGACTGGCTTATGAGATTTTATCACTTCAATGCCAATGAAATAGTAGACGAGCTACACCCCAATCTAGAGCTGGATATTGACCCCAAACTGGCTTGGGCACTTCGACATCCACAATTTTTTCCAGTAGATATAAATAAAGCTGATTATGAAATGATTCTTCGTGTTCCCGGAATCGGGGTGAAATCTGCTACACTCATAGTTCATTCACGACGATTCGGACGTGTTACCGGATTTCACCTAAAAAAAATGGGAGTTGTGATGAAAAAAGCCCGATTTTTTATCACTTGTGGCGAACTGATATCCCCCACAATAAACGAGCTGCATCCTGAAAACGTGCGACGTTTACTCACAAATACTCCACGGAAAAAGACAGATGAACAACAATTAACCTTCGACTTTAAAGATAACACACCTCAACCATGATTGTCTTTACATTTGACCGAACACTCGACGGATTACTTACTGCTATATTTGACGCTTACTCTCGTCGTTCTTTTCCCGATATGCTATTAGGAGAGACTGATTTACTGCCGCTTTTTCACGACGAAGTACATCATGTCATTACCGATGACGTAAAAGCCGGACGAGTCTGGAAAACTCTACAAAAGAAATTGTCAGCTGAAGCCTTAACATGTATTACAGTGAGCTATCTGTCAGAACTTCCTGAACTAGACATGCATTTATTCAACTATCTGCGAAAGAATATTGATGCTTCCATAAGCATTGAACGGAATTTTACCGATGAAGACGTATTGTTTGTAACTGATATTTTCCGGAAAGTAAGATATGAAAGATTACGTATGATGCAATTTTTACGATTTCAAAAGGCTGCTGATGGTACCTATTTCGGCATTATGGAACCGATATACAACGTACTACCTCTTGCTATCTCACACTTCAAGGATCGGTTCGCCAATCAACCGTTCCTCATTTACGACCGCCGAAGACATTATGGATATTATTATGATTGTAATGAGACAACTTATGTAACTTTTAACGAGAATTTGCCACATTTCCAAAATGGCAAGCTGAATGAATCCCTACTTGACAAAGATGAAAAATTATTTCAAGAAATGTGGCGCACCTATTTCAAGGCTGTCTGTATTCATGAACGTCTAAATCCTAAAAAACAAAAAAAAGATATGCCTGTGAGATATTGGAAGTACCTCACAGAAAAGCTATAATTAATCCATCTGCATAAAGATTTTCTTAGTAAAATTTATAACACAAAAAATACCAAGACTTCACAAGAAACTACAACAACATAAAAAGTCCCTTTACACCATTATACTAACAGACTGTACAAAAATGCAAAGAGACTACTTAAGTAACTATAAATACTAATAAATTAACGCTTTACAGAGATTAGTGCATTGCCATTCTTCACTGGATTCCACCCATCTGAACCAGCCAACACGTTCTCAATATCATATCCATCTAAATTCTTCAACTGATGACTAAACGAAGCACGTGATTGCGGATTTGCTCCTTCACCTTTATTCTTATATTCAGCATAGAATACAGTTTCCTCATTGCTTTTTTTACCCCAATTGTCCCATCCTTCCGGAATGATATGTTTGCCTAATTCACAACGAATGAACACTGCTTGAGCATAAGGACGCCATGGACGCGACAAAGCGACACGATTTACTTCTTTATCGGCAGTCATCTTGCAATCATAAAATACATATCCATATTTCTGACCTTTGTCGGTAGAAGGAGCTGTAAGATATCCATTACCTACACTATGAATAATACAACGATTAAATACAGCCTGCGACCATCCAAAAATAAAATCCACTGTACCTTCTACATAACAATCTTCATAATATTGCCGACATCCTTTTCCGTAAGTGTATAATGTATCTTGATTCCCCAAAAAACGACAACGTTTAAACATTACCCGGTCTGCACTCACAAAACAAGCTACTGCCTGTCCTACACGTCCAGCGGTATTGGCAAACGTAACATTTTCAGCATAAAAATCAGGAGCATAAATGTAAAACGTTGACGAACCAGAAGTAGACATTTCATCGCCCAATGCATTTTTCCGACTTGCGTATCCATCATTGGCCACCACAGCACCCTCTTCACCAATAAGAGAAATGTTTATCTTACATTCCGGTACAATAACTCGTTCCTTGTATTCGCCCTTGCGAACAAGAATGGTAGTACGCTTGTTTTTACGAAAATCTGGAACCGCATTCACTGCTTCTTGAACAGTAAAAAAGTCGCCGCTTCCATCTTTAGCCACTACAAAATCATAATGACGTATCCACTTAGCCAATTCGGGCACTTCTTGAGCCACAGCATCCACTGCCAGTCCAGCTACCTTACGTGCACCAAATACATTCAAATGTGTATTATCTTCACGTCCTTGTGGACATGCCGGTGAAACGCCTTCAGGAATCCACATATAAAGCTTTTTAGAGCCTTCTTTTCCCATTCTCTGCACCAAATCACGAGTAAGTTTATTTAAATCAACAAAAGGCACTCCCATTTCTTCGGCTACTTTACGCGGAGAATCCAAATAAGCTCCATGAGTATCTATCAAGCTGTCGCCCTCGAAATTTGAACCTTCTACTCTCTCCTTCCGATAGTCATCATCCGTCACAGCATTTTTATTATTAAAAAAATTACGTCGTACAATAGAATTAAACAACACTGGTATACCTCCTTTTGCACGAGTTTCAGTTACATATCTACGCAAATTCGCATCAAAAGTTGTACCAGGTTCTGTATGACGTTTAGCATCCGGCTTCTCATCATTGTGTCCAAACTGAATAAACACATAATCGCCTTTACGTATTTTGGCACGAACTTTATCCCATTCACCTTCATCGATAAAACTCTTCGAACTCCGTCCGTTCAACGCATGATTATCCACTTTTACATTCTCGGTAAAAAAACCAGGAAGGACTTGTCCCCATCCACGCTCACGATTTCCACCTCGTAAGATTTTATTAGCCATTGTCGAATCTCCTATCATAAAAATGGTAACAGAATCATCGGTTTCAGTACGAAACGATGTCAAGGACAGGAGCACACAAAGAGCCAAAATCAGCTTCACTTTCATAACTACTTATTCTGTATTATTTTTTACGTATCATTATATTCGGCAAATATAAAAAATCTAGTCAATATTTTCTTAAGTATTAAAAGTATTAAGCAAATAATCCTCCATTTTAAACAGAATCTCCACCCAGCCCTGATTTATCGAACCCGTCCTTGTTCAATCCATGCCAAATTAAACTTGTAATAAAAACGACTACTTACCAAATGAATCATATTATCAGGAGTCTGTGTCGCTGCCAAATACCCTCTTGGTTCGGCATGAGTTTCATCGGTTTCAAACCATTGAGTCCATGCACCTCCATTTAGGAAATGTTGTTTTCCATCGGTTATCAATCGACGTGTAGCCCAAGTTTTTCCTTCATCATAAGAAACAGCAGCAAATAGTCCTTCTCCCTTAATTTTTTTTCCTTTCTCATCTGTAAACCACATTTCTTTATCACGCTCGGAAGTTCTATAAGGATGACCGGTAAAGGAAAGGAGTAACAAAGGGCCCTCATTCAAGCGCATCAACACCAAACGTTGTCCACCATCAATAGGTGGGAACTCTGAAGCTGAATAAGTCCATGTACGTCCCATATCATCAGATACACTCTGTGGCATTCGCAAACGTCCCTCCTTGTCGACTATATTGTTATTACGTCCCAAAGCCAGTAATCGCCCATCCTTCAGCTGCACTACACCGGCATGAATACCTGCTATGCTACTTCCTTTTACACCTTCTTCAAACTTAGGTAAGGGCTTACCATCCCAAGGATCTATCCATGTATCCCCTTGATCTTTACTTATATGAACAGCAGCTCCATCACTACCTCCCGAACCTGCATCACACACTTGTATAAAAAAACCTTCTTTGGTAACCGAAGTGCCGGCTATCACTTGATGACGATATGTATGCTCGGGTGCAATAATACGCGGTTTGCTCCACGTTGCACCATTATCTGTACTGGTTCGGAGTGTCATAATGAGGTTACGCCATCCTCCCAATGCCTCCACTCCATTAAGATGATATAATGTACCCTTACCATCGTTAAACAAAGCAGTTCCAGTCATATTGCGGTCAGGGACTTTATAAAACAGACGTGGAGTTTCCCATTCAGAGCTTCCTTTGCGCAAACGTGATGAAAGCACAGTCATTTCTCTTCCTTTTTCTTCATTGGTTGAAAACCAGACAACAAGCAAATCACCATTATCACACCATGTAATAGCAGGCTGATGATTGTGGGCATAGAAAGGCACCCCAGAGCCTAGCACCGGATTCTTTACATAAACAGAATAGGGTTCAAAAATAGGTTCAATAGTCTTCTGCTCCTTCCATAAACATTGTTGATTGCTTATGGTAGCCACATAAGGATTGGGCATTACAGGCAAAGGTATAGTAGCAGGGAAATCGGCTTGTACTACCCGAAATCCAACATGAACAAACTTGTCCTCGGGAATCATTGCTGCACGATTTCCTGAGCGCAGATAATCGACTGGAGTATTATGACTTCCTCCTCGTGTCACACGATAATTTCCTTCGGCATAGCCCACAGGATCAATTTGCTCACAAGGCACATAAGGTCCATACCAATCCATACACCATTCTTCTACATTGCCACACATATCAAATAATCCCCACGCATTTGGTGGAGTCTGTCCCACTTGTAAAGAAACAGGTTTTAATATAGGAGCTACCTGCTGATTTTTCTGATATTCTTTAGGCAATTTGTCATTCATATAAAACTTATAATAATTTCCAGCTCTACAAGCATACTCCCATTCAGCTTCAGTAGGCAATCGATAATTTTTACCTTCTCTCTTGGAAAGCCACCGACAAAAAGCCAATGCATCCTCATAGTTCACAAACACTACAGCCTCATCATCTTCGGTAGAGAACCCACATTTCCCTCGTAATGCCTTATGTTCAGGGCAAAACTGTTCATACTGTGCATTCGTAACTTCGGTTACACCCATTCTAAATGATTTTGAAATTCTCACCCGATGCACAGGAGCCTCATCATAATTCTCACCATCTCCTGTTCCTCCCATATAAAATGTTCCTGCAGGAATTTCCACTGTAGGCACCAATTCCTGTTGTGCCATTACGTCCGATATGCAAAAACAGCAAACAAGCCCTATAAGAATTTTGGATTTCATAGTCTTTCTGATATTAAACATCTGTCTTCTAAATATTATGAAAAGGGCTATCTCCAAATCAATGGTTGAAGACAGCCCTAACAGACATATTGCTTTTAATGTAACGGATGCCATTCATCTTTTATCGTAAACACAGACTTCAAAGTCACTTGCATGGCTTCCTTTGCGGTCAGTTGACGACTCCAGGGGGCACGTTCTTTCACATTAGCACCTTCTCCACGATTATTGTATTCTGCATAACGTGCTGTTTGTTCATTAGTTACTTTTCCCCAATTATGCCACCCTCTTGGCACAATGTGGCTACCTAACTCACAATTCATAAACAAGGTGTAACCATACTGTCTCCATGGACGTCCCAAACAAACACGCTTCACCTTAGCATCGGCAGTAAGCTTACAACTATTGAACACATATCCATAAGCTATATCTTTAGGTGTAGAGGCTGCCGTCACATAAGAATCAGCCTTACTATGAATGGTACAAGCCTCAAACCATGCAGTTGACGGTCCGAAAATAAAATCGGTAGTACCTTCTATATAACAACCCACAAAATATAAACGTGTACCGGCCACGCCTGTATAAACCGTATCTTGATTTCCCAAAATCCGACAATTGATAAATTTCAGACGATCACCCTCTGTATGCAACGCTACAGCCTGCCCCTTACGTGGTGCATTATTCTCTATTGTAATATTCTTAAATGTAATATCATTACCTTCTACTTTCACTGTGTAAGTGCGAAATGTACCCATATTCACCTCTTTCCCCGGCATCCTGATATTAGCGTGGTCATCATAAGTTATAATTGTTTCATCCCGATCCTCACCTAAGATTTCAATATTAGTCAACCATGAAGGAACAATCACTTTCTCTTTATAAATCCCTTTCTTCACAAAAATCACTTTGTGATAATCCATGAATGCACGACAGTCTTCCAAGGCTTCCCACACAGTGCGAAATTTTCCCGATCCATCCCGAGCCACAATCAATGTATCGGGAGTATCGGTGGCAGCATGGCTAAAAACTCCCAACATCAAACCAACCAACAACAAATAAAAATGTTTCATAGTTCTTTTTCTTTAAGTTATCTTTTATTTTGCAAGCGTTCTCGTTCCAAACTAGCATTGATAAAGGGGCCTACAGCCTTTGGATCATTAGAACGTACTTTTTCGTGAATATAATAATTATAATCTCCTGACCGGTAAGGTTTTCCACCCAATCCAGCCACAGCACAAGTCTGTGTTAAAGAAACCACACCATCTTTATCCACTTCAACGAAGTGCTTCAAAATACCTTGGTACCCTTTCTCGGCCACTTCTAAATAAGAGGTATCAATCAAACCTAAACGAACACCTTTATATAAGGTATACACAAACATGGTAGACACCGATGACTCTAAATAATTACCTTCATCACCACTACGGTCTATTACCTGATACCACAATCCACTTTCTTTATCCTGCCAGCGTTTTATCTGCTTCACCACATTGTACAATATCTCCATCACCGAATCTCTTCCTGCCTCATGCTTTGGAATAAACTCCAACGCATCAACCAAAGCCATTGCATACCATCCCATAGCACGTCCCCATGTATGCAAGGACTGCCCTGTAGTTTTATCAGCCCATGGCTGTTTGCGTGCCTCATCCCATGCATGACGATATAAACCGGTCTTCGCATCATAAGTATGACGAGCACAAACAACAAATTGGCGAATCACATCGCTATAATCCTCAGGACGACTGTTCCGAAAAGCATATTCAGCATAAAAAGGAGAAGCCATATAAATTCCATCCAACCACATCTGATTCGGATAAACTTGTTTGTGCCAAAATCCTCCTTCCTTAGTACGTGGCTGACATACTAGTTGAGAACGAAGCATATTTAAAGCTTTAATGTATTTAGGTTCTTTGGTAATTTCATGCATTCGAAAAAAAATCTTTCCTGTATTTATACGATCCAAACTTAACTCTGATGGGCGGTAGGTTTCAATGGCTCCATTTTCATGAACCATAGTATCACAATACTGCTTCACATAGTCATAATAACGCTTTTCTCCATAAGCATCATATAGATTAAGAAAAGCACCGAGCTCCACCCCATGACAATAATCCCACTTTAAACGGGTAAGAAAATCCAATTGCCAGGCTTCAGGACAACGAATCATTTCCGATTCGGCCATACGTACCGACCAAGGTGCATGAAAATCGACTTTAACTTTTTGTGCAAATGACGATAAACAGAACAATAAAGTTCCACAAAGCCAGATATAAGTTTTCAAGTTTTTCATATAGATTTTTAGTTTTAAACAATTGCAAATATAGGGTATTGAAGTATATAACTATAAATATTTGCCTTTAATAAATTAAAAAAGTAAGCTTTTTAAGAACATTATTCATGAAGAAACAGTACCTTTGCGTCGCAAATCTCGCAAATTAATCAAAATAATAAACTTAAATTAGTATTATGAGTACATTAAAAAATGACAAGATGACTAATTATCGTTGGTTAATCTGTGCCATGTTATTCTTCGCAACAACCGTTAATTATATGGACCGTCAGGTTCTTTCTTTAACTTGGAAAGACTTTATCGCTCCTGAATTCCACTGGACAGATAGTAATTACGGCGACATTACCGCTATTTTCTCGATAGTATATGCTATCGCTAACCTTTTTGCTGGTCGCTTCATCGACTGGATGGGAACAAGAAAAGGTTATCTTTGGGCTATCGGCGTGTGGTCTTTAGGTGCATGTATGCACGCTCTCTGCGGTTGGGCTACCGAACACACTGTAGGCATCCATAATGCTGCTGAAATGATTTCAGCTACAGGTGCTATAGCATCTACCATTGCCATTGTAAGTGTTTATTATTTCATTGCAGCACGTATTATTTTGGGTGTTGGTGAAGCTGGAAACTTCCCTGCTGCCATCAAGGTAACAGCTGAGTATTTCCCTAAGAAAGACCGTGCTTTCTCTACCTCTATTTTCAATGCCGGAGCTACCGTAGGTGCTCTTGCAGCTCCTGTAACGATTCCTCCTTTGGCTCGTTTTTTCCAAAATATGGGCATAGGAAATGGCTGGGAAATGGCTTTTGTAGTTATCGGTGCATTGGGATTCATATGGATGGGATTCTGGATGTTTATGTACAAGAAACCCCGTGAAAACAAAAACGTAAACGAAGCAGAGCTTGCATATATTGAGCAAGATAAAGAAACTGAAGAAGCTTTGGCTAAAGCAAAAGCAGCCGAAGCTAAAGAAGAAAAGAAATTATCGTTCATGCAATGCTTGAAATTCCGCCAAACCTGGGCTTTTGCCGTAGGTAAATTCATGACAGACGGTGTGTGGTGGTTCTTCCTTTTCTGGACTCCTGCCTACATTTCCGATGTTTACGGATTCTCTTCTGACAGTCCTACAGCACAAATGTTGATATTCGTACTTTATGCTATTACCATGCTGTCAATCTATGGTGGAAAGCTTCCAACAATCATCATCAACAAAACAGGCAAGAACCCTTATGCAGCACGTATGCAAGCAATGTTCATCTTTGCCTTATTCCCTCTTTTGGCTCTTTTTGCACAACCTCTTGGAAACTATTCCTACTGGTTCCCTGTTATTATTATCGGTATTGCCGGAGCTGCTCACCAATCATGGTCAGCTAACATCTACTCAGTAGTAGGCGATATGTTCCCTAATAATGCAGTGGCTACTATTACAGGAATCGGAGGTATGGCTGGTGGTGTAGGTTCTTTCCTCATCAACAAATGTTCAGGTACTCTGTTCGACTACTCTGATGCTACCCAAATGGTTTTCATGGGATTCCAAGGAAAAGAAGCCGGCTACTTCATCATCTTCTGTATTTGCGCCGTAGCTTACCTCATTGGATGGACTATCATGAAAATTCTTGTTCCGAAATACAAACCTATCGTTGTTGAATAATCATTCAAAACAATAAGGACTATACTAATCAAGGAGGTGTGTCAAAATGCGCACCTCCTTTTTTTACGCACAAAGCCCCGACTTT
>Cinder_p2__coassemble_1407_pt1 | contig 31930 bp, 26 predicted proteins | sample Cinder_p2__metabat2_low_PE_026 | metagenome-assembled genome bin Cinder_p2
GAACAGCGGAAATTTGATTAAATTCATTTAAATTATATACAATATCTTCAATACCAGCATTTCTATCTGCAATGAAATGGCATTTGATTTGTCTTATGTTCTCTTGAGTTATCTCTACTGTTATGTTGTACCATCGTCCTAATTCATAAAGAATTTCTGTTAAAGGCATGTTGTCAAAGTAGAAATAACCGTTTTTCCATTGTATAAATTCATTGGTATCTACCATGTTCACTTTGACACAATCATCTTTAAACATTAAATCTTGTCCAGGAGTTAGAAGTACATTTTGCTGTATATCTGGAATGTTAACAGAGACACTGCCTGAAATTAAGGTTACATGTGATATAGAGTTTTCATATGATTGAATATTAAATTCTGTTCCCAAAACCTTAGTTGAAAAATGATCGGTTGTTACATAGAAAGGTTTGCTTTTGTTATGAGCTACTTTAAAATAAGCTTCGCCTTCTAAATAGACTTTACGACAAGTATCTGCGAAGGTTTCTGGAAAGGTGAGTTTACTTTCTGCGTTCATAAGAACTTCTGTTCCGTCATTTAGTATAATATTGAAAGTTTTGCTGCGTGGTGTTGTGATTGTTCGGGTCTTGGCAGATGTATTAGTTGTATTTGAGAAGTTTATTTGACTGTGTTCCAAGTTAATCTGATGAGAAGCCGAAGTGTCGGATTTGCAGATATAGTCTGTTATTGAAATTCCATCCAAGGTGATGTGTCCTTCTTTTTCAGCTACAATAATAACTGAATTTTGTTTTTGTTGCTGTAAAAGTAAGAAGGTGATTCCTATGGCAAGAATGAAACAGGCTGCTCCGGATATTAAATATATCCAATGAAACGAATGATGGGATTTTTTTAACGGCTTGTTTGATTTTGTCCCAGGTAACATGTGTTGTTGGAATCTTTTCCATTCTTCGTCGGGATTTGGCGAATTATGATAATGACGTAAGAAGGCTTGTTGGCATTCAAAATTTAGCTGTTTATCTTTTTCCTGTTTCATCTTAATCCTTTTTATATATATACGTATATTCTTGTTTTTTGGTCACTGCCCTTTTTTATATTTAACAAAGAATTTATTTCGTATGGCATCTAACCCTTTCATAATATGTTTGCGAACTCCACTTTCGGTAATGCCTAGCGCTAAAGCTACGTCCTTGTATTTTTTCTTCTTGTAGTAGCATTGTTCCATGCAGAACCGTGTTTTAGAAGGCATGTTTTCTATAATTTCCCATATTTGTTCTATTCTGTTTTCAGTTTCATTCCAGTCTCTATCATTCATGGATAAGATGACATCTAAATAGGATTCGATGTGTGTGTGTTCCATTGCTGTATGTCGAATATAATCAATGCATAAGTTATGAACATGAACAAACATGTAGGAAAGAGCTGTTGTTGAATTGAAGTTTTCAATTTGTTCCCATAAGTGACGGAAGGAGTCACTTAAAATATCTTTGCATATTTCCGAATCGGGAATATAGCTAAAAGCATAATAATATAATTTAGTATAATTGGACTTGAAAAAAGCAGAAAATGCTTTTTCTCGTTCTTTTTCTAGTATGCTATTTTCACTCATTGAAACTTGAAACGGTTAAATATGAGTTAATCATTAATTAAACTAAAACTGGATTGCTTGCAACTATGTTGCTCTTCGTTCTATAATTAAGTGCAAGAGCTGATACTTGATTTGCATAGAACATTTCGCAAATATAATTAGATTTAATTGTTTTGCTATCTTTATATAAGAGATATTAAAAAGAATGCTTGATGGAATATATGTGATTAGGATTGTTAGAGGAGTTTTGTCTAGATGATAAATTGATTGTTTCGGAGCGCGATTTTAAAAGTTTTTAGATGCAGTGTCTTAAATCTGTTGTGAAGATAATTTTTAGTAGTAAAAATAGCTTATGAAGTAGATTCGTTAGAATTTAAGGAATGACGTTGTGGAAAGAGTGTGTCTCATCCGAAAAAAAAACTATTGGCAACTTTTAGGAAGATGTATAAACCGTTGAAATACAGGATATATTTACTTTGTTAATAACGCTTGCATTTTGCCTTAAGGAAATGCAAATTTCCCATTAAGGACCACCATGTTTCCCTTTAAGGAATCATGTGCTTCTCTTTAAGGAAGAAGACAAGTTCTCTGAATTGTTGGGATGTTAGCTCTTTGTTTTGTGATGTGAAGATTTGGATGGCTTGTGATAATTGTTTACAATTAAATTTTGTAAGAAGGTAGAAATAAATATGCGAATTTATAGAAAAAGAATAAAAACTGCATGATTATGCACGAAATTCAAAATAAAGTTGTACCTTTGCACCCCGATTAAGATAAATAAGTAGAATGAATAGACGTTTGATACATACCGACCGATTGCTGGATGTGCGGCAGATGCGTTCCGCACAGACTTGCTTCATCGTGCATGTGCATTGGTTCAGTGGCTTCATCTAGACATTAAAATCCCTTCTTCGGCATGCTGTGCCATTCCCTTGTTAAAAAAAATAAATAGAAAGAAATGCCTCGGGATGAGGTATGTCTGCTTGTGTTATGTCTTTAGATAAACTGAAACTATGTTTAAAATTTTATTTCTTTTGATTATAGGTATTTGTGTGGGCTATTTATTTCGTAAAGTGGAGATTCTGCAAAAAGTGGAGAAGACCATTTCGCTCACAATATTTTTTATGTTGTTTGTTTTTGGTGTTTCCATTGGTTCGAATGATGAATTGGTGGGTAATCTGGGTAAATATGGATTTCAAGCCATGGTGCTTGCTGTTTTTGGAGTAGTAGGAAGTTTGCTGGCTTCTTTTTTTGCATATCGTATTTTATTTAAGAAAGGAGAAAATCATGAAGGGTAGTATGGTCGTATTGTTGTTGTTCGTTTTAGGCGGATTTGTAGGTATTTCTCATTTTGTTCCTCAAGAATGGTTGGGCAATAGCTTGTCGATGAGTATTTTGTGTGTACTGATCTTTCAAGTAGGTATCAGTATCGGGTCGAATAAGAACTTAAAGGAAATGCTTCAAGGATTAAAGCCGGGAATGCTACTTTTACCTCTTTCTACTATTGCCGGAACCTTGTTGTTTTCTCTATTGGCCAGTTTCTTTATTGCGCAGTGGGGAATGGCCGACTGTATGGCTGTAGGAAGCGGATTTGCTTATTATTCCCTCTCATCGGTTTTGATAACCGAACTGAAAGAAGCTTCTGTGGGGATACAAGTCGCTACAGAATTGGGAACATTGGCTTTGCTGGCTAACATTATGCGTGAGATGATTTCGTTATTAGGGGCTCCTGTATTTACTCGTTTTTTCGGAAAGTTGGCTCCTATATCGGTTGCGGGAATTAATTCTATGGATGTGATGTTGCCCATGATTAGCCGTTGCTCCGGAAAAAATATGGTTCCCATTGCGATTCTCCATGGCATCATTCTTGAAATGACGGTGCCGCTTCTTGTATCGCTTTTCTGTAAAATGTAACAATAGGTCGTTAGTTTATCAGAAGATTAGCGTAGGTTCCACCGATAAAAGGTGGATTCCTGCGCTAATTGTTTTTTATCTGTATCAGTTTTGAAAAATAGGATGTGCTGAGGCTCAGAATTCGTCGATGGTGGCATTTACGAAATCGAGGAATGGTTTCATGATTTCAAAAAGTTGTGCTGTTTGTTCCAACCAGTGACCGGAGGTGATAAACTCTTCGGAAACAGGATGAAAACAAGTGTAATCTTTGCAACGGATGTATTCCGGATAGGGGAAGTCTTTTGGAAAACCTTTAGGCATGGTTTTCAGATGAGTTTCACCGATGACTGGAAATAAGGAGTGGAAGGGAGCACTTCCGGCAATCTGATGAAATGTTTCCGGTTGGTCGCAGATGCTTTGCCGCACAGCTCGTAATATGTCCGAAGGAAGACAGTAAGAACCTCCGGCTATCATGCAGTTTTCTGGTTCCAAATGGAAATAGTAACCACCATGAAAGGATTTTTTCCCTTTGGCGTTAATGTATGCTCCAAAATGACGTTTATAAGGTGATTTGTCAGGTGAAAAACGTGTGTCGCGGTAGAATCGGTAAGTGCAGTTGCTTGCAGTGAGATATTGAACAGACGAGTCAAAGAGGGTGATGCGTGCGATGAGTTCGTTTACCATACTTTCGAATGCGGTGCGTGCTTGTTCGTAATAATTGCGGTGTTCATGAAACCATTCGCGGTTGTTGTGCACTGTTATATCTCGCAGAAAATCCAAACAGAGCTTTGCACGGATATTGTTTTGTTGTGTCATATTGTCTTATGGTTTAAATGTTTACTGTAGATTTTCGTTATCGTTCTCTTTTTATGGGAGGAAATTGTGGAATCGGTTTCATGAGTCGTAGAATCTGACGCTGACGTTTTAACATGTAGTGCGAGGGTTTGGCCGAATTGAACCGTAACGGATTAGGAAGCGATGCAGCTATGAGTGCTGATTGGCTTCGTGAGAGTTTGGAAGCATCGGTGTTGAAATGCTTTCGGGCAACAGCTTCGGCTCCGTAAATACCATCGCCCATCTCGATGGAGTTCAGGTAAACTTCCATGATGCGTTCTTTACTCCAGAAAAATTCGATAAGTATGGTGAAATAAGTTTCAAATCCTTTGCGTATCCACGATGAACTTTCCCAAAGGAACACATTCTTGGCTGTTTGCTGGCTGATGGTGCTGGCTCCGCGTAGTTTCTTTCCGGATTTCTTTTCTTCCAATGCTTGTTGAATGGCTTGGAAATCAAAGCCGTTATGTTCGGCAAAACGATTATCTTCCGAGGCAATGACAGCCATGGGGAGGTGTCTGGATATTTTTTCAAGTGGAATCCAGCGGTGATGCAGGCGAGGCTGTTCTCCGTCAAGAAGGTGTTCTATGCATCGTGTTGCCATTAGTGGGGTGAGGTAGACAGGTATGAAACGGTAAAGAATGACTGCGCTTGTGCTTGAAATGAAGAAAAACAATATAAGACGCAGTGTGATTTTTTTTAGTCTTTTCATTTTATTCAAGTGATTTTGCTTGCAAAGTTCGCAAATATGTAGCAAGAACGTGTTTGTGAGGCGCAAAAAGTTTTAACTTTGCCAAAGCTTTGAAAAAGAAGCTAAGAAAAACCGGACAGCTGTTTGCTACAGTTTTTCTGTACTAGACTTCATTATATTCCAAAAACAATTAATAAAGAAAGATTATGGCAGCAAAACCTTCTATTCCTAAAGGTACTAGAGATTTTTCGCCGTTGGAAATGGCGAAACGCAATTATATATTTGATACGATTCGTGAAGTGTTTCATCGTTTTGGTTTTCAACAGATAGAAACACCTTCGATGGAGAATCTTTCCACGTTGATGGGAAAGTATGGAGATGAAGGAGATAAACTTCTTTTTAAGATTCAAAACTCTGGTGATTATTTTTCAGGATTAACTGATGAGGAACTGTTGTCGCGTAATGCGGCTAAATTAGCAAGTAAATTCTGCGAGAAGGGATTGCGTTATGACTTGACGGTACCTTTTGCGCGATATGTGGTGATGCATCGTGAAGAGATAACCTTCCCTTTCAAGCGTTATCAGATTCAACCGGTGTGGCGTGCAGATCGTCCACAAAAAGGACGTTATCGTGAATTCTATCAGTGTGATGCCGATGTGGTGGGTAGCGATTCTTTGCTTAATGAAGTGGAATTGGTACAGATGATTGATGCCGTATTCTCTAAGTTTGGTGTAAGGGTTTCTGTAAAAATAAACAATCGTAAGATTCTTACAGGTATTGCTGAAATAATAGGCGAGGCTGATAAAATTGTGGATATAACAGTGGCAATAGACAAACTGGATAAAATAGGATTGGATAATGTGAACGCAGAATTAGCTTCGAAAGGAATTTCGCAGGAGGCTATTGATAAACTTCAACCCATTATCTTGTTGAGTGGAACGAACGAAGAAAAAATAGCAATCCTAAAAGAGGTGCTGGCTTCTAGTGAAACCGGATTGAAAGGTGTAGAGGAAAGTGAGTTTATTCTTTCAACATTAGCCGGACTGGATATAAAGAACGAGGTAGAGCTTGATCTTACGTTGGCTCGTGGATTGAATTATTATACTGGTGCGATTTTTGAAGTGAAAGCTCTTGATGTACAGATAGGAAGTATTAGCGGTGGCGGACGTTATGACAATCTGACCGGTGTATTTGGCATGCCTGGAGTGTCTGGTGTGGGAATATCTTTTGGAGCCGACCGCATTTTTGATGTATTGAATCAGTTGGAACTCTATCCGAAGGAAGCGGTTAATGGTACTCAAATTTTCTTTGTTAATTTCGGAGTAGCCGAAGCAGCTTATTGTCTGCCTGTTCTAGCAAAGGTGCGTGCAGCAGGCATTCGTGCCGAGATTTATCCGGATAATGCAAAGATGAAGAAACAAATGAGTTATGCCAATGCTAAGAACATTCCGTTTGTTGTTATTATTGGTGAGAACGAAATGAAAGAAGGAAAACTGATGTTGAAAGATATGGCAAAGGGTGAACAACACTTGGTTACAGTGGATGAACTGATTGCTGCCGTTACCGTAAATAACTAGATATGGAAGAAAAGTTTATGAGGAAAGCGATAGAGCTTTCTGTTGAGAATGTTAAGAATGGCGGCGGGCCTTTTGGTGCGGTGATAGTGCGCAATGGTGAAATTGTGGCAACCGGTGTGAATCGTGTTACTGATAATTGTGATCCTACGGCACACGCTGAGGTGAATGCTATTAGGGCAGCATGCCAAAAATTGGGTACATTCAATTTGGAAGGTTGCGAAATTTATACTTCATGCGAACCCTGTCCGATGTGTTTGGGAGCAATTTATTGGGCTCATCTAGATAAAATGTATTATGGAAATAACAAACATGATGCGGCATCAATAGGTTTTGATGATTCTTTTATTTATGAAGAAATAGCCTTGACTCCTGATAAGCGTAGGTTATTGTCAAAAGAATTGTTGCATGAAGAGGCTTTGCAGGCTTTTAAAGAGTGGACAAATAAGGCAGATAAAGTGGAGTATTGATAGATTGGATAATAAAATAAGGGGCTGTGTCAAAAACGGTTGTTTTGATGCAGCCTCTTTAGGTATGTAAGAATGGATAAAGTGCAAGGAGCTGAGGAGGAGACCAACAGGAGTTTACTGATGTAAACGACTGAGGTCGAATTCCGAAAGCAACGCAGCAGTTTGCAATTATGACATACTGCCTTTATCGTGATTGGAGTTTATTTGGTGTTTTCCTTCTTGTAATTCTTTATCTTTTTTTCTTCATTCCTTTCGTTATAATGTTCAAGGGAAGCTGGCTGGTAAATGTTTCAAAGTCATTCATGTTCTGGACTTTTCCGATTCCGGGTAGGATGGGGTTGTAAATTTGAAAACTTTTATTGATTATTTCTATGGTATGTTTTGGTTTGACACCTTTCTAAACTCGTATCCATCCGCCTAATGTGATATATAAGCCAGTATTTTCTTTGGAATCAAATGTTTCTATAATGTCTATCGGGTCTCTTGGCATGATTTTATCTCCTTCGACAGATGAGATAATATGTAAATATTGGCAGATTGCTGCTGACAAAATCGATGTGACATCTTGGCAGATTATGCTGTCATTATGCCTATGAAATGAGTTTGGCATGATTTTCGTTTCAGAATAAGTGTTGCATCGAAAAATAAGATGTAAAGATAAAGAATTAAATAACAATTTAAAATATAAAAATTATGAACGTAAGACCGTTAGCAGACAGAGTGTTGGTTCTTCCCGCACCGGCAGAAGAAAAAACTATTGGTGGAATAATCATTCCGGATACAGCCAAAGAAAAGCCTTTGCAAGGTAAAGTAGTGGCCGTTGGAAATGGAACCAAAGATGAAGAAATGGTGATCAAAGTAGGCGATGAGGTTCTTTACGGTAAATATTCGGGAACTGAACTTGAATATGAGGGAACTAAGTATTTGATTATGCGTCAAAGCGATGTACTCGCTATTCTAGGTTAATCAAAAGGAGTAAATAAGTTTAATTTTTTAAAATTGAAAAAATAATTATGGCTAAAGATATTTTGTTCAATATGGACGCTCGCGACCAACTTAAAAAAGGTGTTGATGAATTGGCTAATGCCGTTAAAGTAACACTGGGTCCTAAAGGTCGCAATGTTATTATCGAAAAGAAATTTGGTGCTCCTCATATAACCAAAGATGGTGTTACTGTGGCTAAGGAAGTGGAATTGAGTGATGCTTTTCAAAATACAGGTGCACAGTTGGTTAAATCGGTTGCTTCAAAGACAGGTGATGATGCTGGTGATGGAACTACTACAGCTACTGTATTGGCGCAAGCTATCGTGGGTGTAGGTTTGAAGAATGTTACTGCCGGTGCAAACCCGATGGATTTGAAACGTGGTATTGACAAAGCAGTTGCTAAGGTTGTTGAATCAATCAAAGCTCAATCAGAAACTGTGGGTGATAACTACGATAAGATTGAACAAGTTGCTACTGTATCGGCTAATAATGACCCGATTATCGGTAAATTGATTGCTGATGCAATGCGTAAGGTTTCGAAGGATGGTGTGATTACCATAGAAGAGGCTAAGGGTACTGATACTACCATTGGTGTTGTAGAAGGTATGCAGTTTGATCGTGGTTACTTGTCTTCTTACTTTGTTACTGATACAGAGAAGATGGAATGTGTTATGGAGCATCCCTACATTTTAGTATATGACAAGAAAATATCTAATCTGAAGGATTTTTTACCTATCTTGGAACCGGCCGTACAGAGTGGACGTCCTTTGTTGGTAATTGCTGAGGATGTGGATAGTGAAGCGTTGACAACTTTGGTAGTTAACCGTTTGCGTTCTAATTTGAAAATCTGTGCAGTGAAAGCTCCGGGATTTGGTGATCGCCGTAAGGAAATGTTGGAAGATATTGCAGTGTTGACCGGTGGTGTTGTTATCAGTGAGGAAAAAGGTTTGAAACTGGAACAGGCAACATTGGAAATGTTAGGTACTGCAGACAAGGTTACTGTAACAAAAGACAATACGACTGTTGTTAATGGTGCTGGTGCAAAGGAAAATATTCAGGAACGTGTAAACCAAATCAAGGCTCAAATTAAAACAACCACTTCCGATTATGACAAGGAAAAACTTCAAGAGCGTCTTGCTAAATTGTCGGGTGGTGTAGCTGTGCTTTATGTGGGTGCTGCTTCAGAAGTTGAGATGAAAGAAAAGAAAGACCGTGTGGATGATGCTCTTTGCGCTACACGTGCTGCTATAGAGGAAGGTATCGTTCCGGGTGGTGGTGTTACCTATATCCGCGCTATTGATGCTTTGGAAGGTTTGAAAGGTGATAATGCTGATGAAACTACAGGTATTGAAATTATCAAGCGTGCCATTGAAGAGCCTTTGCGTCAAATTGTGGCCAATGCAGGTAAAGAAGGTGCTGTGGTTGTACAGAAAGTTCGCGAAGGACAGGGTGACTTTGGTTACAATGCTCGTACCGATGTTTACGAACACTTGCATGCTGCCGGTGTGGTAGACCCAGCTAAGGTGACTCGTGTTGCTTTGGAAAATGCAGCATCTATTGCAGGAATGTTCCTTACTACAGAATGTGTGATTGTTGAGAAGAAGGAAGATAAACCTGAAATGCCAATGAACCCGGGAATGGGTGGTATGGGAGGTATGATGTAATTAGATTAAAACCTCTATAAAAAAGATGCGCTCAAATTGGGCGCATCTTTTTTATATCCATAATAAGTCGCTCATGATTCCATCGGATATAAATATTCCTTTGCGGGTAAGATGAAGTCGTCCGTCTTCTATTGTTAGTGTGCCTTGTTTTAAGTGAAAACGTGCGTTGTCCATACAAAAATCGTAAATTGTATTGCCGTATTTGTTTTTTAATTCGGATAATAGCAATCCTTTGCTGGTTCGTATAGAAGTGATAATACGGTCGTTATACCGTGTGTATAAATCGAGCTTTTCTGTTTCATGGGGAATATGTCCTTCTTTTATACCTTTTATATATGCATCGAGTGATGCAATGTTCCATTGTCTAGATTGTTGGTTGTAGGAATGAGCTGCAGCACCGCATCCCAGGTATTTTATGTCTTCCCAATAACTGGAGTTGTGCTGTGAATGTTTGTTAGGTAAAGCGAAGTTGGAGATTTCATAATGTTCAAATCCGTATTCTTTCAGATAGTCTATCAACATGCTGAAAAACGTAATGCTGAAATCTTCGTTAACTTCTTCAACCTTGTGCTTTTGTTTCAGATTCCATAATTCTGTTCCTTCTTCGTAGATAAGATGATAGGCGGATATATGTTGTACATTTAAGGCAACAGCTTGTTTTAAATCAGCCTCCCAGCTTGCAATACTTTCTCCCGGTAGTCCGTACATGAGGTCAATGCTGATGTTATCGAACCCGATGTCCTGACAGCTTTTTACGGCGTTGACAGCTTGTGATGCATTGTGTCTTCTGTGTAATAATTTGAGTGTGCTGTCATTGAAGGTTTGGATACCTATACTGATTCGGTTAAAGGGTAGCTGATGTAACATTTGTATATAGTCTGGCGATAAATCGTCGGGGTTTGCTTCAATGGTAATTTCTGCATTGTTATTCAATGGGTAATGTTGGTGTATAGTCTCAAATACTTGTTCAAAATGTTTCTTTTCTAATTGTGTTGGTGTTCCTCCCCCAAAGTAGATTGTGCTGATGGTTTCTCCTTCCAGATAATCTTTCCTAATAAAAAGCTCTTTACATAACATTTCTATATATTCATCTTTTCTATTTTCGTGAGTTGTTGAGTAAAAGTCGCAATAAATGCAACGGCGTTTACAAAAGGGTATATGCAGATAAATTCCAGCCATAATTAGATAGTATTTTGTGCAAAAATACAGAAAATAAATTGGGAAGTTTTTTAAAAAGGGAAATAAGAAGGTATAAATGCCGTATTCAGATAGCATTTTGCTAATGAATAATTTTGTATCCTTGTTAGGATTAAAAAAGGATAGATGGAAGTAAGAAGTCAGAAAGCTCTAATATATAATAAGATGGATGATGTACATGTTGTTAAACATAGTTTAGTAACACAGAAGAATTTGTTGTCATTCCCGATAATATTCTCTAATTTGCGTTTCGTAAAAAATAAAAAAGAGTACAAGAACTCTTTATTCGCTAACTTTTAAATCTTGGGTATCATGAAAGTATATCAGACGAATGAAATTAAAAACATTGCTCTCTTGGGTAATGATGGAGCCGGAAAAACCACCCTCACAGAAGCTTTGCTCTATGAGAGTGGGGTTATAAAACGTCGTGGAAGAATTACTGCAAAAAATACAGTGAGCGATTATTTTCCCGTAGAACAAGAATATGGATACTCTGTCTTTTCTACTGTATTTCATGTTGAATGGAACGGAAAGAAACTTAATATAATAGACTGTCCGGGCAGTGATGATTTTGTGGGAGCTGCAATGACGGCGTTGAATGTTACAGATACAGCTGTTTTGCTATTGAACGGACAATATGGTCCTGAAGTAGGTACACAAAATCATTTTCGTTATACAGAAAAATTAGGTAAACCAGTGATATTCTTGGTTAACCAATTGGATAATGAAAAGTGTGATTATGATAATGTGTTGGAACAATTGCAATCTATCTATGGTTCAAAAGTTGTTCCTGTGCAATATCCTTTAGAAACAGGTCCTAATTTCCATGCTCTGATAGACGTCTTGTTGATGAAGAAATACTCGTGGGGACCTGATGGCGGAGAACCAACTATTGAAGATATTCCGGCAGAGGAGATGGAGAAAGCCACTCAATGGCACAAGACATTGGTAGAAGCTGCTGCTGAACATGATGAAGGTTTGATGGAAAAATTCTTTGAACAAGAATCTTTGACAGAAGATGAAATGCGTGAAGGAATTCGCAAAGGATTGGTTAGTCGTGGTATGTTCCCGGTGTTCTGTGTTTGTGCAGGTAAGGATATGGGTGTACGACGTTTGATGGAATTTTTGGGTAATGTGGTTCCTTTTGTTTCAGAAATGCCGAAAGTGTTCAATACACGTGGAGAAGTGGTTGTTCCCGATTCAAATGGACCTACTTCGTTATTCTTCTTTAAAACTGCTGTTGAGCCTCATATTGGGGATGTGCAATATTTTAAAGTAATGAGTGGGACCGTACGTGAAGGTGATGACCTTTCGAATGCTGACAGGGGGTCAAAAGAGCGGATGTCGCAGTTGTTTGTTTGCGCTGGTGCTAATCGTACGAAAGTAGAACAGCTTTGTGCCGGTGATATAGGTTGCACGGTAAAATTGAAAGATGTACGTACTGGTAATACCTTGAATGGAAAAGATTGTGAGAATCGTTTTAATTTCATCAAGTATCCAAATGCTAAATATTCACGTGCCGTTAGACCGGTAAATGAGGCTGACACGGAAAAAATGATGAGTGCCATTTTCAGAATGCGTGAGGAAGATCCTACTTGGGAAGTGGAACAATCAAAAGAATTGCGACAGATTATTGTTCATGGACAAGGTGAGTTTCATTTGCGTACATTGAAATGGAGATTGGAAAATAATGAAAAGATATTTATTAATTACGAGGAACCCAAAATACCTTATCGTGAAACTATAACCAAAGCTGCACGAGCAGATTATAGACATAAGAAGCAATCGGGTGGAGCTGGACAGTTTGGCGAGGTTCATTTGATTGTAGAACCTTATTATGAAGGAATGCCATTGCCTGAGATTTACAAGTTTAATGGACAGGAATATAAAGTAACGGTAAAAAATCAGGAAGTGATAGACTTGGAGTGGGGTGGTAAGTTGGTATTCATTAACAGTACAGTAGGTGGTTCTATTGATGCTCGTTTCATGCCGGCTATCTTAAAAGGTGTAATGAGCCGTATGGAGCAGGGACCATTAACAGGTTCGTATGCTCGCGATGTACGTGTCATTGTTTATGATGGAAAAATGCATCCGGTAGATTCTAATGAAGTTTCATTCATGTTGGCAGGTCGTAATGCTTTCAGTGAAGCCTTTAAAAATGCAGGTCCGAAAATTCTAGAACCTATTTACGATGTAGAAGTATTTGTTCCAAGTGATAAGATGGGTGATGTGATGGGTGATTTGCAGGGACGTCGTGCTATGATTATGGGTATGAGCAGTGAAAATGGATATGAGAAGTTGGTAGCTAAGGTTCCATTAAAAGAGATGTCATCTTATTCAACATCTTTAAGCTCATTAACTGGTGGCCGTGCATCATTTATAATGAAGTTTGCAAGTTATGAATTGGTTCCATCAGATGTGCAAGATAAATTGATGAAAGATTTTGCCGCTAAACAAGAAAAAGAAGATTAACTATATTTTTATCTTGCGAAATGCATGAAGAGTCGTTTTCGTTAAAGAAAACGGCTCTTTTATTTAAAGGATATTAAAAATTTAAGAAGTAAATGGGGTTTAATATTTAAAGTTTTATTATTTTTGCAATTGAAGTAATGAATACCTTGTTCAACTATACAGTTTAGTAGGTAATTTTATTATTTCAGTTAATATTCGAGAATCACAATGTAAAACTTGTTAAAGGAGGAATGTTGTGATTTTAACGTTGTTAATTTTGTCCACATGAAAAAGTCAACGATTTGGATATTAGGAATTATTATGGCTCTCTCTTTTGTCAGCTTGCTCTATTTGCAGGTGAGTTATATCGAAGAGATGATAAAAATGAGGAGGGAGCAATTTGATGAGTCTGTTAAGCGGAGTTTATCTAGTGCAGCTAATTCGCTGGAGAAAGAGGAAGCCGTGACGTATTTGCAGAAGAGTATCGATAACGAACGTTTACGTAAACGGACAGTTATGGGATATAGGGAAATACAAGTGACAGATTCATTGGATGTGATTCAGATACCATCGCAGTTGGTTCCAGGTGCTATTACATTCAGTGTTCGTGTGCGTAATGTTTTTGCCGTACCTAAGTCTAAATCGCTGATTGAAGCAAACGATTCCTTGAATAAGGAACTCTATGAGCGTTACAAATATAAACGTGATTTGATGGAAGAGGCTGCAATGAAGTTGTTGCGTCGGACTACTGATAAATCTTTAGAGGATCGGGTAAACTTCAAAAAATTAGATGAATGTATCAAAACAGAATTAGGAAATAATGGAATTGATATTCCCTACCATTTTATTGTACAGACAAATGATGGTCGTGAGGTATATCGTTGTCCTGATTATGAGGCGACAGGTTCTGAGCATGTGATTCCGCAGGTATTGTTTCAGAAAGATCCTCCGGCTAAGCGAGGATGGGTGCAGATTCATTTTCCGACTTTGGATGATTATATATATAGTTCGGTGAAGTTTATGATACCTTCATTGATATTTACTTTTGTATTATTGGTAACTTTTATTTTTACTATATATCAGATATTCCGTCAGAAGAAACTTACGGAGATAAAGAATGATTTTATCAATAATATGACACATGAGTTCAAAACTCCGATTTCTACAATATCTTTAGCAGCACAAATGTTAAAAGACCCTGCTGTAGGAAAATCTCCTCAGATGTTTCAGCATATATCGGGGGTGATAAACGATGAAACCAAGCGTTTGCGTTTTCAAGTAGAGAAAGTTCTTCAAATGTCTATGTTTGAACGGCAGAAAGCAACTTTGAAGATGAAAGAAGTGAATGCTAATGAACTTATAAGCGGTGTAATACATACTTTTGCTTTAAAAGTGGAGAAGTATGATGGGAGAATATCTTCAGATTTGATTGCTGAAGATCCAATGATTTTTGTTGATGAAATGCATTTTACTAATGTGATATTTAATTTGATGGATAACGCAGTGAAATATAAGCGTCCGAATGAGGAGCTTCTTTTAAAAGTTCATACTTGGAATGAAGGCAATAAATTTTGCGTTTCTATTGAAGATAATGGAATAGGAATTAAGAAAGAAAACTTAAAGAAGATTTTTGAAAAGTTCTATCGAGTTCATACCGGTAATCTGCACGATGTTAAAGGCTTTGGGTTAGGATTAGCTTATGTAAAGAAGATAATCCAAGATCATAAAGGAACCATTCGTGCTGAGAGTGAACTAGGTGTAGGGACTAAATTTATTATAGTATTACCCTTATTAAAAAATTAATTATATGGACGAAAAATTGACTATCTTATTATGCGAAGATGATGAGAATCTTGGCATGCTGTTGAGAGAATACTTGCAGGCTAAAGGATATTCTGCTGAGTTGTGTCCTGATGGTGAAGCTGGTTACAAGGCTTTCTTGAAAACCAAGTTCGACCTCTGTGTTTTGGATGTCATGATGCCTAAGAAAGATGGATTTACGTTAGCTCAGGAAATTCGTGCTGCAAATGCCGAAATTCCTATCATCTTCTTGACTGCGAAAACTTTGAAGGAAGATATATTGGAAGGATTTAAGATTGGTGCTGATGATTATATAACCAAACCCTTCAGTATGGAAGAACTAGTGTTCCGTATTGAAGCAATTCTGCGCCGTGTTCGTGGAAAGAAGAATAAAGAGAGTAGTGTATACAAAATCGGGCGTTTTACTTTCGATACTCAGAAACAGATTCTTTCTATTGATGGTAAACAGACTAAATTGACAACGAAAGAATCTGAGTTGCTAGGACTTTTGTGTGCTCATGCTAATGAGATTCTTCAACGAGATTTTGCATTGAAGACAATTTGGATAGATGACAACTATTTCAATGCAAGAAGCATGGATGTTTATATTACCAAATTGCGTAAACATTTGAAAGAAGATGATTCAATTGAAATCATCAATATTCACGGTAAGGGTTATAAATTAATTACTCCGGAGGCTGATGTTTAATTAGTGAAATATGAATAAAAGAACCACCTTTTATGGAATGGAATAGAAACTTCCATCCATGAAAGGTGGTTCTTTTTATAGGGTGTTTTAATTTACATTTTGTATTCGGGTGTACATCGAAATAGAAACGGAGTATCTTTACCCGCAATTAGAATGCTCCGTTTAGGATTATTTGGTTTTGATGATATCAAACAGATAACTTAGTTTGATTGTGATGGATGAGTTTCCAGAACGTCCGAAAAAGTCTTTTTTGGTGTTTTTGAATACATCTCCTAAACCGTAGTAGTATCGGCCTTCTAAAATGAAGTGTCCTACTTTAGTGTTCCAGTCTAATCCACCTCCACCAGCTATTCCATAATCGAATTTGTTTTCAGTATCTTTGCCATATTGTTCTGTCACATGGTTTGGTCGATTGCTAGTATCCCATGTGCCACCCCCATATTTTTCCTTTTCGCTAATAAAGAAATTCATCTGTGGGCCGGCATTGATAAAGAATTTCACACCCCGTTGTTCGCGTCCCCATCCCATATTGAACATAAAAGGTATTTCCACATAGTTTATGGTTCGTTCGTAGGTGTTGTTGCTTCCGTCATCGATGTCTTCTTTCCATCCGCGTTGTGCAAAGTTTATTTCCATTTGTACGGCGCAGATGGCAGTAAAATATTTTTCGCAGGTATATCTCACGGTTATACCTCCACACATACCTGTAAGGTTACTAGTTTTTATTGTTGGTGAGAAAGTAACACTACTCATATTCATTCCGGCATTAAAACCTATAGCAAGGTCATTACGCGGTTCTCCCACTTGCGCATGAGAAGGTAGTATTCCTGTCAGTAAAAGAGTGATACAGGCTATGAAGATGCGAATCGTTTTTTGTTTCATTGGTCAAAATCCATTTTAATCAGTTCGTGGTCTTTAGTAAAATGTATGAAGAAGACTTTCTTGTTGATGAATCCGCCCCAATTATTTACCCTGTCGAAAAGGAAGCTGGTTTGAATAGGAGTTACCTGGATATTTTTCAAGTTTTCTTCTAGATTATTTCCATACGCAGCCAAACCTTTCAGCAAGAAAGTTGCTGTTTCGTATCCCAAGATAGCATATTTGGGATAGGTATTCAGAATTTCCTTGTGATACCATTTTCTGAATTCTTTTTGGAAATTCACAACATTTACAGATAGGTTGTTGGCATAGAATGATGTATAAAAATAAGTATCAAAAGTATAGAAGTCGTCCAGATGGTCGGCTGTATAGGTTTGCCATTCCGGATATCCGAACAAGTGCAGGCTGTACTTTTCGGGTTGTTCTTCAGTTTCCCAAGAAAGCTTCAAGGCTTTCAGATAAGGGAGTAATTTAATCAGTGCAATGTTATTTCCCGAGGTAGGGATGAGTATATTTTCGCTATTTGCACTCAGAGCTTGTTCGATGTTTTCTTTACTGTTGGCAGTTATTTCTTTGAAAGGAATGTGTTGGCTTTTCAATTCTTGTTTGAATCCTCCTATAAACTCCTGTTTATCTTTGTTTCCATCTCCAGCATCAACGAAAACGATGTTTTCTTTGCGGAATTTACGGATGAAATGTTCGTACACTTCCGAGTATAAGTACGATTGTGGTGTATTTACTTGATACATGTAAGGGTTGTTGAACACCTCTTCACATTTTGAAGTGAAAGGGATAGCCAAGCGTATCTTGTTCTTTTTCGAAAATTCCGAGATGGTAGGAATGTGGGTAGAATGTCCCGGTCCGATGATAAGATCCATGTCTTTCATTTCCTGTTTGGCCAGAATCTGCTTTACTGTAGTCGGGTTGTCTTGTGTATCATATGTATAGATATCAAAAGATGTTCCGTTTTTTTTCAGTTTGTCAATGGCCATAAGAAATCCTTGGTAATACTCTACCATGCGTGCCTGTTCACTGTGTTTGGTTTGGTTCAGCATAAAAGGTAGCATAACGGCCACTTTCAGTTTGTTTTTTCTTTTATTTTCCGGGCGGATGCTTCCAAACAGTTCGTTATCGGTGGGTGTGGTGGTGGATTGAGGGGCAGAAGGTTTGCTCTCGGCTGTTTGTTTATGGAATGGAATGCGTAAAAAATTACCTTTTTTCAACTTTTCCGTTCTCAATTCTGGGTTTGCAGCGATAAGTTCCTCTTCTGTAATACCATATTCACGACAAATACTATAGATGGTTTCGCGACGTTTTACTTTATGCATATCGCGAAAGTTCTGTTGTAGATTGCTTTGTGGTAGTGTAGGTTGTGTGTGATTTTCAGGAGTTGTAGTAACAGTGTTTTCCTTTGTTGTGAGAGATGGTATAAGTATAACTTGTCCACTACGGAAATTGCGCTCACTCAATCCGGGGTTGGCATTGCAGAGTGTTTTTGCAGAAATATTGTATTTCTGTGTCAATTTATAGAGGGTTTCGCCCGGCTGTATCGTATGAAACTGTCGGTTGTCTTTATTCGTAGTTTGTGGTATACGTAATTTTTCTCCGGCTTTGATTACTTTGTCACAGTCGGGATTCAGGCGGATTATTTCTTCAATGGAGATATTGTAGGTTGCAGCAATGGAATAAAGGTTTTCGCCGCGTGTGATGGTGTGTAGAAAAAATGAGGATTGCTGTGCCAAAACTCCTGCCGGAAGACCGATAAGCAGGCCGATGAACAGCCAACGTCTTAGTAATTTCATTATAGCTCTGTTTATGGATTTTGTTTTGCTCGCAAAAGTATAAAAAACTCTCATTATAAGCTTGAAAAATGTGAGATTATTCTAGTTTTTCAACTATTGTTTCTAGATACGAATATTGATTTTATAGGTGTAGATTATTAAAGTAAATGCCAAGGAAAACGAAAAAGATAGTTCTGCATGTTGTTTAACTTCTTGTTTTTCAGGTATGGGAAAAAGAAATGCAAGGTCTTAAGGGGAAGCGTGCTTTCCCTTAATGGGAAAAATGTTTCTTATTAAGGGAGTGCAGACATGCTTTGGTGAGGATGTGTCTTTGTTTGGTACTTTGAGTGTAACACCTGCCTGGGAATGAGGATTTCCATGGCGTGAAGGCTGGTGGAAGAAGAATAATAAATCGTCTTTTTTACCTGTAAATTCATCGGGATGCATTATTTTTGCATCAATTATATAGAATCCAAAAAATACTTTATGGCAGACGAAACGGAAAAGATTAATGTGTATGGAGCACGTGTGCACAATTTGAAAGATATTGATGTTGAAATTCCACGCAATAGTTTGACTGTCATTACAGGTTTGAGCGGAAGCGGCAAGTCGTCGCTTGCTTTTGATACAATTTTTGCTGAAGGCCAACGTCGCTACATTGAAACTTTCTCGGCTTATGCCCGTAATTTCTTGGGAGGGATGGAACGGCCCGATGTAGATAAGATTACGGGGTTGAGTCCGGTAATATCTATTGAACAGAAAACTACTAATAAAAACCCACGTTCCACTGTAGGAACAACCACAGAGATATATGATTATCTGCGTCTTTTGTTCGCAAGGGCAGGAACAGCCTATTCCTATCTTTCTGGCGAAAAGATGGTGAAATACACTGAAGAGCAGATACTCGATTTGATTTTGAATGCTTATGCAGGAAAACGAATTATGCTGCTTGCACCTTTGGTGCGTACCCGAAAGGGACATTACAAGGAACTTTTTGAGCAAGTAAGGCGCAAAGGTTTTCTTTATGTGAGAGTAGATGGAGAAGTGCGCGAGGTGGTGCATGGAATGAAGCTGGACCGTTATAAAAATCACGATATAGAAGTGGTGGTGGATAAGCTAGTGGTAAGTTCGAAGGACGATAAGCGGTTAACGCAAAGTGTGGCAGCAGCCATGCAGCAAGGCGACGGATTGATTATGGTGTTGGATGCGGGAACGAATGAAGTGCGCCATTATAGCAAGCGGTTGATGTGTCCTGTTACAGGATTGTCGTATAGAGAGCCTGCTCCGCATAATTTTTCGTTCAATTCACCACAAGGTGCTTGTCCTCGTTGTAAGGGATTGGGATTTGTCAATTTGATAGATGTGGACAAGGTGATACCGGATCGCAGTCTGTCCGTTTATGACGGAGGTATTGTCCCTTTGGGAAAGTACAAGAATGCCATGATTTTTTGGCAGATTTCCGCATTGCTCGAAAAATATGAAGCAACACTGAAAACTCCTATAAATGAATTGCCGGAAGAAGCTGTGGAAGAGATTTTGCATGGTTCGGACGAGCGTATAAAAATAAAAAGCTCTCTTCTACATTCCACTTCCGATTTCTTTACTACGTTTGAGGGGCTGGTGAAATACATACAGATGCTGCAGGAAGGAGATGTTTCGGTCACTCAGCAGAAATGGGCAGACCAGTTTGCGCGTACAGATGTGTGTCCCGACTGTAAAGGTGCACGTTTGAATAAAGAAGCGTTAAGCTTTCGTATTCATGATAAGAATATCTATCAGTTGGCTTCTATGGATATCAGTGAACTTTATCAGTGGATGTTGCACGTAGAGGACTTCTTGGATGGAAAACAAAAGAAAATAGCTGAGGAGATTCTTAAAGAAATACGTACCCGATTGAAGTTCCTTTTAGATGTAGGATTGGATTATCTGTCGTTAAATCGTTCCTCTGTTTCCCTTTCGGGAGGAGAGAGCCAGCGTATCCGTTTGGCTACACAGATAGGTTCTCAGTTGGTGAATGTGCTCTATATACTCGATGAACCGAGCATCGGGTTGCATCAAAGAGACAATGTTCGTCTTATTCATTCATTAAAAGAATTGCGCGATATAGGGAATACCGTTATTGTGGTGGAGCATGATCGTGATATGATGCTTGGTGCTGACTATGTAGTGGATATGGGACCAAAAGCCGGACGGTTGGGAGGAGAAGTAGTTTTTGCCGGAACGCCCGACGAAATGCTGCACACCCATACCCTCACTTCACAATATTTGAATGGAGAAATGAAAATTGAAATTCCACAGGAGCGTCGTGCAGGCAATGGAAAATCCTTGTGGTTACGTGGAGCATCGGGAAACAACTTGAAGAATGTCGATGTAGAGTTTCCATTAGGTAAGTTAATTTGCGTGACAGGGGTATCAGGAAGTGGAAAATCAACCTTGATTAATGATACACTACAACCTATCTTATCTCAACATTTCTATCGTTCCTTGCGTGACCCATTACCCTATAAGTCTATCGAAGGACTAGAATATATAGATAAGGTGGTGGATGTTGACCAATCGCCTTTGGGACGAACACCTCGTTCTAATCCGGCTACGTATACAGGAGTGTTTTCAGACATTCGTTCCTTATTTGTAGAGTTACCAGAATCTAAGATTCGTGGATATAAACCTGGTCGTTTTTCTTTTAATGTGAGTGGGGGTCGTTGTGAAGCTTGCGGAGGAAACGGATACAAAACTATTGAAATGAATTTTTTGCCTGATGTGCTGGTTCCTTGTGAGGTGTGTCATGGAAAGCGTTATAATCGTGAAACTCTCGAAGTGCGTTTTAAAGGAAAATCTATTGCTGATGTACTCGATATGACTATCAATCGTGCTGTTGAGTTTTTTGAAAATATACCTTCTATATTGAATAAAATCAAGGTGTTACAAGAAGTGGGGTTGGGATATATCAAGTTGGGACAACCTTCCACTACACTATCAGGTGGTGAAAGCCAGCGTGTGAAATTGGCTACAGAACTTTCCAAACGCGATACGGGAAGAACTTTGTATATTCTGGACGAACCTACAACTGGATTACACTTTGAGGATATCCGTGTTCTTTTAGGAGTATTAAACCGTTTGGTGGATAAAGGAAATACTGTAATTGTGATAGAACATAATCTGGATGTAATTAAAGCAGCCGATTATCTGATAGATATGGGACCAGAAGGAGGAAAAGGAGGAGGACAGCTGTTGGCATGTGGAACTCCTGAGCAAGTGATAAAAAAGAATAAAGGTTATACGGCAAAGTTCCTTAAAGAGGAACTCGAAAGGATTTAAAAACAAGAATAAAAGGATGTGTGCAAAGATAAATAAGACCAATGTGGCACGTTTGCTTGATAAAGCGAAAGTTCACTATGAACTGATTCCTTATGAAGTAGATGAACACGACCTGAGTGCTGTGCATGTGGCAGAAAGTTTGGGAGAAGATATAGAACAAGTATTTAAAACCATTGTGTTGCATGGTGATAAAACCGGTTATTTTGTTTGTGTGATTCCAGGCGAACATGAAGTAGACTTGAAGATGGCTGCAAGAGTATCGGGTAATAAAAAATGTGAACTACTTCCGTTGAAAGAATTATTGCCTGTTACTGGTTATATTCGCGGCGGTTGTTCACCCATTGGCATGAAGAAAGCATTTCCTACGTATATACATGCAAGTTGTCAGCAATTTCCTTATATATATGTGAGTGCAGGTGCTCGTGGCTTACAGTTGAAACTGAGTTCACAGGATTTAATTAAAGAATCTTGTGCCGAAGTTTGCATTTTGTTTGCAGAGAATTAAAAAATCTCTTTATATTTGTGTCATTAAAATAACATTATTAATAATCTAATATCTTATATTTATGTTTCAAGGACAACCTAAAGGTTTGTATGCCTTAGCACTGGCCAATACGGGAGAGCGCTTTGGTTACTATACCATGCTTGCCATCTTTACCTTATTTCTGCAAGCAAAATTCGGTTTTACCGCTGCGGTAACATCTCAAATTTTCGCCGGATTCCTGGCTTTGGTTTATTTTTTGCCGGTTCTCGGTGGTATATTAGCCGATAAGTTCGGTTTTGGACGTATGGTAACATCCGGAATCGTAGTAATGTTTGCAGGTTATATCTGCCTTGCCATTCCTACGGGAAATAATGCGTTCGGCATTGCAACTATGTTCGGTTCACTTTTTCTCATTGCTCTCGGAACAGGACTCTTTAAGGGAAACCTCCAAGTAATGGTTGGAAACTTGTATGATGACCCGAAATATGCTGCTAAACGTGATTCGGCCTTCTCTATTTTCTATATGGCCATCAACATTGGTGCAATGTTTGCTCCGACAGCTGCCGAGAAAATCACTTCATGGTACATGGGTAAAGATGGTTTTACTTATAACGGTTCTATTCCCGATTTGGCACACCAATATATGGACGGAACCCTTTCGGGCGAAGCCTTGACGAAGTTTACCGATTTGGCAGCTCAGCAAGGTTCGGCTACCGACCCTGCAGCGTTGACAGCTTTTGCTAATAACTACATTGAGAGTCTTTCGGCTTCCTATCACTGGGGATTTGCTGTAGCTTGTGTTTCGCTTATAGTATCTATGCTTATTTATGTATTTGGACGTAATACATTCAAACATGCAGATGTAAATGTAAAACAAGCAGCAAAGGATAAAGATGCTGCCCCTGTAGCCGAATTGAGTCCTGCTGAAACTAAATCGCGCATTGTGGCTCTTTGTTTGGTGTTTGCTGTAGTAATCTTCTTCTGGATGGCATTCCATCAGAATGGTCTCACTCTTACATTCTTTGCTCGTGACTATACTCAGGTAGAGGCTACCGGCTTAACTCGTATCGGTTTTGATCTTATCAATTTGGTATGTTTGGTATTTGTGGTTTATTCTTTGTTTAGTGTATTCCAGTCTAAAACCAGTTCAGGAAAAACCAAATCGGGAATTGTACTTGTAGCTGCATTGGCTGCACTTATTTGGAATTATACCAGCCAAGGCGATGCTTCTATTGAAATCCTTCCGCAGAAATTCCAGCAATTTAATCCTTTCTTCGTGGTAGCGCTTACTCCGGTTTCAATGGCTCTCTTCGGAGCATTAGCTAAGAAAGGAAAAGAACCTTCAGCACCACGCAAGATTGGTATTGGTATGTTCATAGCTGCAGCTGGTTTCATGATTATGCTTGTCGGTTCACTCGGATTGCCTGTGCCCGATGCTCTTTCTAGCACAACCGGTGAATACCGTGTTACTCCGAATGTGCTCATCAGTACTTATTTGGTATTGACTTTTGCCGAATTGTTCTTGTCGCCAATGGGTATTTCCTTTGTATCTAAGGTTGCACCTCCGAAATATAAAGGTTTGATGATGGGTGGATGGTTTGCTGCAACAGCAATCGGAAACTACCTTGTATCTATCATCGGTGTTCTGTGGGGTGGCCTTCCTCTTTGGATGCTTTGGGGAATCTTGGTTGCTTTGTGCTTGATTTCAGCAGTATTCATTTTCTCTATCATGAAACGTCTGGAGCAAGTGGCAAAATAAAAACTGAAAGCTTTAAAATCTTAATCTGGAAAATAAAACGCAGCCGGGTCTGAAAAGGATCCGGCTGCGTTTCGTTTTTTATGTGGTATCTTTTGTTTGACAGAATGAGGGATTGGTTAAACAGAATAAAGAGATAGGAACAGAAAAACTAAAAGTCGTATCTTTGCAAAAAAAATTAGTCTTTGTATAAACCGTCAATTCAATACATAATACATTGTAATGAAAACTAGAAATTATACTGCACATGTTTTCATGCTGATAGCCAGCATGGCATGGGGACTTATGTCGCCCATAGGAAAAGACATAATGAGTACAGAGGTTACAGCACTTTCATTAGCTACATTCCGTATGGTGGGAGGTGCCGCTTGCTTTTGGATAGCCTCGCTTTTCACTCGTCACGAAGAAGTAAAACCGCACGATTTGATGCTGTTCTTCTTTGCCGGTCTGTTTGCTATTGTGTTTAATCAAGGCATGTTTATTTTTGGACTGTCTCTCACTTCTCCTATTGATGCTTCCATCATAACTACTATGGCTCCTATTGCCACTATGATATTGGCAGCCATACACTTACATGAACCTATAACGAATAAAAAGGTGGGTGGTGTATTTCTTGGAGCGTTGGGAGCACTTATTATGATTTTGGGTAACAGTAAAGCAACTTCCGGAAATGGAAGCAATATCGTTGGTGACCTACTTTGTTTCTTGGCACAAGTGAGCTTTGCTGTATATCTTACTTTTTTTAAGGGATTAGTTACCAAATATCATCCCATTACATGTATGAAATGGATGTTTACCTATGCAGCTATATGCTTCATTCCGCTTTCTTACAGTGAGATATCTGCACTTTCATTTGAACAGATTACTCTACAAACATGGAGTGAAATAACTTTTGTGGTAGTGGGGGCCACATTTATGACATTTCTTCTACTCATGTTTGCGCAGAAAATATTGCGTCCCACAGTTCTGAGTATGTATAATTATACACAGCCTATCGTAGCTTCCATTGTATCGGTAATGGTTGGATTAGGAACATTCGGATGGTCGAAAGGTATTGCGGTGATCTTGGTGTTTACTGGTGTATATCTGGTAACACAAAGTAAATCGCGTGAACAGATGTTGAAGGAACAAGAAGATAGTAGTTCGGAAAATCTTTAATTTAACTATCTTAATATGACTTCATCTCCCATTTTGGAACTACAGCATCAGTATGAACTGCTTGAAATGGAATATATCTATGAGAAAGAGCAGTTTTTACAACAATCAGATCGTATCGGTCTAGACAAAAAAATACAGCGTGGTATTTGTTGGTATCCTTTATCTATTGGACGAAGTTATTATAATTCGATCAATCAATTTGTCATAGAAGTGTTCCGGACCGAGAATACAGATTTTGAGCACCATTTTGAGTTCGGACGGCCGGTGATATTTTTTGATGTCGACACACAGAACAATAAAATACACTATCTGAATTTAGTAGCTACGGTAAATTATGTGGATGAGAATCGCATGGTGGTAATTCTTCCAGGAACAGATGCTCTTGGACAGTTGCAAGCTATCGTTCGACCGGGTGTACAGTTAAGTTTTGATGAAAATATTTTCAAACTGATGTTTGCATCGCTTAAAGCTGTTATGAATGATAAAAACGGACGCTTGGCCGAATTACGTGATATATTTCATGGTACACGCAAGGCCGAAGAGCTGTCTTTCACTCCTTTACGCTTCCCATGGTTGAATACAACACAGGAGTCGGCCGTCAATAAGGTATTGAGGGCAAAGGATGTGGCCATTGTACATGGTCCTCCAGGAACAGGAAAGACTACCACTTTAGTAGAATCTGTATATGAAACCTTGCATCGTGAGAATCAAGTGTTGGTGTGCGCGCAAAGTAATATGGCTGTGGATTGGATTTCGGAAAAGCTAACTGATAGAGGTATCCCCATTTTGCGTATAGGAAATCCTGTTCGTGTGAACGACAAGATGTTGTCGTTCACTTACGAGCGTCGTTTTGAAAGTCACCCTGACTATCCACTTCTTTTTGGAATGCGGCGAGCTATCAGGCAACTTTATGAAAGTCGTAAAAAAGATCGTTCGGAAAATATTCGTCAGAAAATTAATTCTCTGCGCGATCGGGCAGAGGAATTGGAAATGCGTATACAGGAAGCTTTATTCAGTGAAGCACGTGTGATTGCTTGTACTCTTACAGGAGCTGCAAACCGTCTGCTTTTCAGACATCACTTTTCTACTTTATTCATCGATGAGGCTGCACAAGCTTTGGAACCTGCTTGTTGGATAGCCATACGAAAAGCAAACAGAGTTATACTGGCAGGAGACCATTGTCAACTTCCACCTGTGGTAACTTGTTATGAAGCTATGAAAGGCGGATTAGCGCAAACATTAATGCAGAAGATAGTAAAGAATAAGCCGGAATGTGTTTCGTTACTGAAAGTGCAATATCGAATGAATGAGGCTATCATGCAGTTTTCATCTCGTTGGTTTTATCACGATGAATTGCGTTCAGCACCCGAAGTAAAGTACAGAGGAATACTTGACTATGACACTCCCATAGTGTGGATAGATACAGGGGTGGTTGATAAAGATATTCGAGAAGAATTTGTGGAACGGAGCTTTGGGCGTGTAAACAAAGCTGAAGCGGAGCTGACTCTGCAGCATTTGGAAACTTATCTTACAAAAATAGGAAAAAATAGAATTTTAGAAGAAAGGATTGATATTGGTATTATTTCACCTTATCAAGCACAAGTGTATTATTTGCGGCAACAATTGAAAAAACGTTCGTTCTTTGCTCCATACAAAAGCCTTATCACGGTGAATACCGTAGATGGGTTTCAAGGACAAGAACGTGATGTGATAATCATCAGTATGGTACGTGCCAATGAACGGGGAGAAATAGGGTTTTTAGGCGACTTACGGCGTATGAATGTTGCTATCACTCGTGCACGGATGAAGCTTATCATTTTGGGTAATGTGGCTACATTGAGTAACCATCCTTTTTATAGGCAATTATATGAATATACTTCCGGTCTTAAAGACTGAAAAAAGCGAACGCGCAAGTGGGCTATTATGCCTGTTTGCGCGTTCGTTTTTTAAAAAATGGAGCAAGACTTTCAGTTTTAAAGCATTTATTTAGGCACGCTAGCGCAAAATAATTAAATTTGCCCGGTGTGTAATTATCTTTGGCATATTAAGCCAAGCTGTTTTACATCCTTCTTTTAGAGCCGGTGCATCCACAATTATATGTACTGGAACTTATGGAAAAACAAACAAATTACTAATACCAAAAATAAACCTAACATGAGTTTAAAAATCGTTGTATTGGCAAAACAAGTTCCCGACACTCGTAATGTGGGGAAAGATGCCATGACTGCAGAAGGAACGGTTAATCGTGCCGCCCTTCCTGCCATCTTTAACCCGGAAGACTTGAATGCATTGGAACAGGCACTTCGTCTGAAAGATCTGCACCCTGGTTCTACCGTAACTGTTTTAACTATGGGTCCCGGACGCGCAGCTTCCATCATTCGCGAAGGTCTATTTCGTGGAGCTGATAATGGTTATCTGCTTACTGATCGTGCTTTTGCAGGAGCTGATACTCTTGCTACTTCTTATGCTTTATCTATGGCTATCCGGAAAATAAAAGACTATGACGTCATTATTGGAGGACGCCAAGCTATTGACGGAGATACAGCGCAAGTAGGCCCTCAAGTAGCTGAGAAACTGGGGTTAACTCAAATAACCTATGCCGAAGAAGTGCTTAATGTGGACGAAACTACACGCCGGATTACAGTAAAAAGACATATTGACGGTGGTGTGGAAACAGTAGAAGGACCACTTCCTATTGTTCTTACAGTGAATGGCTCGGCAGCCCCTTGTCGTCCTCGTAATGCTAAGTTGGTGCAGAAATATAAACATGCACTCACTCCGAGCGAAAAAGCGCAACAAGCACCTGCTTATCCTGAACTTTACGAACAGCGCCCTTATTTGAATCTTGTAGAATGGAGCGTTGCCGATGTGGAAGGCGACCTGCAACAATGTGGTTTGTCTGGATCTCCCACTAAAGTGAAGACTATTCAGAATATTGTGTTCCAGGCAAAAGAGAGTAAAACACTTACTGGTTCGGATACTGATGTAGAAGGATTGATTGTAGAACTGTTAGCTAACCACACAATTGGATAATCACTATGAACAACGTTTTTGTATATTGTGAAATAGAAGGCACAATTGTTGCCGATGTAAGCCTTGAATTATTAACAAAAGGACGTAAACTGGCAAACCTGCTTGGTTGTCAGTTAGAAGCCATAGTGGCTGGAACCGGACTTGATGGTGTAGAAAACCAAGTTCTGCCTTATGGAGTAGATAAAGTACATGTGTTCGATGCTCCGGGACTATTCCCTTATACCTCACTTCCACACACTTCTATTTTAGTAAATCTGTTCAAGACAGAAAAACCTCAAGTGTGTCTCATGGGAGCTACTGTTATCGGACGCGACCTCGGACCTCGTGTGTCATCAGCATTGACTAGTGGTTTGACTGCTGACTGTACTGCACTTGAAATCGGCCCGCACGAAGATAAGAAAAGCGGAATTACTTATGAGAATCTGCTTTATCAAATACGTCCGGCATTTGGTGGAAATATTGTGGCTACTATTATCAATCCTGAACACCGCCCACAAATGGCAACCGTTCGCGAAGGAGTGATGAAAAAGGAAATACTCGACCTTGAATATAAAGGTGAAGTGATTCGTCATGATGTAGCTAAGTTCGTTCCTGACACTGATTATGTGGTAAAGGTTATTGACCGTCATGTGGAAAAAGCTAAGCATAACTTGAAAGGTTCGCCTATTGTAGTAGCTGGAGGTTACGGAATGGGGTCAAAAGAAGGTTTTGATATGCTGTTCGATCTTGCCAAAGAGCTTCATGCTGAAGTAGGTGCTAGTCGAGCTGCTGTAGATGCCGGCTTTTGTGAACACAATCGCCAAATCGGACAGACGGGTGTTACTGTACGTCCGAAATTGTATATTGCATGCGGTATTAGCGGACAAATTCAGCACATTGCCGGAATGCAGGAAAGTGGTATTATCATCTCTGTAAATAATGACCCGAATGCACCTATTAATACCATAGCAGACTATGTGATAAACGGTACTGTAGAAGAAGTCATACCGAAGATGATTAAATACTATAAGCAGAATAGTAAATAAGTATTTTATTCTTAAATTTAATTTAATATGAAGGTGTTATGAAACGTCTTTTGTTACTTTTTCTGCCTATTCTGTTTCTTGGCTTTGATTTAGTTGTGTATGCACAAGAAACTGTTTGCCTAAATGAAGATGGTCAGTGGTGCGACAGAAATCAAGTTAAGGAACATGCATTAATAAACAAAAGCGATAATACAACCAAAGTGGAAGTATTTCCTTTAAACGGTATACGTAAAGAAATGACCGGTTATTCTAATTATGCAGAGAATAAGGTGGAATGTATAAAAGATGGTAGTTCAATCACTTTCTATACAAACGGACAGGTTGAAGCAGAAAAGGTGTATGAAAAAAATCACCTTAAAAGTTTGAAAGCCTTTTATTCTGGTGGAAAACTTCAGCGAGAAGACTTTTATAAAAAAGGAAAATTACAAAAAAAATCCTGTATGACCGAAATTCCAAAAAAATAAAGAATGAAGAACCGTACAAATGCAATCCGGAATTTTCTGATGGAAGTCAAAATTTAATTAATATCTTATGCTGCGAATTAGACAATAGATATGCTAAAAGTGCACATTCCTTAGGAATAACAGGACGTGTTATTGTACAGTTTAATATTAATATGGTGGAAAAAATGGAAAATATTCGAGTGGCTCGTAATTTTTCCTCTACACCTGATTGGTTACTATGAAAGTTCTTCAAAAATTTAATGAAAAGTATACTTGGAAACCAGCTCTCGAAAAAGGTAAAGTTGTAGACTTTAAATTTTCCATTGCTCCTCTCTTCCGTTTAAATACATAAAAAGCTCCAAAAATTATGGCAAACTTTTATACTGATACCCCAGAACTGAAGCATCATTTGAATCATCCGTTGATGCAACGCATTGTGGAACTCAAAGAGCGTAACTATGCCGATAAAGATAAATATGACTATGCACCGGCCGACTTTGCAGATGCAATGGACAGCTATGATAAAGTTCTCGATATTGTAGGTGAGATATGTGGTGAAATTATTGCTCCGAATGCCGAAGGTGTAGATCATGAAGGTCCTACTGTTGCGAATGGACGTGTGACCTATGCTAGTGGAACACAAGAAAATTTGGATGCAGCACGTAAAGCTGGTCTGATGGGAATGTCTATGCCTCGCCGTTTCGGTGGCTTAAACTTTCCGATTGTGCCTTACATCATGGCTGCTGATATCGTATCGCGTTCTGATGCCGGATTTGAAAATCTATGGGGATTGCAGGATTGTGCTGAAACTCTTTATGAGTTTGGAAACGAAGATCAGCACCTGCGCTTTCTTACTCGTGTATGTCAAGGCGAAACTATGTCTATGGACCTTACAGAACCTGATGCAGGTTCCGACCTTCAGTCGGTTATGTTGAAAGCTAGTTTTGATGAAAAAGAAAACTGCTGGCGTTTGAACGGTGTAAAGCGTTTTATTACTAACGGTGATGCTGATATTCATTTGGTATTGGCACGTTCTGAAGAAGGCACACATGATGGTCGTGGATTGTCTATGTTCATCTATGACAAACGTAATGGTGGAGTAAATGTTCGGCGTATTGAAAATAAAATGGGTATCAAAGGTTCACCTACCTGCGAACTCGTTTATAAAAACGCAAAAGCAGAATTATGTGGCGATCGTAAATTAGGTCTGATAAAATATGTCATGGCTTTGATGAATGGCGCTCGTTTGGGTATTGCTGCACAGAGTGTAGGTTTGTCGCAAGCTGCTTATAATGAAGCTTTAGCCTATGCTAAGGACCGTAAACAATTTGGTAAAGCTATTATTGAATTTCCAGCTGTTTATGATATGCTTTCAATTATGAAAGCCAAATTGGATGCTTCGCGTGCTTTGCTTTATGAAACAGCTCGTTTCGTGGATGTTTATAAAGCATTAGATGACATTGCACGTGAACGTAAACTTACTACTGAAGAACGTCAAGAGCAAAAGAAATTTGCAAAATTGGCTGATAGTTTTACGCCGTTAGCCAAAGGAATGGGCAGTGAATATGCTAACCAAAATACTTATGACTGTATCCAGATTCATGGTGGATCGGGCTTTATGAAAGACTATACATGTGAACGTCTTTATCGCGACGCACGTATTACTTCTATTTATGAAGGTACTACTCAGTTACAAACTGTGGCAGCTATCCGCTATGTCACGACAGGAGCATATCTGAATCAAATCCGTGTTTATGAGGAAATGTCGTGTGCTCCCGAATTAGAAGGTTTGAAAGAGCGTCTGAAAGTTATGGCTGAAAAATTTGCTACTGCAGTGGCGCAAGTAAATGAATTGAAAAATCAAGAATATCAAGATTTTGTTGCACGTCGTTTAGTTGAAATGGCAGCATTTACAGTTATGGGTCATTTGTTGGTTCAAGAAGCTACTACTGCTCCTGAGTTGTTTAGCAAATCGGCTAATGTATATGTTCGTTATGCAGAAGCTGAAATAGAAAAACATTCTCTTTTCATCAGTACGTTTACTCCTGAAGACTTGAATAATTATCGTAAATAACTTGTTCTTTATAGTAGCAAAAAGAGATAATGGATTCTCCTGATGTTGGAGTGAATCCGTTATCTCTTTTTTGTTTTCTTATTAGTAGAGTTCCTTTATGGGCTCAGTAGAAATTTAGTGGGGATACGCATATAGTTTCGCAATGCGGAAT
>Cinder_p2__coassemble_1409_pt1 | contig 31731 bp, 25 predicted proteins | sample Cinder_p2__metabat2_low_PE_026 | metagenome-assembled genome bin Cinder_p2
GACCGACATACACACCCAAATTCGATGTATTCAAATTTTTGTCATGTACTTAACATAAGCACAATAGTTCAAAGCAGAATCTACATCATTAAATAGATAAATGATGCAGATAATAATATAATGAGGTGGATTCAGCCTTTCAATTTGAACGCAAATTTGTAGCCACCTTTGAAAATCTGCTCTACTTGGCCCTCGGCATAGAGGATTTTGCCGCCCAACTGGTTGTAGGATATCCGTCCCTCATTACGGTAGTTTCACAATACCCGGCTGCTGATTTTAAACTGTGCAGCCACCTCCTTGCCGGTCAGAAAACGATGTAAAATAAAAAACAAACACACATATATTATTGTCATACTAATCGGGTACTTCAAACTTTTTGGAGTACCCGATTTTTTATATACACACTACATTTTGTCCTCAAAAATCAAAACACACCTATTCTAGCCTTAGTTTTACCTTTATTTTTAACTGATTGATTTTAAACAACATCAGTCTTATCAGTAATAAATATCAGTGCTTTTAGCAAAAATATCAGTCTTATCAGTGAATATATCAGTCCTCTTTTTTTGTTTTTTCATTTTCTCCATTTTAGTTTTGCACCGCAATTCAATATTCGAGAAACAAAACGAAACAACGATAAAAAAGAAATGAATACAGAAAAAGCAAACCGATCTGTTTATCTGATTGATATCAAATTAGACAACGAAAAAAGCATGCTCATTCATGGTTATACTGGTGCAATAGACATTGTATCAAATGAACTGGCTGATTATTTAAAAAATAATCCTTGTATCTCGACTCATGATTTTCCTTTTTCTAATAATACTTTAAATTCCCTGCTTAATAGAGGTTATTTAACAACAAAAACAAAAGAAGAAGAATATTCAGTCACTTCAAAAATTGCAAATTTATTACATGACGCTCATAAACGCATGTATAAATCTTTTGCATTTATAATTACTTACAATTGCAATTTCCGTTGTCCTTATTGTTTTGAAAATAGTATTTCCGGCAACGGCAATGCTTGGTCTAAAAAAGTCTTCACACCTGAAATGGCAGATAAAGCCTATGAAGCAATGCTTAAAATAGAAACACGACGCGAATTACATAACAAACAAATATTATTATATGGAGGCGAACCTTTACTAAAAGAAAACAAAGATATTGTTTCTTACATTGTACAAAAAGGCCATAAATTAGGGTATCAATTTAGAGCTATTACTAACGGATACGATTTAGACGAATATATTGACCTATTATCACCTGAATTAATTAATACCATACAAATCACTTTAGATGGATATAAGAAATACCATAATTCTCGTCGCAAACATATTTCAGACATCAACACTTTTGATAAAATAATAAAGAACATAGGATTAGCTTTATCACAACATGTTAATGTTACTGTACGAATCAATACAGAAGAGAACAATTTCGAAGATTTAGCAAAACTTTGCAATCTCTTTAATTCTTTAGGTTACAAAGGGAATCCTTATTTTCACTTCTACTCTTCAATGCTAAGACATTATAACACAACAAAAGAAGAAAATGAGTTTAAATATCTAGAATGGAATCAATTTATCAAAAAACACTATACTGAAGATAAAGAAGAAATTACTTGTCAAGACCATGGATGGTATAAACGGCTGTACAATTGTCTAAAACATCATAAAAGTTTCCAACTATTATCCACTACTTGCTATGCACAATATGGGAATTATATGTTTGATCCCCAAGGATGTATCTTCACATGTTTAGAAACTATAGGAAAAAAAGAACACATAATAGGTTTTTATGACAAACAAACTATTGAATGGACAAAAGCTAAACAATTTTGGCAAGGCAGAACAATAGCTACAACTCCCAGATGCAAATTCTGTAAATATGCGTTGCTATGCGGAGGTGGTTGTTTAAATAAAGCACCTTATACAAACAGCGGGTTTGGAATATCTGCATGTACTGGCTTTCCTTTTATTCTAGAAAAATCTGCAAGAAAAGCTTTCTTTGCTTTTTCTCAGCATATGTAAATTTTACTAACCATCAAACTATTAAAACAAAATGAAAAAAACAAAAGAAGAGAATGAATTACTCTCTGTAAACGAAAAACTTTATGATGATTTATTTATTCAACATCTAGAAGAACGATTAGAAACCGATCCTTTGGCTGCGAATGGATTAGCCAGCATGTTTGATAACAGCATTGATACTCAATGTATCCTTAATTTTGGTTGCGAAATCAATAATTGTGCAGAGGATTAAAATTCACGATGCTAGCAGTGGAGGTTAAAAAAAATCTCCACTGCTTTTAAAATATAATAAAATTACTAACAAGATGCTTCATTATTTTTTTTATATTACTTTACTTTTTACTCCAATCTTCGCATATGCACAAACTCATGTATACGGACGCATAATAAACCCCCAAAAACAACCCATAGATGCCGTTAGCATTATCTGCGTTCAACAAAAAGACTCTATAAAAAGTTGTGAGTCTTTTTCCAACTCAAAAGGAGAATTTGATTTTACTGTGAACAAACAAATGAATTATATTCTCCGACTATCTTGCGTAGGATATAAACCTCAAATAATCAGATTGACAGCACAAGGAAAAAAGCTGAATCTGGGTAACATCGAAATGGAAGCATCCTCTATTATGCTAAAAGAAATAGCTATAAATGCAAATCCCATCATTCATAAAACGGACCGTACTTTATTATTTCCAACGAAAGAACAAATAAAACATGCTTTTAATGGTTATAATGTATTATATAACATCATGTTATCTGACTTAGATATAGATCCTTTCAGTAAAGAAATCAAAAGATACAATATCAAAGCAATTTTATGCATTAACGGAAGAGAAGTGGAATCACGTGAAATAGAACTGTTGGATCCTAAAGCAATACTTCGAATAGATTATTATGACATACATCCTAAATATCCTCAGCAACCTGTTATTGATTTTATATTAGTTAATCGTGAATATGGAGGAAATGTAATTTCAGATAACAAGCAGGCTTTAACACGCATAGATGGAAAATACAATATTGCCACACAATTATTCCATAAAAAGCATGAATTTTCATTAGGAATTACAGATAGCTATGCTAACTATAAACAAGACCAAACAAATCAAACAAACTACACATTTCTATTAGAGGATGGTACACTATTAAACAGCCAGGCAAAAATAATATCGCTAAAAAATAAAGATAATACACTAAATTCTTACATTGGATATTTATATAAAGGAAAAAAAACGCTTTTTTCTGCCAATACTTGGCTAAATACTCAAAGACCTATCACAAGTATTGATTCTAAACATACATATGATAGGGATACCTACCCCAATTTAATGGGACGAGAACATACAAAAAGCAAGAATTTGGCTCCCGGAGGCAAATTATATTTTTCACAGGCTTTTAAAAATCAAAATAAATTAGAGGCCATCATGATTTATAACTATGCAAATAATACATATAAACGAAACAACAATTCATGGGAAAATGAAAAATTGTACCATCAGAGCAATACACATATAAAGGAAAGGTTTTATTATTACAAACCATCCCTCAATTACACACATAATTTCAAAAACAATTATTCTTTATGGATGTCTTTCAAACATCTGACACAAGTAGCTAATTCTACTCACTATTATGCAAATAGAAAATCAGAAAACGAAAAGAACAAATCAACACAAACCACTTATGAATTTACACTTACCAAACAATGGAAAAAATGGTTGGCTCTATTAAATTGGCGACAAGGTGGAGAAGTTAGTAAACAAAAACAAACAAACAAGCAATATACTTACGAAGGTAAATGGGTGATTAGATATGTTCCTAATCAAAAAAACTCTTTTTCATTTGCTTTTTTAGCTGCAAAAAGGCCTCTTGAATTTAAATGGAAAACAAATATTGAACAAGAGATTGACTTTATGCAGATTAAGAAAGGAAATCCTAATTTAAAAGATATAAAAGGTTGTGCCGCAGTATTAAATTATTCATTAACCATGCCATGGGGAAATCTTTCTGCACATATTGAAGGTCAATGCGTTACTCAAGCTTTATCCATATACACCTATCGTGAAGCAGGAAAATTCATACATACCTATTACGCTGGTGGACGTGGACAATTTATGGTAAGTGAAATCAAAAGTTCCATCAAACTGATTCCACGTATACTTACTTTAAAAACAAGTATAGGTTACCGACAAGCGTGGGTAGATTCCTGGAAAAAAGACAATATTACAACCTGGCTATATGGAGCTAATCTACTTTTTACGCATAAAAACTGGATAGCATCGGCAAATATCCATTCGCATCATAGAGAAGATGAAATCATGTTACAGGATAATTTGCAAGGTTCTTCCTACAATTTTAACATAGGTTATTCATCCAACAAACTGAATGTGACACTAGGATGTCGTAATCCTTTTTCGCATTATAAAACTTACAGAAGTTTTTCATCGGATGTATACAAAGAAAATATGATTTCATACAACTCAGACCGTATGGCATACCTTACACTTAGCTACCGTTTTCACTTTGGAAACAAGAAACATAAATTCAATAAATTAGAAACTGAAATTATAAATAATTCGGCCATTTTAAAAGCAAACGATTAACAAAAATGATAACTTTTGAAGATATTAAATCATTAAAGCTTTCTTCTTTTGCATCTTCTAAGAAGCAAAAGGCTTACTTATTGAAATATAATGAACAATATTTTGAAATCAACGCACGAACAGCTGATTTTATATATTCCTTACAACAATATAATAGTCCCCAAAATGCTATTGAAGCTTATTTAAAAGCTTATCCCGATAAATACACAAAAGATGAATTAGAAAAATCTATTAGTTTATTACTCAAACAACTCAATACAATATCACAATATAAAAAAACTTTTTGGTATAAGCGTGAGATTTTTTCCAGTAAAACAATAGCATGTTTGACTCCTTTTTTAATAAGATTGTTTCATCCTCTACTCATGATTACAGTAATTGGTGTAACATCATTTCTTGATATTAAATTCTTCCTTCAGTCAGAAAATTTATATCAATTAGTTGATAACATGTCATTATATGTTCTTGGAATTCTTTTACTTTTTCTTATTGGTTCTTCTTTATTTCATGAACTAGGTCATGCGACAGCTTGCCAACACTTTGGCATAGATCATGGCGGTATAGGTTTTGGAATTTACTTGAATTTTCCTGTATTTTACACCAATGTTTCTAAAATATGGGAGTTAAACAGAAGTCAACGTTGTATAGTAAATATCGCAGGAATATATTTTCAAATCTATCTATTACTATTTATACTTATTTTGTTTGATTTTACAAATCACAATTTATTAAAATATTTAATCCTTGTCATGAACCTAAGTTTTGCCATTACTTTAAATCCTTTTTTTAAGTTTGATGGTTACTGGTTAATGACAGACATCACAGGTGTAGCTAATTTAAGACAACGCAGTAATGAAATAATAATATATTTATACAATAAATTGTTAAGGAAACCAATAACATCGCTCCCATATCTTTTTTGCATACAAAAAAAAGAAAAAATACTTATTATCATATATACAATACTTGTCAACTGTTTTATAGGGTATTATTTTTGTTATTTAATTCCATATCTTACAGTTCACTTTATTGACATATTTCCGAATACCATTCGGCAATTAATTTTCGATTTATCCAAAGGATACACTATTGACTTTAACATAATTCAGCAATTATTTTCACAACTGTTATTTTTTTCTTTGACATTATATTTTCTTTATAGAACCATACAACCTTTATTCAAATGGAAAAAACGTTAACCCTTTCTTCATCCCATTTAGCATGGACATGTATAGCACTATCGGCCTTGACATTCTTTGCTACATTAATGAAAGCGGAAGACCCTTATTTCATTATAGGAGTGCTATTCACTGTATTATCCAGTGTAAGCATATGGAAACATGGGGTAGTTCTAAGACAGACAGACTATCTGATTATTGCTATTTATGTCTATCAAACCCTATCTTTATTCTGGTCTCCTCAATCCGCTTTGGTTCGTGAAAGTATTCATTCCGGAACTCTACCTCTGCTTTATTACTTCACAATCCGATGTATGATTCTTGACACCAAAATGAAACGAAACTTATTGCTGGTTTATTGTTTGTTGTTCGGATTGTTTGCGTTAATAGCATTGGCTTCTTTCTTTTTGTTTCAGGAAACCATTCGGGGTATTGATTTCAAAAGTCTTTATGAATTCAGACATTTGTTCCGTCCTTTGGGAAAACCTAACAATGATTGGGCTGGATTACAGTTACTTTTTCTTGGATTAACAACACTATCGGTATATCAAAACCGCCATTCAGCCAGTATAAAAAACTGGTTAACAATACTGTATGCTATAATCTATTTTCTATTGCTAGTGTCGTTTTCACGAGGCATTTATATTTCCTTGGGAATATGGACTATCTTTTTGCTAGTGTTCGGGTGGAAAAGTCATTGGAAAAATTGGCTGATTAGATTGGTCATTACAGAAGTTGCCGTTTTACTATTAGCCATAAGCTTATATCCTCAAGAAATAAGTACTGTATGCAAAATGCAATACACCACTTCACAACAACGCAGTACTCAAAGTCGGTTGCAAGAAGCAGAAAAAATCATTAATCTGAACAATGATTACGTCTGGACAGGAAGCGGAGTGGGCACATATCCCTTACGAATGAATCAGAAAGTAACAGACAACATTTCACAAAGTTACACTTCGTATGCACCAAATGTTCTGCTACAAATAGGAATAGAGCAAGGTGTGATAGGAGGATTACTTTATCTCCTATTATGCATCATTGTAACAAGCTGCGTTCTTAGACAAAAGACTTGGCAAACCACTATAGGATTAACTACACTATGTATATTTACCATACGTGAACAATCTTTTTCTATATTTTTTCATTCCCTACAAGCACAATGGCTGGTTTATACACTGTTGGCTTTTATAACGAACGGAGAAAACGGCAACTACCCTTTATCAGGACAGAAACATTTTCAGCGAAAGATAATCGCATTACTTCCTCTATTGGCTTGTCTGATGGTAGAAAGTTTTTTGATTTATCGGCAATGGGTCATCCATCATCATGAGAAATTCATCCAAGCGGTCCGATTAGGACAACATAAACAAGCGGAAGAAGCTCTAATATACTTGCCACACTCTACTCCTTTTTTAATAACACGTGCCTTATACCACCAAGCACGATATGCCGAAACCAAGCAAACTTATTATGCTATATCGGCTCATAAAGAATGGCATGAAGCACAAAAACAAACACCGGAAGACAACATGACAGTGTTCGGAAACATTTGCTTGTTGGCTGAAGAAGGAAAAACAAAGATTGCTTGCCATCAGCTGGACAGTTTGATAAAAAAACACCCACACAACAGTACTTTTTTACTCAAAATGTACGAACTTTGCATCTCCAGGCATGACAGCATTCAAGCGATGTCCTATTTATGCAAGAGCATTCAGTCAGATCCTCGCCTGCTGGATACATCCTGGATGAAGGCATGTCTACAAAATCCCATCATAAAACATCACCTTTATGCATCGTTATCCGAATCATCAAACACGATGGAGGAGAATCCTCTCACACTGGCACGCAATGGGAAAATACTTCTTGAATTACATGCCTACAAACAAGCTGAACGTTATCTTGAAAAAGCACTATGTATGCTACCCAATTTATCAATGCCCTGGTATAATTTAGGTACACTAAAAGCAAAAACAGGGCATCAACAAATAGCCAATTTATACAAACACCGAGGGATTACTTTGGAATATGGTTTCCCTATACCACTTGAAGCCATTGAACAATTTGACAAACAACGGAATTCAATAACCGTACCTGAACTATATGGTTTCGAAAATCTCCGTTACCATTTTTTGTTTAAACAATGGTACACTTATAGTTTTAATATACCCTACTAAATATTGCTTATGAAGAAACTTACACTTTTTTATTTATTACTTGCTTTCTTCTGGACGATAACATCTTGTTCCGAGAAAACGGCATTGGAGCAAAGTTTGGATTCTGCCGGAGAAAACAGAACGGAACTGGAAGCCGTATTAAATCTCTATCAAAAACCGGCAGACTCCCTAAAACTGCGCGCTGCCATATTTCTGATAGAAAACATGAAATACCATGCAGGAACTTACAGTACTGCGCTTACTGCTTACCGTGAACGATTGATGAAATCCGACACATTGGTAGAATACCACACGTTTAATTGTTGGTGGAAAAATCAAGTCATGCAATACGGAGATTCTGTCATCATGAAAGCGGATGTACAACAAGTTAACGCACAATATCTGATTCGAAATATCGAACGTGCCTTTACGGTTTGGCAACGCTCTCCATGGAAAAAGCAGGTAAACTTCGATTTGTTCTGCCATAACATTCTGCCTTATCGTTTTCTGGATGAATGTCTGTCCGACTGCTGGCGCGAATTTCTATACAACAAGTACCATCCTTTAATAGCCGGAGAAAAGGATGTTAAACGTGCTTTCGGTATCTTGTACAATGAAATATGGAAACGAAGTGCTGACGACTCGGAATGCAAGTATTCACTCGACCCGATAGCATCGGACAAACTAATGCAACTGCAATGTTACCAATGCTGTGTATTACTGGGAGATATCTGCCGGTCTGTGGGTATTCCTGTTGCCATTGATCAGGTTTCTTCTTGGGCAAATTACAGCAGGCAAGGACATGCCTGGATATCACTTGTGCTGAATGATGGCACTTACACCATGAACCGTGACGCTTTGGTTCCCCAAAAGAGTTATAGAGTGGATGGTGCCGAAATAGAACGCACCTACACTCCAGAAAAGGATTATCCTTATGACACTCATTTCATTAAAAAACCTTCGAAAGTGTGGCGTGTTACTTTTGCTGCAGATTTTCAAATGCAGACACTGGAAAGGAGATTGCAATACCTCTTCTCTCCATTGCGTAAAGATGTTTCAAACGTTTACGGACTGACCGATTCGATTATCATATCTTCGGATTTTCCGGTAGATAAACTGTTCCTTGGCAATTTCCGCAGTGGAGATGACTGGCGTCCCATAGCTTTTGCCCCTTTAAAAAACGGTCAGGCTGTATTCAAGGGTCTGACAGATTCTGTCGTATATGTACCCATGGCCTATTACAAACAAAAGTGGCACATCCTGGAAAATCCGTTTATTTTAAATAAAGGGAAGAAAATTGTATTTACACCGGATAACAACAACAAATCAAGTATTCGGATGAGCCGCAAATATCCTTTAATTCCACTTTGGACCAACCAATGGAAAGACATGCTGGGAACTTATTTTGAAGCAAGCAATGACCCTGATTTTAAAATCTGCACACGCATCCACACCATCAGAAAAACCCCGGTTTTTCCCAATCACATAATATTGGAAAATTTGCCTAAATTCCGCTATGTACGCTACGTTTGTGATTTAGAAAACACCCGTATGAATCATCTGGCTTTCTTCAGCCATGGAAAAGAGCTGAAAGGCCATGTCATTGGAGCAGACCCTTCCGATAAGAATTTGATGAATCTGGACTACACTTATCCTTATAAAAAAGACAGTTACGACCGGGTATATACACGTGGCATCGATTTCGGTCAGCCGGTAGAACTGACCGAAATTCTATACCTCCCGAAAAACGATGGAAATTTTATAAACAAAGGACAAAAATATGAATTGCTATACTATGATATGGGATGGCATTCGCTGAATAGCTTGACTGCACCAAGCTATGATGCAATAACATTTGACAAGGTTCCTGCAAATGCCATTTTACTATTGAAAAACCACACCGAAGGTAAGGAAGAACGTATATTTACCTACAAGAATCACCCTTATTGGTGGTAATTCCCAATCTTATATAAAAAAGAGAATACACTTTTTGAATTCATTGTGTATTCTCTTTTCTTTTTTCTTTTAATTTTGCAGAAAACTATTCGCATCATGAATTCTACATCACACTTATTATTCATAGTAATTATTTTGTTCCTTGCTTGCCAGTGCTTTTTCTTTTCAAAAGGAAAAGATTTGGCAATAAAGAATATAGAAGCTGTGATGCCTGCCTTGTTGGCCGATGACTTTCGCTGTCATCTGGGTTCCACAACTGACGATAACCTGTATGATGCACCATTTAAAAAAGAAAGAACCATTCAAGAACGTGCCGGAAATTTATTTATACACCTACATAACTTTTTAAAAAACAACAACTTTACACACTCTGATATTGCTTTAAGAATTACCGCACCCAGCGACCTCTATACCACAATAGAAACAGGTAATGAATTTATTATACATCCGGAAAACAGCTTAAAAAAACATTATACTTTACAGGAGAAAGGCAGCATTCTAACAGTCTTCTTCAAATATAATTGGAAAGATGGATGGACAGCTTTGCTTTGCCCGGCCAACTTATATTGTTCGTCCTTCCTTATCCTACTATCTGCAATCGGCATATATCTACTAAAAAAAAGACGCACCCAAACGGATGAAATTGTAACATCACAACCCACATTACCCACCCTATACACAACAAAAAACATCTATATCCTGCCGGATGGTAGCACTTTCAATGCAAACGAACATACCTTAGTGAACGGAAACGAAACCTTCAAATTAAGAAAACAGCTAAGCCTCCTTTTATGGGCTTTTATGGAATCTCCCGATTTTCGCCTGCATGCCAATGCCATCGACCAATTATTCTGGAAAAAAAATAACTGCACCGACAACCGTGCCCGCCTCATCAGCGATTTACGAAAAGAACTGAAGCAACATACTCAATGCAGCATATTACTGGTTAACAAACACGACTATTTGCTGAAATAATTTCCACACGACACTTTTCCCTCTTCATATTTTCCTTGCATTTTTCACTCTTGTTTTTCCTCTTAAAAACGTAGTGTTTTTTCGCAATAATTACAACTGCATTTATGGCCTCCTAAGAAACACAGTTCTTAGGTCGGATGAATGGTATTCCTTAGGAGGTAAGAAACACAGTTCTTATCACCTAAGAAACACAGTCGTTAGACCGGCTGAATGACAGCTTCTGATTTTTCTGTTAATTTTTTAACATTACAGAACGACATGTGAGCGAAATGTGAACCGTTCTGAGCAGAATGTGAACGAGGGATGAACGAAACAGAACAGGGCTTTTTAGCCCTTTTTCGGAGCAAGTTCCCTTGTTGTAAACTTAATTCTTAAAAAGAGCTTAAAATAAGGCTCGCAAGGAAAAACTAAAGAGTTTCTTTGTAACTTCGCAGCTTGATAGAATAAAGACTCAAAATGATAGATCAGGCTACGATAGACAGAATTATGGATGCCGCCCAAATAGTGGATGTGGTATCAGAATTTGTCACCTTACGGAAACGTGGTGTTAACTACATCGGACTCTGTCCGTTCCATAGTGAAAAAACTCCATCGTTCAGCGTATCGCCTGCTAAAGGATTCTGCAAATGTTTCAGTTGCGGCAAAGGCGGAAATGTGGTACACTTCATTATGGAGCACGAACAGCTCTCCTACTACGAAGCTCTGAAATGGCTCGCACGAAAATATAATATCGAAATAAAGGAACGTGAACTGACCGATGAGGAAAAACAGGCACGAAGCGTACGCGAAAGCATGTTCGTAGTCAACGAGTTTGCACGCGACTATTTTCAGAACATACTGAAAAACCACACCGAGGGACAAACCATCGGCCTGACCTATTTCCGCCAACGAGGATTCCGAGATGATATCATCAACAAGTTCCAACTGGGATACTGCCTGAACCAGTTCGATGCCTTCGCACACGATGCTGTGAAAAAAGGATACCAACCAGAATATCTTATAAAAACCGGACTGTGCTACAGTAAAGACGATGGATCACTGCGCGACCGTTTTTGGGGAAGGGTGATATTCCCCGTACACACCTTATCCGGAAAAGTGGTGGCTTTCGGAGGACGTGTGCTGAAAACAGATGCAAAAACGGCCAAATATGTCAACTCGCCCGAATCGGAAATCTATCACAAAAGCAACGAACTATATGGCATCTATTTCGCCAAACAGGCCATCGTAAAACAAGACCGATGTTTTCTGGTGGAAGGATATACTGATGTCATTTCCATGCACCAGTCGGGCATAGAGAACGTGGTGGCCTCATCAGGAACCTCACTCACTCCCGGACAAATCAGACTCATTCACCGCTTCACGAACAACATTACCGTACTTTACGACGGTGATATGGCCGGCATCAAGGCTTCGCTAAGAGGTATTGACATGTTGCTGGAAGAGGGAATGAACATCAAAGTGGTATTGCTTCCCGATGGGGACGACCCGGACAGCTTTGCACGCAAACACAATGCCACCGACTACCAGGCATACATTACTGCACACGAAGTAGACTTTATCCGCTTCAAAACAGACCTCTTGCTAAACGATGCAGGGAACGACCCCATCAAACGAGCCGGTCTGATTACCGACATCGTGCGCAGCATATCGGTCATTCCCGATGCCATTGTCCGTTCGGTATACATCAAGGAATGCAGCCAGCTGCTGCAAGTGGAAGAAAGACTGCTCATTGCCGAGGTAAACAAAATAAAGGAAGCGCAGGCCGAAAAAAATTTCAAAGTTCAGAAAAACCTGCAAAACACAGCCAAAGAAAATGCGCCCGAAGAAAAAGGGAACGAAGTTTCAAAACCCGAACATACTCCCGATACTATTGCTACGGAAAGTACTGCCACACCAGTGCCTGACATGCCGGCTTATGAATCGTTCATTCCCCAGGACAATGCCGAAAGCCGGAAATTCTATCCCACAGAAAAGCTCATCATGGAAATGTTGGTACGTTATGGTGAACAACAGATGTGCTATGACGAAAAAGAAGACGGCAGCCAGGTACCTATTACCGTTACAGAATACATTGCCAACGACTTAAAGATAGACGACCTGCAGTTCCACAATCCGGTACATCGTAAAATGCTGGCCGAAGCCGTAGCACATATAGCCGACAAGGAATTCCGTGCGGAACATTACTTCTGCAACAATACCGACCCTGCTATAAGCGTTTATGCCGTCAACCTCATAAACGAACCTTACACATTGAGCAAGTATCACGCCAAAACCCAGAAAATAGAATCTGATGAAGAACGGCTTTACGAACTGGTTCCTCACTTGATGATTGATTTCAAGAACGCCATCGTGGAAGAAGAACTGAAACATACCCTGCAAGCTTTACGTAATCCGGAGAATGCTCATGATGAAAGCAAATACATCGCCATCATGAAACACTACAAAGACCTGTCGGAAATCCAACGTATCATGGCCAAACGTTTGGGCGACCGTGTACTGAACGTATAATTCCACAACAACCGGTTTTCGCCTTGCACAGTTCCGGATTAAGAAAAAAAGACTACCTTCGCATCCGTGAATACCAGACTACAAAAATAACAGATATTAAAAAAACAAACTCTAGTAATGAAAACATGGAAATTTTTAACAGGCACACTGGTAGCACTTGTGCTCTGTCTGTGCATGGGAGCATGTAGCGACGACGATTACTCCATTCCCACCAGCGACGAACTGGTAAACACCACATGGACCGGTAAAGACTCCGGCAGCATGTACAACCAGATTCTGATTTTCAGCAAAAACAAATTGACATACATCATCAGAGCAGAAAACGGAACCGAATATGCCAAAGAGGAGATGAACTACACCTACAAGGAAGAAGACGGAACATTCAATGCGTGGTCGCAAAACTACACCATCAGCGGAAACATCAACAGCGCATATATGACTATCATAACTCCGGAAGGCGAAGAAATTATTTTGGACAAGGAATAAAACATACTCCTATACAACTCTCCGAACAATAAAAAAAAAGAATGCGGAAACCTCCACTAAAGTCAGGTTTCCGCATTCTTTTTTCCAACTTCTGTAAGAACCTTTCTTTCTGCATACTCATTTACTTTATGCTCTCACAAAAACAGATCCATTTAGGACATCTTCCTCAACCTGTTTTTGCCAGAGTTTATGTATCTTTGCAACACTTTTAGCGAAAATAACAACAAACGTATAAATACATGGAAAAGAAATTCAAACGTACCACCGTGACCTCCGCACTTCCCTATGCCAATGGTCCGGTACACATCGGCCACCTTGCCGGTGTCTATGTTCCTGCCGATATCTACGTGCGCTACCTGCGCCTGAAAAAAGAAGATGTGCTCTTCATCGGCGGCTCCGATGAACACGGAGTGCCCATCACCATCCGCGCCCGAAAAGAAGGAGTAACCCCCCAAGACATTGTTGACCGCTATCATAGCCTTATAAAAAAATCATTTGAAGAATTCGGTATCTCATTCGATGTATACTCACGCACCTCTTCGAAAACCCACCATCAAACCGCTTCGGACTTTTTCCGCAAACTGTATGAAAAAGGTGAATTTATCGAGAAAACCAGCATGCAGTATTACGATGAAGAAGCCAAGACTTTCCTGGCCGACCGTTATATTACCGGTGAATGTCCTCACTGCCATGCTGAAGGAGCTTATGGCGACCAATGCGAAAAATGTGGAACTTCACTTTCGCCTACCGACCTGATTAATCCGAAAAGCGCTATCAGCGGAAGCAAGCCCGTAATGAAAGAAACCAAGCACTGGTATCTGCCTCTTGACAAACACGAAGAATGGCTGAGTAAATGGATTTTGGAAGAGCACAAAGAATGGCGTCCGAACGTATACGGCCAATGCAAAAGCTGGCTCGACATGGGACTGCAGCCACGTGCCGTGAGCCGCGACCTCGACTGGGGTATTCCCGTACCGGTGGAAGGCGCCGAAGGCAAAGTGCTCTATGTGTGGTTCGATGCACCCATCGGCTATATATCCAACACAAAAGAACTGCTTCCCGACTCTTGGGAAAAATGGTGGAAAGATCCAGAAACTCGTCTGGTGCATTTCATCGGTAAAGACAATATCGTGTTCCACTGCATCGTGTTTCCGGCCATGCTGAAAGCCGAAGGTAGTTATATCCTTCCGGACAATGTGCCGAGCAACGAATTCCTGAATCTGGAAGGCGACAAGATTTCCACATCGCGCAACTGGGCTGTATGGCTGCACGAATATCTGGTTGACTTCCCCGGAAAGCAGGATGTGCTCCGCTATGTACTCACTGCCAATGCCCCCGAAACCAAAGACAACGACTTCACCTGGAAAGACTTCCAGGCACGGAACAACAACGAACTCGTGGCTGTTTACGGAAACTTCGTAAACCGTGCATTGGTACTCACTCAAAAGTATTTTGAAGGAATCGTACCCGAATGTGGAGAGTTGAACGATTACGACCGCGAAACGCTGAAAGAATTTGCCGATGTGAAAGGTCAGGTGGAAAAACTGCTCGACGTATTCAAGTTCCGCGATGCACAGAAGGAAGCCATGAACCTGGCACGCATCGGAAATAAATACCTGGCCGACACCGAACCTTGGAAACTGGCCAAGACCGACATGCCACGCGTAGCCACCATTCTGAACATTGCACTCCAACTGGTTGCCAACCTGGCCATCGCATTCGAACCGTTCCTCCCATTCAGCTCGGAAAAGCTACGCAAGATGCTTAACATGAACAGTTTCGACTGGAATCAGCTGGGACAGACCAACCTATTGCCTGCCGGACATGCTCTGAACAAGCCCGAGCTGCTCTTCGAAAAGATAGAAGACGAAACCATCAATGCACAAGTAGAGAAACTGCAGGCTACCAAGAAAGCCAACGAAGAAGCCAACTATAAGGCAAACCCCATACGTGCCAACATCGAATTCGATGATTTCCTGAAATTGGATATACGCGTCGGTACTGTACTCGAATGCCAAAAAGTTCCCAAAGCCGACAAACTGTTGCAATTCAAGATAGCCGACGGACTGGAAAACCGCACCATCGTTTCGGGTATAGCACAACACTATAAACCTGAAGAACTGGTGGGCAAACAGGTATGCTTCATTGCCAACCTACCGCCACGCAAACTGAAAGGTATTGTGTCGGAAGGTATGATTCTTTCTGCCGAAAACTTTGACGGAAGCCTGTCTGTCGTCACCACTCTACGCGAAGTGAAACCGGGAAGTGAAGTGAAATAATGAAACAGATATTACTCTATAACCTGAACAATGAAAAAGGGAAGCAGATTCGCAAAGTCTGCTCCCCTTTGCGTATTGTATGCAAGGATGTGATGCCAAACCAATATATGGAACAAATCGGCGCCCTGGCAGGACTTCCCGGATTCGGTATGAAACAAACACCTGTTGCAGCTCCGGGATTCAACGAAGAAATGATGATTTTCTGCCATTTCAGCAACGATGACATCTACGCTTTTCTCTCACACTACAAAGCTGCCGGCATTGCTCCCATCGCTCTGAAAGCCGCACTCACACCGCACAACATGCAGTGGAACTCGCTCGAAATCCACAAGGAGCTAAGCGAAGAACACCGCCAAATGAACAAATAACCGATTTGTCCTTATGAGATATTTCATGACTTATGGTGACCAGCTTTACGCCCAATCGAAAAAACGGCTGGCCCAAGAGGCCGAAGCAACCGGACTCTTCGACCACGTAAAGACTTTTTCGCCCGACGACCTGCCCGAAAGCCTGAAAACGCACCCCTTGATGCAATACCGGCGCGGAGGAGGTTATTGGCTATGGAAACCTTATCTGATTAATGAAGTTCTGAAAACACTCAACGAAAACGACATCTTGGTATATGCCGATTCGGGATGTTCTATAAACCAATCGGATGAATGGAATCTGTTCTTCAACAATCTGAAACACAAAAGTGTGGTATTGTTCTGTTTAGGATACCAAAACAAATACTACTGCCGACAATCACTCCTGACCTATGCTTCGCAAAAGGAAGCATACTGGGGAAACTACCAGCAGGTATTATCGGGATTCATTATTCTTCGCAAGACCCAAGAAAGCTGCAACTTGATAACCGACTGGCTGCAATTGATGTCCCGCCATCCGGAATATGTGATGGACGTAAATAAAGAGGAACGTTGCCACGAAGCCCCTTATTTCCGTGAACACCGTCACGACCAAAGCGCACTGAATGCCTGCCTGTACAACTACCGACACAGCGTATGCCTGCGATGGGAAAATGTAGAACTTCTACATCCTTTCAACAAACAGGCTCTATTGGCCTCACGCCTGTCGGACAAAAACCCGACACGCACCATGCCGGCCATGAACCTGCGCAAATACTTCACACGCACTTTCATTGGCCGCCCGCTATTTACCATACGACACCTCTTCTGGGAACAGATGAGCCGTCTTCACCCTTCTAAAAAGCCTGTATCATGAGTTCCCAATCACTCAAGGAAAAAACTGCCAAAGGACTCTTCTGGGGTGGCTTCAGCAACATCATGCAACAAGTGTTGGGTATGGGATTCGGCATTATGCTTGCGCGCATCCTGTCGCCGCACGATTATGGTCTGTTCAGTATGTTACTGGTATTTACATCGCTTGCCAACCTATTGCAGGACAGCGGTTTTACTACCGCATTAATCAACAAGAAAGATGCTACTGACGACGACTACAACTCGGTATTCTGGTTCAGCTGTTCCATGGGATGCAGCCTCTACCTGCTTTTTTTTCTGGCAGCTCCCTACATTTCCCATTTCTACGATGCCCCGGAACTGACAGTCGGTTCGCGCGTACTCTTTCTGTGGTTTTTATTCGGATGCACCGGTACCGTTCATAATGCAATCCTCATCAAACATCTGAAGATGAAGGAGAAAACCCGAGCCGACCTGCTGGCTTTTCTCATTTCGTGCGTAGTGGCTGTAGTCCTGGCCTGCTGTGGAATGGCCTACTGGAGTTTGATAGTACAAATGGTAGTACAAGGATTTGTAGGCACTTGCCTGCGATGGTATTACTCACCTTGGCGTCCGTCTTTCCGTTTTCCCAAAACACCCATCCGGCGTATGTTCCCTTTCAGTATCAAACTTCTGCTCACCGGACTTTTCAATGTTGTGAACGATAATATATTCACTTTCATCCTGGGTGTCTACTATTCGAAAGCTCAAGCCGGATACTACTCACAAGGACGTAAATGGGGCTTTATGGCCTATTCCAGTATCTGGGGTATGGTGTCCAACGTATCACAATCGGTCCTGGCTCAAGTGGCCGATACGCCCGAACGCCAACAAGAAGTTTTCCGCAAGCTAGTGCGCTTCATTGCCTATGTCACTTGCCCCTGCATGTTAGGGCTAGCCTTCGTGGCACCCGAGCTGACCACTATCACCCTCACCGACAAATGGGCCGACAGTGTACCCTACATGCAACTATTCTGCCTTTGGGGAATCATTGCCCCACTGAACAACCTCTGTACCAATACACTTATCAGCCGTGGCCAATCGGGACGCTACATGGCAGGCACCATCACCCTCGATGTGGTACAACTGTTGGTTATCTTCTTATCGGCATCAGCCGGTATTTTCCAAATGGTCATCAACTATGTCATCGTTCATTTCTGCTGGTTCTTCGTATGGTTCTTTTTCTTGCGAAAGAGCATTTCCATAAACCTGTCCAGAATTTTGACCTACGACATACTCCCTTATGCCGGGCTCACCCTGGCCGCCATCGGAGTCACCCAATTGGCCACCACCCACATAGGGAACATCTACCTGCGTTTCGGAAGTAAAATAGCCTGCGTAGCTGTGCTCTATATTGCTATTTTGTATCTTTGCCGTTCCAGCATGCTTCTGGAAACTTTAAACACACTAAAAAAAATCATCAGATGATAAGTATTGTACTTCCGCTCTGGAACAAAGAACGATATATCGCACACACTGTGAAATCCATACTCGGACAATCATTCAAAGAGTTCGAACTCATTATCGTGGACGACGGTTCAACCGACCGAAGCGTGGAGATTGTACAGTCTTTTGAGGACACACGAATCCGTTTGATTCGACAAGCTAATGCCGGTGTATCAGCTGCACGCAATCGCGGAATCGAATCGGCACACTTCCAACACATTGCCTTCATCGACGGTGACGATGAATGGAAATCCAATCACCTGGAAACACTGATACGACTTATACACAACTACCCTTCCTGCCAGATTTATTCTACCTCCTATCTGCTGCAAACTCCGGAAGGCAGACTGACAGAACCACGCATTGCATTGAACAGGTTGCCTTTTCAAGAAGAAGGTATCATGTGCAATTTCTTTGAAATGGCAGCCGGCATAAACAGTCCGTTAAACATGAGTACACTTGCCGCTTCGAAAGAACTGTTACAACACATCGGTGGCTTTCCTGTAGGAATATACAGCGGAGAAGACATCATCACACAAACCCGATTAGCACTGCAAAGTCATGTGGCATATTCCACCCGAAAAACCGTGGTAGTACAACTTGGTGCCGAAGGGCGAAACGAACGCCCCATCACTCCCAACGAACCTCTCGACTGTATGTTCGATAACCTGTTGCATCAACAAGAAAAAAGAAAAGACAAAAGGTTGCGTCATTTTGTTTCTTTTTGGCACAAACAACAAATGGTACGTTCGCTCAATCAAAGGAAATACAGTCTGGCATGGCAACATGCCTTGCGTTCATTAAAACTACGTCCCTTTCAGCACAAGGTCTTTGCCGCTGCTCTCATTATCCTGCGCAAACAGATATTCCAATCCAAACCCGAAAAATAAACATCATGCCCCATACTCGCATACTTACACTTGTTCCGGCCGGAGGACTGGCCAACCGCATGCGGGCCATTGCTTCTACTGTCACATTGGCTCGCCACCATCATTTTACACTGCACATCGTGTGGCATAGAGATTCCGGACTTAACTGTAACTTTGAACAGTTGTTCCAGTCTTTCCAAGCATCCGACATAGAAGTCCGAAACGCAATCTTTTATGATCGCTTCTTCTGTGATCGTCCCCGCAAAGGAAATTTCCAACTCACCCGCTACACTTTGCCTCTACGATTCGACGGTATTCTGCACGATAGCATCTGTGCTGAGGCGTTCAGTAAACAAACTTTTGATTTCAATCAATGGCTTCCTGTACACCGTCATCCATTCATTGCTACTTGTTATGAACTTTGCCCGGTTTCTTCACAAACTTATCGCGAACTCTTCATTCCAATCGATGAAATAGACAGTTGCGTTCATGACTATACTGAACAGTTCTCGACACATACCGTGGGTGTACATATCCGTCGTACAGACAACATCATGTCTATTGCCGGAAGTCCGCTGGAACTATTCATTCAAGAAATGAAAAAAGAAACCGAACAAAACCATGACACGAAGTTCTTTGTAGCTTCCGATTCGGAAGAAGTCAAGCAGGAACTGAAGAAATATTTCGGTACACGTATAATTACCTCATCCCGTCCTGCCGACCGAAACAGCATACACGGCATGCAGGATGGAGCTGTGGATTTCTTTACCCTCAGCCGCACATCAAAAATTCTAGGTTCTACCTACAGTTCTTTTTCTGAAATATCAGCAGCTTTCAACAATACTCCTTACAAGTGCATACAGAAATAACAGACAAACCATACTTCTAAAAAAAAACTCCGCAGCTCAATGCTACGGAGTTTTTTTAGAAGTATATGTTTCTCATCAGAATAAGAACCTTAAAACATCATTGAAATTAGCCCAGATAAGAAGCAGGAAAAGAATGGCCATACCTGCCACCTGTGCACGCTCCATAAACTTATCGCTCGGTTTGCGACGCGCTACAATCTCATAGATAAGGAAGAGCACGTGCCCACCATCGAGTGCCGGAATAGGCAATATATTCATAAAGGCAAGGATAATGGACAAGAAAGCTGTCATCTCCCAAAAACGCAACCAATTCCATTCGGTAGGGAAGATGCTTCCGATAGTTCCAAATCCACCCAGACTGGCAGCTCCTTCTTTCGAGAACACATATTTCATATCATTCACATAACCTTTAAGCACATTCACTCCATGGGTTGCACCAGCCGGGAAAGACGACAGGAGATTATATTCTCTGACATGAGGCTTATAATAAGAGAGAAATGGAGTTGCCACCATTCCTGCCACAAAAGTAGAATCCATATCCAAACGCAACGTATCGGCCGTTCCATTAGCACGCACCACATTCAAGGTCACCTGACGGTAATCTGCTGCAGCCTCGGGATTCAAGACAGACTTATCTCTCAACATAGCCAATCCATTAACAAACGAGTTCCATGAATTCAACGATTTTCCGTTCATAGCCACCAAGCTGTCGCCACGCATCAAACCGGCTTTTGCCGCTACCGAACCGGGAAGTACCGAATCGACTTTAGCAGGAATCAACATATCAACAAATACAGGTTGTTCCTTGCCCACAGTGAGCAGACTCAGGTCTTCGGGAATATATACTTTCACTTCCTTTCCGTCACGTTTCACTGTTACCTCTCGTGCATCCACTATATCGCGCAACATATCCATTCCATAACGTTCAAAAGGTTTGTCATCGGCACGCAAAAGAATATCTCCATCGCGGAAACCGATGCTTTGTGCACGTTCATTGAACTTCATGCCGTGATGCATTTCCGGAAGCGAGTAGTATTTATCGCCCCATGTAAACAGAATCATGGAATAGATGAACAATGCCAGCAGGAAGTTGAAAAGCACACCACCCACCATCACTAACAGCCGTTGCCAAGCCGGTTTGGAACGAAACTCCCACGGCTGGGGCGGCTTGGACATCTGCTCCTTGTCCATCGATTCATCTATCATTCCGGCTATCTTCACATAGCCTCCCAAGGGGAGCCAGCCTATACCATATTCTGTCTGACTGTTTTTCGGTTTATATCTGAACAACGCGAACCAAGCATCAAAGAACAAGTAGAACTTCTCTACTCTTATCTTGAACAGACGCGCAAAAAGGTAATGCCCTCCCTCGTGAATGATAACCAACAACGAAAGAGACATCATCAGTTGAAGGGCACGAATCAAAAATGTTTCCATAAAGTTTTTTCAATCTAGTTTTTAAGAGATTACTATTATTTTATCATACAAGAAGCCACACGGCGTGCTTCGGCATCGGTTGCCACATAATCGTCATAAGTAGGCGACTTCACAAACGACACTTTTCCCATGGTTTGTTCGATAACCTCGCTCATGCCGAGAAACGAAATGCGGTCGTGCAGAAAAGCGTCTACCACTACTTCGTTGGCTGCATTGACGATGCAAGGCATGTTTCCACCCTGATGAAGCGACTCGTAGGCAAGCGCCAAATTGCGAAAACGCTTTGTGTCGGGTTCTTCGAATGTCAACGAATTGAAACGGGCAAAATCAAGCCTTTCTACCGACAGGGACACACGTGCCGGATAGGAAAACGCATATTGAATGGGCACACGCATGTCATGCATCCCCAACTGTGCCTTAATGGCTCCGTCTTCAAACTGAACCATGGAATGAATAATGGACTGTGGATGCACCACTACTTCTATCTGTTCGGGACGTACACCAAAAAGCCACTTAGCCTCTATCACTTCAAAACCTTTGTTCATCATCGAAGCTGAATCGATAGTTATCTTGGCCCCCATATTCCATGTAGGATGTTTCAGTGCCTGTTCTTTAGTTACCGTAGCTATCTGTTCGGATGTCCAAGTGCGGAATGGGCCACCCGATGCTGTGAGAATAACCTTTTCCACCTTGCTGCGTTGTTCACCGGCCAAACACTGAAATACAGCCGAGTGTTCCGAGTCCACCGGAAGAATCGGCACATGATACTCGTTCACCAAGCGGTTTATCAAATCACCGGCCACCACCAACGTTTCTTTATTGGCCAGTGCAATGGCTTTTCCGGCTTTGATAGCATTAATAGTGGGGCGCAAACCGGCATATCCCACCATCGCTGTAAGCACAATGTCGACAGGCCCCGACTCCACCACCTGACAGATAGCATCGGTTCCGGCATATACCTTAATAGGCAAATCAGCCAAAGCTTCTTTCAAGACCTGATACTTTTCGGGATTTCCTATTACCACCGCTTCGGGACGGAACTTACGTGCCTGTTCGGCCAAAAGCTCTACCCGGTTATTGGCTGTCAACACATAGGCTTCATACAAATCGGGGTGTTCCTCTATGACTTGCAATGCCTGTGTACCGATAGAACCGGTAGAACCCAATATCGCTATTTGTTTCTTCATATTCTATTTTTATCCTCGTTTCATTCTCTATCAAAACACAATGTACTGTTGCGGATTCAAGGACTGTCCCCGATGCCACAACTCAAAATGAAGGTGAGGTGATTTCTCTTTTCCTACATTCTCGCCCACCAATGCTATCACCTCGCCGGCTTCCACCTTATCGCCCATGGATTTCAAAAGCGAACCGCAATGTTTGTAAACCGATACCAAGTTGCTACTATGCTGCACCTGAATGACATAACCCGCATCGGAAGTATAACCACAAAAGATAACCGTACCACCCAATGTTGAAAGGATGCTTTCTTTGGGGTTGGCAGCTATATCTACTCCAAAATGTTGATTATCCGGATTGTAGTTTCTTGACAAGATACCTCTTACCGGGCGATAAAACACAATGTCGGCCACTCCCTGACGCTCTTTCACTGCTGTCAGATTATACTTTTCCTGTTCTTCAAACTCCTTCCGGAAACGTTCCTCGTTCTGCGTACGTTCCATCAGTTTTTCCGAACGTTGCACGGTGAGCGAATCGATGGAACGAATAGAGTCTGGCTTCACTTCACCTTTTATTATATCTTGAATATTCAGAATATACATATTCTGACGCTCGAGCAACAGCTGTAAAGAATCAGCTTTCAAAGCATTGTCAACGATTTGCTTACGCACCTCGCTGTTCATATATCCCGGAAGATAGTTTCGCAACGGAGTAAAAGACACAATAAGAGCGGCAATGACAAACAACACCAAAAATGAAGTAAGCAACACCGACAGTCCGTTCAGTTTCGACACATGAATGCCTACAACCTCTTCCAGCGTGCTCTCATTCACAATGGTGAGCTTATACTTAAACTTGATGTTATGCCAAAAGAACCTTTTTTTCTTCATACCCCTTAGTTCCTGTTTATAGTCAGACTTCCGCAGCCTCATCCAATTGCAGAAGTCCGGTGGGCATCTGCAATTTCATACACCGTTTCTCATGATTCACTTCGGCCACAAATTCCTCGTGTGCCGGTACCAATAGTTCGGTACCATCATGGTCTATGACAAACAAGGTGTTGATAGTAGAATCGTCCACATCTACAATACGGCCTAAAGGTCCCAAGACGGTATCCTCTACCTCAAACCCCACGAAGTAATTCCACGAATACTCTTCATCGGGATTCTCACTTGCCAGATGAAACGGAAAGAACACCTCAATGTTAGTGAACCGACGCGCCTGCTCGGCCGTATCCACACCCTCAAACTTCACTAAGGCTACGGTATCGGTTTTGAACCGGTATTCCTCAATAAAGAAAGGAACCAGGATGCCATCCATCAAACAAATGAGATAATCACAATCGACTCTGTCGAAAATATCATCGGTAAAGGAAAAAGCTACCTCGCCTTTTATTCCATGAGGCTTGGTGAGCATTCCTATCTTATAGACTTCTTCTTTTCTTATCATATACGTGTTATGCCGGCTCCCAGTTCATTCAAACGCTGTTCAATATTCTGGTAGCCACGGTCTATCTGTTCAATATTACTGATACGGCTTATGCCTTCGGCACTCATGGCGGCAATAAGCAGAGCTATACCGGCGCGTATGTCCGGTGAAGCCATTTTTCCTCCACGCAGGCGGAATTTTCGGTCGTGCCCCACCACTACTGCACGATGCGGGTCGCACAGAATGATTTGCGCTCCCATATCTATGAGTTTATCAACAAAGAAAAGACGACTTTCGAACATTTTCTGATGAATCAAGACACTACCCTGCGCCTGGGTAGCAACCACAAGCATCACACTGAGAAGGTCTGGGGTAAGTCCCGGCCAAGGTGCATCGGCCAATGTCAGAATGGAACCATCCATAAACGATTCGATAACATAGTGTTCCTGCTCGGGAACAAAAATATCATCACCACGTTGCTCCAGCATGATTCCCAACCGACGGAAACTCTCAGGTATAATGCCCAGATTTTCATAAGAAACGTTCTTAATGGTTATCTCGCTCTGTGTCATGGCAGCCATACCTATGAAACTTCCCACCTCAATCATGTCCGGCAGTACGGTATGCTCGCATCCGTGCAGCTCTTCCACTCCCTCGATGGTAAGCAGGTTTGAGGCAATTCCACTGATTTTTGCTCCCATACGGTTCAACATGCGACAGAGTTGTTGCAGATAAGGCTCGCAAGCTGCGTTATAGATGGTGGTCTTTCCCTTGGCCATCACAGCAGTCATAATAATGTTGGCCGTTCCTGTGACCGAGGCCTCGTCCAGCAACATATACCGTCCTTTCAGTTCATCGGCTGTAATCACATAGGCTTTCTTTTCCTCATCGTAGGCAAAGTTCGCTCCCAGGCGATAGAGTCCAATGAAATGCGTATCCAGTCGGCGACGACCAATCTGATCACCTCCCGGTTTAGCATAATTAACCCTTCCGAAACGCCCCAGCATGGGACCGATGAGCATCACCGAGCCACGCAATTGGGCACATTTCTTCAGAAAAGCTTCGCTATCCACATAATCCAAATCTACATCATCGGCCTGGAAACTATACACATCAAGGCCTTCCTTCGTGACTTTCACCCCCATTTCGCGCAACAGCTGAATGAGGTTATTTACATCCAGAATGTTCGGGACATTGTGGATGGTTACTTTTTCCTTTGTTAATAACGTAGCACAAATTATTTGAAGTACTTCGTTTTTAGCTCCTTGCGGATGAATATCACCGTGCAAACGGTGTCCGCCTTCAATCACAAATGCAGCCATGATGTATAGATTTATAGGTAGTGGTTAGTATTTTCTTTTTTGGTTGTTATTGCCCTGCTGGCGTTTGCGTTGTTGTGCATACTGCCGCTGGGACTGCTGTTGAGGCGCGTTAATTCCAATGCGCATATTTTCTTCACTCAACTGGATAGCACCTCCGGACATCTCACAGATATCATCAAAAATCTTCTGATCCTCTACAGTTTCCTTATTCCAGGTGATGTAATCCTTCTTCATGTGACTTGCCACCATGCGGATGAGTTGTTTTTTCTCCGGTCCTTCGGGCATTTCCACAGCTTTTGCTATCAAGGTTTCAATGGAATGCCCGTAATGGCGATAACGTATTTTCCCATTAGAATAGGGAATGCGTTCCGGTTTCACCATCAGGTAATCGGGTTTGACTATTTCATAAGGATAGTCAATATCCAGTTTAAAGTCGGCCATTACAGCCAAATGATCCCATAATTTATGTTTAAAATCAGGCACATCACGCAGATGAGGGAACATACTTCCCATGATATTTACAATGGTATTGGCACAACGTTGTCTTTCGGCACGGTCCTCGATTGTCAAGGCATGATCTACCATATTCTGCACACTGCGTCCGTACTCCGGAAGCGCCATTTTTTTTCGTTGGGTATTATAGTTGTAATCTTGAAGCATTAGGCTTTCGTTCTATTTTGTTTTATTATAATAATTTCTTTGGTTTGGAGGCCACAAACTCTTTCAGATAGAAAGGTTCAAAATAGGCCACATCCTTAAAGTTCCCTTGCGCAAAGGCTTTCTCTGCCAAAGGATACATCCACTCGGCCAAGGGACGTATATCGTCCAGGAACAAGGCATTGGGATGCTTGATAATGTCCTTGCACTTTGCTGCTCCATTGCCAAAGAAACATATTTTGTGCTCATTGAGAAAGTTTTCGTATGAATGTTCGTCGATAATATCGGCTGCAGTTTCGCGCAAGGGGTGCAAAGCACGATTGTACACGGCCGAATAAACTTCCATACGGCGAGCATCAATCATGGGACAGAACAACATGTCATCGGCAAGTTCGTCATTCAATAACACGGGCACACAGAGCACTTCCAGCGTGGGCAGACCTATCAAGGGAATGTTGCGCCCATAGCAGATGCCTTTTGCCATCGACACACCGATGCGCAAACCAGTATAGGAACCGGGACCACAACTCACGGCCACAGCATCTAAAGGAATGGCATGACTGTCGGCAAACGACAGGGCCTCATCCACATAGACTCCCAAGGTTACTGCATGCGAAGGTCCGTTCAAATCGGTTTTTGAGAATATACACACCCCATCTTGGCTGAGGGCAACAGAGCACACTTCCGTTGAAGTTTCAATATGTAAAATACAAGACATATCCGTTAATCCTTAATATATAAATGCAAAGGTAAACTTTTCGGGCTAATCCTCCACAAAAAACAAAGCTTTATTGGGTTTTAAAAGATGTTTTTAATGCCTTGGTTTTTGATTCCCGACATCTGTCTTTTTGTTTGTCTTGACAGATTGTCATTTCTGCATGAGCATTTACGACTTTTTTCCTCTCCACTTCCTTGTCTGACGGGGAAATTCAATTCTTGCAGATTAGAGCTTTTACAAAAAATCAGTTATTTCACACTTTATTCAAACTTCCAACCTATCTTTTTCATTTTTCATTTTCAAATAGCACACACTTTAGAAACAGAAAAAAGCATTCCGAAGCCTTCCGGTTTCTGTTCCCGAAGAGGAAACACGCACGCCCTTAAGGAAGAACACGCTTCCCCTTAAAGGTGTACGTGCCATTCCTTCGGACACAGCACACCGCAACTCCGTTCCCAAGGATTCTGAAAAGCTTTTTTTTGTGCATAAACATGCGGTATCACAGACTGTAATGCATAAACATACAGTGTTTTTATACATTCTTGTTTATTCCAGCCGTTTTCTGTACGTATTGTTTTACACAAGGTTTCTCTTTATGAATGACAAAAGGAACTGAAATATCGCATTTTTCCATCTTTCTGAAACAATCTTCCCGAAATAGATACAGCAAAAATCATCACTTAAAAAAGAAGGCATGTACCTGCTATAGTCATTTCGGTGCTATCCGCATTTGTTATCGTTACTTGTTTCATCATCACAAAGTGTTTTGTTACAACTCTGAAAAACAAGCTCTGGAAGGAAAGTAAACAATCAAATATATTTTTTAAAATCACACTATCCAAATCCTACTAATCTGCAGATTTTGCTATCTTTGCATTTTTCAAAAAAAGAAACATACCATTTTATATGAAACATAAAACATTTATCCGAAACCTTATTCTGGCAACATTTGCCCTCCTGCTCTGTTCTGCAGCCACCATCTACTATCTGTTCTTTACTCCTGCTTTTCACACACAAAAGAAAAGCTACATTTATATCCGCCCCAACGACTCGTTTGAGTGCGTATGCACACAAATCGACCCCCATACAAAAACATCGTTTGCCACAGCCTTCAAACTTCTTGCAAAAGTCAAAGGATACGACCAGCATTTGCGAAGCGGACGATATGAAATAAAGGACGGAGAGCACGTATTTGCACTGATGCATCGTCTGGCTACCAGACAACAATCCCCGGTAAACCTCATTGTTCCATCGGTGCGCACCACCCAAAAGCTGGCTGCTGCCCTATCAACGCGTATCATGCTCGATTCGGCCACCATTGCTTCGGCCCTGACCGACTCGACCACTAGCACCCGCCTGGGCTACAACACCGAAAATATAGTGACACTGTTCATACCTGACACCTATCAAGTGTATTGGGACATCAACCTGGAACAGTTTCTGCAAAGAATGAAGAAAGAACACACACGTTTTTGGAATGAAAAACGACAAAACCAAGCCAAAGAAATAGGACTGACTCCCAACGAAGTAACTATTCTGGCTTCTATTGTGGATGAGGAAACGGCCAAGAACGATGAAAAACCCATTGTGGCCGGCCTGTATCTGAACCGACTGAAAAAAGGCATGCTCCTGCAAGCCGACCCTACCGTAAAATTTGCTTGCGGTGACTTCGGGCTACGACGTATCCTGCACAAACATCTGACTGTGGATTCACCTTACAACACCTATCTGCACGAAGGACTTCCGCCTGCCCCCATACGTATACCTTCAATATCAGGTATAGAAAGCGTACTTAACCATGCCAAACACAACTATCTGTACATGTGCGCCAAAGAAGATTTTTCCGGGAGACATAACTTTGCCGTCACCCTGCGTGAACATCAGAACAATGCCCTGCGCTACCAACGAGAACTAAACCGAAGAAACATCAAATAAAAATACGCATGCTGACAACCATCATCGAACGATACAAATGTATCATAGAAGAAAACCAACGCGAACTCTCACGCATACAAAAACAGATATACCGCATAGGAACCACCCGCCTGCTACTCTTTATAATTGGAGTAGCCGGAGCCATCTACTTCCGGAACAACGGATGGACCGTGGTGATACCCCTCATACTGGCTTGTCTCATTCCTTTTATGATACTCATCAAAGTACACAGCCGACTGTTCTACAAAAAAGACTTCATTCAAAAGCTATTGAAAATAAACGAAAATGAATTGGCAGCCATAAATTACCAGACGGACACGTTCGATAGCGGAATAGAATTTGAAGACCAGACACATGCCTACTCGCACGACCTTGACGTATTCGGTCCCCACTCGCTCTTCCAATACATCAACCGCACCTCGACATTCTTCGGGCGTAAACAATTGGCCGAATGGCTTGCTTTCCCCCTCGACAAAAAAGAAGATATCGAACGCAGACAAAAAGCTATACGCGAACTGGCACCCCATCTGGACTTCCGTCAACAATTCCAAGCTATCGGCATGACTTATAAAGGTAAACTCTCCGACGGCGAATCGCTGTTGCAATGGGCACAATCTGCCAGCCAATTCAGCCAAAACCGTATACTGAAGACTCTATCGGTTCTGGTACCCACTGCAAACTTCATCCTTCTGGTTCTGGGCATATCCGATGTGCTTTCGCTTAATTGGCTTGGGCTGTCGTTCATGCTCTTCCTGCTGACAAGTATTGTTTTAGAGAAGAAGATTACTCGATTTCAAATGTCCTATGACAACAAACTGGCCATTCTGAAAAGCTACACACAACAGATTCTGCTACTCGAAACCCTACAACCGGAATGCGAAATTCTAAAAACGTGTAAACACAAACTGAATACCGGCAATACACATGCCTCTGCTTCCATCAAACGCTTGTCTAAAGAACTGAATGCCTTGAATCAACGCAACAACATGCTGGCCTATGCGCTACTGAACGGTTTTCTGTTTTGGGAAGTGCGCCAAGTGATGCGCATCGAACAGTGGAAAGAGCAACACGCTGCATCACTCCCTCTTTGGCTGTCGGCCATTGGAGAAGCAGATGCTTTATGCTCACTCGCCACTTTCACCTATAACCATCCGGACTATACTTTTCCTCAAGCTACCGACAAAGCATTCACCTTACAAGCCACCCGAATGGGGCACCCACTTATGCACCGCGACCGTTGCGTGCGAAATGACATACAAATCGAAAAGCGACCATACTTTATCATTATTACCGGAGCCAACATGGCCGGAAAAAGCACCTATCTGCGAACCGTTGGCATAAACTTCCTGCTGGCCTGCACTGGTGCTCCCGTATGCGCCGAAAACATGATTTTCTATCCGGCACATCTGATTACCAGTCTGCGAACCACCGACTCGCTGAACGACAACGAATCGTATTTCTTTGCCGAATTGAAACGACTGAAGGAAATCATCGACCGACTGAATAGCGGTGAAGAACTATTCATTATCCTGGATGAAATTCTAAAAGGCACAAACTCGGTAGATAAACAAAAAGGTTCACTGTCGCTCGTCAAACAGTTGCTCCACTTACAAGCCAACGGTATCATTGCCACACACGATCTTCAACTCGGAACCTTGATTCAACACTATCCCAATCATATCGGGAATTATTGTTTTGAAGCCGATATCACCCACAACGAACTGACTTTCTCCTATCGTATGCAGAAGGGAGTGGCACAAAACATGAATGCTTGTTTCCTTATGAAAAAGATGGGTATATTCATTGAAGAATAAGAACTCTTTTTTTAGCACAAAATTAAATCACTTATTACCAATAAATTAACAGGCATGTTAATAAAAAAAGCGATTTAAAGCATAATTAATTGCACTAAAAGCTTGCAAATACAGAAAAAAGTCGTACCTTTGCACACGCAATTCAGAAATGAATGCACAAAAGGTTTGATTCGCTAGCTCAGCAGGTAGAGCACAACACTTTTAATGTTGGGGTCCTGGGTTCGAGCCCCAGGCGGATCACTCAAACAAAAAGCAATTTAACGTAAACCGCTGATAATCAAACATTATCAGCGATTTTTCTTTTCTACAAAACGGCAAATTGAGGCACTTTACGGCATTTACGAGGTGGACGAAAAGGTGGACTTGATTTCCGGTCTGAAAAAGTCCACCTTTTAAGGTTCTATTTCATTGAATATCTGCATTTTGAACAAATCCAATTCCCTTTTCGGATATGAAAGTATGATTTACACACAAAGAGACTTTCTTTTCTTTCAGCAATAATCCGATAATAACAGACAATTCCACAAAGCTCAGTTCCATGAGGTACTGGATTATTACAGAACCAGGTTCCAGTTGGAATTTTGCTTTAGAGTGGCAAGCAGCATGCAGGAATCACCAACTGTCAGTCTACCGACTTCAGGAAATTGGATT
>Cinder_p2__coassemble_1411_pt1 | contig 31568 bp, 27 predicted proteins | sample Cinder_p2__metabat2_low_PE_026 | metagenome-assembled genome bin Cinder_p2
GGGTTTCCGTGCTGCCCAGCTCGGCATTGATGATGGCCAGACGCTCCTCGATGAATTCGGCTGTCTTCTCGGCCACCTGATTCTTCTCGTCGTTGGCATCGCGGTTGTAAAGAGCCACCAGGCTGTGGATGAAATCCATGGCACGGCAACGGTCGGTGTTCTGTACCGACAGGCGCGCGATGGTGGTGTTCTTCGCAGCGGGTTCTACCGTCAGATTCATTGCATAATGTTTCGCTACAGCCTCCGGTGTATAAATAGAGGCTTTCAGGCGGATGTCTTCCTCGCGGCGGATGCTGTCATTGGCCGTGAATGTGACCACACCCACGGGGGTCTGGAGCACGGCCGGAAGCGAAGCGAACTCTTTCTCCAGCGTTTCCTCGTCAGCATCCAACCCAGGCACAAAGGTGGCTTTCACCTTCAGTTTGCCGTCGGCTCCATAATGAATCTTCAAATCCAACGGAGCTACCAGCTGTGCGGCTTCGTCGGGAGTCATGAACACGGTAAGCGGAGATTCCTCCTTGTACAGCGGAGTGGCATAGCCGAAGGTACGCTCCTCGCCCACCGATATATAGAGGTTCAGAGTGGTAACCACCTTTTGGATAAGGGTGCGCGAACGGAGGATTTCCACCTCGTTATTGAAATTGTTGGTCATGGAGAACATGCCCAAATCCTGTATGGAAGCCAGCGGACCGGCTGCCGCACTACTGCTGCTACGCTGGTCTTTTTCCTGCACCAGCACCGAAGCCGACACGTTGTAGACGGGGGCCTGATAGCGGAGGTAGACAAAGGCTGCGGCCACCGTCACGATGACACCGGCCAAAAACCAGGGCCAGTAGGCCAGGTATTTGAAAAAGAACTCGTAGAAGTTAAAGTTTTCTTCCTGCGTGTTTTCTGTATTCAGTTTCTGTTCTTCGTTCATATCGTTTTTTCTTAACTATATCGGTTTAGCGTACAATGTTCACTATCAGACTGGCTACAGACACCAGGATGGATGTGGCCGAGAACCACAGCGTGGTGCTGTTGCCGATATCGGAGTTCTTCGCCTTGGTCTTGTTCGGGGTGACATAGAGGATATCGTTCTGTTTCAGGTAATAATAGGGTGAAAGGACGATGTCCGAACTGTTCAGGTTCAAGGTAATGATTTCGCGTTTGCCGGCAGCATCCTCGCGGATGAGTTTCACGTTGTCGCGCACACCGTAGACAGTCATGTCGCCGGCCATGGCCAGGGCTTCCAGCACGTTCACCTTCTCGTTGCTCACCGTAAAGGTGCCGGGCTTGTTCACCTCGCCGATGACGGAAATCTTGTAGTTGGTCATGCGCACGGTTACGATGGGCTTTTCTTTCAGGAACGGAACCAGACGGTCGCGAATCAGATTCTCGGCTTCGCTCTTGGTCAGGCCGCCCACCTTGAGGCGTCCCAGCACCGGAAAATCAATCTCACCGGAGTTGTCCACCAGGTATTGTTGCAAAGTGGGTGCACTGGTGGTATTGATATCTTTTATAGCAGCATTCAACTGGGTCTGCATAGTCAAGTTGAAAGGAGCTGAAGCCTGGGGGTCGGAAGTATTCACCGTGATGGAAATCAGGTCCTTCGGCATGATACGAGCATCGTAAAGGGGCTCGTTCTGAACGGCATGGTTCACCGCCTCCGGATTCTGGAGGTAGGGCACGTTTTTGTAGGAAGTACAGCTGCCCAGAGCCAGAACGGCAAGAACCAGGCAAAGATGTTTCAGTATTTTCATTGATTTTAGCAATTTATGTTTGTAGTTCGGGATATTCGGTCGCTCAACGGAACAGGCGTGAAAAGAGGCCTTGTTTCTTCGGGGTTTCGGGTTGCTGCTCGCGTTCCAGCAGGGCTTCGTAGCTCAAGCGGTGGTGAACCATCTCGTAGATGGTACCCCAGTCCGGAAGCCCGCCCAGGTTGCGGTCGTCAATAAACAGGTCGGCCTTCAGCTTGCGGGAATAGTGGCGGTTATGCTCCTGCTCCTCTTCGGGATAGTCCCGGTTCACGGCATAGAACTCCAGACCGCGTTCCCGGCAGAACGCTACGGCCTCATCCAGAAGATGTCCCTCACGAACACTCCAAAGGATGAGCTTGTGATGCTCGTCGCGCAAGCGTTTGAGGGTTTCAATAGCAAAGGGAATCTCCCGCCCTATCGATGGGTAACGGTGTTCGACGATGGTTCCGTCGAAATCTACTGCAATTGTCATATTTTATATCCTGTTTTTTCAGTTTTCGTTTTTTTAGTTTTCAAATGTGGAACAGAAGCAGGCACAGAGCCCGGAAAGCGGAAACCACAGGCACGGAAATTCATAGCAGTTTCTCGCAATACCATTTGGGTATATGCACAAATACGCCCACTGTGGCCAGCGTAATGACCACATAGGAACGGTTCTTGTAGCGGACCAGCTTGCCGGTCAGACCTGTAAAAGTGCCACGAATCACACGAACAGGCTGCCCCGGACGGGCCTCGGCAAAATCGCGGTCGGTATACAATGTTCCGGTATAGTCCGGGTCGCAGATGGCACGGAACTCGGTCATCTGGGCATCCGGTATCTCATAGTACTTCGGCGAATGGGGATGGGTAAGGACAACCACCGGAACAGGACAGGTAGAGAGCACACGCGCCAGATGGGCTGTATCTTCTTCCTTGCGGAGAAAGAGCAGGTTGTGAACGGCCGGAGCCAGTTCGCGACTGCATGTTCCATCCAAAGATACGTGATTCTGATAGAACATCGGCACAAATGGAGAATAGCCTTTTTCTTTCAGGTACGACTCCACTTCGAGTTCCTTACAGCGAAAGGTGCGCAAGGCATACCACACCGGATTTGTTCGTTTTATTTCAGATGATTCGTCCATACTTTTTTTCAGATTCATTAACTTCGATTATGTCTATAATCTTCCCTCCTCCGAACAGGGATAGAACCTGCCGGATAGCCATAAAGGGAACGATAAGGACATAGCCTGATTGTAATACCTCCGTATAAGAACTTGCATTCACAGTGATACATACAAAGTACTATGACCTTGCAAAGATAGGCAAAACAGCGATTAAGCGTAAATATTTTCACAATAAAAATCCGCTTTATTCAGGCCTTAAGGATTCGGCCATGCAGAAAAATAAAAACATCAACCACACATAAACAGCTGACAACCATTACAATAACCCTTACATCACCTCTTGCACACAAGACCTTATGGGCCAGTGCTCCTTTCCGTTTAATATTATTACCTTATCAACCAAAGGGGTATTTTTATTCCTTTTTATCCAAACCGGCTCTTCCTGAAAAGAAAAAAGGCCGGCTCAATGAGCCGACCTTTCGTAAAGGAATGAACTATTTTCCAGATTATTTCTTGAAGTATCTGTTGAACAAACCTTCGAAACCTTTTCCGTGACGAGCTTCATCACGAGCCATTTCATGAACAGTATCGTGGATAGCATCGAGGTTCAACTCTTTAGCACGCTTAGCAATGCGAGTCTTGTCGGCACAAGCACCGCTCTCTGCGTTCATACGTTTTTCCAAGTTTGTTTTAGTGTCCCAAACCATGTCGCCGAGCAATTCAGCAAATTTAGCAGCGTGCTCAGCTTCTTCCCAAGCGTAGCGTTTGAAAGCCTCAGCAATTTCGGGATAACCCTCACGGTCAGCCTGACGGCTCATAGCCAAGTACATACCAACTTCGGTGCACTCGCCGTTGAAGTGAGCGTTCAAATCCTTAATCATTTCTTCGTCGCAACCTTTGGCAACACCTACAGTATGCTCAGCAACAAACTCGAGCGCTGTTTCGGTCAATTCTTTGAACTTTGAAGCAGGAACACCACATTGAGGGCATTTTTCGGGAGCTGCATCACCTTCATAAATGTAACCACACACTGTACAAATAAACTTTTTCATAATCGTAATTTTTTTAGTTAGTCAATAATATTATTAGTACATCTTTACTTGCAATCCTTGCATATTCCCTTGAAATATTGATGAATTTCCGTTATCTCGCAACCATCTACCAGAGTCCCCTCCAACAAGCGACTTTCGCCCTGTAAAGGCATATCGTAAATCTTGCCGCACTTCTTGCAAAGAAAATGGGCATGAAGGGTGGTATCGCTATCGAAACAGGCATTACGCTCGTCGATGGTGAGCATCTTCACAGCTCCATGCTCTACAAACAGCTTCAAAGTGTTGTAGACCGTTGTGCGGGAAAGCGTAGGAAACTTCGGGCTCAACGCATTGTAAATGTCATCCACACTGGGATGAGTGAAATGCGTCAGCATGTAATCCATAATGGCCATTCGCTGTACCGAAGGCTTCACTTCATGCTTTATCAGGTTATCGTAAACAACAGCGGACTTCATTTGTTCAACTTTGTAATTATTTCATTCTAGGTTTTGATGCAAAAGTATAATTATTCTCTATCCCATGCAAGTACTTGGGCCTCCTTTTTATATTTTTTAAAAGATTAATTTTCCGTCAGCCGATTCTTACGTATCTTTGCAGTCAAACTAAACACTTCAATATGAATCATGGATTTGTAAAAGTAGCAGCAGCCATACCCGATGTAAAGATTGCCGACTGCCACTATAATGTTCAGCAACTGATTGCCCTGATAGAAAAGGCCGAAAAACAAAATGTGGAAATCATGGTCTTCCCGGAACTGTCCATCACCGCCTATACCTGTGCCGACCTGTTCGCACAACAGCTTCTGCTGGACGAAAGCCTGCAAGGGCTCGGACAACTGGTAGAAGCCAGCCGAAACAAAGAGGTTATATTTATTGTAGGAATGCCGCTGGAGGTGAATGCCACCCTTCTGAATTGTGCCGTGGTGGTGCAAAACGGAAAAATCTTAGGTATCGTTCCGAAAATCTACCTGCCCAACTACAAAGAATTTTATGAGATGCGCTGGTTTGCATCGGGACTGCACTGCGACACCACCATCAGTCTTTGCGGACAAACAGACATTCGCGTAAGCCCGTACCTTATATTCAACACGCCCTCCTGCCGGTTTGGCATAGAGATTTGCGAAGACATGTGGGCACCCATCCCACCCAGTTCGCAACTGGCTATGGAAGGAGCCGACATTCTGTTCAACTTGTCGGCCGACAACGAAGGTACAGGAAAACACAACTACGTGCGTTCCCTCATCAGCCAACAATCGGCACGCTGTCTGGCAGGCTACGTATTTGCATCCTGCGGGTTCGGAGAATCGACAACCGACGTCGTGTTCTGCGGCAACGGACTGATTTATGAAAACGGAACCTTGCTGGCCGAATCGGAACGATTCGCCATGAATGCCCGCCTGGTGACCAGTGAGATTGATGTGGAACGACTCCGCACCGAACGACGGGTGAACACCACCTTTGCTGCATGCCGTGCTGCGAACCGAGGTACCGGCTACCATCACCTTTTCACCGAAGCGATACAAAAACCAACCCCCTGCCTGAGCCGTTTTGTAGAACCACATCCTTTTGTGCCCAAAGACAAGGAGCTGGACGAACGATGCGAAGAAATCTTTGCCATTCAAGTGTCCGGGCTGGCTAAACGTTTGATTCACACCAACTGCCATACCGTAGTAATCGGCATATCGGGCGGTCTGGATTCTACCCTGGCCCTGCTGGTGGCAACCCGCACTTTCGACAAACTTCAACTCGACAGAAAAGGCATCGTGGGAATTACCATGCCGGGATTCGGCACCACCGACCGTACCTACCACAACGCCATTCATCTGATGCAATCGCTGGGAATCACCATCCGGGAAATCAGCATCAAAGAAGCCTGCATCCAACATTTCAAAGACATAGGCCACGATATAAACAAACACGATGTTACCTATGAAAACGGACAGGCACGCGAACGCACCCAGATATTGATGGATGTGGCCAACCAGGTGAACGGACTGGTTATAGGTACCGGCGACTTGTCGGAACTGGCTTTGGGATGGGCCACCTATAACGGCGACCACATGTCGATGTATGCAGTAAATACCAGCATTCCCAAAACCCTGGTGAAACACCTGGTGGCCTGGGTTGCCCAAAACGACATCGATTCCTCATCGCGCGAAACCTTGCTCGACATTGTTGATACCCCTATCAGTCCGGAACTGATTCCGGCCGATGAACAAGGAAACATCAAACAAAAAACCGAAAATCTGGTGGGGCCTTATGAGTTGCACGACTTCTTCCTCTACCAGTTCTTCCGCTTCGGATTCCGACCGGCCAAAATCTTCTTCCTCGCCCAAGCGGCATTCGGAAACGCTTATGACGAAGAAACACTGAAAAAATGGTTGAAAACCTTCTGCCGGCGCTTCTTCGCCCAGCAGTTCAAACGTTCCTGTCTGCCCGACGGCCCGAAGGTAGGTTCTGTCGTTCTCTCGCCACGAGGCGACTGGCGAATGCCTAGCGATGCATCGTCGGCCATGTGGGTGAAAGAATGCGAAAGCCTGTAACCCCTTATAACATACACGGTGGAACAGTTGTTTACACATGACAACCCTTCCACCGTGATTCTATTTCTGTTTTTCTTTTTCCTGCTGTAACCTCACATCTTCTTAAAGCTTCGGCTGCTCCCCTATTTCGTTTTCCGAACGGATAAAATTCTGGAAACTGATTTTCTCCAAAGCAACATATTTTTGAGTACGGTAAGGACAAGCCTCCAATATACATTGGGCACACTTCGGCGTACTGAATATATTACATGGGTCCAGATGGATAGTCAGCTGGATTTTCCCTGCATACTTATCTTCAAGAATCTGCTTCAATCCGGCTCCAGCCTCATGCCCTTTCTCCACCGTGTAATAATAAGGTACAGTGAGATCGCAATCCATATAAAGGAAACTTCCATATTTGATGACTTTCGTATTGTGTATATCAATCCAGTCCGGCTGGCGTTTTTCGTTCAAGGTAGCAGCCAGATTCTCCAAAAGACATACATCTGCCTTATCGAGCAGGTTGGCAATGGTATTCCGAAGAATCATAACCCCCGTAACAATGATAATCGCTCCAAAGAGCAAGGCCAGGACGCTGTCTATCCATACGATACCGGTAAAATAAAGCAGCAAAAGTCCCAGAACCAATCCAACCGTGGAATAAGTATCCGACTGCAAATGCTTTCCTCCGGCCACCAAGGCCATCGAATTATATTTTCGGCCGACACGTATGCTATACCACCCCATCAAGTAATTCAGCACACCCGAAAAGGCCACGATATAGATTCCGACATCCAGTTTCTGAATCTCCACAGGAAAAAACAGACGTTTCACTCCTTCGCAGATAATCATCATACCGGCCACACTAATCAAGATGCCCTCGACCGAAGCCGAAATCAACTCCATCTTTCCATGTCCGAAAGGATGTTCCTTATCCTTGGGCTTGGCCGACCAGTACAAACTATACAAACTGATGGCTCCCGCCACCACATTCACGATACTTTCCATGGCATCGGTCAGGATTCCAACCGACAGTGTCAACGCATAGGCTATGAACTTGCCTATTAAAATAAGCAGTGACAAGGAAACAATCCTCAACTGCACCCGCTGTTTCAAAACCTCTTCTGTCATAATACCATTCATAAAAAATTCTACCTTCATCGGCCTGATGCCGTAAAAGGCTTGCAAAATTAGAGAAAAAGGAAATAGCTCTGTAGGGAATCCAAAAGATTTTGTACTTTTGCACTTACTTATGAAAAAGACCGTTGTCACATTGCTTCTATGTTGCATCTTCAATGTTCTGCAAGGCTGGGCTCATCCTTATAAAGTGAGCGAGATTCCCATGGTGCATTTGCAGGACGCTACCCGTTATGTTTCAAATCCCGACCAGATTCTCTCCGCTCAGGCTGTGGCCACCATCGACAGTGTGCTCTATGCCCTGGAGAAACGAACCGGAATAGAAACAGCTGTTGTAGCCGTGAAAGAGATTGACGGAGGCGATTGTTTTGAATTCGCCTTGCAATTGGGCAAACAGAACGGAATAGGGAAAAAAGAAGCGAACAACGGTCTGGTGATTCTACTGGTTACCGAAGAACGCTGCATTCAGTTCGTGACCGGATATGGACTGGAAGGTATCCTGCCCGACGCCTTGTGCAAAAGAATACAGACCCGACACATGAACCAATATCTGGGTGAGGGAAACTGGGACGCAGGCATGGTGTCCGGCATCCGGGCCCTGAACGGCTATCTCAAAGACTATGCCGACGGCACGACCCCCAAACAACCGGGATTTTCGGCTTCGGACTATTATCCCTTTATTTTTGTCGGAATCATTCTGATTCTCTTCTTTCTCTTTACCTACCGCAGGCAACGGAAACAGAGTCTCTGCCCTCACTGCAAAAAACACACCCTGCAACGTTGCGACTCCCACCTCATTTCCCGAATCAACGGCATCCGACGCGAAGAGGTGACCTACACCTGTACCCATTGCGGGTTCACCCTGGTGCGTGAGGAGGAATCGGACGACCGTCACCACGATGGTTTCGGCGGACGAGGCGGTGGTCCCATCATCTTTGGTGGAGGTTTCTTCGGCGGAGGACGCGGAGGTGGAGGTTTCGGCGGAGGAAGCTTCGGTGGCGGTGATTTCGGCGGTGGAGGTTCCGGCTCCAAATTCTAAAAGCAAAAGCATATATAAACCATTAAAAAAAGAAACTTTATGAAAAGTATAATGAAACTGGCATTCGTCGTGATAAGTGCAATGACCCTCAGCAGCTGCGGCTATAACAGCATGGTGGAAAAAGAAGAAGCTGTGAGCACTGCATGGAGCAATGTAGAAAACCAATACCAACGACGTGCAGACCTGATACCGAATCTGGTAAATACAGTCAAAGGATATGCCGCACACGAAAAAGAAACCCTTGAATCGGTAGTGAGCGCACGCTCCAAAGCCACCCAAATGACCTTGAGCGCCGACAACCTCACCCCCGAAAAGCTGAAAGAATATCAAGCAGCACAAGGAGCTGTGGGAAGTGCACTCAGCCGTCTGCTGGCCGTTACCGAGAATTATCCGGAACTGAAAGCCAACCAGCAATTCCAGGAACTGCAAGCACAACTGGAAGGAACGGAAAACCGCATCAGTGTGGAACGACGCAACTTCAACCAAACCACACAAGACTACAACACCTACATCCGCAAATTCCCCAACAACCTCTTTGCCGGAATGTTCGGATTCGAAAAGAAACCCTACTTCGAAGCGGAGGCAGGAAGTGAAAAAGCTCCGGAAGTGAAATTCTAAACTTAACTTGAACTGAACAAGAAACTTAAAATCAAACCTAAAATATGAGCAACCAACGTTATATGATGAGAGGCGTGTCGGCATCCAAAGAGGATGTTCACAATGCCATAAAGAATATAGATAAAGGTATCTATCCGAAAGCTTTCTGTAAAATCATACCCGACATTCTGGGTGGTGACCCGGAATATTGTAACATCATGCATGCCGATGGTGCAGGAACCAAATCCTCGCTGGCTTACCTCTATTGGAAAGAAACCGGCGACTTGAGCGTGTGGAAAGGAATAGCACAGGATGCGCTGATTATGAACATCGACGACCTGCTTTGTGTGGGCGCCGTAGACAATATACTGGTATCGTCCACTATCGGACGAAACAAACTGCTGGTTCCGGGTGAAGTCATTTCGGCCATCATCAACGGAACAGACGAGCTGCTGGCCGAACTCCGGGAAATGGGCGTGGGCGTATATGCTACCGGTGGAGAAACAGCCGATGTGGGCGACCTGGTGCGCACCATCATTGTGGACAGTACCGTGACCTGCCGCATGAAACGCAGCGACGTGATAAACAATGCCAACATACAACCGGGAGATGTCATCGTGGGACTGGCTTCGTACGGACAGGCTTCGTATGAAAAAGAATATAACGGTGGTATGGGAAGCAACGGACTGACCTCGGCACGACACGACGTGTTTGCCAAATACCTGGCGGAAAAATATCCGGAAAGCTACGACAAAGCCGTGCCCGACGAACTGGTATACTCCGGAAACCTGAAACTGACCGACGAAGTGAAAGACAGTCCGCTGGATGCCGGTAAACTCGTTCTTTCGCCCACACGTACCTATGCTCCTGTAGTGAAAAAACTGCTGGATGCACTCCGTCCGGAAATTCACGGAATGGTACACTGCTCGGGAGGAGCCCAAACCAAAGTGCTGCACTTTGTGGATAATGTACGCGTGGTGAAAGACAACCTGTTCCCCGTACCTCCCTTGTTCAAAACCATACAGGAACAAAGCGGAACAGACTGGGCCGAAATGTACAAGGTATTCAACATGGGACACCGCCTGGAAGTGTATCTGGCACCCGAACATGCCGAAGAAGTGATTGCCATCAGCAAGAGCTTCGACATCGATGCACAAATCGTGGGTCGTGTAGAAGAATGCGACCATAAGGAACTTATCATCAAGAGCGAATTTGGAGAATTCAAATACTAATCGGGGAAATCAATGGCTGAAAACAACACGCTGCTAGAAAAACTGGAAGGCCTGGTGGCCCGCTTTGAAGAAGTTTCGACCCTGATTACCGACCCGGCCGTCATATCCGACCAAAAACGGTATGTGAAACTGACAAAAGAGTACAAAGAGCTGGGCGACATCATGAAGGCACGCAAGGAATATATGCAATGCCTGAACGGACTGGAAGAGGCCAAGCAACTGCTGCAAACCGAAACCGACCCCGAAATGAAAGAAATGGCGCGAGAAGAAGCGAATGCCTGCGAAAGCCGTATTCCGGAACTGGAAGAAGACATCAAACTTCTGCTTGTTCCGGCTGACCCGCAGGACGACCGAAACGCCATTCTGGAAATACGTGGAGGTACCGGTGGAGATGAAGCCGCCATTTTTGCCGGCGACCTGTTCCGCATGTATGCCAAATATTGCGAAAGCAAAGGATGGAAACTGGAGGTTTCGAACTTTAACGAAGGAGCTGCCGGTGGATATAAGGAAATAGTGTGCTCGGTTTCCGGAGAAAAAGTGTACGGAACCTTGAAATATGAATCGGGAGTGCACCGCGTGCAACGTGTTCCAGCTACTGAAACTCAGGGAAGAGTGCATACTTCGGCCGCATCGGTGGCTATTCTGCCCGAAGCGGAACCTTTCGATGTGGAAATAAACGAAGGGGAAATAAAATGGGATACCTTCCGAAGCGGAGGAGCCGGCGGACAGAATGTGAACAAGGTGGAATCGGGCGTACGACTTCGCTACAACTGGAAAAACCCGAATACAGGTGTAGTGGAAGAAATTCTGATAGAATGTACGGAGACACGCGACCAACCCAAAAATAAAGAACGTGCCCTGGCACGACTGCGTACATTCATCTACGACAAGGAACATCAGAAGTACATCGACGACATCGCATCCAAACGCAAAACCATGGTGTCTACCGGAGACCGCTCGGCCAAGATTCGTACCTACAACTATCCGCAAGGACGAATCACCGACCACCGCATAAACTACACCATCTATAACCTGGCCGCTTTCATGGACGGTGACATTCAAGACTGTATAGACCATCTGATAGTGGCCGAGAATGCAGAGCGACTGAAAGAAAGTGAACTTTAAACAAACCGATAAAAACCATTGTCTTATGAACAAACAGGAATTATTTGAAAACATCAAACGCAAGAAATCATTCCTCTGCGTCGGACTGGATACCGATATAAAGAAAATACCCGAACATCTTCTGAAAGAAGAAAATCCAATCTTCGCTTTTAACAAAGCCATCATCGACGCTACAGCCCCCTACTGCATCGCCTACAAACCCAATCTGGCTTTCTACGAGTGTCTGGGCGTGAAAGGATGGATAGCTTTTGAAAAAACCATCAACTATCTGAAGAACAACTATCCCGACCAGTTCATCATTGCCGATGCCAAACGCGGAGATATCGGCAACACATCGACCATGTATGCCAGCTCGTTCTTCGATGAACTGGATATCGACTCGGTGACCGTAGCTCCTTATATGGGTGAAGACAGTGTAACCCCTTTCCTGAGCTACAAAGGTAAATGGGTTATCTTGCTGGCACTCACTTCGAACAAAGGTTCGCACGACTTCCAGCTGACTAGTGATGCCGAAGGCGAACGCTTGTTTGAAAAAGTGTTGCGCATCTCGCAAAACTGGGGAAATGACGAAAACATGATGTATGTGGTAGGTGCTACACAAGGACGCATGTTTGAAGATATACGCAAGGTGGTGCCCAACCACTTCCTGCTGGTGCCGGGAATCGGTGCACAAGGAGGTTCGCTGGAAGAAGTATGCAAGTATGGTATGAACGCTACCTGCGGACTGATTGTGAATTCCAGCCGCGCCATTATCTATGCCGACAAGACCGAAAACTTTGCCGCTGTGGCTGCCGAAAAAGCCAAAGAAGTGCAGCAGGAAATGGAAAAACAACTGAAGTCCATCCTGTAAGACAAATATAATCCGTCATTATATTTCTAAAAAAGAACGTCTTTTCCGCCCCTGTATGTATCGGGACGGAAAAGACGTTCTTTTTTTTGCCGACCTATGCAACCAAAAGAGGCACAGACTCCAGATTAAGCCATTTAAGACAAACAACAAGAAAAACTAAAAAAAACAACTGAACAGCCTTAAAGAGAAGCAGACACACCCTTAACGGGAAACAAGCACGGCCTTAACGGGAAAAACGCTCCCTTTTAAATCCCGGCACACTCCCTTCGAAAAACATTCCACACCACTTGAAACCCATCGGAACAACCCCATAATCTTTCCTATTTGTTAGCAATAATCCGGCATTCACGCTAAAAAAACATACAAAACTTAACCAAACATACGGAAATACGAAAAAAAATTGCGTAATTTGCAAGTCAATGAAAGAAGTAGGCTTGCGCTATTTACCTTTTCTTTCAACAGAATTTGGAATAATAATTTTAGAAAAACAAAAGGATATGGAATTCTCAGCAAAACAAATTGCAGAATTTATTCAAGGAGTTATTGTCGGAGACGAGAATGCCACCGTACATACATTTGCAAAAATCGAAGAGGGCACACCCGGAGCCATCTCTTTCCTGTCGAACCCTAAATATACCCATTATATTTACGAAACAAAATCGTCCATCGTATTGGTGAATAAGGATTTTGTACCAGAGAAAGCGATTTCGGCTACACTCATAAAAGTGGACAATGCCTATGAAAGCGTGGCCAAGCTGCTTACCCTCTATGAAATGAGCAAACCCAAGAAGACCGGAATTCATCCGCTTGCCTTTATTGACCCATCGGCCAAAATAGGCAAGGATGTATATATCGGCGCATTTGCCTACGTGGGCGAAAATGCCGAAATAGGCGACCGTGCCGCACTCCACCCCCATGCAACTGTTTGCGAGAATGCCCGAGTGGGAGAAGACAGCATTCTCTATCCCAATGTGACCGTTTATCATGACTGCCGCATCGGCAAGCGCTGCATCCTGCATGCAGGCAGTGTGGTGGGAGCCGACGGATTCGGATTCGCTCCTTCGCCCGAAGGATATGAAAAGATTCCGCAAATAGGTATCGCCATGCTGGAAGATGATGTGGAAATAGGTGCAAATACCTGCGTGGACCGCGCCACCATGGGAGCTACCGTTGTACATAAAGGTGTGAAACTGGACAATCTTATCCAGATTGCACACAACGTGGAGGTGGGAAGCCACACGGTAATGGCATCGCAAGTGGGCATTGCCGGCTCGACCAAAGTGGGCGAATGGTGTATGTTCGGCGGACAAGTGGGACTGGCCGGACACATCCATGTGGGAGACCATATCAACATCGGAGCACAATCGGGTATAGCCAGTACGGTGAAAGGAAATAACCGCTCCATCATGGGAAGCCCGGCCATCGATGCCAAACAATTCTTCAAATGCTCGGCTGCATACAAGAATCTTCCCGAAATGTATCTGACCATCACACGGATGCAGAAGGAAATAGATGAACTGAAAAAACAATTAAATAAATAAACATAACACCCATGTTGAAACAGAAAACACTTAAAGGAAGCTTTTCCCTTTGTGGCAAAGGTTTACACACAGGTTTGAACCTGACTGTAACATTCAATCCTGCCCCTGATAATCATGGATATAAAATTCAACGCATCGATGTTGAAGGACAACCCGTTATTGATGCCGTTGCCGAAAATGTGACCGAAACTACAAGAGGTACCGTACTCTCCAAAAACGGAGTGAAAGTCAGTACAGTGGAACATGGTTTAGCTGCACTCTATGCCGCCGGAATCGACAACTGTCTTATCCAGGTAAACGGCCCGGAATTCCCCATCCTTGACGGAAGCGCAAAAGCCTATGTGGAAAATATCGAGCGTGTGGGAGTGGAAGAGCAGAATGCAGTGAAAGACTACTACATCATCAAGTCTAAAATAGAATATAAGGACGAAGCTACAGGCTCTTCCATCATGGTATTGCCCGACGACAGCTTCAGCGTGAATGTACTCATCTCGTACGACTCGCAAATTCTGTCCAACCAGTTCGCTACGCTGAACGACATGTCCAACTTCCCGCAGGAAATCGCTTCGAGCCGTACCTTTGTTTTCGTGCGCGAAATAGAACCTCTGCTTGCTGCCGGACTCATTAAAGGTGGCGACCTGGACAACGCCATCGTCATCTATGAACGACAGATGCCACAAAACCAATTTGACCAACTGGCAGATGTCATGAAAGTGGAACACCGCGACGCTACCAAACTGGGATATCTGAACAACAAACCACTGGTGTGGCCCAATGAACCGGCACGACACAAGCTGCTGGATATCATCGGCGACCTGGCTCTTGTGGGAAGACCTATCAAAGGACGCATCATCGCCACACGCCCGGGACACACCGTGAACAACAAATTTGCACGCCTGCTGCGCAAGGAAATCAAACAGCACGACATACAGGCACCGGTGTACAACTGCAACGAAGAGCCTATCATGGATGTAAACCGCATCCGCGAACTACTCCCCCACCGCTACCCATTCCAACTGGTGGACAAGGTGATTGCCATCGGAGCCAACTACATTGTCGGTGTGAAGAACATCACAGCCAACGAACCGTTCTTCCAGGGACACTTCCCGCAGGAACCTGTCATGCCGGGTGTGCTCCAAGTGGAAGCTATGGCACAGGTAGGCGGACTGCTGGTTCTTAACTCGGTGGACGAACCTGAAAGATATTCAACCTATTTCATGAAAATAGACAATGTGAAATTCCGCCAGAAAGTGGTTCCGGGAGATACCCTGCTCTTCCGTGTGGAACTGCTTGCACCTATCCGCCGTGGCATATCTACCATGAAAGGATATGCTTTCGTTGGAGAAAAAATCGTGTGCGAAGCTGAATTTATGGCACAAATCGTAAAAAACAAATAATTCATATATTCAAAGAATAATACATGATTAGTCCTTTAGCATACATAAACCCTGAAGCAAAAATAGGAAATAACGTAGAAATCGGTCCGTTCGTGTTCATCGACAAGAATGTAGTTATCGGCGACAACAACGTTATTATGCCTAATGCGAACATCCTTTATGGCTCCCGAATAGGAAACGGAAACCGTATCTTCCCGGGTGCTGTAATCGGTGCCGTTCCACAGGACCTCAAATTCCGCGGCGAAGAAACAACAGCCGAAGTGGGCGACAACAATACCATCCGCGAAAACGTGACCATCAACCGAGGCACTGCTGCCAAAGGTAAAACTGTAGTGGGAAGCAATAACCTGCTCATGGAAGGTGTGCACGTGGCACACGATGCCTGCATCGGAAGCGGATGCATCATTGGAAACTCTACTAAAATGGCAGGCGAAATCGTTATCGACGACAATGCCATCATCAGCGCATCGGTATTGATGCACCAGTTCTGCCGCGTGGGAGGATATACCATGGTACAGGGAGGATCGCGCTTCAGCAAGGATATCCCGCCCTTCATCATTGCCGGCCGAGAACCTATTACCTATGCAGGTATCAATATTGTAGGACTTCGTCGCCGGGGATTCTCGAACGAGTTGATTGAAAACATTCACAATGCCTATCGGATTATCTACCAAAGCGGACTGAATGTGACCGATGCTCTGGAGAAAGTAGAAGCGGAAATTCCTATGAGCAAAGAAATTGAATACATCGTTTCTTTCATAAAAGAATCACAAAGAGGTATCATTCGATAATTCATAGCATAGCCTTATGATATATAGATTTACAATCGTTTCTGATGAAGCCGATGATTTCGTAAGAGAAATTAAAATAGACTCTGATGCTACTTTCTTCGACTTTCACCAGGCTATTCTGGCATCATGCGGATATCACGATGACCAGATGACATCTTTCTTCATTTGTGATGAAGACTGGGAAAAAGAAAAGGAGATTACACTGGAAGATATGGGAACCAGCTCGGATGAAGACAGCTGGATAATGAAAGATACACGCTTGAGCGACTTGGTGGAGGATGAAAAACAACGCCTGCTCTACGTTTTCGACCCATTGACCGACCGTGTGTTCTTCATTGAACTGACTGAAGCTATACCGGGACAAGACCTGGAAAAAGCCGTATGCTCGCGCAAACATGGACAAGCTCCCAAACAGACTATCGACTTCGATGAGATGGCTAAAAACAATGTAGGCAACTCACTCGACCTGGACGAGAACTTCTACGGAGACCAGTCTTTTGACCCGGAGGATTTTGACCCGGAAGGCTTTGAAATGAGCGGAGGGGATGACGGTTCGGACCGCTACTGATTCGTTAAAGAATACTATTCATAAAGCTACGGATGCATCAGATGAATAAACCGAAAGATTTTTCTCTGCTGCATCCGTTGCTCTTTTCACACCAACCACCAGATTTCATCAATGAAAACATTAATCGTTCTTATAGGTCCCACCGGAGTGGGAAAAACCGAACTCAGCCTTTCAATAGCCGAGAAATACGGCTCGCCCATACTTTCTTCTGACTCACGCCAGCTCTATGCCGATTTAAAAACAGGTACGGCTGCACCGACACCGGAACAGATGGAACGGGTGAAACATTTCTTTGTGGGAACACTGAAACTTACCGACTATTACAGCGCAGCTCAATATGAAACGGATGTGATGAAACTTACGGAAGAACTTTTTCAAAACCACGAAGTTCTGCTCATGACAGGAGGCTCGATGATGTATGTAGATGCCGTGTGCAAAGGTATTGATGATATCCCGACCGTGGATGCTGAAACACGTGCCCACATGATGGCACATTATGAAGAGGTGGGACTGGAAGGCCTATGCGCCGAATTGAAACTCCTGGACCCCGAATATTACAACCTGGTGGACCTGAAAAATCCCAAACGAGTGCTACATGCACTGGAAATATGCTACATGACCGGAAAGACATATACCTCGTTCCGTACTCAAAGCAAAAAGGAACGTCCTTTCCAAATTATAGAAATCGGTCTGAGAAGAGGAAGAGAGGAGCTGTATGAGCGCATCAACCAACGTGTGGACCAGATGATAGCCGACGGCTTGCTGGAAGAAGCACGCAAAGTGTATCCTTTCCGCCATTTGAATTCATTGAACACAGTGGGATACAAAGAACTGTTCAACTACTTTGACGGTACATGGACGCTGGATTTTGCCATCGAGAAAATCAAACAAAACTCGCGCATCTACTCGCGTAAACAAATGACCTGGTTTAAACGCAATGAACAGATTACCTGGTTTCACCCGAACATGAAAGAAGAAATTCTATCGTTCATTGAAGAAAAATTAAAGAGCGGTGTGTGATAATTGCAAACTGCTGTCGGTCTCATCCTCAGCGCCTTGCTTTTTATCCATCCTTACATATCTGAAAGGGGCTGCATCAAAACTACCGTTCTGACACAGCCCCCCAAAAATATTTTTATGGTTTAAGTTTCTTCTAGAATCGATAGGATAAACCCACACTGAAATAAAGATCGTCCCAATGCTTTACGAACTGGTATTTCAGTTCGCTTTTCAATGCCCAGTCTGAAGAAAAATTATATGTAATACCGGCTCCCAAATTCAATCCGGCATATCCCTTGCCACAATAATAATAGCTCACACCTCCAAGAGGATAGAGCTCGAATTGCGGAGCTATATCAAAATTGTAATGCAAATCGGCATCCAGATGCCATGCATTCTTTCCATTACGGAAATAATAATTGTAGGACGGTGCCAAATCAAGATGAGGAGTCATCAAGTTTACAGTCATACCAAAACCGAAGCCAAAATCGGAACGAAGATTCGCTTTCACGTCAAACGTACGTATCATTTGTGCGGAGGCTCCTAAAGTCATGAGGCAAACCACCACCAGCATCATAATTTTTTTCATATAACTTCTATTTTAAAATACAGCAATCGATTGAAAACAAAGATAGGAATTTTCCATAATACACAAAAAAACAAAAACAGCCATTAAGGCTTTATGCTTTCATTTAACAAATTGACAGATACAATCCCTTTCGCTTGTTTTCAAACCGGACATCAATAGTCCACAGTACGCAAGAAACGTGCAATGAAATCCATATTTTCCTGTAACAGTTTCTTTCCCTGTTCTGCATCCTTAGCCGAAGGCAGGGCTGCATCGGGCAACATACCATTGTCCAACAAATAGTGAAGCATTCGAGAAGAAACTCCTCCGGGAGTAACCAGAAGGTTCAAACCTCCCCGGCGTGCCTGAGCTGCGTTGTAATTGGGATTATGCCCATCGTCCTTAATGAAACGTGCTTCATTCGGAACCAAAGTCATGCCCTCATCGGGATGAGCAAACAATACCAAACATTTTCCATTCTCCATCTCGCGGCTGGGCTTGAAATCGTCGCCAATTTCAAGATGCGCTTTTCCCCACTCCAAGAATTCGCTCCAAGTGGCAAAATACAACATCGGACGACCGTTGTTGACTTCCAAAACCTTTGCTGTAACTTCTTTGTTAATACGTTCACGTTCCAGTTTAACGGCACGGAAATGATCGAACAAAGCTATATTTGCATACCAGGATACTGCACCTGCCGTGGTCCACTTATCTTCGTAGCGCACCAAAGTGGTCAGACAAACCTTGTTGACATCCATCAACTGGTCTGTCAACGACGAAAAGGCATCGCGCAACAAGGCATATTCTTTTCCATCAAATCCCTCCAACACGATTTTTTCATCATCATAAGACTTGAGTTTATAATAAGCAAAAGGAATACATTCCATCTGCTCTACCTTAACAGCTACATCTTCTAATCCCCAGAAACGAAGCAAAGCAGCCATCCATTCGATTCCACGCAATGCCAGGATTCCGGTGTTCTTACAGAAAGTCTGCATGAAACGTACGATATAGTCGCGCAAGGCAAGCTTGGTTCCCGGTACAAGCAAGCTATTTACCTCGAATGCAACCACCCGCTCTGTTTCGGCAAAAAAAGGACGGAACAAATAAGTGACTCCCAACATTCGCATGGCTACAAGTGACAAAGAATCCAGATTGGCATAAGTTCCGGCATTTTTCAACGCATCCAACAAATCTTCGTTGATGGGAGCCTTTTCAAATTCTCTGTCCAGCTGACGATATAAAATGGATGCCAATTCGTCTAAGTAAGGATTTTCCGGATTTACCACCGTTTCGCGCTTATTATTCTGCACCGACATCCACAATAGAAAACGTACATCCTGCACGTTTATCTCATCAGTATAATAATCGTCGCCATCCGTATTATAGAAAGGCAGATTCTTACCATAAAGAGCTTTGTATTTAGTTACAAAAACATTCCAAAATCCCAGGCCACTTACCACATCCTCCAAATAATAGGCTAATGTCATGGCTGTTTCGGCTACCCATGTTTCTGTACTCTGCCTTCCCACCTCCGTGGCACGAATGGTGGCATACAAACGGCGTGTCAACGTCACATAATAAAAATCGGAAGCACTCTCTACCAATAACGGATGCCCTTGCCTCCAATATGTAATGGTCATAAAATCTTTCATAGCGATTAGTCTTTTTTACTTTTCAGGTGGTAAAAGTAAACCAAATTCTCGAAATGAAAAACAGAATCCTCAAAAGAAGTCTGTATCTTTGCTAGCGTTTATGGATTCTACCGCTATCGATACTAACAATCCCGAGTTTCAAGATGCTTTGAAGCTGGTTCAATATACCCGTCATTCAGTATTCCTTACCGGAAAGGCTGGTACGGGAAAATCGACTTTTCTAAAATACATCTGCAAACACATAAAGAAAAAACACATCGTGCTGGCTCCTACCGGAATTGCAGCAATCAATGCCAAAGGAAGCACGCTGCACAGTTTTTTCAAATTGCCATTCTATCCGCTTGTTCCCGATGACCCGAAATTCAGTACTCCTTCCAAACTCAAGGATTTTCTGAAATACCCATCGAGCCACCGCAAACTGATAAACGAAGTGGAACTTATCATCATTGATGAAATATCCATGGTGCGAGCCGACATCATTGATTTCATAGACAAGATATTAAGAGTGTATTCGCGCAATTTCAGAGAGCCCTTCGGAGGCAAACAGCTGCTGTTGGTGGGGGATGTATATCAATTGGAACCAGTCATTAAAAGCGATGAGCGAGATATTCTGAACCGCTTCTACCCCAATCCTTATTTCTTTTCAGCACATGTGTTCAACGAAATGGAATTGGTCAGCATCGAACTGAAGAAAGTGTACAGACAGACCGACCCGGTATTTGTGGGTGTACTGGACAGAATACGTACCAATACTGCCGGAATGCCCGACCTGCAACTGCTGAATACACGTGTGAATCCACCATCGGTAACAGAAAAGCAAGATGATATGCATATCACCCTGGCCACACGCCGAGACCAGGTGGACTATATCAACGAAAAACAACTGGAAGCCCTGGAAGGAAAGCCTATCAGCTTGCTTGGAGAAATTCATGGTGAATTTCCGGAAAACAGTTTGCCCACATCCATGGAACTGCAACTGAAACCTGGAGCTCAAATCATTTTTGTGAAAAATGACCCGGACAAACGTTGGGTGAATGGGACCATCGGTGTTGTGGCTGGAATTGATGAACAAGAAGGAACAATCTATGTAGTTACGGATGATGGGAAAGAATGCGATGTGAAAAAAGAAGTGTGGAGCAACATCCGCTATACCTACAATGAAAAAGAAAAAAAGATAGAAGAAGAGGAACTGGGCTCTTTTACCCAATATCCTATCCGACTGGCCTGGGCCATCACCATACATAAAAGCCAGGGGCTGACTTTCAACCGTGTCATCATAGATTTTACCGGAGGAGTTTTTGCCGGCGGACAGACTTATGTGGCCCTCAGCCGCTGCACTTCGCTGGACGGTATACGTCTGTGCAAACCCATTGTGCGGAACGACATATTCATCCGCCAGGATATAGTGAATTTTGCCGAACGATTCAACAACCAGCAAGCCATTCAACGTGCCTTGAAACAGGCACAGGCCGATGTGTTGTATGGAGAAGCCGTGCAACATTTTGACCAAGGACGTTTCGAGGCTTTTCTTGATACCTTCTTCCGTGCCATACATGCACGTTACGACATTGAAAAACCGGTTATCAAGCGATTTATACGCAAAAAACTGGAAAGCATCAATACACTGAAAGCCGAAAATGAAAGGCTGAAAGAAAAAATGCACCAACAATGCCAAAACCTGGAAAAATATGCCCGGGAATATTACAAAATGGGAAACGACTGTATTACCCTGGCACACGATGCACGTGCAGCCATCGCTAATTATAACAAGGCTTTAGAGCTCTATCCTACGTATGTGGATGCCTGGATACGAAAAGGTATTACGCTTTATGACGGAAAATGCTACCTTGATGCTACTCCTTGCTTCAACGAAGCACTCCGTATTAGTCCGAACTCATTCAAGGCTGTGTACAACCGCGGAAAGAACCGGATGGCCCTTAATGATATAGAAGGAGCGATTGCCGATTTCGACCGTGCTACCAGCATCAAACCCGAACATGCCAAAGCACACGAACTGTTTGGCAATGCCTTGTCGAGAGCTGGAAAAACCGATGAAGCAGCACTGCAATGGAACATAGCCGAGCGATTAAGAGACAAGACCATTTAACAAAAACGATACTGCCATGTTACTGAAATTATATGATAAAAATAACAGCACATCGGACATACAGCGCGTTGTGGACCTGCTGAATGACGGAGGCTTGCTGATTTATCCTACAGATACCATGTATGCCATCGGATGTCACGCCCTGAAAGAGCGTGCCGTAGAACGTATCTGTCAGCTGAAGGGTGTTAATCCTTTAAAAAACAATCTTTCTATCATCTGTTATGATATGAGTAATATCAGCGAATATGCCAAGATAGACAACAACACTTTCAAATTAATGAAAAGAAATCTTCCGGGACCATTCACTTTTATCCTGCCTACAGGAAATAAACTGCCGAAAATATTCAGAAACCGAAAAGAAGTCGGTATCCGGGTTCCGGACAACAACATCATACGTGAAATCTGCCATTGGCTGGATGCACCCATACTTACCATGACTTTACCTCTTGATGAAGATGAAGATGTGGAATATGTAACCAATCCGGAACTGATTCATGAAAAATTCGGGAAAACGGTGGATTTGGTGATTGATGGAGGTATAGGAGGTTATGACGGAAGTACGGTGGTGAACTGTACGGAAGACAGTGTGGAAATTGTTCGAGAAGGGAAAGGTATATTGACTCTTTAACTACGAGAACAACCCAAATCAGAATCATACAAACTATATTACAAACGAAAATCATATAAACAAGATGAAAAAAACAATCTTTTGCTGCACTTTTGCCCTGGCATCTGTCCAAACATGGGCCGGAACCCCATTGTGGATGCGAGATGTGCAAATCTCACCCAACGGAAACGAAATAGCTTTCTGTTACAAAGGAGACATCTACAAGGTTCCTGTCAACGGTGGTGAAGCGATTCAGCTCACCACACAAGAATCGTATGAATCTAACCCCATTTGGTCGCCCGATGGGAAATCACTGGCTTTCGCCAGCGACCGGAACGGTAATTTCGATGTCTTTATCATGCCTTCTTCGGGAGGATCGGCACGCCGACTGACATCTCACTCTGCCAAAGAAATTCCATCGGCATTCACACCCGACGGACGCTATGTTCTGTTTTCTGCCGCCATTCAGGATCCAGCTACCAGTGCTCTGTTCCCTAAAGGCTCACTAAGCGAATTATATCGTATCTCCACCAACGGAGGAAGAACAGAACAGGTTCTTGGTACACCTGCCGAAATGGTATGCTTCAACAAGAATGGAAACAGCTTCCTTTACCAAGATCATAAGGGTACAGAAAGTGAATGGAGAAAACATCATACTTCTTCCGTTACTCGCGATATCTGGCTGTATGACAGCAAAACCCGCCAACATACCAACCTGACCAACCGGGAAGGAGAAGACAGAAATGCTGTATTCTCGCCGGATAACAGCCAAGTTTACTTCCTTAGCGAACGAAACGGTGGTTCTTTCAATGTATACTCGTTCCCTACAAACCAACCCGAAGATATCAAGCCCATCACTTCTTTCAAAACACATCCGGTGAGATTTCTCTCCATCGCTCAAAATGGATTGCTTTGCTACACTTATGACGGAGAAATCTATACCCAAAAAGAAAGAGAAAAGGCAAAAAAAGTCAATATCAGCCTCATCCGAGACGACGAGAATATACCTACTGAACTGCTTTACACCAGTGGGGCAACTTCGGCTACACCTTCGCCCGACGGCAAACAGGTGGCTTTTATTGTTCGCGGAGAAGTGTTTGTAACATCGGCCGACTATGGAACAACCAAACAGATAACTCATACTACGGAAGCTGAACGCGGACTTTCTTTTGCTCCCGACAACCGTAGCCTGACCTATGCCAGCGAACGTAATGGCAACTGGAACATCTATTTGGCAAAAATCGCACGGAAAGAAGAAAAAAACTTCCCCAATGCAACCTTAATTGAAGAAGAAGCTCTTCTGCCTACATCCAACATGGACCGAAGCAATCCTCAATTCTCTCCTGACGGAACTGAACTTGCTTTCATTGAGGACCATTCTCGATTGATGGTTCTTAATCTGAAATCGAAAAAAGTACGCCAAATCACAGACGGATCTACCTGGTACACAACTGATGGAGGTTTCAATTATTCGTGGTCGCCCGACGGCAAGTGGTTTACTCTTGAATTTATCGGAAACCGACACGACCCCTATTCGGATATAGGAATCGTTAAATCCGACGGCAAAGAAGATATCATTAATCTTACTCAAAGTGGCTATTTCAGCCAATCGCCCGTGTGGGTACTGAACGGAAATGCCATACTGTTCCAAACCGAACGCTACGGTATGCGTAATCACGCCTCATGGGGCTCACTCTACGATGCCATGCTTATCTTCCTCAATCAGGATGCTTATGACAAATTCCGCTTAAATAAGGAAGATTACGAACTTCAAAAAGAACTGGAGAAAGAACAGAAAAAAGAAACCGACGAAAGCAAGAAGAAAGAAACCGACGAAAGCAAGAAGAAAGAGAATGCAGAGGGTAGCAAGACCCCCAAAGACATTCTTGTGGAACTGGACAACATACAAGACCGCGTGGTACGCCTCACTCCCAATTCGTCGAATCTGGCTTCGGCCATTCTCTCGAAAGATGGAGAAACTCTCTACTACTTATCGGCATTTGAAGGTGGATTTGACTTATGGAAAATGAATTTACGCGAACCAAGTACACGCTTACTGCACAAGATGAACTCCGGATGGGCCGACATGCAAATGGACAAGAATGGAAACATCTTCATCCTGGGAGGAAAGAGCATGAAGAAAATGATGGCTGCCGGTGAAACCTTGAAGCCCATAAGCTATAAAGCAAAATTCAAAATGAACCTGGCTGCAGAAAGGGAATATATGTTCAACCACATGTGCAAACAAGAGAAACAACGTTTCTATGATACCCGGATGCATGGAGTGAATTGGGAAAAAATGAAAAACGATTACAGCAAATTCCTACCCCACATCAACAACAACCACGACTTTGCAGAAATGCTGAGCGAAATTCTTGGAGAACTGAACGTTTCGCATACAGGTAGCAGTTATATCGCACGGCCGGGAGGTGAAAATACTGCCAACCTGGGACTGCTTTATGACTGGAACTACAAAGGAAAAGGAATGAAGATTGCTGAAGTGGTAGAAAATGGTCCTTTTGACCGTACCGAATCGAAAGTGAAAGCTGGAGATATTCTGGAAAAAGTCAACGGAAAGGTGCTAGATGCCGACACAGACTTATCTGAATTGCTCAATGGATTAAGCGGAGAAAAAACATTGCTTTCCTTCAAAAAAGGAAACAGCAACGAATGCTGGGATGAAGTAATCAGACCCATCAGCAACGGTTTCTTCAATAAGCTACTCTACAATAGATGGGTGAAACAAAGAGCAGAGGAAGTGAAAAAATGGTCGAATGGACGTTTGGGATATGTACATATACAATCTATGGACGACGAAAGTTTCCGAACTGTCTACTCGGATGTGCTAGGTAAATATAACCAATGTGAGGGTATCGTCATTGACACTAGATTCAATGGAGGAGGACGCCTGCACGAAGATATAGAAACTTTCTTCAGCGGTGAAAAGTACTTGACTCAAGTGGTTCGTGGACGCGAAGCTTGTGACATGCCAAGCCGTCGTTGGAATAAACCTACCATCATGATACAATGCGAAGCAAACTACTCCAACGCACATGGAACGCCTTGGGTGTACAAACGCAAAAATATGGGTAAACTAGTAGGTGCTCCCGTTCCGGGAACTATGACCAGTGTCTCATGGGAAACCTTACAAGACCCTTCGTTGGTATTCGGAATTCCTATCATCGGATATCGACTTCCCGATGGCAGTTACCTGGAAAACAAACAGCTTGAACCCGATATAAAAGTTCTGAACGACCCGGGAACAATAGTGAACGGTGAAGACAAACAATTGCGTGTTGCTGTAGATGAACTCATGAAAGAATTGGCACGTTGAAATGTTAAACAGATTTAATATCTGCCGCTACAGATGGCATAATCTTTGAAAAATGATAAATTTGTTTGCCTTAACAACATTCATGCTGTTAATCTAATTTTTGAAACTTATAAAAAACAAAGAAAAACATGAAAACAAGAGATTTAGTCATTGAAACGTTGAAAAAAGTGGGTTGCCAACCCGAAGTGGATGATAAAGACAACATCTGTTTTAAATACCAAGGAGAGTCATTGTATGTTTCTGCTGACAACAACTTCAAGTTTGTTACCATTTGGGATCCATGGTGGATTGCTATGGACTTGAAAGATGCTGATGCAGAAATCGTAAAAGAAGCTATCAATTTGGTAAATACAGACCTTCCTTTGGCTCACATCATTTATTCGATAGATGAAGAGAACGGAAAACTAGGTGTACACACTCGCTGTGATACAGTCTTTATCGAAGAAGTTCCTCAATTGGATGAATTGGTAAAATCATTAATGGAACATTTCTTCATGGCTCACGACCGCTTGAAAAGCGCATTTGCTTTTTTAAAGAAACGCAAAGAAGAGCTTAATTAATTCTTCAATACAATAAAGAAAGTCCGCAAACCGTTATAAAGGTTTTGCGGACTTTCTTATTTCTTCAAGGAACTCAGCCTTTCTCCTAGAAACGATAGCCTAATGTCAATACTGCTCTATTATTCACATTGGTTACTTTACTCAAAGGATCGGCTTCGCCCAATATCAGATTTGAATAAGGATGAAATTCGGCTTTCTGATGGGTATATACATAAGCAACATCAGCATAAAATCCGCCTAAACGAAAACCTAAACCCACACTCGCATTATGTGAATCGAAATTATTCATAAATTCTACATCGGTCTGCGTGCTTTGAGGTGCATCGTACTTATAAGCATTCTTATCGTATAAAGCACTGGTATAATTATATCCAAAACGCAAACTCAAGGATTCGAGCAAGCGTGTCTCTAATCCTACACGGAAAGAACTAACCCCTTTCAAGTCTTCTTTAACTGTCTGATTTGAAAACTCCAAATCGTAACCATCTATGTCCGAAAATTTAGCTGAGGAATAATCGGCATACTCATATTCGGCATTCACAGCTACATCCTGTCCAAAAGTATAGGCTGCACTGACATTAAACTTCCAAGGGGTGCGTAAACGGTAATCATACCAATCCAAAAAACCGGTTCCACTCTGCCAATCTTTGCCATGAAATCCCAACATGCTCATACTGGCCTCGTAAGTATCGCTCAAATCATACCACACAGGTGTGTGTACTGAAAATCCAAGACGAAACGGAGAATACTCAAACGGACGGACAATGATACCGAACTTAGCATCCAAACCAGTTCCTTCCAAACTATACCAATTCTCTAAAAGCATTGTAGGAACCTCATCGGTCAAAGCACCATTGTATACATCTTCATAAAAACAAGAATAACGATTAAAATCGACATCATATACCCCCAAGGTAAATCCTAGATAAACCCGGTCTTTTATATTTAATGCCACATTAAAATCATAAGCGTCTATTCCACCTCTATTCTCACTGCGAAAACCTGTATAATCGGCATTCCAGGCTGTGAAATCCTGATTCTCTTCATCTCCCATCACATACCCGGTCTTACCTCCCATAATACTCAGCCAACTATAATTTTCGTTATTGTAAGGATCGCCCGGTCCGTCGAGTACTTTATTGAAATCGGCAGCTGTATTTCCCGCTTCCAACATATTGGCACGTATATTATGAGAGAACGACTCGCCATTAGCAAAAACACCTCCCATAGCAAAATTCGAGTTCAAGTTACTCACACGCCTATAATTAAAACCAAAATTCAAGAAACGAACGGTTGTCCGATTTCCTAATTTGCTGGAATAAACAAAACCTGCCTGATCCAACGAGAATTTCGAATAATTTGTTTTATGTGTCTCGCCATTAAATTCAGATTTCGCAATAGGATTACCCCAATCCATAGTCAAGGCTACATCACTACTCCGATATAATCCTATTCCGGCCGGATTGGTAGACATTGTGGACAAGTCGCCACCCAATGCACTCATAGCTCCGCCCATACCTACAAAACGAGCTGTTCCACGGAGTTGCTGTTCCATTAAAAGGCCTGCATTATAGGATGTCTGTGCTTGAGAAGCCAAAGCTAACGTTCCTGCAACAGCCAATGCATAAAATCTATGTCTTGTCTTCATATTTTTTCTATTTTAAGAGAAAAGATCAGGCTACACCTTTGCCCGTCTCTCTCTGATTTGTTATTGTCATTAAAAAGTAATCATCTTCTACTACGTCCGTTTCCATTTACTGTAGGTCGACGGTTGTTATTTCCTGAAGAACGACTGGAATCGTACGAACTGCGACCGGATGAACGACGTTCAACCGACGGCCGCTCACTTCTGACAGGACGTGAACGCTCTATTCCCGAAGAGCGAGTGCTACTGGGACGAGTATATTCCATACTACGCGGACGGCTAATAGAAGGCCGGGTATAAGAAGAATTAGGACGCACACCATTATTAACTCCCGGACGTGATGGACGAACCACACGCCCCGTAGCAGTAGGTCTGCTTTGCGTTCCATAATCGCGTCCTATGGAAGGCCGAGTATAACCTCCCCTATTTCCAATCGTTGTAGGTCGACGTGAATTTCCCGGTCGGTAAGTAGGCCTATGCAGGGTAGAGTAATTCGGATTCCTACGGTAGCGCGAAGATATACTTGCTATATGCCCACCTCCGTAATGTGGATGATAATAATGTGGATGAAAATGATGATGCCATCCCCAATAAGGATCTCCCCAATATCCACCCCATGCATAATAATGAGTACTCCAGCGCCAATAATTCCATCGATTCCATGAATCAAAGCGCCAATCCCACCATAAACGGTTAGAATATGTTGGGAATACATAAGCATACATACCATCGTCGTAGACATTCCAATTCCAGGAAGGGAACAAAGCTGTGCCATATACTACATCCCAATAAAGCGGACTACTTACCGGAATAGCATAGGCTGGGTCGCGAAAACGAATCAAACGCACAGCATATTCATAATCGTCTTGTGTTCCTTCGAACTTATTCACCCAATTACCTGGCAAATCGCTATCAAGATGTTCGTCTATATATAAGGTATCGTTCTGAAACGAGAAATCGTTTTTTCCACTTACGTAATTACGACGATTATACTCGTCCACATCGCGTGTCCGCCCATAAGCATCGCGCACTACTACGGTAGGAACTCCTTGTTTGACAGATTGCCGGTTCACGGTTTTATTCATTTCGCCTACATCTTGTCGCACTTCTTTCTTTTCCTTCTGTTTCTTGGGAACGAAGTATATATCATCCCCCGGGTTTTGTGCCGATACCATCCAAGGCAGGGCTGCCATCATCAAAATCAATAAAGATGTTTTTTTCATACGTTCTGTTCTCCTTTCCTTTTTATTGAAACCGCCCAATACAACAGTTTCTTGTCTGTCTGCCTTTTTTCACATATGCAAAGATAAAAAGGCAATTCTTACCTAAAGGAGGATTTTCCCTATTTGTTTGTAGGGATTTCCCTTTCATCGTATCTTTGCAAATAAAAACAAACATCACCCTATTATTATGAAATATCTAGAAGTCACATTTCACACACATCCATGTACAGATACGGTAAACGATGTATTATCGGCCTTATGTGCAGAAATAGGATTTGAAAGCTTTGTAGAAACCGAAGGTGGAATTCAAGCATACATCCAAGAGTCTCTTTACAAAGAGAATGATTTGCAAACAACGATACAAACATTCCCCATTGAAGACGTAAACATCAGTTTTAGTGTTAAACCTATGGAGGACAAAAACTGGAACGAGGAATGGGAAAAGAACTTCTTTCAGCCTATTGTCATAGGTAACCGTTGTGTTATTCACAGTACATTCCATAAGGATGTGCCCGCTGCAGAATATGACATCGTTATTAATCCACAAATGGCTTTCGGCACAGGGCATCACGAAACAACAAGCCTTATCCTTGAAGAACTTCTAAACGCCAATCTTAAAAACAAATCTGTGCTTGATATGGGTTGCGGAACTTCCATTCTTGCCATATTGGCAGCTATGCGCGGAGCATCCCCCATTACAGCCATCGATATTGACGACTGGTGCGTGAACAACTCAAAGGACAACATCGAACTGAACCATGTAGAAGGCATCACCGTGGAATTGGGAGATGCTTCTTTGCTTGAAGGACGAAAACCTTTTGATGTCATAATAGCTAATATCAACCGAAATATCCTGCTTGCAGATATGTCGCATTATGCAGCCTGCATGCACTCCGGTTCAGAAATTCTCATGAGCGGATTTTACATAGAAGATATTCCTTACATCCGCCAAGAAGGAGAACGTTTAGGTATGGAATATATTCACCACAAAGAAAAGAATCATTGGGCAGCTGTCAAACTCAGAATGAAAGAATCCGAAAGATAATGGCCTGGGATTTGGCCATCCAATCATACAAAAATTCTGTACATAAAAAATCAGCACATATACAACATTAAGTTTGTATATGTGCTGATTTCCTTTTAAAGGGATACTACCGAAAGAAACTTTTTCAAGTTCTTCAACCATTCATACTCTGACGAATGGCTTTACATAATTGATCCGGACAAGAAGTAGGACGATGGCCACATGTTATACCTTCCAAACGTTCCAAAACCTCCTCAACTTTCATACCACGCACCAAAATGCTTATACCTTTCAAGTTTCCGTTACAACCACCCCAGAAACGAACATCTTTCACAATGCCATCTTCTATTTCCAGTTCAATGGTTGTACTACATGTTCCCTGTGTTTTATAAATCGTTTTCATCTTATTCTACCAACGATTATTCTTCAGCCGGCTTCATGTTTGTATAAACAGTCTGCACGTCATCAAATTCTTCCAAACGCTCAACCATCTTATCAATCGTTTCACGTTGTTCGGGAGCAACGTCTTTCAAATCGTTAGGGATATAAGTAAAGTCACCACCAACATCTTCAAAACCACATTCTTCAAGATGTTTTTGAATAGCTGCATAACTTTTGGGGTCGCCATATATGGTGATAGTACCTTCTTCTTCATCCTCGTCAAATTCATCCTCTACATTGTAATCAATCAAATCAAGGATTAATTCCTCCATGTCCACTCCTTCTTTTTTCTTGAAAGTAAACACACATTTATGATCGAAAAGGAAAGCCAGCGAACCTGTTGTACCCAAATTTCCACCAAATTTATTGAAAACCGAACGCACATCTGCAACGGTACGAGTAGTATTATCAGTCAATGTATCAACAAATACAGCTACACCATGAGGTCCATATCCTTCATAAGTCATGCCCTTGTATTCGCTTTGATCTTTACCCATTGCATTTTTAATAGCACGCTCGATATTGTCTTTCGGCATATTCTCACGCTTACAAGTAGCAATCACTGAACGCAATGTAGGATTGTTTTCCGGTTCCGGACCACCAGCTTTTACAGCTATTGCAATTTGCTTACCCAGTCTAGTAAAGGTCTTAGCCATGTGACCCCATCTTTTCAGCTTTGCAGCTTTTCTATATTCAAACGCTCTTCCCATTGG
>Cinder_p2__coassemble_1414_pt1 | contig 31395 bp, 27 predicted proteins | sample Cinder_p2__metabat2_low_PE_026 | metagenome-assembled genome bin Cinder_p2
GGACAAAGTTGTTGGTCCAGATGGGTAAGTTTAACGTGTTTTATTTGTGAAATAAACAAGAAAAGCTCCCAAAAGGAGCTTTTCTTGTTTTGTTTGTAGGACCAATGTTCTACCTATATATAAAGAACATTTTTGGTTAAGCTAGCAGTTCTTTTACTTTAGCCGATATGGCGCGTCCTTCAGCTTGTCCTGCTAGTTTTTTTGTGGCTACACCCATTACTTTTCCCATATCTTTGGCTCCGGAGGCTCCGGTTTCGGCAATGATGGTTTTCAGAGCTTCTTCCAGTTCGGTTTCGCTCATTTGTTTAGGCAGGTACACTTCCAATACTTTTACTTGTGCCAATTCTTCGGAAGCGAGGTCTTCGCGTCCTTGTCCTTTATAGATTTCGGCAGAGTCTTTGCCTTGTTTTACCAGTTTCTGAATCAGTTTTAGGGCGGTATCGTCTGTCAGAGTGTCGTTGGCACCCGGAGCAGTTTTAGCTTCGAGGAACACCTTTTTGACGTTTCGCAAGGTTTCAAGGCGAACTTTGTCTTTAGCCTTCATGGCTTCTTTGATGTCGTTGCTGATTTGATCGAATAAACTCATAGTTTTATAGTATTTGGTTTGTTTTCAGAATTCGATGGTGTTGCTTTGTGGAACAATAGGGGTATTGTTGTCTTGTTCTTGTTTTTCCACAGGTTTTAGTCCCATATTTTTTGCGGTAATTTTGTCTCGTGAGTAGGTGGGCGATTCCTCTACGTTAAATATTACGTTATCATCGTCAAGGTCTTCGGGAGTGAAGATATAGACGTGATGTTTTTTGGGACGGTTATCGTCTTGAATCAAATCACCATATACTTCTTTTATTTTATCGGTTTTTTCCCGTTCCTGTTCTTCCCGGTCTTTTTCCAGTATGCTGTCTACTTCTTCTCCGGTGAAGTTCTTCACTTCAAATCCCGAAGCGAGTAGTGTAATCTTCACGTTTTGGTCTAATGTGTTATCGATAGCATATCCCCAGATGACTTTCACGCTGGGGTTCAGTTTCTGCATAAATTCGTGTATGGCATTCACCTCGTCCATCATGAAATTAGCCGATTCGCTGAAAGATAAGTTGATGAGTACCTTTTGTGCGTTTACAATGTCGGTATTGTTGAGTAGCGGAGAGTGTAGTGCGTCTTTGATAGCTTCGCCTACTCGATTTTCTCCTTTTCCCATTCCAGTACTGATGATAGCCACACCTCCTTCTTTAAGAGTTGTGCTTACATCGGCGAAGTCCAAGTTCATAGTTCCTTCTATGGTAATGATTTCCACGATGCTTCGTGCGGCGATAGATAAGGTGTCGTCTGCTTTGGTAAATGCATTTTGGAAAGTGAGGTCGGCATAGATGGAGCGTAGACGTTCGTTGTTGATAATCATCAGTGCATCAACATTTTTTTTGATGTTTTCCACGCCTTCGATAGCTTGAAGAATTTTATCCCGTCCTTCAAAGAGGAAAGGTATGGTAACAATTCCAATAGTGAGTATGTTCATTTCTTTAGCTACTCGTGCCACAACGGGTCCGGCGCCTGTTCCTGTTCCACCTCCCATTCCGGCTGTGATGAATACCATCTGTGTGCCGTCGTTCAGCAGATTTCTTATTTCTTCGATACTTTCTTCGGCAGCTTCGCGTGCACGCGGAGGACAGTTTCCGGCTCCCAATCCGTTTGTTGTTTTGGGTCCCAGTTGAAGTTTGGTGGGTATGGATGAGCGTCGCAAAGCTTGATTGTCGGTATTGCAGAGTGCAAAGGTCACTCCTTCTATTCCTTCGTTAAACATGTGGTTGACAGCGTTTCCACCGCCACCGCCAACACCGATAACTTTGATTATACTGGTTGATTCGTTGTTGAGCGAATCGAATGGCATCATATCGTTTGTCATAATGGGCTATGTTTGGTATGTGGAGTTATTAATCATTCATTAAATCTGTGGCGAATGTTTTGAATCGGCCGAAGAAGCTGTTTTCATCTTTGGTCTGTTCGTTGATATTGGCCACTTCTTTTTTAGTTTGTTCGGCGGTTTCAATCATATCGTCGATATTCCCGATTATGGTGCGTGCTTCGGATAGCAAGGCTTCATCGGTGATGTCTTTCAGCGTCAGTTTGGCATTATTCTGTGCGTTTTGTGCTTCTTTTATTCCGGCAATGGCTGTTTTGTTAGCCTGTTGTGCTGCCTTGGTTTTCTTTTCTTTTTGGGCTATTTTCACTTCGTTCAAAGCCGTATCTAGTTTTTGCAAGGCTTGTGATACGGTTTCGGCATTTTCCTTGATTTTAGCCAGTGCGGCAGCATTGGCTTTGGCGCGTGCAGTTTCGGCTTCTTTGCGGCGTCGGTTTTCCTCTTCGGCAGCAGCAGCAGCTTCGGCAGCTTCGCGTTCTTTTCGAGCTCGTTCTTCTGCTTCACGTTGTTCGGCCTCTTCCTTTTCCTTGTTATTTTTTTCCATTTCCATCTGTTCGAAGAGGTCGGTAGGTTGGGGTGTCTTTTCTATTTTTTCTTGCAGGCAACAGTTGTCTTTTCCTTCATTCAGCAGTGCAAACAGTGTATTTCGGCGTCCGTCTTTGATGAGGATTTCGGGGTTGGTAGCCTTTATTTCGTAGTGTACAAAGTTGGCAATGCGCACTTTGGTGATTTCGTTGGTTTGACGGAAGGCTTCTTGTATGTTTTTCAAGTTGGAACCTCCACCAGTAAGGATGATACCGCTGAGCAGTTTGTCGTGTCCGGTAGAAATACGAATCTGGTTACGTACGTTGGCCACGATTTCCTCCATACGTGCTCCTACCACATCGTTTAATGTTTTGGCTTGTATTGTGCTCGATTCGTTCACGGGGTAGCGATCGTCATCGGTATTTTCGCCTGGGAGTGTGAGTGCCGAGCTGTAGTTTATCTTCAAATTCTCTGCATCGCATTCTTCAATATGAAGCGAGCAGATATCTTTGGTAATGTTGCTACTTCCCAAGGGGATGACAGCCAGATGGCGCAAGATGCTGTTTTTGTAGATGGCCACGGTGGTGGTATCGGCTCCGAAATCCACTAGAGCACATCCCGAGCGTTTTTCTACTTCGCTTAGTACTGAATCTGCTAAAACGATGGGTGAGATGAAGAATCCTGCAATTTGTATGTCGGCTTGTTCGAAGCAAGTCTGTATGTTTCGTTTTACTGCCGAGCGTGCTACGATGTTGAGGAAATGTCCTTCTATCTGGTCGCCCATCACGCCTACGGGGTCGAGCAAAGTTTTGGTTTTCACTTTGTATTCTTGTGGAATTACGTTCAGTATATCTAAGTCTGGATAGCGTGTCTGTTGGTTGGCTCTAATGAGGTGTTCCACAATATCGTCGGAGATGACGGTGTCTTTATTCAGATGCTCCATGATGAAGTTCTTCTTGGAGTGTAGCGATTGTCCTCCTATTCCTACATACACCTTGGCTATCTCAGAGTTGAGCTGTTCTTCCAGTTTGTTTATGATAGAAGTAAGCCCCAAAGCAGTTTTGTTTATGTTGTAGATGATACCTTTGCGAATGAAGGCCGAAGCCTCTTCGCAAGCATAGGCAAGTACTTGGATGCTGCCGTCGTTGTTTTTCTTTCCGGCTATACCCATAATTTTCGACGAACCTAGTTCGATGGCTACTATGAAATCTTTTATTGCTGTCATATACTTACTTCTCTTTTTTAGTGCAAATAATCTGATTGGTAAATTCTAGGTTGATGCGGACGTATTTGTTCCATCCTACTTTATTTAAAGCTTTCTGATAGAATGTTTTCAGACGCTCCAGTTTGTTTTCTATATTTTTGGGCTTTCCCAAAAAGACTACATGGTTACCTACGCGTGGAATCATTTCCAATTCTTGCGAAGGTGTGACATGAATTTGTTCTATTTGGTTTTCCCAAAAAGGGTTATTTTGGATGCATCTGCTCAGTTCTCCAAGGAGCTGGTCTGCATTTTTTTTGGTAATGGCCCCTGTCACTACTGGCAAGTGAACGGCATAGCCCGAGTGTGGAATGATGCTTCCTAAATGGTCTATGTAGTATTGTTCGCCGTTGTCGGCTATAATTCGCAGTATAGGTGCTCTTTGTTTCACTTCTACACACACTTTGTGCGAGGGGCTTTTATAGCATTCCACTTTTTCAATGAAAGGGCTTTTTTGGAGTTGCTTTTCAATGTTTCGGCAGTTTATTTCGCTCATTTTTTTTCCTTTGACGGTAATTCCGCTTTTCTGAAGCATGTGTTGTAGTTCTGCAGTAGTGATGAAACTTGTATGGTTCTTGTTGTTTTGTATGCGGACTTCGATGTCTCGACACATAGCATCGGCCGGTTCTTTATTGAACCAGGTCATGGCCATGACCACATAAGTTGTGAGCAGCAGCACTACGGTTATTATGAGTAGCTTCTTTATCATGATTTACTCAAAATGCTGAAAAGTTGCGGAACGTAGCGGTCCAAATCCCCGGCTCCCATGAGTACGAGTACTTCGGGACATTTCTTTTGGATAATTTCGGGTACCTCTTTTTTGGTGCAGAGCGTTTTCTCCACGCCTTCAGCCAAATGGTCATAGATGAGCCTACTGGTTACTCCTTCGATGGGTTGCTCGCGTGCCGGATAGATTTCGGTAAGAATAACTTCATCGAAAAGTGAAAGGCTATGGGCAAAGTCCATATAGAAGTCGCGGGTGCGCGTATAGAGGTGAGGCTGGAACAAGGCGGTAATTTTTTGTCCTTGATACAGCTCGCGTATGGAGAGTGCGCTTTGTTTGATTTCGGCCGGGTGATGGGCATAGTCGGTGAGGAATGCTTGTCGGGGTGTGCGTATTTTGAAGTCGAAGCGGCGTTCCACTCCGCGATATCCGGCCATGCCTTGTCGCAGTTCGTCGGCTGTCATGCCGTTGAGTTGTCCAAGTGCCATGGCTGCAATTCCGTTGTCTATGTTGATGCTTACGGGCACTCCCAGCCGGATGTCGGTAATGTTGCCTTTGGGCGAAATAAAGTCGAATACAATCTCACCTCCGCCTATGCGGATGTTTTCGGCATGAAAGTCGCCGCTTTCACGTGCATAGGTGTAAATGGTTACTCCTTCGGGCACGTTGGGTTTCATTTCCAGACCTTCGTGTAGGATGAGACATCCCCCGGGCTGTATGAGTGAGGTGAATTTTGTAAAGCTTTCCAAATAAGCCTCTTTTGTTCCATAAATGTCCAAATGGTCGGGGTCGGTAGCTGTGACTACGGCCATATAGGGCGAGAGCCAGTGAAAGGAACGGTCAAATTCATCAGCTTCCACTACTACGAGGTCGCTCTTTTGCGAGAGGATGAGGTTGGTGTGGTAGTTTTGTGAAATGCCTCCAAGGAAGGCGGTGCAGTCCACATGTGATTGGTGCAGCAGGTATGCGGCCATGGTAGATGTGGTGGTTTTTCCGTGTGTTCCAGCCACACACAAAGCTTTTTCAGCATGTGTGATAATGCCTAGAACTTGTGCACGCTTGTATATTTCGAATCCGTTTTGCACAAAGTATTGGTACTCTTTGTGTGTTTGTGGCACAGCGGGAGTGTAGACCACCAGAGTGGTGGTCTTGTCTTTGCAGGTTTCGGGAATGAAGTCGGGATTTTCTTCGTAGTGGATGTGCATCCCTTCTTCTTCCAAACGGTCGGTGAGGGCACTACGTGTGCGGTCATAACCAGCCACAAACTTTCCTTTCGATAGAAAATAGCGTTCCAGAGCACTCATTCCGATGCCTCCGGCACCGATGAAGTAGACGGCTTTTATGGTGTTAATGTTCATGTCTTTTTTTGTAGTTTTCTGCCAGTTTTAACACTTCGTCGGCAATTCGGTCGGCCGAGTTTTTGAGTGCCAGTTGGGCGATATTCTGACTAAGTTCGCGAAGTTTTTCTGTGTTGTTCACTGTTTGGATAGCTGTATTGAGCAGCTTTTCTTGTGCTTCGCTGTCTTTCACATAGATAGCGGCATGCTTGTTCACTAGTGCCAAAGCGTTTTTGGTTTGATGGTCTTCAGCCACGTTGGGCGATGGCACAAGAATGACTGGTTTTTCCAGCAGGCAGAATTCCGAAATGGAACCGGCTCCCGCACGCGAGATTACCAGATCGGCCGCACTGTAGGCATTTTCCATCTTGCCGATAAAGTCTGTTACATGTAGCATGGGCAGTTCTCCGGCTTGTTTTACCATTCGCAGTGCATCGTCGATGTAAAATTTACCGGTTTGCCAAATGAACTGTACACCCGAAGTTTTGATTTGTTCCAAATGACTCAGTACGCATTGGTTGATGGTACGTGCTCCCAGGCTTCCTCCAACAATGAGAATAGTTTTTTTCTTGGGGTCGAGTCCGAAAGATTGTATAGCTTCGCTGCGGTTGGTTTGTTTTACCAGCAGGTCTTGTCGTACGGGGTTTCCGGTAAGTATGATTTTGTCTTTATCGAAAAAACGTTCCATGCCTTCGTAGGCAACACAAATTTTTTCGGCTTTTTTAGCTAATAGTTTGTTTGTTACTCCGGCATAGGAGTTTTGTTCTTGAATGAGGGTGGGGATTCCCATCATTCCGGCCATTTTTAAAGTCGGTCCGCTGGCATATCCGCCCACACCGACAGCTGCTTGCGGTTTGAAGTTTTTGATGATATTCCGCGCTTTCAATTGGCTTTTCGCCAATTTGTAGAGCACGTAGAAGTTCCGCAACAGATTTTTACGGTCGAATCCGCATACCGGCAGTCCGATAATATCGTACCCTGCTGCCGGAACACGTTGCATTTCCATGCGTCCCTCGGCTCCAACAAAGAGGATTTTGGCATCGGGGCGTTTGTTTTTGATAGCGTTGGCAATAGAAACTGCAGGAAAAATATGTCCGCCTGTGCCTCCGCCGCTTATGATGATTCTTAGTTCGTCTGCCATATTCTAGTGATTCTTCGATTTTTCTACAAAAGTATAAATAATTCAAGTTAAATGTGTGAAAAATAGCATCTAATTTTCTAAATCTCGTGCGTGGTGGCAGGTTTATGGCTTTTCTGGTGATGTGGAGAAGGTGTGTGCTTGGAATGGGGATAGTCGAAGTGGTAAAAAATAGTTTCAAATGGTAAAATTATAAAATGTTGTTGTAGGGATTGCAGAGTTCTTTCAAAAAGAACGTTTGTTGTCTTTTAAGGAGAAGCGTGCACACCCTTAAAGGGAAGTTCGATTCTCCTTAAGGGTGTGCACGCTTTTTCTTAAGTTTTTGTGTGCGTGTTTTTTATTTCTGTATCTTCTTGTTTTTTAGTTGAGTAGCAATTTTATTGAGATAGGGAAGATGATGTGGCTTTTCAAAAGTGCACAAAGCGTGGCGTAAAAAGTATCTGTAATAATAGTTTACAAAACGAGAGGCGTGACAAATATGGAAACGAGTCGGTATGCTGCACTTTTGATGCTGCAGAGCCGGTTCGTTTCTATAAGTTGGTTGAGAGGAAAAATCAGTTGGAATCGGGAGTTTCTCTTTCCAGTCCTTTGTTGATGTTTTCCAGTCGCTGTACTTCCAGCATATTTCCTTCTTCCAGAGCTTTTTTCTTTTCGGCCTGGAGGTTGTTATATCGGCTTACACTTAGGATGATACCTATGTAAATGCAGTTGATGATGATGGATGTTCCTCCGCGGCTGATGAGCGGCAACGGCTGGCCGGTGACGGGGAATAGTCCTACTGCCACCATCATGTTTACGAAGGCTTGTGAAGCGATTAGCAGTGCTACTCCGATGGCCGCCAAGGCAGGGAAGTCCTTGTCGCATTTATTGGCAATCTTGGCCGTTCGTATAAGCAGTATGAGGTAGAGGAATATCACAATTCCTCCTCCCAGCAGTCCCAACTCTTCAAGGATGATGGCAAAAATAAAGTCGGAGTAGGCTTGCGGTAGAAAATCGCGTGTCTTGGAGTTTCCGGGTCCTTTTCCTATGATGTGGCTTGAAGCAATGGCTATATTGGCATAGTTGGTTTGCATGTGCTCGTTTCTCAAATCCACTTCCTTGGGGCTGAGTTCTTGTCGCTCGTCGTTTGTCGAGAATCGTTCTATGCGGTTCTGCCAGGTGGTGAAGCGATGCCCCATAGGTACTTTTTGGAGGGTGTCGGCAGGAGTGAAGATGATGAACGAGGCGAACGCAGCACCCAGGATAGCTGTCAGCATACTGATTTTGAACATCTGTTTGAGGGGGATACGTCCGATGAACATCATCAGAAACACTACCGCAGAGAGCAGCATGGCCGTCGACAGATTGTCTGGTGCAATGAGCATAATGGACGGTATGGCGAATGCCAGGATATATTTCAAGGCCTTGGGCGAAGCTCCCTTTCCTTCTTGCATGAAAGCCAGAATAAGGGCAACGGTTATGGTCAGGGCCATCTTGGTTATTTCCGAAGGTTGGAAGTCAATGCCGAACAAATTTGTCCAGCGTGCGGCATTATTCGTCTTGTCGGCTTTGAGAATGACTATGACAAGCAGTACCCACGAAGCGACAAGTAGAAGTGGGGTCAGCTTCAAGGCACGCAAAGGGATGTGCTGCATTACCAGCACGAACAGTATGCCTATCACCAGATGACGGCTGTGCAGGTAGATGGGATTCCAGTGGTTTCCCGAGCTGTAGACCAGCGTACTGGTGGCACTGAACACCTCTATCAGCGAAATGACACAGAGTAGCATGAAAACAATCCATACTACCTTGTCGCCTTTGAATAGGTTTTTCGTTAGGTCCATGACTTTTGTTCTTAGTGGTTTATGCTTGTAAAGCTTTTACACAGGCTTTGAACTGATCGCCTCGGTCTTCGTAGCTCTTGAAAAGGTCAAAACTAGCGCAACAGGGGCTCAGCAATACAGTGTCGCCGGTTTTTGCCATGCTCTGTGCAGCTTTGATAGCATCGCCCATGCTTTTTACATCGGCTACAGGAAGGCCCATGGAATCGAAGAAGTCGTGCAATTTCTCGTTGTGTAGCCCCATATAGATAAGACCACAGCATTTTTTCTGCACCAGGTCTTTGATTTCATTGTAGTCGTTTCCTTTGTCTTTTCCTCCCAGTATGAGGATGGTAGGGGTGTTCATGCTGCTTAAGGCATACCAACAAGAGTTTACGTTGGTGGCTTTTGAATCGTTTATATATTCTACACCTTCTATGCAAGCAACTTTTTCCAATCGGTGGGGCACTCCTTTAAAATCGCAGAGTGCTTTTCGAATGGTCTCTTTCTTGATACCGGCAATATTGGCCGAAATTCCTGCAGCCATGGAGTTATAGAGGTTATGTGTGCCGTTGAGTGCGAGCTCTTCCTCTTCCATGTTGAAAGCTATCGGTTCGGTAAAATATACTTTCTTGTCTTCTGTATAGGCGATGACTCCTTGTTCTTTGAGTTCGGAAAATGGGCAGAGGCGAGCTTGTATGCCGTATTTCTTTAATTCGCGTTGTATAATGGGGTCGTCGTTCCAAAAGATGAAAGCATCGTCTTTAGTCTGATTCTGTATGATGCGGAACTTGGCATCGATGTAGTTCTGCATGTTGTGATCGTAGCGGTCCAGATGATCGGGGGTGATATTCATCAAGATGGCTATGTTGGCATGAAAATCATACATGTTATCCAGCTGGAAGCTACTCAGTTCGATAACATAATAGTCGTAGTCTTTTTCGGCCACTTGCAAGGCTAGACTCTGACCTATGTTCCCGGCTAGTCCCACATTTAGCCCAGCATTGCGGAATATGTGATAGATGAGCGATGTGGTAGTTGTCTTTCCGTTACTTCCTGTAATACATATCATCTGGGCATGGGTATAGCGTCCGGCAAATTCTATTTCGGAAATGATAGGAATATTTTTTTCCTTCGCTTTTAGTATCATTGGCGAGTCGTTGGGAATTCCCGGACTTTTTATTATTTCGTCGGCATTAAGAATCAGCTCTTCGGTGTGCTTTCCTTCTTCCCAACAGATACCTCTGTCGTCGAGCATTTGTTTGTATTTATCTTTGATGGCCGACATATCCGATACAAACACGTCAAATCCCTTTACTTGTGCCAATACCGCAGCACCGGCTCCACTTTCTCCGGCACCTAGAACAACAATTCGTTTCATCGTTATCTGATTTTTAAAGTTATAATGGTTATTGCCGCCAAAACAATGGTTACAATCCAAAAGCGGACTGTAATCTTCGATTCGTGGAATACGTTATTAGGTTGAGTAAAAATATAACTGCAATTAGAGTCAAGCTGCGCCATAGTCGTGCGGAAATGGTCGTGAATAGGTGTACGCTTGAATATACGTTGCTTGATTCCTTTCTTCTTTCCAGCCTTGTAATAGTTCACTTGCAGAATGACGGATAGGTTTTCTACTAAAAATACTCCACATAAGATGGGTATAAGCAGTTCTTTGTGTATAATGATGGCAAATACAGCTATAATACCTCCAATGGTGAGGCTACCTGTGTCGCCCATGAAAATCTGTGCCGGGTAGGCATTATACCATAGAAAACCGATGAGAGCACCAATGAAGGCACAGATGAAGATAACCAGTTCCTCGCTTCCAGGTATATACATGATGTTTAAGTAACCTGCATATTCGATGTGGCTCGATACGTAGGCCAGGATACCGAGTGTTACACCGATGATGGCCGAGTTACCGGCAGCCATACCGTCCATACCATCGTTCAGGTTTGCTCCGTTCGAAACGGCCGTTACTACAAAAATGGTAACCAGCACAAATAAAATCCATCCTGCCGTTTCTTTATGTTTACCCATGAACGATACGAAATCGGCATAGTCCAAGTTATTGTTCTTGAAGAAAGGAATTGTGGTTTGTGTCGATTTTTCGGCTTCGCTTTTATGAACAATGGCTATCGTGTTATTTGTTTGTTGGGCTTCAACATTTTTACGTATAACAACATCGGGGCTTAGATAAAGTGTTAAACCTACAATCAGTCCCAAACCTACTTGCCCGATAATTTTAAACTTTCCGTGAAGTCCTTCTTTATCCTTTTTGAACACTTTAATATAATCGTCCAAAAAACCCAGCGTTCCTAGCCAAATGGTAGTAATGAGCATGAGAATCATGTAGATGTTGTCCAGCTTGCCAAGCAACAGGCAAGGGATGAGGATGGCCACGATGATGATGATACCTCCCATGGTAGGTACTCCTACTTTGTTGGTATTGAATGGGTCTATACTGGCATCGCGTTGTGTCTCGGATATTTGTTTCTTTTTGAGTAGTGTAATGAAATATTGTCCGAAGAAGGCCGATATGAGTAGAGCCAAAATAATGGCCATCAGCGAACGGAATGATACGTACCCGAACATTCGAGCTCCGGGAAAGTCAATAGTTTCTAGATATTTGAATATATAATAAAGCATTGTTTGTTTGAGGTTTTATATTAGTTGGCAAATAAATTGCGTATTATTTCACGGTCGTCGAAGTGATGTTTCACTCCTTTAATTTCTTGATAGTCTTCATGCCCTTTTCCGGCAACAAGTACTACATCGCCCGGTTGTGCCAGCATGCATGCGGTGCGGATAGCTTCGCGACGATCTACGATAGTGAGAACTTTCTGTTTATCTGCTTCGGTCAAGCCGGCCAACATGTCATTAATGATGTCCATTGGTTCTTCAAAGCGCGGATTGTCTGACGTGATGATGACCCGGTCGCTTTGTTTAGTTGCTTCTTGCGCCATGATGGGACGTTTGCCTTTGTCACGATTCCCTCCGGCACCTACTACCGTGATGACTTTTCCTCGTCCTCGTAGCACTTCATGAATGGCATTCAGAACATTTTCCAAAGCATCAGGTGTGTGCGCATAGTCTACTATTGCGGTGTAACCACTCGGAGAACGCATGGAGTCAAAACGCCCGGCTACAGGTTTTAATGTGCTCATAATCAGTAGAACTTCCTCTGGTTTCTTCCCTAACAAAATGGCAGCTCCATAAACAGCTAGCAGGTTGGATGCATTAAATCTTCCGATGAACTGAACATTAACTTCGGTTCCATTAATATCCATCAGCATACCTTCGAATCCATCTTCAAGCACCTTGCCTGCGAAATCGCACAGAGTGTGTAGCGAGTAGGTTGTTACATGTGCCTTGGTATTTTGCACCATGACATTTCCGTTGCGATCGTCACCGTTGGTCAAAGCAAAAGCGGCTTTAGGCAGATTGTCGAAGAATGTTTTTTTTGCTTTCAAGTAATTGTCGAATGTCTTATGATAGTCTAAATGGTCGCGTGTAAGGTTAGTGAAGATACCACCAGCAAAACGTAATCCTCCAATTCGTTTCTGTGCTACAGCGTGTGAACTGACTTCCATAAATACGTATTTACATCCCTCGTCGGCCATACGTCCTAAAAGAGCGTTTAAGGTAATGGGGTCGGGGGTTGTATGGTCGGTAGGTATAGCTTCTCCGTCAATATAGTTACATACGGTGGAAAGTAGTCCTACTTTATATCCGAATTTACGGAACATATTATATAATAAGGTAGCGATGGTTGTTTTTCCATTAGTTCCCGTTACTCCTACTAACTCTATCTTGGATGTAGGGTCACCATAGAAAGTAGTTGCTATTTGTCCCACTATGTTCTCTGTATTTTCTACTTGTATATAGGTTATTCCTTCTTTTAGGTTATCAGGTAGAGTTTCGCATACAATGGCAACAGCTCCTTGTTCGATGGCTTTTCCTATATAACTGTGTCCATCGGATTGAGTCCCACGAATGGCAACGAACAAATGTCCGGATTGAATGCGGCGAGAATCGATGTTCACACCGGTGATGCTGCAATCAAGGCTGCCCGATATGTTTCTGACTTTTATTTGTTTAAGAAGTTCTTCTAGTTTCATATTGATTGTTTCTTAATTTTTTAACTGTAGTGTGATTGTTGTTCCCTTTATCAATCGGTTCCCGGGGGGAATAGATTGATGGTAAACCTGTCCTAAACCTTCGATGCGTACACGCAATCCTGCTTTTTCCAGTAGGTATACGGCATCTTTAGCTCCCATGCCATAGACGTTGGGTACTAAACCTTTGACTGTTTCTTTAGAATAGAGGCTTACATGTTGCTTTTCACTTTTGGGTGTTCCCCATGTGTTGTGGTTTTGTGTTTCCCACGTAGTTTTGATGTTCAATTCGTCGAGTACTTTCTTTGCATCTGCTAGACTTCCATTTTTTACTTGAGGAATAACAACAGATGTGGAATCGATAGCATCTTCGAGCTTCAGTGTGAGGTCTTTAGCATAGACTCGTTCTGCTATTTTGCCGAACACGCTTCCTGCCATCAATCCACCGGATGCAGGCCCATGTGGAATACGTATAGACACGATACAACTGTATTTGGGGTTTTCTGAAGGAAAATAGCCGCAGAAGCTGACCAAATAACTAACAATCCCCGATTTGTATCCGGAAGCACCTTGCGATATTTGTGCAGTTCCGGTCTTTCCTGACACACTGAACTGTTTGCTTCCGGCAGGTTTTGCCAGTCCTACGCTTACCACACGTTTCAGAATCATGCGTATATTGTTCAATGTAGAGTCGGAGCATATTTTGGGATTAATAACCTCTACCGGAAACTCTTTCACTACTTGATTATCTCGCATGGCAGCGGTTACAAAGCGCGGCTTTACCATCTTTCCATTATTCGCAATAGCATTGTAGAACGTCAGTATATGGATGGGTGGTATCTGGGTTTCATATCCGATGCTCATCCATGGCAGGGTCGTTTTGGCAAAATATTTTTCTTTTGGACCTTTTATATTAGGGATACCTTCTCCTGGAATTTGCAGATTCAGCTGTGTTCCTAGGCTCATACGTTTGAGTCCGTCGATGTATTTTTGCGGGTTATTATGATAGTATTGGTCTATGATGCTGGATACACCGATATTTGAAGATACTTCTAGGATGCGACTTACGTTGATAGCTCCATATCCTCCCCGATGCCAGTTGTGGTCGCGCATGAAGCTTCCATACATAGGTTTGATACCATTCCCGGTTTCCACAACAGTTTCCGGAGTAATGTATCCGTCTTCCATGGCAACCATAATAGAGGCGGTTTTGAATGTAGAGCCTGGTTCCATCATGCTTCCTACGGCATAGTTGGTTCTTTCCTGATATTCACCATCGGCAGTGCGTGTCATATTGACGATGGCTTTCACATCGCCGGTGGCTACTTCCATTAAGATGGCTGTTCCCCATACGGCATCTATTTCCTTGAGCTTATCGGTTAAAGCTTTTTCGGCAATGTCTTGCATATCAACATTGAGTGTGCTGATAATGTCGCATCCGTCTATGGGAGGACGGTCGATGATGTTCAGCCGTTTATTCATTACCTTTTGTCGGTGTACGATACCATTTGTACCTCTAAGTAAAGAGTCGAAAGAGAGTTCCAACCCGCTGATGGCCGAGTCTTTTGACGGGTACATTTCTCCCAAGGTGCGTCGTGCTAGCGAACCAAAAGGCTTTTTCCGTTGGTTAAACGATGTTGCCATGAATCCACCTTTATTTCTGTTGAGACAGAATACAGGCAGTTGCTTGGCTTCCTTGTATTGTATGTAGGATATTCTGTTGGGATAGAGCAGATAGTTTCTTTTTTTCTGTTTCCGTCCTCTTTTGATATGGGCCTTAAATTCGGCAGCACTTTTGTCGGGGAATATTTTATGCATTCCTTGGCAGATTTCGTCCAGATGAGACATGAGCAGTGAGTCTTTTTGTTCACCTCCCGCTAAAAAGTCCATGTAGATTTTGTATTCGGGCAGACTGCTTGCCATTAGCTGATTGTCGGCCGAAAGTATGTTGCCTCGTGTTGGTTTTATCGGAATATCTCTGTCTGTAAGTTGGCTTGCCACCTCTTGCCAGTATTTACGTTCACCGAACATGATGAATCCTGCTTTCACCAGAATGGATATTCCGATGACAGCTAACAGTGCGATAAGGCACAAGTAACGCGGTGTGATGTCCTTGTTTTTTGCCATATGCTTACTTTATTAAGTAGGGTGGGGTAGTGGATGTTTGCAAGTTACTTTCTTCTTTCGATACGTATTCCTCTATTTTAGACTGCCTGCTTTTTTCAGTCAGTTCAGAAGAGCGTGTAAGGGTGTTATATTTCATATCTACCAGTTCTTTTTTCAGTCTGTCTATTTCGATAAGTTCCTGTTGGCAGGCATATCGGTTTGCTATGTAGAAGATGGTATAGATTAAAATCAGTATTAAGAGCCCTTTTTGTCGGCGAAGGAATTCGTGCGTGAGGATGTCTCCTCCGATGAAGCTGATGAAGGATACATTCTCCGATGATTCATTTTTGGCTTGTTCCTGCACCGGTTCGCTTTTTGAACTTATGCTTTGTTCTGCAACCGGTTCTTCATATCGTTTCTCTTCGTCCATTTGTTTGGTTTGATTAGGATAATTATCTTTATTTTTTTTCGGCGATTCTGAGTTTTGCGCTTCGGGAGCGTGGGTTTTGTTGTTGTTCATCGTCATCCGGCACGATTACTTTGTTATTTATCAGTTTGAATGGGGTTTGCACATTTCCAAAGAAGTCTTTCTCTGTTTTTCCTTCGGTGTTTCCTGTTTTCATCAGGTTTTTCACCAATCGGTCTTCAAGAGAGTGGTATGTGATAACCACCAGTCGTCCGCCGGGTTTCAGTACATCGATGGCTGCGGCAAGCATTTCTTTCAAGGCTTCCATTTCTTGGTTTACTTCTATTCGTAGTGCCTGAAATACTTTGGCGAGTTCTTTCTTTTCGCGTTCTCGCCCGAAGAGAGGCTTGACTATTTTCAAGAAATCTTCAATGGATTCGATGTTTGATGAGGTTCTTGCCTTGGCAATGACTGATGCCAGCTTTCGACTGTTTTTTAGCTCGCCATACAAGTAGAAGATATCAGCGAGGCGTTCTTCGCTGTAAGTGTTCAGTATGTCGGCTGCAGTCATTCCCGAGCGTTTGTTCATGCGCATGTCGAGTTTTCCTTCGAAGCGGAACGAGAAGCCGCGTTCGCTGTCGTCAAAATGATGTGAAGAAACGCCCAAGTCGGCCAGAATGGCATCCACTCCGTTACATCCGTAGTAACGCATGAAGTTGCGTAGGTAGCGGAAGTTACTGCGCACGAAAGTGAAGCGAGGGTCATTGAAAGCGTTCTTTTCGGCATCTTCATCTTGGTCGAAGCTGTACAAGTGTGCTGTGTCATCAAGCCTGTTCAGTATTTCGCGCGAGTGTCCTCCGCCTCCGAATGTGACATCTACATAAATTCCTCCGGGTTGAATGTTCATTCCGTCTATGCTGGGGTGCAATAGAACGGGCACGTGATATACTGTTTCTTCGCTCATGTTTCTTGTGTACCTTATTAATGCAATTTGTGTGTAAAATTACACAATTCCTTATAAAGATGCTCTTAATATTAGCGAAAACAGTCAATTAAGTTTTCAACAACGTGTTAATAAGCCGCTGTATTTCGGAGGATGGTATAATTCGTGTATTTGAACGTTTGACAGGGGCTATTCCAGTTTGTAAATGTTCATATCGCTTTGAAAATCCTGTAAGGTGGAGAAGAGGCTTCGGCCCGTGTCTTTGCGTGCTTTTACTACCATGCTCACTTGGTAGGTGGTGACTTGCTCATGTGTCGTTTGTTCCATTTGGTAGGAGGCTATGATGTAGTCGCATGCCAAGAGGCGTTCGCGTATGGCATGCACCACTTCGCGTTTGGTGGTGGAAAATTCTACGTAGGAACTTTTCATGCCTATACTCTTGAACAGGAAACTCAGTACTTCCATGCCCACTAGGGTGAGTAGGGCTGCCGAAGTTCCCAACCAGTACATGCCGGCTCCAATGGCCATGCCTATACCCGATGTGGCCCAGATGCCGGCTGCAGTGGTGAGTCCGCGCACCATCTGTTTTTGCAGGATAATGGTTCCGGCTCCCAAGAAACCTATTCCCGTGACCACTTGCGAGGCTATTCGGCTGGGGTCTAGACCTACCCCTTCGTGTCCGAGTATTTCGGAAAATCCAAATTGTGAAACTATCATGAATAGCGCGCTGCCCAGCGATACAAGAAAGTGGGTGCGGTAGCCGGCTTCTTTGGCGCGATATTCGCGGTCCAGTCCGATGAGCGCTCCCAAAACACCGGCAAGGAAAAGTCTGAAAACAAATTCTCCAACCATGGTATAATTCTTTTTGTTAATTAAAATTCGATGATAATACCTCCGTCCGATCCGGCGTGTCGGCGTAGCAGTTCTTGAAGATAGATGCCGGCTTCGTGCAGCCCTTCGGTGCCACTGTATCCGTTGATGATGGCTAGCAGGTGAGTAGTTTGTAAGGTGAGTTTAGTGCGTTCGTTATCGCTGGTGGGAGTGCCTATTCCACCGGAGGCATCTCGGTAAACAGGCATTCCTTCAATGTTGAGCATGCCACGCCCGATGCCTTCATACGGTTCTTCGGCACGTCCTATTCCCAAGGTGAGTGTATTGCCGTCTATTTTGTCGGCATCAAAACCTCCGATAGAGTATCCGCTTGCTATGGAAACTACGTTGATAAGGTCTACCAGGGTGTCTATCTGATAGAGAGGGTTGCCTTTTAATATGCGGCGACATAAAGCTTCGGAAGATGGACGATATCTGCTTGGGTCTTTGCCGCAGCGTTTGTAAGCCTCGCGTGTGGCTTGTATCGGGCGCATGGATTTAATGGAGTCGGTGGTGTAGCGTTGTCGGTAATCTTGTGTAAAGTGTTCTATTTCTTGCCAGAGTGCTTCGCAGAAGGGTGTGTTTTTTACTTCGGCCAGAATAGCCAAACCACGAAAGTCGGGGCATCGTTCTTTTATTTCATCAGAAACTAGGATGTGTATCATGATGTATGTTTTTATGTCGTTGAAACTAATAAGCAAATGTACTTATTTTTATGCTTCGAATGATATAAAAAAAGCCAATACTGGTGTGAAGAGAGTCAATTGTATGATATTGTTCTTAAGATTATTTGTAAATCAGTAAGTTAGTTGATGTGAAGAGGGCGTTTTTATCCCCTTAAGGGAAAGTACGCATGCCCTTAATGGGAAAATTGCATCCTCTTAAGGACCGTTGTTCGAGTGTTGCAGAGGTCGGGTTCGTTGTTTTTTCCGGTGGTGGCTTGTGCTGCTTAGGCATGGCTTCGTGAGTCAGTGTTTGGGGATATAAAAACGTATTGGAGGTGTAGCACAATGCTTCGACAGGCAGACAGAAAGTATGAAATCTTTTCTTTTTCTTGTTTTTTCCTTGTCGTTATGGGATGAAATTGAAAAGATGCGTTAATTTTGCATCGTTTATTTAGATATTAGGTAAATAATGGCAGACAATTCGCAGTTTTTAATAGACATAGATAAAATATTGCAGTCGAAAGCGGGCGCGAAAGCAAAATACGTGCCGAGCTTTGTTGTGTCCTATTTAAAGCGTATTGTGCATCAGGATGAGATTAACGAGTTTCTTGCACGGGTAGAAGGAAAGGTAGGAGTAGATTTTTTGGAAGAAGGAATGCAGTTCCTCGATATGAAGCTTGATGTGAGAGGACTGGAGAATCTGCCTGCCGATGGCCTTTGCACTTTTGTGAGCAATCATCCGCTTGGCGGACAAGATGGTGTGGCTTTGGGCTATTTGTTGGGAAAGCACTACGATGGTAGAATAAAATATCTGGTTAACGACCTGCTGATGAACCTTAAAGGTCTTGCGCCTTTGTTTATCCCTATAAACAAGACCGGCTCGCAAGCCAAGGACTTTCCTTTGATGGTGGAGGCTGGATTTAATTCCGACAGTCATATCATCATGTTTCCGGCCGGATTGTGTTCGCGCCGCCAAAATGGAATGATTCGCGACTTGGAATGGAAGAAGACCTTTGTGGTGAAAAGTGTACAACATCATCGCGATGTGGTGCCTATCTTTTTTGAGGGTCGTAATTCGGACTTTTTCTATAATCTGGCCAACTTGTGCAAGGCTTTGGGTATAAAGTTTAACATTGCCATGCTCTATTTGGCCGACGAAATGTTCAAGAACAGACACAAAACATTTAAAGTAACCATTGGAAAACCTATTCCGTGGCAGACTTTTGACAAATCAAAAACTCCGGCTGCATGGGCCGAATATGTGAAGAACACGGTTTACAACTTATCACCGAATAAAGCAAATAAATAATATATGGAAGAAATCATTGCACCGATATCGAAAGAGGTATTGAAATCGGAGCTAACTGAGGATAAACGTCTTCGGTTTACAAACAAGAGCAACAACGAAATCTATATAGTCACCTACCAGGATTCACCGAATGTGGTGCGTGAAATAGGTCGTTTGCGCGAAATAGCCTTTCGTGCGGCAGGAGGCGGTACCGGGCTTTCGCTCGACCTGGACGAGTATGATGTGATGGAGAATCCCTACAAACAGCTGGTGGTGTGGAATCCCGAGGCTGAGGAAATTCTGGGAGGATATCGTTATTTGCGTGGAACAGATGTGCAGTTCGAGGAAAACGGACAGCCGAAACTGGCTACTGCACACTTGTTTAATTTCTCGGAAACGTTTCTGAAAGAGTATCTGCCCACCACCATTGAACTTGGACGCTCGTTTGTTACGCTTGAATACCAGTCTACACGAGCCGGTTCAAAAGGACTCTTTGCTTTGGATAATTTGTGGGACGGTCTTGGTGCGCTCACCGTTGTGATGCCCGAGGTGAAATATTTTTTCGGGAAAATGACGATGTATCCTTCTTACAATCGTTTTGGGCGTGATATGATTCTTTATTTCCTAAACAAACATTTTGAGGATAAGGACAATCTCATTACACCACTCAAACCTCTACAGTTGGAAACCGACCCAAATCTGCTGGCTAGAATATTTTGTAAGGATACCTTTAAGGAAGACTATCGGATTCTGAATACCGAGGTGCGTAAACTAGGCTATAATATTCCGCCATTGGTAAATGCCTATATGGGTCTTTCGCCCACCATGCGTATGTTTGGAACAGCCATCAATTATGGCTTTGGCGATGTGGAAGAAACGGGTATCTTGATAGCGGTCGATGAGATTTTGGAGGAGAAACGTATCCGGCACATCGAATCGTTTGTGAACCAACATCCCGAAGCTTTGGCTTTTACATCGGGAGCAAACCGTGTGATATATGAGGATAAGTAAACACTTCGGAGCATGACTCCAGTGAAGAGATATAAACGAAGAAGGCGGAATCAAACTATCTGATTCCGCCTTCTTCGTTTGTTTTTTTAAGTCAGACGGCCGGAAGACTGTTTCCATTTATTTTCCTGTAGAGATCGAGTGCATAAATATCGGTCATTCCTGAAAGATAATCGAGCACAGCTTGTATGCGTCCGTAGAGCGAAGTCGCATCTATCTCATATTGTTCGGAAACACGGTTCATGAGTAGCTGAGAGTAGGTTTTTTCGGGCGACATGACAGCATCAATGAGAAGGTCGAGCAAGGTCATGATAACTTTAAAACCGGCCAGTTCGATGTCTACCACATCTTTGGAGCGGTAGATGCTTTGGTATGCTTTTCGCGAGCAGGCTTCGTAGGCCTCTCTCACCGGTTCGCTGATATGTGCGATGAGGCTTCCGTTAAAGGTTCCAGCCAGTAGTTCTTCCTCATGCTGCGCAAAGGCCTGTGTACACTCTTTTACTAAAGTACCGATGACGGACGACCGCAGATAGGCTACCTGCTCGTTCTTGTCGGCTACCATGTGACACATCTTTTGAATGTGTTTTCGTTTCTCTCCTTGAAAAAAATTCAAGAATAGTTGTTGTATCTCTTCGCTGCTCACCAGTTTGAGCTTGTGTGCATCTTCCATGTCCATAACCTGATAGCAGATATCGTCGGCTGCCTCTACCAGATAAACCAGCGGATGGCGTACGTAGCGTGGAAGCTCTCCTTCCTGGCTTAGACGTATCAGCCCTAATTCCCGGGCAATGCGTGCAAAGCTTTCCTGTTCGCTTGTAAAGAATCCGAATTTAGGTTTTTCGCCTGCCAGTGATGAGGCATAAGGATATTTCACGATGGAGGCTAATGTAGCATAGGTCATTACGAAACCACCCTTTCGTCGGCCTTTGAACTGGTGGGTAAGGAGTCTGAATGCATTGGCGTTTCCTTCAAAAAGAATGAAGTCCTGCCATTCTTCATTGGTGAACTGTTCTTTCAAACGGAGACCGTTTCCTTCGGAAAAATAAGTACCTATGGCCTTTTCTCCCGAGTGTCCGAAAGGAGGATTGCCAAGGTCATGTGCCAAACAAGCAGCCGATACGATAGAGCCTATTTCACCCAAATGACTATCGGCCAGCTCGGGGTGTTTGGCCAACAGCAGTTTGGCACTGTCATTTCCCAGCGAGCGCCCTACACACGAAACCTCCAAACTGTGAGTTAAACGATTGTGTACAAAGATGCTGCCCGGCAAAGGAAAAACCTGAGTCTTGTTCTGCAAACGGCGAAAGGGAGCCGAAAAGATGAGCCGGTCATAATCACGCTGAAATTCCGTACGGTCGTCTTTTTTTTCGGCATGTAGTTCTTCCAGACCGAATCGTTTGTTTGAAAGGAGTTGTTTCCAGTTCATAAGTAAAATCTTTAAAAGGTATGCAAAGCTAGGTTTGCCTAAGTCTGTAGTGCAAAGTTATCAAAATGCCCTCATGTTTCAAAGAGAACCCAAACACCCTTTTCGCTGTCCGGAAATAGATTTTTGCATCTTAATGCTCTCTTACACCTTAAAATATTAAAAATCTTGTCGGCTATGTTTCCCGAATTAAGTATTTTCGCTACATAATTAATCAAACATCTGTTTATGAACGTTCAAATAATCAATAAATCTAAACATCCTCTTCCGTCGTATGCCACGGCATTGTCGGCTGGAATGGACTTGCGTGCCAATCTGGAACAACCCATTGTGTTGAAACCCTTGCAACGTTGCCTGGTGCCCACAGGACTTTATTTGGCATTGCCCGAAGGTTATGAAGCTCAGGTTCGTCCACGTAGCGGATTGGCTATAAAGAAAGGCGTGACCGTGTTGAATGCTCCCGGAACGGTCGATGCCGACTATCGGGGCGAAGTGTGTGTCATCCTGGTGAATCTTTCTTCCGAGGATTTCGTGATAGAAGATGGCGAGCGCGTGGCGCAGATGGTCATCGCACGTCATGAACAGGTGCAGTGGTTGCCAGTGGAAGAACTGGACGAAACAGACCGTGGAGCTGGAGGCTTCGGACACACGGGTAGAAAGTAAAAACATAAAAAATCATGAATAACAAAAACATTCATAATAAGGGCTTCGCTTCGGCTTTTCTGCTCATCACAGTCGTGCTCACGCTCTTGTTCGTTTCCTGCGGAACTACAAGGAAAGCCGAAAAGCAGGCAGCAGAACGCACTTTATCCGAAGTGCCGTTGACAGCCGACCAACAACGTAAGTTCGAGTATTATCTTATTGAGGCTTCTCGGTTGAAGCAAACCGGAAAATACGATGCTGCCCTTGAAATGTACGAACATTGTCTAGCTATAGATCCAACATCGGCTACCGTACTTTTTGAAATGGCACATTTCTATACGATGCTGAATCTTCCGGCCAAAGCCGAAGAGTATTTCGAGAAAGCGGTAGCACTTAATCCGGAAAACTTCTGGTACAAGCAGACGCTGGCCGCATTCTATCGCCGTTACGGCTCAATTGACAAGGCTATTGAAGTATATGAGGATATGGCTGTAAAGTTTCCTAAACGTAGCGATCCTTTGATAACGTTGGTTTCACTTTATGAGCAGAAACAGGATTATGACAATGTGGTTCGTTCGCTCGATCGTCTTGAAGTAAAGGAAGGAAAATCAGAACAGCTGAGCATGCAAAAGTTTCGCATCTATTTACAGATGGATAGCACAGCACAGGCTTTTAATGAAATAGAAAAGCTGGTGAAGGAATATCCTAACGATACACGATACCAACTTGTTTTGGGAGGAGTATATTTGGATAATGAACGGATGGAGGATGCTTACAGAACATTTAACGGAATCCTTACCGAAGAACCAGATAATGCTCAAGCACAGTTGGCACTCGCTTCCTACTATCAGCGCACAGGTTCCGATTCGCTTTATAATGTTTTGCTCGATAAGGCGCTTTTGAATGAAAAACTCGAAACGCCTGCAAGAATGGAAATCATGCGCCAGTTGATTATCGATTCCGAACGGAAAGGAGGAACAGACAGCTTGAGAGTGTTGAATCTGTTTGCAAAAATCATCCCTCTGGAACGTGAAACTGCCGATTTGAGTATGCTTTGTGCACAATACATGATTTCAAAAAATATGAATGTAGAGCGTGTAAAGCCGGTATTATATCAAATTCTGAAGGTTGAGCCCGATAATACGGTAGCACGTTTGCAGCTGTTGAGTTATGCAGTGAAGGAAGATGATTATCAAAAATGTATTGATATATGCCGTCCGGCACTTGAATATAATCCGGAGGTGATGGAATTTTATTTCTATTTAGGTGTGTCTTATTATCAAGTAGATAGGAAAGATGATGCACTTGTTACCTTTCGTAAAGGAGTAGAACAGGCCACGGAGCAGAGCGATAAGAAGTTGATTTCTAATTTTTATCAGATGATGGGGGATATTTATCACGAGAAACAGAAGGATGACTTGGCTTATGCTGCCTACGACTCTTCACTGGTGTATAATGCCGACAATATAGGAACGCTTAACAATTATGCTTATTATTTGTCGTTGGAGAAAAAGAATCTCGATAAAGCTGAAGAAATGAGTTATAAAACGGTGAAGGCCGAGCCGAAGAACAGTACTTTTCTTGATACATATGCCTGGATTCTGTTTGAAAAAGAACGATATGCCGAAGCTAAACTATATATAGACGAAGCCGTTAAGAATGAATCTGATTGCGGAGCTGCTGTATTGGAACATTGTGGTGATATTTATTATATGATTGGTGATGTTGAAAAAGCTTTGGATTATTGGAAAAAAGCAAAGGAAAAGGAAGATAATACATCGAAAACCCTTGACAGGAAGATAAAACTAAAAAAATACATAGCCGAATGAAATGGTGGAAACTAGGAATAATGCTACTAGCTGGAGTCGCTTTGCTGGCGGGTTGTAAGTCGGTGCGTAATGCAGAGGGAAAAGAATCTGCAAAAGAAAGAGTTGCCGGCATGAGTCAGGTGGAGAAGGTTATTGCACAAGCTCCGCAGATGAATTACATAAATGCCAAAATGCGTTTTTCGTTGCAGATGGGTGAAAAAGAACTTTCGGTGGGAGGCAACTTCCGGATGAAAAAAGACGATGTGATTCAGCTTTCGCTCGTAGGATTGGGTATCATAGAAGGCGGCCGTATGGAGTTTACACGCGATTCGGTATTGATGGTGGATCGTATTCATCGGCAGTACATTTCTGTGTCATATGATGAACTGGACTTTTTGCGCGAGGCACAAGTTGATTTCTACACCTTGCAGGCTTTGTTTTGGAATGAGCTTATATTGCCGGGCATGCAGCATGTAACTCTTGCCGAAGCCGGCGATTTTCAAGTGGAGCATCTACAGAATGAACTAATAATATCAAATAAGGAGAAGAGTAGACTTGTATATCGTTTTATAGCGTCTTTGGCCGACGGATTATTGAAACAGACCGAAATCGGAACACAGTCGGGTAAATATGCTTTGCATTGGAGTTATGATAAGTTCTCTCAAGTGGCCGGTTCACGTTATCCATTACAGATGCAGATAGAATTGAAAGGATTGGGAACACCTGTAAAAGCTACATTGGTTTTGAATCGTATTGCTACCGATAGCGGATGGACCGACCGTACGCAGGTACCCAAGCGTTATGAGCGTGTGAAGCCGGATATTTTGATGAAAAAATTGTTGAAGTTGCAAACTGTTAGCCTATGAAACAATTTTGGTTGTGCGGAGTTTTACTAACTTGTCTGACCCTTTCGGCTGTGGCGCAAACCAACAAGAAGATTAAGGAATTGCAAAATAAGCGGGGAGCGTTGCAGAAGGAGATTGTGCAATCGGAACAGATGCTGTTATCCACTAAAAAAGATGTACGTAGTCAGTTAAATGATTTGAAAGTGATTACCGGACAGATTGGGGCACGGAAAAAACTGATAACATCGATAGAAAGTGATGTCAAAAGTCTCGACAGGGAACTTGTGGAACTGAAAAGGCAACTGGCTGTATTAAAGCGTCAATTGGCCGACCGAAAGAAGAAATATGCAGCTTCTTTAAAATATATGCACAAGAACCGTTCTGTGCAAGAGCAATTAATGTTTATCTTTTCGGGAGAGGATTTGGTTCAGACTTATCGTCGGATGCGTTATGTGCAGGAGTATGGAAACTTTCAGCGCAGACAGGCTGATGAAATAACTCGAAAAAAGACCGAAGTGGAGGCTAAGCATAGCGAAGTGCAAGAAGTGCGCACAGAGAAGAATGGGTTATTGGATTTGCAAACCATAGAACGCGAGAAACTAGAGAAACAGGAACAGAAACAGCGTACGCTGGTTGCAGGATTACAGCAGAAGCAGAAAATACTGCAACAGGAGCTGAATCGCAAGCGTCAGCAGGCTAACCGTTTGAATGCGCAGATAGACCGCTTGGTGGAAGCCGAAATTGCAGCTGCAAAGAAACGTGCTGAAGCTGAATCGCGGCGCAGAAAGAATATGGCAGGCAAGAGCAAGGAAAAGAACAAGTCGGATGCTGCTCCGATGGAAGCTTATAAAGTGGATAGTGACGACCGTCGGCTTTCGGCTTCGTTTGCACAGAATAAAGGTATTCTTCCAGTTCCTATTACGGGCGCTTATATCGTTGTAGAACATTACGGGCGGCAGAATATTGCAGGCCTACGTCATGTGGAACTGGATAATAAGGGTATTGATATCAAAGGGAAACCGGGAGCTCAGGCACGTGCTATTTTCGATGGCGAAGTATCTGCTATATTTCAATATAATGGGATGACCAATATTCTGGTGCGTCACGGAAGTTATATTTCGGTGTATTGTAATCTAGCTTCTTCAAATGTGAAGCGAGGACAGAAAGTAAAGACACGTGAGGTGTTGGGAAAGGTGGCATCCGATGGCTCCGGAAATATTGTCCTGCATTTTCAGTTGCGTAAGGAAGCAGCAAAGTTGAATCCCGAGGTTTGGATAAAAATCTGAATATAGATATGCTTTTAATAAAGTAGCGGCTTCGTACAAATAAAAATATCTGTACGAAGCCGCTACTGCGTTTATAGAGAGAAAAGCTTTAAATCTTCAGTCCGTTTAGAATATTATAATATAATTCGATAGCTTCTTCTAGTTCTCGAATCATGATATATTCGTTGGCTGTGTGTGAGCGCGATGATTTGCCGGGGCCCATTTTGACTGAAGGAAATTCCATCAAAGCTTGGTCTGATAGAGTAGGCGATCCGAATGGAGTTCGGCCCAGTTCTATGGCGCGGCGCACCACAGGGTGAGAGCTGTCTATGCTCGAAGAATTGAGGCGGAATGAGCGTGCTGTCACCTCACTTTTGACTTGTTCTTTTATTAGGTTGAAAAGCTCTTCGTTGGAATACATTTCGTTACTACGTATATCTACCACGAACGAACAGGTGTCGGGAATCACATTATGTTGCGTTCCAGCCGTAATTTGTGTGACACTCATTTTTACCGGGCCAAGCAGTGGCGATTCTTTTTCAAAGTGGTATTTTTGAAACCATTCGATGTCTTTTATTGCATGATAGATTGCATTATCTCCTTCCTCTCTTGCAGCATGTCCGGCTTTGCCATGTGCTGTTACATCAAGCACCATCAGGCCTTTTTCGGCTACGGCAGGTTGCATTTCAGTAGGTTCTCCCACGATGCCCAGTGAGATGGGAGGTAGTTTGGGCAACACACTTTCGATGCCGTTTTTTCCCGATACTTCTTCTTCGCATGAGGCAAGAAAAATCAAGTTGTAGGGTTGTTCAGAAGTGGTGAGCAGGCGGAATACTTGGAATAAGCACACCAAACTGCCGCCGGCATCATTGCTACCCAATCCATATAATTTCCCATTAAGTTCTGTTGGAGTAAAAGGCTGTTTTTGCCATCCAGTCACAGGCTTCACGGTGTCGATGTGTGAGTTTAACAGGATGGTGGGCTTCTTTAAGTCGAACATTGGACTTACACACCATATATTATTGCCCGAGCGGTTGGTTAGGATACCACTTCTCTCCATGTAAGTTTGTAGTGCATTGGCTGCCGCTTCCTCTTCACGGCTGACCGAAGGAGTGCTGATTAGCACTTTCAATAAGCTTATAGCCTCGTTTAAGGTTGCTCCTTTATCCATAATTCTTTAATGATTGTAGCTGCAAAAGTACGATACTTCGAAATAAAACCCTACCTTTGTACAGATATTTAAACCATTGTTAAAATATGTCACATTCACATTTGGCTTTGCTCGTACATGAGCAGGCAAAGAAATATGGCGACCGCACGGTGTTTCGTTATCGTGATTACGAGAGCGAATCGTGGATTCCTGTAACCTGGAATCAGTTTTCACACGCCGTCACTGTGGCATCGCGTGCTCTTTTGGAATTGGGCGTGACTGTTCAAGAGAATATAGGCGTTTTCTCACAGAACAAACCCGAATGCCTTTATACCGATTTTGCAGCATTTGCCGTTCGTGCGGTTTCCATTCCGCTTTACGCTACCAGCTCCGAAGAGCAGGTGCAATACATACTGAACGATGCTTCTGTGCGTTATATCTTTGTGGGAGAACAGTATCAATACGATGTAGCTTACCGTGCAGCTACATTATGTCCTACTTTGAAACGTATCATTATTTTCGATCGTAAGGTTATCCGTCATTCGCAAGACAGTTCTTCACTTTATTTTAATGAATTCCTCTGCTTAGGAGCCGATTTAGAGCTCAATAAGGAGGTGGAAAAACGTATGAGCGAAGCTTCTTATGACGATTTGGCCAATATTCTTTATACTTCGGGTACAACTGGAGAGTCGAAAGGGGTTATGCTTCATCATTCCTGCTATCGGGAGGCGTTCCGTATTCATGACATCCGTTTGAAACAGCTTTCAGAGAATGATGTCATTATGAACTTTCTTCCTCTTACTCATATTTTTGAGAAAGCGTGGACTTATTATTGCTTAACTTTGGGATGTACTATTTGTATTAATTTGCGACCGGCTGATATACAGAAGACTATTAAGGAGATACGTCCTACGGCAATGTGTGCTGTCCCGCGTTTTTGGGAGAAGGTATATGCCGGTGTGCAAGAGAAGATTGCATCGAGCAACGGATTGAAGCGTGCTGTGTTTAACGATGCATTGGAAGTGGGTCGTCGCTACAATCTGGATTATATACGTGTAGGCAAAGTTCCTCCTTTCTTCCTTCGTATGCGTTATCGTATGTATGAGAAAACAGTTTATTCTCTGCTTCGAAAAACCATCGGTATAGAAAATGGCAGAATCTTTCCTACGGCGGGAGCTGCCATTCCGCATGCAGTTGAGGAGTTCGTTCATTCTGTAGGTATAAACATGATTACCGGATACGGACTGACAGAGTCTACGGCTACAGTTTCATGCGATTGTTTGCCTCACTATAAAATAGGTTCAGTGGGTGTGGTAATGCCCGATGTAGAGCTGAAAATTGGTGAGAATAATGAAATTTTATTGCGTGGAAAAACCATTACAAAGGGATATTACAAGAAAGAAGCTCTCACCCGTCAGGCCATAGATGCCGATGGATGGTTTCATACTGGAGATGCTGGTTATATGAAGGATGGAGAACTGTTCCTGACCGACCGTATCAAGGACTTGTTCAAGACTTCTAATGGCAAATACATTGCACCGCAAGCCATTGAGAGTAAACTGGTGGTGGACCGTTACATCGATCAGATAGCTATTGTTGCCGATCAGCGTAAGTATGTTACAGCGTTGATAATCCCTGTCTACGATCTGGTGAAGGAATTTGCTGTTAAGAACGGAATCAGCTATCATACGATGGAAGAGCTTCTTCAGAAACCGGCTATCATGCAGCTCTATCGCGAACGTATAGACACGCTGCAACAGCAATTGGCGCACTACGAACAGGTGAAATATTTCACCTTGCTGCCCGAACCTTTCAGCATGAAACGAGGAGAGCTTACCAATACGTTGAAGATAAAACGTGCGGTAGTCTATAAAAACTATGCACAGCAGATAGAGGCTATGTATCAGATGTAAACTTCTGATACGGATTTGATATAAAGAAGCGAGGGAAATGTGTTGACCTGTAATTTAAGGTACACATTTCCCTCTTTTCGTTTATACATAGCAGGGCCTTTGTGTGTTTTTCTTTGTGCCTTGTGCACGTGTCTATGAAAAACACTATCTTTGCACAAACGAAAAAAACAAGTACCTAAGCATGATAACAATAGAACAACTCAAAGATGTAAAAGAACGTACCGAAGCTTTGAAACGTTATCTTGACATCGATGCGAAACTTATTCAGGTAGAAGAAGAGCAGCTGCGTACACAGGCTCCCGGATTTTGGGATGATGCCAAAAAGGCCGAGGCACAGATGAAAAAAGTGAAAGCGTTGCAAGCCTGGATTGACGGATATAAAGAGGTGAAGAGTCTGGCCGATGAAGTGGAGGTGGCTTTTGACTTCTGTAAAGACGAACTCATTACCGAAGCCGAGCTGGACGAGGCTTATGCAAATGCCGTGGAGGCTATCGAAGCTCTTGAATTGAAGAATATGTTGCGGCAGGAAGCCGATCAGATGGACTGTGTGCTAAAGATAAATTCGGGAGCAGGTGGTACCGAAAGTCAAGATTGGGCCTCAATGTTGATGCGTATGTATATGCGCTGGGGTGAAGCAAATAAATACAAAGTGGCTGTAGCCAATCTTCAGGAAGGAGATGAAGCAGGTATTAAAACTGTAACTCTTGAAATTCAAGGCCCTTATGCCTATGGATATCTGAAAGGTGAGAACGGAGTGCACCGTCTGGTGCGTGTTTCACCCTACAATGCACAGGGTAAACGAATGACATCGTTTGCATCGGTTTTTGTAACACCGTTGGTAGACGATACCATTGAGGTAGACATTCAGCCTGCATGCATCTCTTGGGATACATTCCGAAGCGGAGGTGCCGGTGGACAGAACGTGAACAAAGTGGAGTCTGGAGTGCGTTTGCGCTACCAATATAAAGACCCTTATACTGGTGAGGAGGAAGAAATTCTCATTGAGAATACCGAAACACGAGACCAACCCAAGAACAAAGAGAACGCCATGCGTCAGTTGCGCTCTATTCTCTATGAAAAGGAAATGAAGCACCGTATGGCCGAACAAGCCAAGATTGAGGCTGGAAAGAAAAAAATAGAGTGGGGGTCGCAGATTCGCAGTTACGTCTTCGACGATCGTCGGGTGAAAGACCATCGCACCAATTTTCAAACATCGGATGTGAATGGAGTGATGGACGGAAAGATTGACGGATTCATCAAGGCTTACTTGATGGAATACGGTGATTCTGAAATTTGATAACCTATAAAAGCAAATAACCATGAGCCAAAGAAATCAACAAAAACATGCGGCACGTGAACGCCGTGAAGAACAAAAAGCCGAACGTATAGTAAAGGGTATTTTCATAGGTCTAATCGCATTGGCAGTAATAGCTATGATAGCCTATTCGGTTTGGGGATAAATGTTTCGATGTCATGCACCGGGAGATAGAACGTAAGTTTTTAGTAAAAGGCGAGTTTAAGAATCTGGCTTATGCTTCGTCACATGTAGCGCAAGGTTATCTGTGCAGTCACCCGGAGCGTAGCGTACGCGTGCGTATTCGCAACGAAAAAGGATTTCTCACGATAAAAGGCGCTTCAAACGCTATGGGAACCAGCCGTTATGAATGGGAACGTGAAATTCCACTCGATGAGGCTCGTGACCTGTTGAAACTCTGCGAGCCGGGTACGATAGAAAAAACACGCTATCTGATTCGTTATGGGAATCATACGATAGAAGTAGATGAATTTCATGGCGAAAACGAAGGACTGGTGATGGCAGAAGTGGAACTCGAATCGGAGGACGAGGAATTTATTCCTCCGGTATTTTTGGGTAAGGAAGTGACGGGGGATGTGCGTTATTACAACTCTCAGTTGGTTAAACATCCTTATACCCAATGGTATCCTGTCGGATAGAATTATTTTTCTGCATATAAATAAGGTGTAGCAGAGTTCTGACATTCAGGCTTTGTTGCACCTTATTTTTTTCTTTCATTGCTGTTTGGAAGCTTCTAGTAAACGTATTTAGTCAGGCAGAAAGATGAGACGGAAGAAGAAGGAAAAGCCGGATGAAATTATGGTGTGCATGCCCTTAAAGGGAAACACACACGTCCTTAATGGGAAAAATGCACGCCCTTAATGAGAGATATGATGCCTCTTAAGGCTTTGAAAACACGGAGTAAAAGGCTTGAATCCAGGACTTATCTTGG
>Cinder_p2__coassemble_1442_pt1 | contig 30151 bp, 24 predicted proteins | sample Cinder_p2__metabat2_low_PE_026 | metagenome-assembled genome bin Cinder_p2
GCTGCGATCAAGCCCTGGAGGATTCGAAGGGAGCTGGCCGTATAGGACTTACCCGAATGCAAAGGTATACATTATTCTTAGAATAACAAGTGTTTTCCCTACATTTTTTTAAAATAAAATTAAGTATGATTGATAATCAATATATTAACAAAACAAGTTTTTGTTGCTTTCTGAAAAAGTACTATTTTTGCATCCACTTATTATAATAATTAGAACATTTGATGGCACAATTACGAAATAATCTGCAACAAACAGCCATGTTGTATGGAACTTACATGGGTGTTTTTTGGATAGCTAAGTTTGCTTTGTTCCCTTTAGGGTTTATATTTTCACCATTTGCACTATTTTTTATATTACTTACATTAGTTGTTCCTATTATTGTGTTTATAATGGTTCGTTCTTTTCGTGAACGTCAGTGTGGTGGTATTTTACCTTTTTTCCCAGCTTTAGCATTTTCTTTTCAAGTATATTTGTTTGCTGCTATTCTTACATCTGTAGCTCACTATATTTATTTTCAATTCTTAGATAATGGCTTTATCTATAATCAGGTTTTGACTATGTTGGAGCAGTTTAATACAGATCAGTCAGTCAATGCTCAAACAGAGCAGCTTAAGCATGTGGTAGAGGTTCTTTATGGTTTGACCCCTATTCAGCTTACTATGCAATTATTATCACAGAATATATTCTACGCTATCATATTTTCCTTACCTATAGCTTTAGTGGTCATGCGGAAGAAAGTGCGTTGATGCTGCGTTTTGAATATTATAATTCGATAGAACAAAAATAACGATGGATATTTCAGTTGTAGTACCATTATTTAATGAAGAAGAATCGCTGCCCGAGTTGTTTGCTTGGATAGAGCGTGTGATGGCAGCTAATAAGTTTACCTATGAGGTGATTTTTGTGAACGATGGCAGTACCGACCGCTCATGGAGTGTTATAGAATCATTGGTGGCACGTTCGGAATGTGTGCATGGTATCAAATTTCGACGCAATTATGGAAAATCACCTGCTTTGTATTGTGGTTTTAAGCAAGCTAAAGGTGATGTGGTTATTACTATGGATGCAGATTTACAGGACAGTCCCGATGAAATTCCTGAACTCTATCGTATGATTACTGAAGAAGGATATGATCTGGTTTCGGGATATAAAAAGAAACGTTACGATCCTCTTTCTAAAACATTGCCTACCAAGCTGTTTAATGCTACAGCACGTGCAGTTTCTGGAATACATAATCTTCACGATTTTAATTGTGGCTTGAAAGCTTATCGTCATGAGGTTGTGAAAAATATAGAAGTTTATGGTGAAATGCACCGATATATTCCTTATTTGGCTAAAAATGCTGGTTTTAGTAAAATAGGTGAAAAAGTGGTACATCATCAAGCACGTAAGTTTGGAAAAACTAAGTTTGGGGGATTGAATCGTTTCTTTAATGGTTATCTTGATTTGTTGCTGTTATGGTTTTTGTCTAAATTTGGAGTAAAACCCATGCATATGTTTGGCTTTTTAGGGTCATTGGTATTTTTATTAGGTCTTATTTCTTGTGGCGTGTTAGGATTCAATAAGCTCTATGCTATGTATAGTGGATTGCCTTATCGTTTGATAACCGATTCTCCATATTTTTATTTTGCTATTACGGCTATGGTTATCGGAACTCAGCTCTTCCTTGCAGGTTTTATAGGTGAGCTGGTTATAAGAAATGCTCCTGAACGTAATAATTATAAGGTGGAGAAAGTAATTTAAATAATGATGAAAAAGAGACTTCTTACATTTTATGTCTTTCTAGTACTAGTGACAAGTATATTCCCATTTTTGATGGGATGCAATGATTCTGATTGCACTACTAGTAATACGGCATATGTGCATTATGGCATTTATGATCAAAATGGGCAGATGGCAGTGTTTAAAACTCCTGTTACAGTAAAGGCTGCCGGAACGGATTCTGTTTTGATAAATCAAGAAAGTGATTTAAAATTCATGCAATTACCTTTGAGCTATACTCATGTCGAGGATACATTTGTGGTATCTCTCAGCGAAACATTGTTTGATACAATTTTTGTAGCTCATGAGAATATTCCTCATTTTATATCAATGGATTGTGGTACAGGTATGTATCATCGTCTTTTAGAGGTGCGTTGCGTAAATCGGATTTTTGATTCTATAAAGATTGTCTATCCAGATATAACTTATGATGCGAAAGAACATATTAAAATATATTGCACTGTGGTTGATTAGTGCCTTTTCATTTTTACCTGTATGGTCGCAGGAAAAGAAAGCCGTTGATACTTCGGGTACATCGGCTGTTAAGAATGAAGTGAAAAAAGTAGCGAAGCAAGACGAAAAGAAAGCTTTTTTGCAGGGTTTGAATCTTTCGGTTGATTTGGCAGGATTGGGCTACGGTCTTTTCGGTGATACTTTTATCAGTGGGGAGATTGCAGCTGAACTGAATATATTGAATCGTTATATGCCTATTGTTGAAGTTGGTTTTGGTAGCAGTGATATGGTGGATGATGACAAGGCAATCTCTTATAAAACTAGTGCTCCTTATTTTAGAGCTGGGATGAATTATAATTTCATGCATAAGAAAAATACATATAGTATTATTTATGGGGGTATTCGCTATGGTTTTTCTTCTTTTAGTTTTGATATGGATGCACCTGATTTGAATGATCCTGTGTGGGGAGGTAATGTGCCTTTTCATTACAAAGGGATTTCTTGCACGGCTCAGTGGGTGGAAATTGTTGCTGGTTTGCGTGCTCAAGTATGGCGAAATCTGCATATGGGGTGGTCTGTTCGTTATAAACGAATGATGAGTTGTACAGAAAATCCTAATGCTGAACCTCATTACGTTCCAGGTTATGGTGAAAATGATGATACGTTGTTTGGTTTTACCTATAATCTTATTTATTATTTGCCATTGAGTAAGAAGAAATGAGTGCTTTTGAACTGTGGTTGCTGGCTGTAGGACTTGCTATGGACTGTTTGACAATGTCGATAGCTAGTGGTCTTATTTTAAAGAAAATTTATTGGCGTACCATTCTGATTACCTCTTTTTGTTTTGGATTATTTCAAGGTTTGATGCCTTTTATTGGTTGGCTTGGTACGATGCGTTTCAGTAGTCTGATAGAGCAATGTGACCATTGGATAGCTTTTGCTTTATTGGTGTTTTTGGGTGGTAAGATGATTTATGAAAGTTTTAAACTTGAGGAAGAAAAGAGTTTTAATCCAAACAGTTTTAAGGTGATATTATTGCTTTCTGTAGCAACAAGTATTGATGCTTTAGCTGTGGGTATTTCTTTTTCTTGTACGGGGTATCACACATTAGAAGATATTAGTTATCCAATATGGGTTATTGGTGTAGTTTCTTCTTTTTTCTCTTTTATTGGCTTTATGATTGGAATTTTTGCAGGAAAGCGTTTTACTTTCCCTGTAGAACGTGTCGGAGGTATGATTCTGTTATTTATTGGTTGTAAAATTCTTTATACCCATTTATTGGGATAAGGGAATATGTTTTTTCTCCTATAAAAAGTATTGAGGAGTGCAAATCACATATGCACTCCTCAATACTTTTTATAGGAGATGGGTTCTTATCGTACGCTTCTCTGTTTTTTTAGTTCTATTATATGCGTTTTCTTGCTACGTAAAATCTGGTATCTGTAAACCAGGCAAGTGCTTAAAAAATAGACTCCTGTTTGTGACCATAAAGCATATATTTCGGTAGAAATCTCGTTTAAGGTTGCTCCCATAGTATTGATATGTACAAAACCATTGATTCCAAATGTAGAAGGGAATATCCAAGAAAATACCTTCCAAAAGATAGGAATAGAGACTCCGGGCCATGAAATGCCACTGATGAATAATAAAGGTACAGAAGAGAAGACAAAGATAAGCATACAGGTTTCTCTGTTTCGAACTAATATGGAGGCTGTCATGGAAAAAAAGATACATGCTAACAAGTAAGGTAGCATAAAGGAAACTAAGGTGATGGAGTGAGGTATCTGAACCAGACTAAATAGTTGTGGAACTACGCAAGCAATGTAGCATCCCATCAACATGTAAATCATTAAGTAAGTTAATGATTTACCCAACACAATGCGAAGAGAACCGTGACAGTGACGACTTATAGGATCTAACTCTAAAAAACGGTTTTGTTCTCTCCAAGTTCCTGTTGACATTCCCACACCTAATAATAGGGTTTGTTGGATGATAAGCATAAGAACAGCAGGAATAAGGAACGATGCGAAACCGTTTTGCGAATTAAATAAGGTTATATATTCGTATTCTATGGGTTGTGTGCTTACTTTGTCTTGCCTGTCGGTGGAGTTTCTCATTCTTTCTATTTTGAGATTCTGGTTCATTTTTAATGATACATCGGTACATGCACTGAGAATAGCTTTATAATAGAGTAGTCCGCTCATATCGCAGAAGATACTGATATATGCTTGTTCTCCTTTTACTAGTTTATCATTGAATTCAGCAGGAATATAAATACTTCCATATGCATTCTTTTCTCGCATGATTTGTTTAGCTTCTTCCATATCGGAAGAATGAGCTACAATTTGTACATCGGCACAGGCATCCACTTTGCGCAGGAATTCACGACTTTTCGTAGTGTGTGATGCATCGACTGCTACTATAGGAACTTCTCGTACAGTTTCGTTCGTATAAATGAAAGCATATAATAGGGGATAGGCTAATGGGACAACAATGAAAAATATCAGTACTCCAGGATCCTTTAATATATTCTTGATTTCTATACTCCACACGCGAAATATGTCCAAAAAACTTTCCTTAATGATATATTTTGATTTTCTTTTTTTCATATATGTGTTTATTTAGGGAATGTATCGGTAATAAAGAATTGATTGATTCAATCGTTTTAATATGAAAAGTGGTAGCATTACGAAAAGAAGTAAGGCTAGATAAGATCCTCCTGCATAAATCATAGGATAGCCGTTGAGTGCTTGATTTACATATATAAGGAAGTAATGGCGTAGTGGAAATAAATTGCTTAGTGCTTGTAGAGTAGGGTGCATGGCCATGACTGGAAACGAAAATCCTGAGATAGAAAACGAGATGACACCCCACAATGAGGCAGTACTTAGCGCTAGTCTTAAGGATGGAATGATTCCGTAAAGGAATATGCCGAATGCTTGAGAGGCAAGTACAAGTAGAAATGAAGCCAATAACATGGGGATGATTCCGCTGTTGCAAGGAAAATCTAGGATGCCATACAGATAGACATTATATCCGGCTGCCATAATGAAGAATATTAAGGTTTGAGGTAAAAGTTTACCTGCCAAAGCCTTGTTCAGATTATGGTTGGCTGTCTGTAACCATTCATGTGCAGTACCATCTTTTATTTCTGAGCCGATGGAAAAAACTGTTATCATAAAGATAAGTAACATGAGTACACCTGGAATCAAGGTGTTGCATAGATAAACCGAATAATTCAGCCAAGGGTTGTTCAGTGGATGGGTATCGATAAGTATGGGTTGTAAGAAGCCAAGAGTTTGTTTTTCTGTGGCTCCCTTTGCAAGGAGGGTTTGTTGTCCTACTGATGCATTGGCCAGCTCTGTCATGGTTCTCAAGTCTTTGTAGAGTAGTGAACCTGCTATGAGATAGGAACCATTGGTATAAAAAGAAACTTTTGGTTGACGACTGGATAGTGTCTTTTGTGTGGTTCCTTCTGGAATGTAGTAGAAGGCGTAAATATCACCTCGTTGCATGGCTTGGCGTGCTTCTGTCACATCTTTATAATGAGCTGTGATTTGTGTTTGTTGGAAAGCGTCCAGATTTCGGATGATTTTCCGTGTGGTAGAGGTATTGTCCATATCAACTACTCCAACCGGAAGGTTGGTTGGCAATCCATTGGCCATGAGAGTGGTGAAGAACAAGTAGCAAAAAAGCGGCGCTATAATCATACAGAAGACATACAGTGGACGTGAACACATCCGCTGTAGTTCACGTACAATAAGCAACCGCATTCTTCGTAATATAATAAGCATAGTAAAAAATTTATTATTTGGTAATGATAACAGTCATTCCTGGGCGCAGTTCGTTAATAGGGTGAACAGGTTCAGCACGAACTTCGAAAGTCTTCATGTCAAACTGTCCGGTTGTTTTGGTGGCTTTCCATGTAGCATAGGTTCCTAGGTCTTTCATGTAGTTCACTTTTAGTTTTATTTCCTTGTCTAGTGCCGGAACAAAGGCGTTGATTACTTTTCCCATTTGAAAATTTTTCAGCAAGTCCTCACGAACATTAAAAGTAGTCCATAAATCATCCATCATAGCAATGTTCATAATAGGTGCTCCAGTACCAACTAATTCGCCTACTTGAGGAAATATTTCACTTACTTCGCCATCGGATTGAGCTACAAGTATAGTTTCATTGATGTAGGAGTTTACTTCCTCCACTGCACCTTTGGCTCGATTCACCATGGCGGCAGCCATTTCCTTATCTTCACGTTGTGCACCGTTACGTGCCATGTCATATTGAGCTTTAGCTGCTTTTTCGGTAGCAATCATGGCATTGTAGTTGGCAAATACTTCATCACGTTTTTGTGCAGACATTACTCCCTCTTCGAAGAGTCTATTAATTCGTTTGTAAGACTTCTCGGCAATTTCTAAGCCGGCTTTTGCTTTTTGCCACATTTCGTAGGCGGCTTGCAGCTGTTCGCTTCGGGTTCCTCGTTGTGCCTTGTCGCTTTGTGCCTGTGCCGCAGCTTCTGCAGCTTGTGCTTGTGCTAGTTTGGCTTGTATGTCGGGAGCTTCAAGAACGACAAGTGTATCTCCGGCTTTTACTTTCTCCCCTTCCTTTACTCGAAAATCCAAGATGCGTCCTGGAACTTTGCTTGATACGCGGTATTCATTTACTTCAGCTTGTCCCTGTATGATTTCTGGACCTTTACTTAAAGTTAGATAGCCCACAAGAGCTACGATGAGAACTACGGCTGTCAGTGTGACGAGAGCCAATATGATATTCTTGTTTTGTTGTTTTTCTGTAATCATAATTTACGGATTTTAAGTTGAGGTAAAAAATGCTTTTTAAAGGGTTAATTGTTGATTGAAAGTTGTCCTACAGCTTTCTTTAAATAAACTTCGGTAAGTTTGACTTCAATTTGGGCGTCAATTTTGTCAGAGTGTGCAGCTAGCCATGCTGTCTGTGCTTCTAAAACATTGCTTGTAGAGATAACTCCTTCTTGGAATCCAAGGTTAGCATAGCGTAGGTTTTCTTCAGCCTTTTCCATATTTTTTTCAGTCATAGCCAACTTTTTTGCTGCTTCATTCATTTTGAATGTGCTTTGATTCACTTGTAGTTCTATTTTTTCTTTCACTTCATTCAGTTGGTATTGCATTGCATTAGCTTGTGCTTTGGCTGATTTTACTTTGTAAATTCCTTCTCCCCAGTGGAAAATAGGTATGTTTACGATGATACCTATATTCCACATGCCTCGAAACTTATTTTCAAAGCTATTGAATACTGATGGGTTAGTGATTAAGTAGTTTCCTGTGAGAGCTACTGTTGGTAGAAATTCAGCACGTGTTATATTGACTTTTTGCCGATAGATTTTGTTAGCTAGTTCTAGACTATGGATTTCTGGTCTATTTTTCAAGGCTATTTCCGTATTCACTTCTGTTTGGTTGTTGGGTAGGGTAAGGTTTTCTATTTTTTCATCTATCAATTCAATAGGAGTATTAATTTCCATACCACATAGTTGGCATAACAACATCTTTGAAAGATTTAAACCATCATCAACTTTTGTAAGCGTCATTTCTGCTTCGTTTACTTTGACTTTTACAGAGAGCCCATCAGCTTTTGTAGCTACTCCTTCTTGTATCATTTTTTCTAAGTCACTATCTAGTTGTTTTACTAAGGTAAGAAAACTTTCAGCCAATCGTTTTTTGTTAGCTAATGACACTACTTGCCAATATGCTTCGTCTGTGCAAAGTATGATTTCTTGTGTATTAGCATTTTCTTGTGTTTTGGATAGTTGTTCTGCATAGCGAGTGATTTGGTTGTAAGCATGAATTTTTCCTCCCATAAATAAAGGTTGTGTTAGAGTTATAGCTCCGGCATATACGTTTCGTGTATTAGTTCTTAAAGCATCGGTCAATCCTCCTCCTAAGTTATTGAGTATTCCGTCTAGTCCCAATGCTTGTAAGGGTGGAATGGCATTAGTTAGATTAGTTCCCAAGTTATTGAGTGACGATTTTTGTTCATCACTCAACAATGAGAATTCTTTTGTGTTGTGCATATAAGCTCCGGTAGCTGTCAGTTTAGGTAAGTAGTTTGTAAAAGCAGCTTTTCGTTCATAATAAGCAGATTTTGCTTTTTCGCGTGCAATACGTAATTCTTTATTGTTCCGTAGAGCCATGGCGCGACAACTGTCTAAACTGAGAAGAGTTTGTCCTTGTACTGTATTGAATATGGTACATAGCAGGAGAAAACTAACTAGTTTCTTCATATATCTTTAATTTTATGAATTAATTATATTTGGTATAACAATAATTGTATATGCAACGAAAGGCAAAAATAAAAGGCTTTTGTGTGAACAACAAAAGCCTTTATGAATTTATAACGAAATTATCCTATTCATTCTAGTTCGAATTCTTTGGAACCGATTAAATTTCCATCAGCAAATATGTCTACACGATAGATTCCTGCTTGTAGAAATTCTTCTACTTGCCAATATACCATGACATTTTGTTCTTCTCCTGTATATTCAATATATTTTCTGATAGAATAAGCTATATTTCTGTTTTCATATGCAAAAGTATTCGATGCATCTTTTGTTAAAACTTCGTGGTTGGGTTTGGTAATCCGTACGTAAATAATACGCTGTCCCGTTTCGGCAGTGATATTTTTGACTATGGTGAATTTAATATCAAGCTGTGTGGTTTTCTTTATTCGATTGGTTCTTTTTCCTTGTTTATTAGTGGGGGTCACAGAAATTCCTGTTACATCGAGTTGTGATGCTAAAGTGACTTTTTCATTTAATGTCTTTTTTTCTTCAGACAGGCTATTTATCTGACGTGTTGCTTCGCTGTATTTTTGTTTTACAGCTTGGTTTTCGGTTGTGAGTTGTTGGTTTATTCGGTTTAACGAGTCTATTTGTATAATATAGGTACGCATTACAGCACGTACCGTTTTCAACTCTTTACGTAAACGCATGATTTCTGCAGCATTACTTGATTTTACTTGTCGCAGTTCTTCAAGTAAACGCTGCGTTTTTATTTTTTCCTGTTCTAGTTTTTGGTAGAGAGAATCATTGTCTATTTTGATTTGCAGCTCGTCATATTGGTTGGCAAAGTTAGAATATTCATTCTCCATTTCTTCTTTTTCTACCTCAAAAAGCTGTTGCATTTCTTGATTAGCAGAATGACTGCGGAACAAGAGAAAAGATACGGTTGCCAAGCTTACTGCCAGAAGAACTAGCAGTGTGATGATAAGGCCTTTCTTTTTTTCCATAATAATTTGTTGCTTGTGTTGTTTTTTAATTTAAGCTGTTTGCAAAGGTAGTAATAGTTTTGTGAAAAAGAAATAATGGTATCTTGAAGAAGTTATATTAAGCTAGGAACGACAGAATTGAGCGTATTGTTTCGGAATAGATTTTGTAAGGATGCTTAAAACTCATCAATTTAAATAGCTTTTCTTTGTCATGTTCCCGAATATTTATATACATTTGTCCTATTGTAAAAGCAATATTGGAACCAAATTACTAACTTTAAATGTAATACGATGAATATGTATCCTAAAATTGGAATTCGTCCCACTATTGATGGTCGTCAGGGTGGAGTACGTGAAAGCTTAGAAGAAAAAACAATGTGCTTGGCAAAAGCTGTAGCCGAATTAATCACAAAGAACTTAAGAAATGGAGATGGTTCTCCAGTAGAATGCGTGATAGCGGATACTACTATTGGACGTGTAGCTGAGTCGGCTGCATGTGCAGAAAAATTTGAACGTGAAGGAGTGGGTTCTACTATAACAGTTACTTCCTGTTGGTGTTATGGATCAGAAACAATGGATATGAATCCTTACTATCCGAAAGCTGTATGGGGTTTTAATGGAACTGAACGTCCGGGAGCTGTATATCTAGCAGCTGTATTGGCAGCTCATGCACAAAAAGGTTTACCTGCATTTGGAATTTATGGACATGATGTACAAGATCTTTCTGATAATACTATACCAGGAGATGTGGCAGAAAAAATTCTTCGTTTTGCAAGAGCTGCACAAGCAGTGGCAACAATGCGTGGCAAGTCTTATTTGTCAATGGGTAGTGTGGCTATGGGTATTGCAGGTTCAATTGTTAATCCTGATTTTTTGCAAGAATATTTAGGTATACGTTCAGAATCAGTTGATTTGACAGAAATTCTTCGCCGTATAGACGAAGGTATTTATGATCAAGAAGAGTTTGCCAAAGCTATGGCATGGACAGAAAAATACTGTAAACCGCATGAAGGTAATGATATAGGAAACCGTGATGAGAAAAAGAAGAGTCGTGAGGAGAAAGATGCAGATTGGGAATTTGTAGTGAAAATGACTCTTATCATGCGAGATTTAATGCGTGGAAATCCGCGTTTACGTGAGGCTGGATTTAAAGAAGAAGCTTTAGGTCATAATGCTATCGCTGCTGGATTTCAAGGACAACGTCAATGGACAGATTTCAAACCGAATGGTGATTTTTCAGAAGCCTTACTTAATACATCATTTGACTGGAATGGTATTCGTGAAGCATTTGTTGTGGCTACAGAAAATGACTGTTGTAACGGTATTGCTATGTTATTTGGCCATTTGTTGACTAATACTGGGCAGATTTTCTCGGATGTTCGTACGTATTGGAGTCCTGAAGCTGTAAAACGGATTACAGGAAAGGAACTTACAGGACGTGCTGCAGGTGGTATTATCCATTTAATTAATTCTGGAGCAACTACACTTGATGGTACCGGACGTCAATGTGATGCAGAAGGAAATCCTATAATGAAACAACCTTGGGATATTACTGAAAAAGAAGTGGAAGACTGTTTGGCCGCTACAACTTGGTATCCTGCAAACCGAGACTATTTCCGTGGAGGTGGATTCTCTTCCAATTTTTTGACCAAGGGTGGAATGCCTGTAACGATGAGCCGTCTTAATTTGATAAAAGGATTAGGACCGGTTCTTCAGATAGCAGAGGGATGGACTGTTGATATTGATCCGGAAATACATCAGATGTTGGATAAAAGAACTGATCCGACATGGCCTACTACTTGGTTTGTGCCTCGTTTGTGTGACAAACCGGCTTTTCGTGATGTTTATTCAGTGATGAATAATTGGGGAGCAAACCATGGTGCTATTAGTTATGGACATATAGGACAAGATTTGATAACATTAGCATCAATTTTACGAATACCGGTATGTATGCATAATGTAGAGGACGATAAGATATTCCGTCCGGCTGCATGGAATGCTTTTGGAATGGATAAAGAGGGTGCCGATTATCGCGCTTGTGAAGTTTACGGTCCGTTGTATAAATAACGGTCGTTGTTATGAAGCAGTTAGAAAATACTTCTATATTATATAAGGATGGGGTGAGCTATGTGCTCCCCTTCATCCTTATTACTTCTTGTTTTGCTTTATGGGGATTTGCTAATGATATAACCAACCCGATGGTAAAGGCATTTTCCAAGATATTTCGAATGAATGTAACCGATGGTGCTTTGGTGCAGGTGGCTTTTTATGGAGGGTATTTTGCTATGGCTTTTCCGGCGGCTATATTTATTCGTCGTTATTCTTATAAAGCTGGAATTTTGCTTGGATTAGGGCTTTATGCAATAGGTGCATTTTTATTTTATCCAGCTAAATTAGCAGGAGAATATCACTATTTTCTTTTGGCTTATTTTATATTGACTTGTGGGCTTTCTTTTTTGGAAACTAGTGCAAATCCTTATATATTGTCAATGGGTACGGAAGAAACGGCTACACGTCGATTAAATTTAGCACAGTCTTTTAATCCTATGGGTTCTTTATTAGGTATGTTTGTGGCTATGAATTTTATTCAAGCTAAGCTTAATCCTATGGACAGTGAAGCACGTGCATTGTTGGATGATGCTGAATTTAATGCAATGAAGGAATCCGATTTGTCAGTACTTATAGCTCCCTATCTTATTATAGCCTTAGTTATTACCGTAATGTTCTTGGTAATTCGATTTACTAAAATGCCTCGGAACGGAGAAAAATCACATACTATTAATTGGGGTTCTACTATGAGTCGTCTTGTGCGATTACCACGATATCGTGAGGGCGTGGTAGCTCAATTTTTTTATGTGGGAGCACAAATTATGTGTTGGACATTCATTATTCAGTATGGGACACATTATTTTATGTTAGAAGGAATGGATGAACGTTCTGCTGAGGTCTTGTCGCAGCAATATAATATCTATGCGATGGTGTTGTTTTGTTGTAGTCGTTTTATATGTACCTTTATACTTCGTTATTTGAATCCTGGTCAGTTATTGGCTATTTTAGCGATTGTTGCTGGATTGTTTACATTGGGAGTTATAGGTTTGCAGAATCGTTATGGGGTGTATTGTCTTGTGGGTGTATCAGGCTGTATGTCGTTGATGTTTCCTACGATTTATGGAATCGCCTTGAAAGGTTTGGGTGATGATGCTAAATTTGGAGCGGCTGGTTTAATTATGGCTATTTTAGGAGGTTCGATATTACCACCCATTCAGGCTTTTATTATTGATATGAATACGATAGCTGGATTCCCAGCTGTAAACCTTTCTTTTGTTTTGCCTTTGGTATGTTTTGTAGTTGTTGCTTGTTATGGTTATCGTACCTATCATTCTAAAATTTAAATTATAAGAAATGATTTCCCTAAAAACGAAAACTTTAAAAAGCTTTTCTTTATTTTGTATATGATATTGAGGTATTATGGATAATGAATGAGGTCCGTTTTTATAGAGTTTGTAGTGAAGTTTTGTCTTTTTGTAAATTAATTTAAAAACTAAGTATATAAAGTATGTTGGTAAACTTATTGAATGCGACAGCGCAGGTGAATTTAGCGCAGGTAATGGATAAATTATTAGATTGGGGGATTGATACAGGAAAGAATCTGTTAGGTGCTATTATTATTTATGTTGTAGGACGTTTTGTTATCAAGCAGTTAACAAACTTAGTGATGAAAATATTGTCAAAACGTAAGTTTGAAACCAGTGTACAGACATTCTTGAATAGCTTGTTAACTATACTATTAAATTTAGTATTAGCTTTCGCTATTATCAGTAAGCTAGGTGTGGAAACGACTAGTTTGGCAGCTTTGTTGGCTTCTGCCGGTGTTGCTGTAGGTATGGCATTGTCAGGTAATTTGTCGAATTTCGCAGGAGGGTTAGTTATATTAGTGTTTAAGCCTTTTAAAGTGGGAGATTATATTGATGGTCCTGGGGTGAATGGTACGGTAAAGGAAATACAGATATTCCATACGATTCTTATTACACCAGACAATAGAACAGTGTATGTACCTAATGGGTCATTGAGTAGTAATGCTGTAACAAACTATAGTTATCAAAAAGTTCGTCGTATAGATTGGACTTTCGGAGTGGAATATGGAGAGGACTTTGAAAAGGTAAAATTGGTTCTTGATAGAATAATTGCTGCTGATACGCGTATAATGAAAGATCCAGTTCCTTTTATTGCGCTTTCGTCTTTGTCTGCTAGTAGTGTGGATATATTGGTACGTGTGTGGGTGAAAAGTAGTGATTATTGGGATGTAATGTTTGATATGAATAAAGTAGTATATGATACATTTAATAAAGAAGGTATCGGTTTCCCTTTCCCTCAATTGACAGTACATCAAGCAAAAGATTGACACATTGTTATAGTAATAAATAAAATAGGTTGTCTACATAACCTCCAATGTAGACAACCTATTTTATTTATTACTATTATTGTTTATTTTTGGCAATAAAACAATAATTCCATGAAAACATCATTATTATTTAAATTTGTTTATTCTTGTATAGCTATTGGTTTGTTAAATTCTTCATTACAAGCAGCTTCGTTCAGCAATGATAAAGTGGGTTATGTTCCTACTAAAGAAAATCAGGTATCAAGAGAAGCTTTTCGGAATGATAGGTTTGGTATTTTTTTACATTGGGGATTGTATAGTATGTTGGCACAGGGTGAATGGGTTATGACTAATCATGATCTTAATTATAAGGAGTATGCCAAGTTAGCTTCAGGTTTTTATCCTTCACGGTTTGATGCAAAGAAATGGGTTACAGCTATTAAAGCTTCTGGAGCTAAATACATCTGTTTCACAACTCGTCATCATGAAGGATTTTCTATGTTTCATACGAAATGGTCAGATTATAATATTGTAGATTCTACTCCTTATGGTAAAGATATATTGAAAGATTTGGCAGAAGAATGTCATAAACAGGGAATCGCATTGCATCTTTATTATTCACATTTAGATTGGTACAGAACTGATTATTATCCATTAGGACGTACGGGAAGAGGTACAGGGCGTACTATGCATGGAGAGTGGAAAACTTATTATGAGTTTATGAATAATCAATTGACGGAGTTATTAACAAATTATGGACCGGTGCGAGCTATTTGGTTTGATGGTGTATGGGATCATGATCAAGATCCGGATTTTGATTGGCAATTATCAGAACAATATGCCATGATTTATAGGCTTCAACCTTCTTGTTTAATAGGAAACAATCATCATCAAATACCATTTGAAGGAGAAGATATACAGATTTTTGAGCGTGATTTGCCTGGAGAGAATACGGCTGGTCTTTCTGGTCAAGATATTAGCCATTTGCCTTTAGAAACTTGCCAGACGATGAATGGAATGTGGGGATATAAGATTATTGATCAAGATTACAAGTCTGCAAAAACCTTAATCCATTATTTAGTGAACGCTGCAGGAAAGGATGCGAATTTATTGTTAAATATTGGTCCACAACCAAATGGAGAGCTTCCGGAAGCGTCTGTAGAACGTTTGAAGGAAATAGGAGAATGGATGACTGTGTTTGGTGAAACGATTTATGGAACACGTGCTGGTGTAGTATCGCCGCGAAGCTGGGGGGTAACTACTCAAAAAGGAAATAGATTATTTGTTCATATATTGAACTTGCAAGACGAGGGCTTATATCTTCCTATAATTCAAAAGGTAAATAAGGCATTTTTATTCAAGAATAAGCAAAAAGTAAAGTTTAGTCAAGATAATAATGGAGTTTTGCTGAAATTTGATGAAGTCCCTTCGGATATAGATTATGTAGTAGAGTTACTTTTAGACTTGTAATGGAGTAAATTTATATAATTAAAGGAGGTGCGCATTTTGACACACCTCCTTTAATTATATAAATTATTGGTAAATGGATTCAGGAGATTGTTAGAGCTTATAGATAGTTTTCATCAGTTGTTCTCCTAGTCCTATGGTATAACCTTGTGAAACAAAGACTACACGATTAAATGTGTCGGCAATAATAAAGATCGGTAGATTTTGTTTAGACGAAAGTTTTAAAGCTTCTATTATTTCTTTTTGTATATTGTTGTTTATGTCTGTTCCCCATACAATGGTATTTGGAAATGCCGGAAAATCTTTCTTTCTGAATTTTTTTATTTGATTTTTATCGGGAAACAGGAGTACTATTTTATGGTTCCATTTTTCAAAATCTTTTTTTAATGCGGCTATGTCACGTAAAGCATGATTGGAGGGTTCTTGTCCAATGCCTAAAATGCCTAATATGTAATATCCTCTTCCAGTGGCTGACAAGATAGATACTTCTTCATCTGTTTCGGATTTACGATATTTGTTTTCGGAATTGAAATTTCCTATCACCTGAACATTATCTTTGCTTTCACGCATGTTTAAGTTTACTGTTGTGGTTCTGCCTTCTTTTATTGTAAAGAAAGTCATATGTGTTAATACACTTCCGTTAGCCATGCGTGTTCCTGTAATCATTAGATAATTCCCAGTATCGAGAGTAGTTCCATTTTTCAATAGGGTACTCCAGCTAATACCTTCTTCTGGATAGTTAAGCAGATGGGTTCTGCCGTTTTCTAGTTTAGATAAAGTGAAGTGAGTATAGTACTTTGGGTCGTCTAGTATTTTAGAAGGTGTATAGTTTGCTTTAAGGAATCCTTGCGAAGTTGTAAGTGTCTTTCCTTTTTTTATTAGTTCTACATCATGAGGTTTGTTGTCTTTAAAAAACTGTACTTTTCCAGTGACCTCATCAATACGTGCTGGGATATTTAAACTGCGTGCAGCAGAAACAAAAAATATTTGAAGGGAATATTCATCTGCTACTTTTGCACGTGCTACTCCAATAGGTGACATTGGTATATGCTGGGTATTCCATTCATTATGAATGGTTATATTGTCTTGACACCATTTTGCCAATAAGTGAGGATTGTTACGGAAAAGTTCTGCTTCTTCTTGGCTGAATATTTTACGAAGTTCTTTTTTGTAAGGGTAAATCATTTCATTAGTAACACGCGGATTCAATACATAGAGGTCTTGAATCTTTTGAGAGCGGTCTTTGGGTTTGTGTAGAGTGTTGTAAAGGTGTTCATTTAAAGTGTTTATATCGATATCTCTAAGATCTTTTGGTGATATGACTTGTAATAGTTTGATGGCCTCAGAACGTTTTTGTATGGGTGTGTCTTTAAGAAAAGACATAATCGTAATATAATTTCCTCGAGATGCGTCGATTAGTGGAATGACACAGGGATTTAGTTCTTGTTCTTGAATAAACTTTGTGAGTTTTTCTTTGGTTGGAAAGGTATTGATATAAGTTTGTCTGATAGAATCTTCGTAAGCAAAACGTTGATTGTTTTCTTCTCTTTGTTCAGTTGATACGTTTGGTGTATTGTTTTTTTCATAGGGTGGTACGATATCTACTTCCATTATAGTTCCTTCCGATCCATTTTTATCGAGTATGATGTTTATTTCCTTATTTTTACCGAACGAACATTTGCAATATCCAAATCGTCCATTGGCCGAAGCCCATACTAACATGTCACCTAATCCAGCTGTTTGAAAAGCAAGTCCATCTTTATCTGTTGTCTTTTTTGCCACAGTATGAAATTCTGCATAATTATAAAGTTTAAATTCTACAAGAGCATTTTTTACGGGTTTTCCATCAGGTGTTGTGACTTTTACGCATGTGGTAGCAGCATTAGCATAGTTTTTTATAACGTTTATTTCGGTATAGTTGTCTGTTATTTGCATTACTTCCTCTGTTCCGTAATAATGTCCGAATACTTTTGTATGCATGAGCATACCTCTGCTGGCTGGTGCATTAAACCAGGCTAAGTCAAGCACAGGTTCTGGTTCACATGCTCCTAGAAAATGCCATTGTCCGTTAACCCATACTTCCACCCAGGCATGGTTGTCATCGGTATGAGCCCATCGTGGAGTGTATACTTGTCTGGCAGGGATACACATTGCCCGAAATGCAGCAACAGCAAAAGTCGATTCTTCGCCACAACGTCCGTAGGCGGAGCGAAGGGTGGCGAGTGGGGAGCTAGTACGAATATCCGAAGGTGTATAGGAAACTTTCTCGTGACACCAGTGGTTTATTTCTAGTATAGCATCGTGTAATGACAGATTTTGTACTCGTTCTTTTAGTTCTTTATAGAAAACAGTGCGTGCATTATCCAGATTTTCGTTATTTACTCGATAGGGAAGGACAAAATGTCTGAATATCTGTTCAGGAATGTCTTTTCCCCATTTCATTTCAGAGCGTGCTTTTAGTGCACTTTGTACATTGGTCAGATGAAATTCTCCGGAATAGTCAGTAATATCTCCTAATGGCATATAGGCATACATGAATTGTAGAGATTCCTTTTCTTCCTGTGTCATGCTTTGTTGGAAGATGTAAAATAAATCACCGTTTTTTAAGGCTTGTTTTCGTTTATTGAATGATGCTTCTACTTCATTCCTTTCATCGGGGTTGCTGATAAAATGTTTTTGGCAGGCTGATAAAGATAATGCAAGCACAAGTTCCATGATAATTTTGACTCTAGTCATACAGATGTTTTTTTAAGATATATTATAATAAGGTGTCACCAAAGATAATTATATATTTTGAACAGGAAAATAGATATAGAAAATCAATAAAAATGCAGTATGTCAGGCTTAGTTTTTAATAATATGGTTGTATGTAAGATTTATGTTTAGTCTGTCATTACTTCTAAATTGAAAAAACTTATTACTCTTTAAACTTTTTTTCTAAGTTAACTCTTTTTTTATGTAGAAATAAGCATTATCTTTGCAACTGTAAAACAAAAGAAAATAGATTTTATCTATTCGTATGATTTTATCAAATAGATTTTAGCATTTTTCTCTCTCTATATATAAATTAATTGTAAATATCCTGTTTGGGCTTGTGAAAGTCTGGACAGGATTCTTTTTTTCTTGGTATATCGGTTGTTTCTGACAAAAAAATATAAAAAAACAGTTGTATCCCTTCAAATAATAGATTTATTATGTCATTTTTCGCGAAGAATGCGTATTTTTGCGACAAATGTATTATATTAATTAAATCAAATAACAGGATGAGAAAAACATTTTTCATGAGCTTGTTGCTCTTGGTTGCTTGTGCTATTAACAGTATGGCACAGATGCAGGATCCGGTTCATTTTAAATCGGAGCTGAAACAAATCTCTGGAACCGAGGCTGAAATTGTATTTACAGCTACAATTGATGCTGGATGGCACGTTTATTCAACTAATCTTCCCGATGGAGGCCCTATTTCCGCAACATTTAATGTTGATAAAATCGAAGGTGCTGAGTTGGTTGGAAAGTTGACTCCAGTAGGTAAGGAATTAGATAAGTTTGATCAAATGTTCCAAATGCAAGTTCGATTTTTTGAGAACAATGCAAAGTTTGTGCAGAAGTTGAAGATTACAGCTGCAACATTTGCTGTTGAAGGATATCTTCAGTTTGGTGCATGTAATGATCAGAATTGTTTGCCTCCAACGGATGTAAATTTTTCATTTACAGGAAAAGGTGATGTTAAGGCAGCTGCTCCTGCGAAAAGCTTAAAAAAAGATGAGGCTGTAGCAAAAAAAGAAGAAATTCCTGCTAAAAAAGAAGCAGAAACCGAAACTGAACTTATTGCTGCAATTGCTACAGCTGAAAATGATTCTATAGCAGCAAATGCATCAGTAGTTGGTGGTTCTGATTGGTGGACTCCGGTTATTAAGGAGTTGCAAGCCTATGATGCTCACACAGAATCTTCAGATTCTTCTTGGATTTATATTTTCTTTGCAGGCTTTTTGGGAGGTTTGATTGCTTTATTCACTCCTTGTGTTTGGCCTATTATTCCTATGACCGTAAGTTTCTTTTTGAAACGTTCTGGTGATAAGAAAAAAGGAATTCGTGATGCTTGGACTTATGGTGCTTCAATTGTTGTTATTTATGTAACTTTAGGTCTTGCCATTACATTGATTTTTGGTGCTAGTGCATTGAACTCTCTTTCCACAAATGCCATTTTTAATATATTCTTCTTTTTAATGCTAGTTGTGTTTGCCGCTTCGTTTTTTGGAGCGTTTGAACTGACTTTACCATCTTCATGGAGTACTGCTGTTGATGCTAAGGCTGAAAAAGCAGGTGGCTTGTTGAGTATATTCTTGATGGCATTTACGTTGTCGCTTGTTTCTTTCTCTTGTACAGGTCCTATTATTGGATTTTTGCTTGTTGAAGTTTCAACTAGTGGTAGTATTGTAGCGCCAGCTATCGGAATGCTTGGTTTTGCTATAGCTCTGGCTTTGCCATTTACTTTATTTGCAATGTTCCCTTCTTGGTTGAAATCAATGCCAAAGTCGGGTGGATGGATGAATGTAATTAAAGTTGTGCTTGGTTTCTTGGAATTGGCTTTCGCTTTGAAATTCCTTTCGGTTGCAGATATGGCATACGGCTGGCACATTCTTGATCGTGAGACATTCCTTGCATTGTGGATCGCGATTTTTGGACTATTGGCTATTTATCTTTTTGGTAAGATTAAATTTCCCCACGATGATGATGAAGATAAGATGAGTGTTTCTCGTTTCTTCTTAGGTTTGATTTCTCTTGCTTTTGCCATTTATATGATTCCAGGTTTGTGGGGTGCTCCTTTGAAAGCCATCAGTGCTTTTGCTCCTCCCAGCAGTACACAGGACTTTAACCTTTATAAAACAGAAGAGGTACATGCTAAATTTGAGAATTTTGAAGAAGGTATGGAATATGCCAAACGCATGGGTAAACCTGTTATGGTAGATTTCACCGGATGGGGTTGTGTAAACTGTCGTGAAATGGAATCTAAAGTATGGATTGATTCAAGAGTACGCGATCTGCTTACTAAAGATTATGTTTTGATTTCTCTTTATGTTGACGAAAAGGCAAAATTGCCTGAAAGAATTACTGTTACAGAGAATGGACAAGAACGTATCTTGCGTACTGTTGGTGATAAGTGGAGTTATTTGCAACGTGTAAAATTCGGTGCTAATGCTCAGCCGTTCTATGTTTTGTTGGATAATGAAGGCAAGCCTTTGAATGGTTCTTATTCACATGATGAAGACGTTGAGAAGTATGTGAAATTCCTGAAAACAGGTTTGGAGAATTATAATAAAAATAAATAAGAGACTGAGAAAGTCCTGACCTTAACTCTGCATATAGTCATGTTAGATATATCAGAAAGAAAACAGATTATAGCTCTGATACAGCGCGAGGTAGTTCCTGCTATCGGCTGTACAGAGCCTGTAGCTGTGGCTCTTTGTGTTGCCAAGGCTACAGAAACATTGGGTTGTTTACCCGAACATATATCCTTGTATTTAAGTGCCAATATCTTGAAGAACGCAATGGGAGTGGGAATTCCCGGAACTGGAATGATCGGTTTACCTATAGCAACTGCATTGGGTGCATTGGTCGGAAAGTCGGAATATCAGCTTGAAGTATTGAAAGATTCTACTCCTGAAGCTGTGGCTAAAGGTAAGGATTATATAGCGGAAAAGCGCATTAGCATTTCCTTGAAAGAAAACATTACAGAGAAGTTGTATATTGAGGCTGTTTGTGAAGCTGGAGGTCACATTGCTACATCTATTATTGCTGGAGGTCACACAAATTTTGTGTATATTGCTAGAGATGGTGAAGTGATGCTTGATAAACAGAATGCTTCTGCTGATAATTGTGAAAACAAAGATGTTCAGCTTTGTTTTCATAAAGTGTATGATTTTGCAATGACTACGCCTTTGGAAGAGATAGAGTTCATACTGGAGTCAAGACGTTTAAATAAAGCAGCTGCAGAATTCTCTTTGAAAGGAGATTATGGGCATGGTATTGGTCGTATGATGTGTAGCGAGCAGGAGAAAGATATTATAGGAGATAGCGTTTATTCGCGCATCTTATCATATACTTCGGCTGCGTGCGATGCACGTATGGGTGGTGCTATGATTCCAGTGATGAGTAACTCAGGAAGTGGAAACCAAGGAATAACAGCTACTCTTCCTGTAGTGGTGTTTGCTGAGGAAAATAAAAAGAGTCATGAGCAGTTGGTTCGTGCTTTGATATTAAGTCATCTTACCGTAATTTATATAAAACAGAGTTTAGGCCGTCTTTCGGCTTTGTGCGGATGTGTGGTGGCTGCTACTGGTTCAGCTTGTGGCATTACTTATCTTATGGGAGGCGAATATATTCAAGCCGTATATGCGGTTAAAAATATGGTTGCAAATCTTACCGGTATGTTGTGTGATGGTGCGAAACCCAGTTGCGCTATGAAATTATCTACAGGTGTTTCAACTGCAGTACTTTCAGCAATGATGGCTATGCAACAACGTTATGTAACTTCGGTAGAAGGTATTATTGATGATGATGTAGATAAGAGTATCCGTAATATGACTCGTATTGGTGCGCAGGGTATGAATGAAACCGACCGTGTGGTGCTAGACATTATGACACACAAAGGTTGCTAATTGAATTCTGTTATTTAAATATTTGTAAAATAGTCTTGAAAGTTTTTTATTTATTAGCTTTCAAGGCTATTCTTATAAGTAATAATGTTATTTGAGAATGATAGAATCATAACCGTGGATATGTATATTGAATTTGGTAATAAAATGCTATGTTATTATGTGTGAAAAATTGCATGTAATCAAGAATTGATATATGTTAAGAAGAGGTATTAAGACTATTATTGTTTGTCTGTTTAAATTATTAAATGGAAGGATCCTTGTTAAGACAGGTATAAATGTATCTTTATCACTAGGGTTTATATTAAACAAGGGTAGAGAAAATAGCATAATAATAGATGAAAATGTTTCGTTAAGGCATTGTAGATTCGTGTTCAAAGGGAGTAAGAATAAAATCATTATACATAAAAATGCGAGATTGAAAAACGTAACATTTTGGATGGAAGATGACGAAAATATAATAGAAATAGGGGCCAATACTACAACTAATGGAGCCTTGTCTTTAGGAGCTTGTGAAGGTACTTCTATTTGTATTGGTGAAGATTGTATGTTTTCTCATGATATTAATGTAAGAACTACGGATTCTCATTCTATTTTAAATGAATCTGGAGAGAGGATTAATAAAGCAACTTCAATAAATATAGGAAATCATGTATGGGTTGGCATGCAATCTTTGATTCTTAAAGGCGCGGATATTCCACATGGATGTATTGTTGGAGCACGAAGTCTTGTGACGAAAAAGCAATTTCATGTAAATAGTTTGATAGTAGGTTCTCCGGCAAAGAGCATAAAGGAAAATATTCACTGGCTAAGGGAAAGAATCAAATAACTATTTATAATTGATTTTCTTGTAGTTTTCCAAAATCCGGCAGACATTGCTTTATTTTCTCTCTTGATGTTGTACCTTTGCTTTTAAAACAGAAAGGCTATGGCAAAAGAGAAAACGGTTTATGTGTGCAGCAATTGCGGACAAGAGTCGCCTAAATGGGTAGGTAAGTGTCCTTCATGTGGAGCGTGGAACACTTTCGTGGAAGAGCGTGTGCGGAAAGATTCGGTATCGACACGTGAATTATTTTCTTCTTCGGCCGAATCTCGACATAACAGACCTATAGTGTTAGAGGATATTAATGGAGGTGAGGAACCGAGAATTGATCTGCATGATGAAGAATTGAATCGTGTGTTGGGAGGTGGATTGGTTGTAGGTTCTTTGGTATTGTTAGGTGGTGAACCTGGAATTGGAAAGTCAACCTTGATATTGCAAACAGTGCTTCGGATGCCTGAGAAGCGCATTCTCTATGTTTCGGGAGAAGAGAGTGCTCGTCAGCTGAAACTTCGGGCCGATCGGATTAAACACAGTGCTTCTGATTGTCTGATTGTTTGTGAAACTTCTTTGGAACAGATATTTACGCATATTAAAAATGTACAGCCGGAATTAGTAATTATAGATTCTATACAAACCATTTCAACTGAAATAATAGATTCTTCGCCTGGTAGTGTGTCGCAAGTGCGTGAGTGTGCTGCTGCTATTTTAAAATTTGCCAAGGAAACCAATACCCCTGTGATACTTATCGGACATATAAATAAAGAAGGAAGCATTGCGGGACCGAAAGTATTGGAGCATATTGTAGATACAGTTTTGCAATTTGAAGGCGATCAGCATTATATGTATCGTATTTTGAGAAGTATCAAGAATCGTTTCGGAAGTACTGCTGAGTTAGGAATATATGAGATGCGACAAGATGGGTTGCGTCAGGTGAGTAATCCTTCAGAATTGCTGTTATCACCCGATCATGAAGGTATGAGCGGGATATCTATAGCTTGTGCTATGGAGGGAGTTCGCCCCTTTCTTATAGAAACACAAGCTTTGGTGAGTACGGCAGCTTATGGTATGCCGCAGCGTTCGGCTACCGGATTTGATATCCGGCGAATGAATATGTTACTGGCTGTATTGGAAAAACGAGTAGGATTTAAATTGGCTCAGAAAGATGTATTTCTGAATATAGCGGGAGGATTAAAGGTGAACGATCCTGCTATTGATCTAAGTGTGATAAGTGCTATTCTTTCATCAAATATGGATTGTGCAATAGAGCCGTTGGTATGTATGGCAGGTGAGGTGGGATTGTCTGGCGAAATCCGTCCTGTAAATCGTATTGAGCAACGTATATCTGAAGCGGAAAAATTGGGATTTGAAAACATATTGATTCCCAAGCATAATCTTCAAGGATTAGATACATCGAAGATAAAAATCAAACTTATAGGTGTGCGTAAGGTAGAGGAAGCATTTCGTTTTCTTTTTGGATAATATGGAAAAGTGATAAAAATATGATAGAAGAATTTCAATTGAGAATATTGCCAGAACAGGCAGTCGATGAAACTAGTATAAAAAAAGCTATCGGGCATGAAAAAAAATTGGATGTACGTACATTAAAGTCGGTTCGTATATTGAAGAGGAGCATTGATGCTCGTCAACGTGTAATTTATGTGAATCTTAAGGTGCGTTGTTATATTAACGAGTACCCCCAAGACGAAGCCTATCAGTTTACGTTTTATCCTGATGTAAAGAACAGTCCTCAAGTGGTAGTGGTTGGTGCTGGTCCTGGTGGATTGTTTGCAGCGTTACGTTTGATAGAATTAGGATTGCGTCCGGTAGTTGTGGAAAGAGGAAAGAATGTGCGTGATCGTAAAAAGGATATTGCTCGTATTTCACGTGAACATAAGGTAGATGCTGAATCAAATTATAGTTTTGGAGAAGGTGGTGCTGGAGCTTATTCAGATGGAAAATTGTATACTCGTAGTAAAAAGCGTGGAAATGTAGATAAAATACTGAACGTGTTTTGTCAACATGGAGCCAGTACATCTATTTTAGCTGATGCTCATCCACATATAGGAACAGATAAGCTTCCTGCTGTGATAGAAGCGATGCGAAATACCATTTTGCGTTGTGGTGGAGAAGTGTGGTTTGAAACCCGGATGGATGAATTGCTGATAGAGAACGATGAGGTAAAAGGGATACGTACACACAACGGATATGAGTATCGTGGTCCGGTGATTTTGGCTACAGGCCATTCTGCACGTGATGTGTATCGTTGGCTTTATTTCAATAAAATAGAGATGGAAGTCAAGGGTTTGGCTATTGGTGTACGTTTAGAGCATCCCTCTCATTTGATAGATCAAATTCAGTATCATAACCGGAACGGACGAGGTAATTATCTTCCAGCTGCTGAATACAGCTATGTAACTCAAGTTGATGGACGTGGTGTATACAGTTTTTGTATGTGTCCGGGAGGTTTTGTGGTTCCTGCAGCTAGTGGTTCGCGTCAGATTGTAGTGAATGGAATGTCGCCGTCTAACCGTGGTTCACGTTGGAGTAACTCGGGTATGGTAGTCGAAATCCGTCCTGAGGATTTGGAAGATACTTCTTTAAAGGCTGTTCGTGGTGAATTACACAATACTCCTTTGTCTATGCTCGAATTTCAAGAACAGTTGGAAGCTCTTTGTTGGCAGCAGGGAAACATGAGGCAAACTGCTCCTGCGCAGCGTATGCTGGACTTTGTGAAGAAGAAAGTGAGTTATGATTTGCCTGAGACTTCTTATAGTCCGGGGTTAATATCTTCTCCACTTCATTTTTGGATGCCGGAATTTATTTCGTCTCGTTTACGTAAGGGATTTGAAACATTCGGCCATTTGTCGCATGGATTTCTTACTAACGAAGCAGTGCTGATTGCTGTCGAGACCCGAACTTCTGCTCCGGTACGTATAACGCGCGATAGAGAAACTTTTCAGCATGTTCGCGTCAAAGGCTTATTCCCTTGTGGAGAGGGAGCTGGATATGCTGGAGGTATTGTGTCGGCAGCTATTGATGGTGAACGTTGTGCCGAAGCAGTAGCAGCTTATTTATCAAAAATAAAAGAATGATTATGCATTCAAATCCGGAAATAGCAATAGTGGAGCAAAATACTTTGTCTGCATTGGGTATGCGTACGATTTTGGAAGAGATGCTTCCGACAGCAGTAGTGCGTGTGTTTTTTTCTTTTCAAGAGTTGGTGAATGATACACCAGACATGTATGCACATTATTTTGTTTCTTCTCAAATATATTTTGAGCATACTGCTTTTTTTTTGGAGAGAAGACCTAAAACGATAGTTTTGTCAGTTGGAGAATTGACAGCTCCAGTACCGGTGCTGAACATCTGTGCTTCGCAGGATGAATTAGTTCAAGCTGTTATGATGCTTCGTAGTAAAGGTCATCATGTCATGCCACATTCGATGTATGGAGGCGGACAGGAAATAGAAAGGGAATTATCTCCACGAGAAATAGAAGTGTTGATTCTGGTAACGAAAGGTCTTATAAATAAAGAAATAGCAGACAAACTGAATATTAGTCTTACTACTGTTATTTCTCATCGTAAGAATATTACTGAAAAACTTGGTATTAAGTCTGTGTCTGGACTTGCCATTTATGCAGTAATGCATGGATATATTGAGGTTGACAGCATTTAACATGTGATGTGGAGACTATGGAATATCCTAACAAATGAGGATTGTCTTTTGTTAAGTAAAGGTTTTATTTTGCATCTGAAAATAAAAAGGAAAAATGAATAGACAATTTATAGTTTCAGGATTGGTTTTTTTTGCAGGTTCTTCAGTATTGAATGCTGCACCTGTGGATCGTGACACAACCAAAGTAGTTGATGTGGAAGAGATTGTTGTGGTGGCTTCACCTAAAGAGAATGTGAAATTTCGGAGACAAGCTTTATCTTCTTCGGTTTTTTCACGCGAACATTTACAAAATAGTCAGGTAAAATCCATCAAACAGCTCACTTCCTTGATTCCTAACTTTTATATGCCTGATTATGGTTCTAAGTTGACATCGGCTGTCTATATACGTGGTATTGGTTCACGTATCAATACACCGGCTATTGGTTTGTATGTGGATAATGTTCCTTATTTGGATAAGTCGGCTTTTGATTTTAATACTTATGATATTGAACGTATTGATGTATTGCGTGGTCCGCAGTCTACTTTGTATGGTCGTAATGCCATGGGGGGATTAGTGCGTATTTATACCCGTAATCCTTTCCGTTACCAAGGGACACAATTTTCAGTGGGTGGAGCTTTGGGCAATAATTCCTATCGCGCATCACTGACTCATTACCATCGTATCAATCAGAATTTTGCCTTTTCGGCAGGAGGGTTTTATGAAGGAGCATGTGGTTTTTTTAAAAATGTCACATTAAATCAATATGCAGACTCACAGCAGAGTGGAGGAGGACGTCTGAGAGCTATTTGGTTACCTACAGAGAACTGGAAGTTGGATTTTACTGCCAATTATGAATATAGTGATGAGGGAGGTTATGCTTATGGCTTGCATCACCAAGATACTCATAAAACAGATGCTGTGACTGCTAATGAGCAAGGTAAGTATCGGAGGGGACTTTTCAATGCAGGAGTATCGGCTTCTTATCAAGGAGAGTATTATAGTTTTAATTCTGTAACGAGTTATCAAAGATTGGACGATCGTATGTATATCGATCAAGATTTTTTGTCGTCAGAATTGTATACTTTGGAACAGAAACAGCGATTGAATGCTTTTACCGAAGAACTTTCGGTAAAAAGTCTTCCGGGACAACATTGGCAGTGGGTGACCGGATTATTTGGATCTTTTCAAGATTTGAGAACGCAAAGTCCGGTATTTTTTCATCGTGATGGTATGACAATGCTTGAAGAATTAATTAATAAGAATTTTCCTTCATCCATGCCGATGAATATTGATTTCAAAGATATAGATATGCCTGTATGGTCGGGTTTTAAGACTCCTGTAGCTAGTTTCGCATTGTTCCATCAGTCAACTTTCAATAATTTACTTGTTGATGGTCTGTCTCTTACCTTGGGATTGCGTATGGATCATGAGCGTTTATCTATGAAATATAATTCTAATACAGCCACTAATTATGCTTTTACAATAAGTATGTTTCCCAAAGCTTTGGAGTTTAATGGTAACGCTTTGTTGAATGGTGATGTAAAAGATAATTATACCCAATTGCTTCCTAAGTTCTCGCTTAAATATGATTTTGATGCTCAGAACAATGTGTATGCTACTGTAAGTCGTGGGTATCGTTCGGGGGGATATAACATACAAATGTTTTCTGATTTGGCTAGAAATGAGTTGCAGAATGTAATGATGACTCAGGTGAAGAGCGGATGTTTTGATATGGTGGATAAGATGCTTCCTCCGGTACAAGCAGAAAAGATAAAAGGTATGATAGAGAAATATATGTCGCAAACAGTGGAGCAAGATGTGCATAGCACTTATTATAAACCGGAATATAGCTGGAGTTATGAAGTAGGTACACATCTTACTTTGTGGAACGGAAAGTTGCAGGCTGATGTGGCTGCTTTCTGGATGGATACACGCGACCAGCAAATAGCGAAGATGGTAGAGAGTGGAATGGGGCGCATTATGGTTAATGCTGGTCGAAGCCGTAGTTTAGGTGTAGAGGCCGCCTTGGCAGCAAGTATAAATAAACATTTGTCGTTAAATGCCTCTTATGGTTATACGCGTGCTACTTTTCGTGATTATAATGTTGGAGGAGTGGATGATAAATTGAATTATGCGGGAAATACTGTGCCGTGTGTTCCGCGTCATACATTGAATTTGGGAGCATCTTACGCCTTTGATATAAAAGATGACAATCTGCGAAAGGTTACTTTCCATGCAGGATATACGGGTAATGGCGATATCTATTGGTCTGAAGCTAATGATGCATATCAAGGTTTTTATGGAGTATATAATGGAAGCATTGTATTTCATACCCGTTTTTGTGACATTGATTTATGGGGACATAATCTGTTAAACAAATACTATCACACTTTCTGTGTAGAGAGTATGGGGCGCTGGTTTGCCCAGCGTGGAAAACCGAGACAGTTTGGTATAGATTTGCGATTTAATATTTGATTTCAGATATTAGAATGAAATACCAAAAAGGATGTAGATAGTTTTATGCTTCCTTTGTGCGATATGAAACATGGAGCAAACATTTATGCTGTATGCTCCATGTCTTTCTTTATTTCATATTGATTCTTGAAACCAATACATTTTTATTTCCCTGTAATGAAAGTTTATTGTTGTAAAATCTGTTTAATGATGCGGTGGTTGGCTATTTCTAAGGCCACATCATTAATATCTTTAATATAGATGAGGGTAGTTTGTGGAAGTGCATGCCCTAGTGCACGCGAAATAATAGGAAGATCAATGTTACCAATATATTCGTTTTTTATATGTGATTTTTTAAGATAGGCAATATCAACAAAAGCCATTCCATATGTAAAAAGGCTAAAGAAAAATAAATCTCGTGCCAGATATAGGGAAGTTCCTTTTTTAAGTTGTAACTTTTGTAGTATTTATAATACTTTCTTTTTGTATACTTCGTTTAGAAGTATGTTCCACTCCGGTGAATATATATTGGAATGGGTGAGTTTTATCAGTAGCAATATTTTGTAGTATGGCTTTGTTGTATATAGCGCGGAGCGAACGCATATAACACGAAATAGTATTGAGGCATACTCCATTTCTTTTGAGCCACTGTTCGTAGGCATAAATTAAATGTGGGGTGAGGTCGTTGAATAGCAGTTCTTTTTTGCCATAGAATTTATGCAAGGAGTTGAGTGCAGTACGATAGTTTCGTGAGGTACTTTGTTGTCCGACACTGTTTGTATATTCGATTTCTTTTTCCATGAAATTGTAAAAAGAATCGGTGTTATTGGGGGTTGTTTTATTCTTTTTTGAGCTTTGAATATTGACAACCGTTTTTCCTTGCATATCTATATGCAATCCTACTTTGATTTTGATTCGCTTCATAATAAATTATTTGGATTAATAGTGAATTTTCAGTAAAATCAAGTAAGGACAAACAGTTTGTTTGATATTCGGACTGTCTGCTTGGCAAATCGGTATATTGGGAAAAGGATTTTGATATTTTTAAGTTTGTAATTGTAGGTATAGAAAAGCTTGTGAAGCTTGGAATTTCAGATATTGAGTATATGTATGAGTATACATTAAACAAGGATAGTGGCTTATACAGAGAAAAAGTATGAAGTGTCAGAATGATAGAAAACATTCTGACACTTCATATTCTGAATATTTTTTACGCAACTATATACTTTATTGTACCAACGGTTTTGTATAATTACGGTTTGTCTT
>Cinder_p2__coassemble_1472_pt1 | contig 28405 bp, 28 predicted proteins | sample Cinder_p2__metabat2_low_PE_026 | metagenome-assembled genome bin Cinder_p2
GCAGTTGTTGGAAATAGAGGGTTTGAAAATTTGACTATACGATATAAATAATCAATATGTTTATGCAAAAAGAAACATAAATAGATATATATGTGTCTATTTGATAAAGTGTTAAAATGCAGTTTGGAGGACCTTTAAGATAAAATGTAGGAGAATGAAGTTTTTTTTGTCTTATTATTTCGCAATAGGCAATACTCTGTTTTATTCCTTTCTCAGAAAAATGTCTATAGAGCTCTTTTCTCGTAAATGCTTTCAGACGCATTTTTTTGCCCTGTACGGCCTTTTGTTTTGGTTATAGTATATAGGTATGGTTCGGAATGTTTTCCAATATCGGAGATGTATAAATATGCAAGTATGAGTAGAAGTCGCTAATGTCAGTGTAGTGAGGGAAAAGATGTCTATTTGTCGTTTAATATGCCTGTTTGTCATATAGTTATGTTTATCTAAGTTTAAATTTTTGCCTGAAAGGTAAATGTAGTTTAAGGCATATGTTCTGGCAATGTGTATATGAAAAAGCGGGTATACTCTTTGCTGCTATCTTATCGAATAGCGAAGCGAAAGCAGAGCTTTGGGAACAAAGAATGTAACATTAAAAAATAGGAGATTATAACTATGATGCCGATTAGAAGAAATTACAATCAGAACTGGTTACCAAGTATCTTTAATGATTTTTTTGATAACGACTGGATGGCGAAGAGCAATACAACAGCCCCAGCAATCAATGTGATAGAGAACGATGAGGATTATAAGATTGAGGTGGCTGCTCCGGGTATGACGAAAGAAGATTTCAATATTCATCTTGCCGATGATAATCTGTTGGTTATTACAATGGAAAAGAAGAATGATTTGAAAGAGGAAGACAAAAAGAGGAAATATTTGCGTCGTGAGTTCTCTTATTCCAAATTTGAACAGTCGATGGTACTTCCTGAGGATGTGGAAAAAGATAAAATCAGTGCTTCGGTAAACGATGGAGTATTGATTATCGATTTGCCTAAACTGGCGAAGGGAGAAACGATTATCAATAAGGTAATCGAAATAAAATAAACACTATGCAATAACAAAAAGAAGGCCTCGTTCCGCAATAAGTGGAATGAGGCCTTCTTTTTGTCTATTTTCAGTGGTTTAGAAAAGCATGTCGATACCAAACAAAGCCCAGGACTGCTCCCAGAGCAATGCCTAGGGTATTGGCATAAAAGTCCAGCCAGTCGCCCGAACGGTTTTGGGTGCAGTAGGCTTGCATGAGTTCTATGATTCCACTCATGAGTATAGGTAGAACAATGGCTCCCAGACAGAGTCTTTTATAATTGATGTGTGTATGGCTGCGCAGGTATTCAATCCATAGACTAGACGAGAGCAGGAAATACATTATGATGTGTACCCATTTGTCCATAAGAGGCACTTCTTCAAGAGGAGTTTCGGGCACTTTCATAAAGCAGGCAAAAAGGATGGCGGCAATGAGAAGCCATGAAATATTGTAACGGAGAATAAAATGTGACATAAAGAGTGTTTTGAGAATAATATATTGTGTAAAAGTAGGAGATTGTTGCTATATTTGTGCAATTTTGAAGATAATAAAACTTAAATCTGACATTACGATGGATTCTATGGAAAGAGCAAATTTCGGAAGCAAGATAGGTGTTATTCTGGCGTCGGCCGGTTCGGCGGTAGGGTTGGGAAATATCTGGAGGTTTCCTTATGAAGCAGGGCAGCATGGTGGAGCAGCTTTTATATTGATTTATTTGTTGTGTGTAGCATTTTTGGGTATGCCGGTCATGATTTCCGAGTTTCTGATAGGTCGTCGTTCGCGTGCCAATACCGCCGGAGCTTATCGAATTTTAGCATCGGGAACACCTTGGCGTTGGGTTGGATTTTTAGGTGTGTTGACCGGATTCTTTATTCTGAGCTATTATTCGGTTGTAGCAGGATGGACATTGGAGTTTATCTGCGAGGCTGGAACCAATAGTTTTGTTGGAAAGAGTCCGGATGATTTCAGTGCATCATTCAGCTTGTTTCTGCAGAACCCGGTTCGTCCGGCTGTGTGGATGGCCTGTTTTCTGGTTATTACCCATATTGTAGTGGTAGGAGGAGTAAAAAAAGGTATAGAGCGTTCGTCCAAGTTGATGATGCCTTTGCTGTTTATTCTAATTGTGGTATTGGCTGTTTGTTCGCTGACATTGCCCAATGCCGGACGTGGATTGAGCTTCTTGTTTCAGCCCGATTTCTCTAAGGTAACATCCGATGTGGTACTTGGAGCCATGGGACAGGCTTTCTATTCGTTGAGTTTGGGTATGGGGTGTTTGTGTACTTATGCTTCTTATTTCAGTAAGGATACCAATTTGGCAAAGACGGCTTTTAGTGTAGGAGCGATTGATACGGGTATTGCTGTGTTGGCCGGAGTCATTATTTTTCCGGCTGCGTTTTCGGTGGGTATAAATCCCGATACAGGACCTGCACTTATCTTCATTACACTTCCCAATGTGTTCCAGCAGGCATTTGCAGGTGTCCCGTTACTTTCCTATATATTTTCACTCTTGTTTTATGTACTGTTAGCATTGGCTGCGCTTACTTCTACTATTTCTATTCACGAGGTAGTTACAGCCTATCTCCACGAAGAGTTTCATCTTTCCCGTCATAAAGCTGCGGCTTGTGTTACAGTAAGTTGTGTGCTATTAGGAACGGCATGTTCCTTGTCAATGGGCGTGTGGAAAGAATTCACTATAGGCGGTTTGGTCCTTTTCGATTTATTCGATTTTGTAACAACTAAGTTGATGTTACCTTTTGGTGGAATGCTTATTTGTCTTTTCACCGGATGGTATTTGAAACGAAGCTTGGTCTATGCTGAGTTGTCCAATGAAGGAAGTTTGAAGGTAAAGTTCTTTAAAGTATATATCTTTTTGGTTCGCTACATAGCTCCGGTGGCGATTGCCGCTATTTTCTTTAAGGAGTTGAAACTATTTTAGTTTCTTCTTTCAGTATGTGGAAAGACTTTTTCTATTTCTCGCGTGGTGAGCGGAAATGCATTGCCATTTTATTTGCGGTGGTGGTTCTGCTGGTGTTTTTACTGATGTGGTATAAACATTTATATCCCGAACCATCTGAAAGAATTCCGGATGAACATCTGGCTGCTTTCGAGGACTCGTTGAAGAACCAGCGCATGCTGTCTGCTTCGTGGAAGAAAGAAGTATCGGGAACAGCTGGAATACCTTCCGTCTCTGAAGGCGAACTGTTTCGTTTTGATCCGAATGTTGCTGACTCTGCCACCTTATGCCGACTGGGACTTACACCTCGTGTAGTACGTAATGTGTTGAAATATCGTGCTAAAGGAGGACGATTCCGAACACCTGAATCATTTGCCCGTATTTATGGGTTGACCGAAGCTTGTTACAATAGACTGTATCCCTATATAGAAATAAAGAATAGGGAAGAGGAGAAGAAACGTCTGTATCGGAAAGTGGAACCCGAAAAATCAAAGCCAGATACGTTGAAAAAAAGGAATTTTGCCTATGTGCCCAAATATAGCGAGGGTACAGTCATTGATTTGAATCTGGCCGATACTGCATCTTTGAAACGAATACCTGGAATAGGGCCTGTGAGGGCTATGCAAATAGTAGCATATCGCAAGCGTTTAGGAGGTTTTTATACTACAGAGCAGCTGGCAGAGGTGCAGGGACTTCCGAAAGGGGTGGAGCGCTGGTTTAAAGTAATGGAGCCACCCGAAAAGAACATCCTGATAAATCGTTGGGGTGTGGAACGTCTGCGCAATCATCCTTATCTTAATTTTTATCAGGCTAAAATAATTGTGGAACATCGGCATAAATATGGTTCGTTAAAGTCGGTTTCTGCATTATCTTTGTACGAAGAGTTTTCAAAGAAGGATTTGGAACGTTTGGAGCATTATGCCGATTTTTCTGATCGTTGATTCTCTGGAGTAGACATAGTTGCATGACGTTAAACCAAGGTTCTTGAAAAAATAAATCAGAGTGATAAATCAAAAGTTTATATCGAGATGAAAAATAATAGAATCATGCGTGGCATCGGGTTGTTTCTCTTGGGTATATTGTGCTACGGAAGCCTGATGGCTCAGTCGTTTGAAACAGCTGGGAGAGATAAAGAGGTGACCGATTTCTTTTCTATGGTACTTTCTGGGAAGGAGATGTCTTTTGATAAAGGGAAAAAGATAAATTTGAAAGAGGTGGAAAAAGCCAAGTTGAAGGTGTGGAGCCTTTGGAAGCTGGCCAATGAAAATTGCAAAGAAGAAAAATTGCCGCAATTGTCTGATTTGACAGAAAAAGATAGTTGTTCATGGACACTGCCCGAGGTGTTGGAACCCAACGCAGTGATGAATTATTATTTTGGCCGGAAGGGTGAACAGAAAGAAGGTGTCAAGATTCCTTTCTTCTTATATATGCACGGTTCCGGACCTAAGGCGATAGAGTGGAAAACAGGATTGAATATTTGTCAGAGGTTTGATGATGCTCCTTCTGTTTATTTTATTCCACAGATTCCCAATATGGGTAGTTATTATCGTTGGTGGCAGAAAGCCAAGCAGTATGCATGGAATCGTTTGTTTCGTCAGGTACTATTGAATGAATTGATTGATCCTAATCGCCTTTATCTTTTTGGAATCTCTGAAGGAGGATATGGCAGTCAGCGTCTAGCTTCTTTTTATGCGGATTATCTGGCTGCAGCCGGTCCGATGGCAGGAGGAGAACCGTTAAAGAATGCTCCGGCAGAAAACTGTGCGAATATAGGCTTCTCTCTGTTGACAGGGGCCGAAGATGAGGGTTTCTATCGGAATATCCTTACCGGATATACCAAGCAGAGTTTCGACAGCCTTCATCAAGTATATCCGGAGTATTATCAACATCGCATAGAGTTGATTCCGCATAGAGGACACTTCATAAATTATTCCCTCACTACTCCTTGGTTGAAGAAATTTGTGCGCAACCCTTATCCTAAATGGGTATCGTGGGAGGATTTTGAGATGGACGGACTACATCGTAAGGGGTTTTATAATTTGGTGGTGACAGAACGGCCGGAGCATGGACGTATGCATTATGACATGAAGATTGAAGGAAATACCATAACCGTGAACGTGCGGAATGTAAAATACAGAACCATACAGACAGATAGTGTTTATGGAATAGAGATGAAGTTTGAGAAGGATTATACTCAGGCTGTAGAAGGTAGATTTATGGTGTATCTGAATAACAATCTGGTAGATTTAAAGAAAAAGGTAAAACTTGTGGTGAATGGCAAGAAGGTATATGAGGGAAAGGTAAAGCCGGATCTGAAGCATCTGGTAAACAGTTGTGCGGTTTTCTATGACCCTTTGCGTTTGTATCCTGTTGCTTTGACTGTGGACTTGTCTGTTTTGTAGCTTGCAAGTAAGTATGGGATTCCTTTGACACATTATTTAATAGCTGTATGTGTTTGGTGTGGTGAATTCTGTTTAATATGAAGATAAAAAATGCGGCCTCTGTTTCATCACGAATGAGAGGCCGCTCCAGTTTAGTTTCAAGTTCTCTTATGGAGAATTTTAATCATATGAAGTTGTGTGTATGTGGTCTTTGCTTTAAGGATGTATCAGAAGCAAAAGGAAGCAGGTTTACAATAAACTGACTCCTTTTGACCGTGTTTCCTAATGCTTACCCTGATACATTGATATTTTAGTTGTTACAGAACGGTCTTGTTGAACCTGTTCATACAATAAGTAACAAGCAATGTGCCGAAAAATGTAATTCGTATTAAATAGTTGATATTCAGTAGCGTTTTCTTTCCTGCTCTTTTTTCTTATTGTGGAAAACTGTGGAAAATGTAGAAGGTATTGTGGATTTTATCCACAATGCCTTCCATGATTATAATTTTTAGAGTGATTCGATCATACGTTTCAGTACCACCGTTGCTGAAATTTCGCGGTTGGCAGCCTCTGGTATAACGATGGATTGTGGGCTTTCGATAACATCATCTGTTACAATCATATTCCGTCGTACAGGCAGACAATGCATGAAGTAGGCATTGTTAGTAACATCCATCTGACGTTTGCTTACGGTCCAGCTTTGGTCGGTACTTAATATCTTTCCGTAGTTGTTACCGCTATATGCAGCCCAGTTTTTGGCATAAACGAAATCAGCTCCCTCAAAAGCTTTCATCTGGTTGTATTCTACGCGTGCGTTACCCACAAATTCCGGAGCCAGTTCATAACCTTCGGGATGAGTAATAATGAAGTCATAATCGGTGGCATTCATCCATTCGGCAAATGAGTTAGGTACGGCTTGTGGTAATGGGCGTGGGTGCGGTGCCCATGTCATAACTACTTTGGGGCGTTCTACTTTTTTGTATTCTTCAATGGTAATGAGGTCGGCAAAGCTTTGTAACGGATGGCGGGTAGCAGCTTCCATGGAAAATACAGGCCGGCCGGAGTATTTGATAAATTGATTCAGAATAACTTCGTCGTAATCATAATCCCGATTTTCGAATTGGGCGAAGGAGCGAACACCGATAAGATCACAATAGCATCCCATTACAGGTATCGCTTCGAGCAGATGTTCCGGTTTGTCGCCGTTCATAATCACGCCTCGTTCGGTTTCCAGTTTCCATGCACCTTGATTGATGTCAAGTACCATAACATTCATACCCAGATTCAAGGCGGCTTTCTGAGTGCTTAGTCGTGTACGCAGACTGCTGTTGAAGAATATCATCATCAAGGTTTTGTTCTTTCCTAAATCAACGTATTTAAAACGTTCGTTTTTTATTTCAAAAGCTTCGTAAAGGGCTTGTTTTAAGTTCCCTAAATCGTGTACGCAAGTAAAATTTCTCATGTTGTAAATTGTTTAATGGTGGATATTTGTATTTGTGGGTATCTTTTGTTTGTCAATTATTTCGCACTTGCCCATTCCCTTTTATTACCCATTTGTAGGTAGTGAGAGCTTCAAGTCCCATGGGTCCCCGTGCGTGCATCTTCTGGGTACTGATGCCTATTTCAGCTCCCAAGCCGAATTGTGCTCCATCGGTGAAAGCAGTCGATACATTGGTATATACACAAGCAGCATCGGTCTGTCGGACGAATAGTTCGGCAGTTTGCGGGTTTTCTGTTATGATGCATTCGCTATGTTTCGAACCATAGCGTTGGATATGTTCCAAAGCTTTCTCTGTAGAAGATACGGTACGTATGGCCATTTTATAATCCAGAAATTCGGTGCCATAGCTGTAGATATCCGCTTCTTTCAGCAATTCGGGTGGATAGAAATTCTGTAGTGCATGAAAAGCTTCGGAATCGGCGAAGATGGTTACCCGACTGTTGGCTAGAGGTGTACATAGAGCAGGCAGATCAGTTAGGCGTTTGCAGTGAACGAGCAGGCAGTCGAGAGCATTGCAGACACTAACTCTGCGTGTTTTGGCATTGTGTATGATGTTTCTCCCTTTTTCTATATCGCCTTCACTATCAAAATAGGTGTGGCACACTCCGGCACCGGTTTCTATGACTGGTACGGTGGCATGTTCTCGCACGAAATGGATAAGTGAAGCGCTTCCTCGTGGGATGAGAAGATCGATGAGGTCGTTGGCTCGAAGTAATAGTTCGGTATATTCACGTTGGGGAGGAAGCAGGGTAACAAGATGGGTACATAGATTTAGTTCCTGCAATACCTGATGGATGAGTTTTACAGCGGCTTCATTGGTATGTTGAGCATCACTTCCACCTTTGAGTATACAGACATTTCCGCTTTTCAAACACAGCGAGAATATATCGAAGGTAACGTTGGGGCGTGCTTCGTAAATGACTCCTACCACACCGAAAGGTACACTGATGCGTGCGATTTTTATTCCATTGGGACGTGTGTTCTCTTGTAGAATTTGTCCAAGTGGAGAGGAGAGGGTGGCAACCATCTTCATATCGTGGGCTATGTTGTTCAGTCGTTCGGATGTGAGCATTAGTCGGTCGTATTTAGGGTTGTCGGTATTCATCCGTTTCAAATCGGCTGTATTGGCCATGAGCAGTTCTTCTTTATGCTTGTTTATGCGTTCGGCCACAGCATTCAGAATCCGGCAGACTGTGTCATCGCTTAATGAGGCGGCGGTAGCTACGGCTTGTTTTGTTTGAGTGAGTAAGGTTGATAAATTCATGCTGTTTTATTTAATATACAGAAAATCATAGTGAACAATGGCTTTTTTCTCTTTGCATCCCATTACGGCCTGTACTGCGATGGCAGGATAGTCGGTTTTTCCTATACCTATTTCCGTCCCGTCTGATCCAAAGATGTGAACCAAGTCGTCTTTTTCAAAATCTCCTTCTATGTTAGTAATGCCAACAGGCAGGATGCTGATTACTTGTCCTGAGAGTAGCCGTAGTGTGACTTCTTTGTTGATGAATAAGCTTCCCTTGCAGAAATCCTGACTGTGTGCAATCCATTTTTTTATGCTTGAAGTGGGTACTTTGGCTGCTTTGAAATGTGTACAGGGTGTATCTTGAGGATTATTGAGCAGCATTGTTAATATGTTTTCTCGTTTACCGTTAGCTATCCATACGTTTATTCCTTCAGCGGCTATTTGACGAGAAATACGTGTTTTAGTTATCATTCCTCCACGTCCGAATCCTGATTTCTCTTGTTGAATGTATTCTGTCAGATTATCTTTTGGGTTAATTTCGCGCAATAAGAAACTTTCTGGGTCTGAGGGAATTCCGGAGAATACACCATCAATGTTGCTTAGTAAGATGAGTGCCTGTGCATTCATCATGGCAGCAATGAGACCGGAGAGTTCATCGTTGTCGGTAAACATTAGTTCGGTAAGTGCAATGGTATCGTTCTCATTTACGATAGGGAGTATTCCGTTTTGCAGCATTACTTCCATACAGGTGCGTTGGTTCAAGTAGTGTTGACGTGTAGAAAAGCTTTCTTTTGTGGTGAGAACTTGTCCTACGGTAATGCCATGTTCCCGAAATAGTTCATAGTATCGGTTTATGAGTTTGGCTTGTCCCACTGCAGAGAACAGTTGTCGTTGTGCTATGTTGTCAAGTTTACGTTTGGGGTACATTTCGCTTCGTCCAGCCGCTACTGCACCCGAAGATACCAATATCACTTCGATTCCTTGATGCAATATTGAAGCTATTTGGTCAGTTAGAGCCGACATACGTGTGATGTCGAGTGTCCCATCGTTTCTAGTGAGTACGTTGCTGCCTATCTTGATGACGATGCGTGCGTATGCTGTTTTCATGCAATAAATTATTTCTGTGGTCGAATGATAGCAAATGTAGAAATATTTATTGCTTTTGCTAAGAAATATTTTATTTTTTGTTTTAAAATGATGATTTTTAATTTGATATTGTATAAATATGTAAGTTGTATAAGAAAAGACTGCTATTTTCTTTTTTGGTATTATGAGGATAGGGTGTGCTATAAAGAACGGAACATCCGCTGCGTAGCAAAGCGACAGCGGATGTTCCGTAAAAAGCAGACTAGTGATTGTTTAGTCTGGGTTTGTTTTCTCTGATGATTTTTTCGGCAAACACTTGCTCTTCATGATTCACCAGTACTACAGCTCCTGCACCGCCATTGAAATAGGCTCCGGTGACAAGACCTAGCGTTTCGTCCTTAATCATGGACTCTACTCCATTTGCAGCTAAAAAGCCTTTTACTAGTTCTGCCTCCCAAGGGTCGCCTCTGAAGACTTCGACCAATGAGTCATAATTCTTAGTTGTTGCCATATCAGTATAACTTTAAGAGTTCTTGTTTCGTATTTCGACTCGTCGGATTTTTCCGCTGATGGTTTTAGGCAATTCATCGACAAATTCGATAATGCGTGGATATTTATAAGGAGCGGTTACACGTTTTACGTGGTTTTGCAGTTCCTTTATTAAATTTTCATCGGCACGTTCCTTGTAATGTTTGGACAAGACAATGGTAGCTTTTACCACTTGTCCGCGAATGTCATCGGGAACTCCGGTGATGGCGCATTCCACTACGGCTGGGTGTGTCATGAGTGCACTTTCCACTTCGAATGGGCCTATACGGTAGCCCGAACTTTTTATCACATCATCGGCACGTCCCACAAACCAGTAATATCCATCTTCGTCACGCCAGGCTACATCGCCAGTATAGTAGATGTCATCATGCCAGGCTTCGTGTGTGCGTTGTTCGTTGCGATAATATTCTTTGAATAATCCCAGTGGTTTTCCTTTGTCGGTGTGTATTACTATTTGTCCTTGTTCTCCATCTTCGGCTTCTCGTCCGTCGGGGGTAAGAAGCCCGATGTGATATTGTGGGTTGGGTACACCCATACTTCCCGGTTTGGGTTCCATCCAAGGGAAGGTGCCTAGTGTAAGGGTAGTTTCGGTCTGTCCGAATCCTTCCATCAGGCGCACACCGGTCAGTTCTTTAAATGTGTCATACACGGCCGAGTTCAGAGCCTCTCCGGCAGTGGTACAGTATTCCAAAGAAGAAAGGTCGTATTTGCTGAGGTCCTCACGGATAAGGAATCGGTAGATGGTGGGAGGCGCACATAATGAGGTGATGTGATATTCGTGAATTTTCTCCAGAATATCCGCCGGTGTAAACTTTTCATGATCGTAGACAAAAATGTTTGCTCCGGCTATCATCTGTCCGTATAGTTTCCCCCATACGGCTTTTCCCCATCCGGTGTCGGCAATGGTGAGATGCAGACTGTTCTCGTGCAGGTTATGCCAAAACGCTCCTGTTACAATATGTCCTAGCGGGTAGGTAAAATCGTGTGCCACCATTTTGGGCTCTCCAGTGGTTCCTGAGGTAAAATACATTAGCGATATATCGTCGTTGGTATTTACATGTGCTGGACGTGTGAAGGGGGAAGCTTGTTCTATTCCTTGATGAAAGTCTTCGAATCCTTCGGGGATGTGTGGTCCTGTGCTCACGAGTTTCTTCACAGAAGGCGATTCGGGCATAGCGTCGGCAATGTGTTGTAGAATGATATCATCGCCCGCTGCCACAATCATTTTAATATCGGCAGCGTTGCAGCGATAAACGATGTCTTTTTTTGTAAGCAGGTGAGTGGCAGGTATGACCACAGCTCCCAGCTTGTGCAAGGCGATGATGGAATACCAAAATTCATAACGGCGTTTCAGTATAAGCATCACCTTGTCGCCATGCCCGATGCCGAGACTTTGAAACCAGGAAGCCGTGCGGTCAGTCTGTTCCTTGAGTTCGGCATAGGTGTATTGATGGTGTTCTCCTTTATCGTTGGTCCATAGAAGGGCCTTTTTGTTAGGTTGTTCGTTGGCCCATGCGTCCACAACGTCATATCCGAAGTTAAAATTCTTCGGTACACGTAGGCTGAAGTTCTTGACGAAGTCTTCTTGCGACGTGAATTTCGTTTGTGTAATAAATCTTTCTATCATTGTATTTGTTACATAATTATTGCCAGAAACTTAACCGGCTTTTCATCGAGTGCCAACATGCCATGCGGAAGAGCTGAATTGAAATAGAGGCTGTCGCCGGTATTCAGAATAAGTTCTTTCCCATTGATGTTCAGTAGCATGCGGCCTTCAAGTACCATGTTGAATTCTTGTCCCTTGTGCGAGTTGAATTGCACAGGCGTATCTTTGGGCTTGGGTTCTACAGTCACGATAAAAGGGTCCACCATGCGTCCGCGGAATCCCGAAGCCAAAGCTTGATATTTGTATGCCTGACGGCGTTCTACCGAGATACCTGTTCCGGAACGGGTGAGAAAATAGGAGCTCATTTTGGGTTCTTCACCAAACATGAGTACATCCAGCGAGATTCCATACTCTCGTGATATTTTTTGCAGTGTGCTCACCGAAATGTCGCAAGTTCCGGCTTCCAGACTGCGGTACTCCTCTAAGCTGAGTTGGCAGGTGTCTGCCACTTCCTGTTCGCTAAGTTCGAGCACTTCGCGCAGTCCTTGAAGCCGCACTGCTATTTGTTTAAGCTGGTCTGTCATAAAGTAGGTTTGTATTTTGATTTGTATATGGTATTATTTACTGCTTTTCATGGCGCGTATAACGGCCGATGAGAATCCTGCATGTTCTAGTTCGTTTAACCCTTTGATGGTAATTCCTCCAGGAGTGGTCACTTTATCTATTTCCACCGAGGGATGTGTTTCGTTGTTCAGCAGAATTTTTGCAGCTCCTTCAAGCGATTGTGATACCATTCGCATGGATTCGCGTGGGGATATACCCATTTCAATACCAGCTTGCATGGCTGCCTGTACATACTTCAGTACATAGGCAATGCCACAGGATGAGAGAGCTGTAGCTGCTTCTATTTGTTGTTCTTTTATTTCCATGGCCAGCCCCATTTCGTTGAAGATGTCGGTAAGTTTCTGTGTTTGTAGTTCAGAAGCATTTCGTCCACAGATGAGGGTCATGCTGGCTCGCTCGGCAATGGCCATATTTGGAACCACACGGAAAATGGGCATTTCGGGGTCTACATAATGTGCCAACTGTTCGATGCTGATTCCGGCAGCCAGTGAAACCAGTATTTGTGGGCGTTGAGGGTGAATGGGGCTCAGCACTTCTTTTACTTTCCATGGTTTTACTGCTACAATGATAATATCGGCATTACGTGCTGCTTCCCGGTTGTCGTTGGTCACCAAGATTTGCGGGAATCGGGCTTTTAGTCTATCCAATTTCTCGTTGTGCGGGTTTGACACCATAATTTCGCATGAGGCGGTGGAGCGTCCTTGTGCCAGTCCGCAAGCGATGGCTCCGCCCATGTTTCCTGCTCCGATTATTGCTATTTTCATATCGTAGGATTTTTAGTTACGCTAAAAACAAAGTTAGGAACTATGTAATGAAATGCAAAATTTTCGGAGTATTTATTTCTCAAGCCTTTGCAAGCTGTGAATGGGTGTTTTGTACTTTAAGTAGTGTGATGCTTTTCCTTAATGAATGCTGTGCTTTGCTTTAAGAGATACGAAAGTTCTCTTAAAGGGTTTTGGAAATAGAGATCGGGAGATTTGTCGTGATGCTCATGTGGGGAGAGTGTTAATGACATCAGCCCCCACCCTAAGATATTACATAGGGAACAATAAAGCAAGGTTTCTTTGTTAAGGGGATGATAAGAGACCGGCTTCCTGGAGATTTCAATAAGAAGTCCCGATGGGAAGCCGGCAATACAAATGAAAGAAAACGAGTTCTGTTTAGAGTAACGCTTTGAAGCGTTTTAAGAAGTCGTCTGCCTCGTCTATGCTGAGGCAGAGTGGAGGTAACAGACGGATGACATTTGTTCCGCTGGCTCCGGTAAACACATGTTGTTCGTAGATGAGTTGTCGGCGCAGTTCCTGTGCCGGAGTATCAAACTCAATTCCTATCATCAGTCCCATGCCACGCACTTCCTTTATTTGGGAGAATCCTTTAAGTTCGTTTATCAAGTAGTTTCCAGTGTATTTGGCATTTTCCATTAAGTTTTCGTTCTCCATGACATCAAGCACAGCTATTGCTGCTGCGCAAGCCAGGTGATTACCTCCGAAAGTTGTTCCCAGTTGTCCGTACACGGGTTTGAATTTGGGGCTGATAAGTACGCCACCCATGGGGAATCCGTTGGCTATTCCTTTTGCTATTGTGATAAGGTCTGGACGTATGTTGGCATGTTGATGTGCGAAGAAGTTGCCGCTTCGTCCATAGCCAGACTGAATTTCATCTAAAATGAGTACAGTTCCTGTTTCATCGCACAACCGGCGTAGTTGTTGCAGGAATTCTGGTTGTGGGATACGGATACCTCCCACGCCTTGTATGCCTTCTATAATGACGGCACACACATCGCCTTTTTTTAGTTCAGTTTCGGTAGCGGACCAGTTGTTCAGTTCAACAAAAGTCACATGTCCGTTGGTGTTGACAGGTGCAGCTATCTTAGGGTTTTGGGTTGCTTCTACGGCTAGTGAAGTACGCCCATGAAAAGCTTTGCTGAAAGACAGAATGCGAGTTCGTCCGTTATGGAAGGAAGCCAGTTTTAATGCGTTTTCGTTAGCTTCGGCTCCTGAGTTGACCAAGAAAAGGCTGTAGTCTTCATATCCACAGGCCTTTCCCAGTCTGTGTGCAAATTCCTGTTGCAACTTGTTTATAACCGAGTTAGAATAGAATCCCAGGTTCTTGACCTGCCGTGTCACAGCTTCGGTATAGTGAGGGTGGGCATGTCCGATGGAGATAACAGCGTGTCCGCCATAAAGGTCTAGGTATTCGGTTCCTTTATCGTCCCACACGTGACATCCGTTTCCCTTGATTATGTTTATATTAAAAAGTGGATAAACGTCGAATAGTTCCATTGTATTTTGTATATGTTTAGAATGCACTGGGTTTAAGTCGTAAACCTACAGTTTCTTCTAGATTGAACATTAGGTTCATATTATGTACAGCCTGCCCGCTGGCACCTTTGAGCAGGTTGTCGATGCATGAGATAACAAGTAGTTTGTTTCCATGTTTTTCCAAATGGATGAGACATTTGTTCGTGTTTATCACTTGTTTGAGGTCTATATTTTCTTTCACAAGGTGTACGAACGAGTCTTTGGCATAGTATTCTTCATACATGCGTTCTATTTCTTCCAGTTTTACTTGCGTCTTTGTGACGATGGTAGTAAAAATGCCTCTGGCAAAATCTCCCCGGTAAGGGATAAAGTCAATATCGGCGTTGAAGCTGTTTTGCAACAGACAGAGTGATTGGCGGATTTCAGGCACATGTTGATGTTCAAATGCTTTGTATACACTCATGTTGTTGTTTCTCCAGCTGAAATGGCTGGTAGCTCCCGGTTTCACTCCGGCACCTGTACTTCCAGTGATGGCATTCACCATGATGTCATCGTTTAGCATGAGGTGTTTAGCCAAGGGGAGTAATCCTAGTTGTATACAAGTAGCAAAACATCCCGGGTTTGCCACATGTTTGCTTTTGCAGATGGCACGGCGGTTCAGCTCCGGCAATCCATAGATAAAATCGTGTTCTTCGCTTTTGATGCGGTAGTCCATGGAGAGGTCCACTATTCTCAGTTCTTCGGGAATGTTGTGACTCTCTATAAATTTTCGCGTGTCGCCATGTGCGGTACAGAAGAATAGCACATCAATACTATTCAAGTCAAGTTGGTCGGTGAAAGTCAGTTCTGTTTCGCCGTAAAGTCCTTCATGTACTTGAGCAATCTTGTGTCCGGCATGACTGTTGCTATGTATGAAAACGATTTCTGCGTCGGGATGGTTCAGCAGTAGACGGATAAGTTCGCCTGCAGTATATCCTGCACCCCCGATGATTCCGATTTTAATCATGGCTGTTTGGTTGTTAGTTCTTTTTAGGAATAATGATAGTCATAATGATATAGGCAATGATGCCACCGCCTGCCAGACACGCCAACAGGACATAGGCAACGCGTACCATAGTTACATCCAGTCCGAAAAAATCGGCTATTCCGGCACATACTCCGGAAAACATTCTACCCTCTTGTGGGCGTGCTAGCTTTTTCTCCATTAGATATTTTCCTTTTCTTCTTTATGGTTGTTGTAATATACTCTTAAAGGTGTGGACAGAACTTTGATGAATCCTTTGGCATCCTCGGCAGTCCATCCCTTTTGCATTTCTCCGTATTCGCCGAACTTGGTTTTTACCAAGTCGTCTCTCGATTCTACTCCTACAGTGGAGAAGGAGAGCGGGCGTAGCTCCAGAATCACGGTTCCGTTCACATTGCGTTGTGATTCCTGAAGCATGGCTTCGATGTCGCGCATCACAGGCTCCAGATACTGGCTTTCGTGCAGGAACATGCCATACCAATTGGCTACTTGGTCTTTCCAATATTGCTGCCATTTGCTCAGTGTGTATTTCTCGAGAAAACGGTGTGCACTGATGATAAGCATGGGGGCTGCAGCTTCGAACCCAACTCGGCCTTTGATACCGATAATGGTATCGCCCACGTGCATGTCGCGCCCTATTCCGTAGGCGGAACCTATTTCCTCAATTTTTTGAATAGCTTTTATCTTGTCGTCGAAAACTTCTCCGTTTATAGCATAGATTTCTCCGTTCTTGAATTGCAGGCGGAGTTGCTCGTTTCCGTCTTTGGACACTTGTTTTAGATAAGCACTCTCGGGAAGACCTTGTGCCGAGTCGAGAATTTCGCCTCCACAGATGGAAGTTCCCCATAGCCCTACATTATAAGAATATTTCAGCTTGGTGAAGTCGGCTTCGAAACCGTGTTCTTTCAAGTAGTTTATTTCATATTCGCGACTGAGGGCCAAATCGCGTGTGAGTGTAATGATTTCCACGTCGGGGGCTAATACAAGGAAAGTCATGTCGAATCGTATTTGATCGTTCCCTGCTCCGGTAGAGCCGTGTGCAATGGCATGTGCGCCAATTTCGTTGGCATAGCGTGCGATGGCCAAGGCTTGAAAGATACGTTCCGAACTTACCGAGATGGGGTAGGTGCCGTTTCTTAGTACGTTACCGAACACCATAAACTTTAAGCTTTTTTCATAATACTCTTGTGTTACGTCAAGTGTAATGTAAGCTTTAGCTCCTAATTTGTAGGCGTTTTCTTCGTTCTGCTTCAGCTGTTCGGGGCTGAATCCGCCAGTGTTGGCGCAAGCAGCATATACTTCATATCCCTTTTCCTTGGCTAGATACATAACAGTAAAAGAAGTATCTAATCCTCCACTAAATGCGACTACTACTTTTTTCTTTTTCTCTTCCATAGTTGTGATGTATTTTTTAGTTGTTATTCAGATTGTCTTTGTGCTTGTCTGGGTCGTAGAGCATTGCGGTGCAAATGCAGTAGCGTCGTCCGGTACGTTCCAGAACATCATGGTTGCAACAACCTTCGCATCCTTTCCAGAATGAGTCGTCATCTGTCAGGTCGGCAAAAGGCACGGGTACATATCCCAGTTCGGTATTGATTTTCATGACAGCTCCACCACTGGTCAGCCCGAAGAGTTTGGCATGTGGCCAACGCAGGCGTGACAAGGTGAATGCTGCACGCTTGATTCGTTTGGCTAGTCCGTGCCCACGGAACTTTTCGACTACAATCAGTCCGGAATTAGCTACATATTGTTTATTTCCCCAACTTTCTATGTAGCAGAATCCGGCAAATTCGTTCCCATTCAGTGCTATGATGGCTTTTCCTTCCTTCATCTTTTGGGCTACATATTCATGCGTTCTTTTTGCTATGCCAGTACCTCTAACCTTGGCAGCAGCTGTGATTGTTTCTAGAATCGTGTCGACATAAACCTCGTGTGAAGCATCGGCAACCATTACATCAATTTCGTCCATTTTTGTTCTCTAGTATAATAAATAGGTTGTATTTTGTTTAGTAATGTATGTTTGGAACTATTTTTCGTAGTGAATGTACTACATCTGTGCGGGTTACCTCTTCTTTTAAAACCATCATGATAGTGTCATCTCCGGCTATGGTTCCGATAATCTCAGGGATATTCCCATTGTCGATATCATAGGCTATGCTGCTGGCATATCCTGGCCGGGTGCGGATAACAGCGATGTTGCCCGAGAAACGCAGCGATACAAATCCATTTGAAATGGGCATGTTGTCAGAAGGGTGAGGCTCGGAAACACGTTTGTAGAGCGTGTTGTTCGGAAGTACATAAATGTATTTGCCTGTAACGCTAGCAGCTTTGGCCACTTTCAGTTGCTTCAGGTCTCTGGAAAGAGTGGCTTGGGTCAGGTTGTAGCCTTCGGCCTCCAGTTCTTTTAGTAAATCTTCCTGGCTTCCTATTTCCTTTGTCGAAATAAGAATTTTAATAGAATCGAGTCTGCTTGCTTTGTTTTTCATTCTGCATATTTATTCTAAAACACTGCAAATATACGTGTATTTATTGAATAATATGCATAAAAACACTTTATTTTTTATATTTATGCATGCTGGCTGTATGTTTATTCTGTTTTTGATTAAAAAAAAACAATAAAATCATGCTGAAGAGGGTGAAAGTATGAAATAAATCCGTATATTTGTTTCATTGTTAATCACTTTGTGAATTTCTATACTAAAAACAAGTTTTATATGGAAAACATGAATTTTTTCGCTGTAGATTTGGGCGCTACTAGCGGAAGAACAATTTTGGGAACTGTTTCGGGAGGGAAAATAGAACTTACCGAACAAACTCGTTTCCCTAATCCTATCATTGAAACAGGAGGACATTTCTATTGGGATATCTATGCCCTTTATTTGGAGATTATCAAAGGCTTGAAAAAGGTAGCTAAGGATAATGTCAAGATTCATTCTATAGGTATTGATACCTGGGGTGTGGATTTTGTAATGTTTGGTAAGGATGGTGGTATTCTTCGCAGTCCTTATTGCTACCGTGATCCGCACACTGTGGGTGCACCGGAGGAATATTTTACTCACATTCCTCGTGAACGAGTATATGATATTACCGGTATTCAAATTATGAATTTTAATTCCTTATTTCAGCTTTCTACCTTGCGTCGTAACAAATGTTCGGCTTTAGAGGCTGCCGATAAGATTTTGTTTATGCCTGATGCTTTGTCCTACATGCTTACCGGTGAGATGGTTACTGAATATACCATTGCTTCTACTTCGCAAATGTTGAATCCCCGCACCAAACGGTTTGAAAAAGAACTTCTGGATGTGGTAGGAGTAAAAGAGGAGCAGTTTGGTCGTTTTGTATTTCCTGGAGAACAAATAGGTGTGCTTAGTAAGGAGGTGCAACAGCAAACTGGATTGGGTGCTGTGCCGGTGATAGCTGTGGCCGGGCATGATACTGCTTCGGCTGTGGCTGCTGTTCCTGCACGTAATGAACGTTTTGCTTATCTTAGTTCGGGTACATGGTCGCTGATGGGTATAGAGGTGAAAGACGCTATAATCAATAAAGAAAGCTATGCCAAGAATTTTACGAACGAAGGAGGTGTGGAAGGAACGACTCGTTTCTTGAAGAATATTTGCGGAATGTGGTTGTTGGAGAGATGTCGTAAGGAATGGGAATCAGAGAACAATTATTCTTATCCGGAATTGATAGAGGCAGCATTGGCTGTACCTGCTTTCCGTAGTGTTATCAATCCAGATGCTTCCTGCTTTGCCAATCCGGCATCGATGATTGAGGCTATTCGTTGTTATTGCGAGCAAACGGGACAGCCTGTTCCTCAAACTTGTGGAGAACTTACTCGTTGTATCTTTGATAGCTTGGCTTTGCGTTATCGTCAAGTGTTTGGCTATATGCAGTCGATGTCGCCTTATGCCATCGAAAGGTTGCATGTCATAGGTGGAGGCTCGCGGAACAATCTATTGAATCAGTTTACATGTAATGCAGTGGGAGTACCTGTTTCTGCCGGTCCTTCTGAAGGAACAGCTTTAGGAAATATTATGTTGCAGGCTAAGGCTTTCGGACTGGTAAAAACCGTTCAAGAGATGAGAGATATGATTGCGTCATCTATCGAGCTGGCAGAGTTTGAACCTAGAGATGCTGAAGAGTGGGATATAGCTTATGAGAAGTATCTGTCCTGCTTCAGAGAAGATATTTGATAAATATAAATCTATATTAAGAAACATCATGAAAGAAGAATTAGTAAAAAAAGCGTATGACATTGCGGTGGAGCGTTATGCAGCCGTAGGTGTTGATGTAAATAAAGCCATGGAGGCTTTACAAAATACGTCCTTGTCACTGCACTGCTGGCAGGCTGACGATGTGACTGGTTTTGAATCAACAGGTTCTTTAACCGGAGGAATTCAGACTACCGGTAATTATCCTGGTAAGGCTCGTAATATTGAAGAGCTGCGTGCCGATATCTTGAAAGCCGTTTCGTATATTCCGGGAACTCATCGCTTGAACCTGCATGAAATTTACGGAGAGTTTGGTGGCAAATTTGTTGATCGTGACCAAGTAGAGGTGAAACATTTTGAAGGATGGATGGATTGGGCAAAAGAGCATAACATGAAGCTTGATTTCAATTCAACTTCATTCTCTCACCCCAAATCGGGCGACTTGTCTTTGTCTAATCCGGATGAAGGTATCCGTAATTTCTGGATAGAGCATACCAAACGTTGTCGTGCTATTGCAGAAGAAATGGGTAAGCGTCAAGGTGATCCTTGTATCATGAACTTGTGGGTACATGATGGAAGCAAAGATATCACTGTGAATCGTATGAAATATCGTGCTTTGTTGAAAGATTCTCTCGATAAGATTTTTGCAACAGAGTATAAGAATATGAAAGATTGTATTGAATCGAAAGTGTTTGGAATCGGTTTGGAAAGCTACACAGTGGGATCGAATGATTTTTATATCGGTTACGGTGTTCAGAAACAAAAACTGATTACATTGGATACTGGTCACTTCCATCCTACTGAAAGTGTAGCCGACAAGGTTTCGTCTTTGTTGCTTTATGTTCCTGAGTTGATGCTTCACGTAAGTCGTCCTATTCGTTGGGATAGCGACCATGTAACCATTATGGACGATGCTACTCTGGATTTATTCCAGGAAATCGTTCGTTGCGATGCCTTGAATCGTGTGCATATTGGTTTGGATTATTTCGATGCTTCAATCAACCGTATTGGTGCTTACGTGGTAGGTTCACGTGCTGCAATGAAATGTATGCTTCGTGCGTTGCTTGAACCACTGGCTAAACTTCGTGAATACGAAGCTAACGGACAAGGATTTGAACGTTTGGCATTGCTTGAGGAAGCTAAGGGATTGCCTTGGAACGCTGTTTGGGATATGTTCTGTTTAAAGAACAATGTGCCTGTAGGCGAGGAGTTCATTGCGGAAGTGGAGAAATATGAAGCCGAAGTGACTTCAAAGAGATAATTATCTTATAAGGAAGTTTGGTTAGAAGGTTAATGACGGGCTTGCTCCGTCACTAACCTTTATATTATATAATAAGGTATATGGATATAGTACTAGGACTGCTTATCATTGCTTTGGGGGCGTTCTGTCAGTCGAGCTGTTATGTACCCATCAATAAAATCAAACAGTGGAGTTGGGAGTCTTACTGGATAGTTCAAGGAGTATTCGCTTGGTTAATATGCCCATTTCTAGGAGCACTATTGGCTGTACCAGAAGGATATAGCTTGTTTGAATTGTTTGCTGGAGCTCATAGTCTGGATGTGTTTATGACTATGCTTTTTGGCGTCTTGTGGGGAGTTGGTGGCTTGACTTTCGGCCTGTCTATGCGCTATTTAGGCGTGGCTTTAGGACAAAGTATTTCTCTTGGAACTTGTGCCGGACTAGGTACCATTTTGGCTCCGGTAATGCTTAATATATTTTACCCGGAAGCTCATCATTTGGAGAAGTTGACAGCTGCTGTGATTATCGGAGTAGTAGTTACTTTGCTTGGAATCGGGATTATCGGTATAGCAGGAAATATGAAAGCGCAGGCTTTGAGTGAGGAAGAGAAAAAAAAGGCTGTAAAAGATTTTAATTTCCCGAAAGGTATTGCCATTGCGTTGCTGGCAGGTTTTATGAGTGGCTGTTTTAATGTGGGCCTTGAGTTTGGCTCTTCTATTCATTTTGAGGAGTCTGCTGATATGTTTAAAACATTACCGGCTACTTTCCTGGTAACATTGGGTGGTTTCCTTACTAATGCGTTGTATTGTTTTTATCAGAATGGAAAAAACAATACTTGGTCTGACTATCGCAATGGTGCTGTATGGGGGAACAATGTATTGTTCTGTCTTTTGGCAGGTTTGCTTTGGTATAGCCAGTTTTTTGGTCTGGCTTTGGGAAAGGGATTCCTTACTGAATCGCCGGTTCTTACAACATTTGCTTTTTGTATTTTGATGGCACTTAATGTCGTGTTTTCGAATGTATGGGGCATAATTTTAAAAGAGTGGAAAGGATGTTCGTTGAAGACGATAATGGTATTGTTGTTAGGACTTGTGGTACTGATAGTATCTTCTTTCCTTCCTCAATTACTTAAATAGAATTACAATATAAATCATTAAAAATAAAACAGATATGAAATCTATTCTAGAAGGACGCCCGGCTCTTGCCAAGGAAGTAGGTAAAGTTGCCGAGGTTGCAGGTTACTTGTGGCAAAAAGGTTGGGCTGAACGTAACGGTGGTAATATAACAATTAACATCACTGAGTTTGTTGACGATGAAATTCGTGCTATGGAGCCCATTAGTGAAGTGAAACCTATTGGAGTAACTTTGCCTAATTTGAAAGGTTGCTATTTTTATTGTAAAGGAACTAATATGCGTATGCGTGACTTGGCTCGCTGGCCGATGGATAATGGTTCAGTGATCCGTATTTTGGACGATTGTGCAAGTTATGTAATTATAGCAGATAATCCGGTTCGTCCTACTTCAGAATTGCCATCGCATTTGAGTGTACATAATTGGCTAATAGGTAAGGGCTCTAATTATAAAGCTACAGTTCATACTCATCCTATTGAACTGATTTCTATGAGCCATACGAATAAATTCTTGGAGAAAGATGTTCTTACTAATCTGTTGTGGAGTATGATTCCTGAAACTAAGGCTTTCTGTCCGCGTGGTTTGGGAATTATTCCTTATCAGTTGCCAGGTTCGGCAGAGCTTGCTAATGCAACTTTGAAAGAATTGGAAGATTATGATGTGGTAATGTGGGAAAAACATGGCGTGTTTGCAGTAGGCGAAGATGCTATGACTGCTTTTGATCAAATAGATGTGCTCACTAAGTCGGCACAAATTTATATCAATGCCAAATGTATGGGATTTGAACCTGACGGAATGAGTCAAGAACAAATGAAAGAAATGACAGTTGCTTTTAATCTTCCTAAATAATAGAGGCTTATATCAATAAAAAGAGGACACTACATCGGTGTCCTCTTTTTGTTTTGTCTGAATAGACAATTTTATGGAAACTTAAGGGTATTTAATGGTTTATATAATCGGGTAGGAACAGTACTTCAAAGGGAAGAAGGTGAAAGCCAGATAATATTCCACATACGGCAGCTATGATAAAACTGACAAGAGCTATGATAAGTATTATTTTCATAGCACGTGGTGAGAATCCTTTCCACTTGAAGACTGTAGTGAGCATGCCGCTTATGAAACATCCTAGAATGAGAATGAATGCAAGAATGGCAAATACGTAGCAAGCAATGCTTATTCCTGTAGGGGGCATATTCATGCTCATGAGATGAGGAAAAATACTGCCTAATGCGGCGGTGCCTCCGATAAGTAAGGCTCCCAAAGCAATAACTAATACGACAAAGAGTATGAGTAAGACAAATAGAAATGGACTGCAGCATATGGCAAGGATGAGTAATGAAATCTTGAATAGGATTCCTATGAAGGAAACAAAACCATCGGCCAATTTTTGGAGTGTCGTGCGTGGCTTGTCTGAACGGAGGTATTCGCTGGCATTGTTCATTCCGCTTGTAACTATTTTCCCTATATTCTCCATGGTGATGGGTTCGCCTTTCATGTTGAGCTTGTCGGTGGCAGTAATGGCTTTTGGAATGATAATCCAACAAATAAGGTAGATAGGAATTACAGTGCCGTAGCCGGCAATGAGAATCACAAATAGTAATAGACGGAGTAGGGTAGGGTCCCAGTTTAAATAGATTGCTAAACCGCCTAATACACCTCCTAAAAGTCGATTGTCTGGATTGCGGAAGAGGCGTTTGCGAGTCGTGTGGGTGTGTGGTGGGGTGTTGTCTTCTTGTGTTTGCTCTGTGTTGTCGGATTGCTTGTCTGAGAAGTTGATTGGTTGTCCTTTTTCAGCTTCTTTCTTGTCCGTTTCTGGCTTTAGATTATTCTCTTCCCCTGTAATTTCTTCAGGTTTTCCTAGCATGGCAATGACTTTTTCTACAGTGGCAACGGAAACGACTTCTGTACGTTCTGCGGTATATCCTATCAAAAGTTCAGCAAGTCGGCCTTCTAGGTCATCTATTATTTCGTTTCCTCCCTCCGTGTGTTCAAAAGCGTGTTTTAGATTATATAAATAATCATATAAAAGTTTGTATGCATCTTCATCAACGTGAAATATGCGTCCGCTCAAATTAATGGTTAGTGTTTTATTCATATTCTTAATCTGTTTATATGTTGGTGGTTGTGTTTTTTGATGTCAGACGGTTTACTGTATCATTTAGTTCTTGCCAGGCATTTTGTAATTCAGTCAGAAATTTCTCGCCTTTTTCAGTCAGTCTGTAATATTTCCTGGGGGGGCCTTGAGTGGATTCTGCCCATTCGTAACTTAAAAGCTCATCGTTTTTTAAACGTGTCAATAGTGGATAGAGTGTACCTTCCACAACAATGAGGTGCGCTTCTTTTAATTTTTGGATAATGTCTGAGGCGTAGGCTGCTTCTTTATATAGCAAAAGCATAATGCAATATTCGAGCATGCCTTTACGCATTTGTGATTTGACGTTTTCTACATTCATAACTTTATTTTTCTGTTGCAATGCAAATATATATGCAAAACTTAGTACTGTGTATTGCATAGTACTAAGTTTTAGATTTAGTTAACAGTGTGGTGTGCTTTTGTAGTAAATCTATATTTGGCTAATCCCGAATTTTAGTGCTCTTTTTAGTTTTGTGTTGTAAAGTACGCTTTTTATTTGCGAGAGAAGGTATAAGGTATACTTAGCTTTTGTAGTGTTTTCGTGTATCTTGAAGGAAATTTGAAGATGGCTGGAATAGGGATATTGTGTAGTCGAAAAGTCGTAAGACTTCATGAAAGTTACAAAGAGAATATCAAAGTCTTATAAAAAATGCAAAAAAATAAGCAAACTTGATTTTAGTATTAGAAAGGTATTGCTAATTAAAATGTTATTCGTAATTTTGCAGCCCGAAAAGTATATTTTCGTGTAGATTGAAAAGTAATAAAACAATATATAATAATTAAAAATCAAACTAAAATGCCTACTATTCAACAATTAGTAAGAAAAGGAAGAACGGTTTTAGTTGAGAAGAGTAAATCTCCGGCATTGAACTCATGTCCTCAAAGACGTGGTGTTTGTGTGAGAGTTTATACTACAACTCCGAAGAAGCCGAATTCAGCAATGCGTAAGGTTGCTCGTGTGAAATTGACTAATCAAAAGGAAGTAAACTCCTATATTCCGGGAGAAGGACACAATTTGCAAGAGCACTCAATTGTTTTGGTTCGTGGTGGTCGTGTAAAAGACCTTCCGGGTGTTCGTTATCACATCGTTCGTGGAACTTTGGATACTGCAGGTGTTGCAAATCGTACTCAGCGTCGTTCTAAGTATGGTGCAAAACGTCCGAAACCGGGACAAGCTCCTGCTGCAAAAGGTAAGAAGTAATTAAAGACTTCGTTTATTAAGACATTTTTTATTAAAACGTTTTGGTTTGTTGGAAAATGCTTAAAGGTTGAGTAAATGCTTCGGTGGAAGTGTTGAAGAAACAAGATTGCAGCCCCAAACAAAACATTATTTTCAAACAAAATGAGAAAAGCAAAACCAAAAAAACGTGTGGTTCTTCCGGATCCTGTATTCGGTGACCAGAAGGTTTCAAAATTTGTAAACCATTTGATGTATGACGGTAAGAAAAACACATCTTATGAAATTTTCTATACCGCTCTTGAAACAGTAAAGGCTAAACTTCCTAATGAGGAAAAAACTCCGTTGGAAATCTGGAAAAAAGCCTTGGATAATGTAACTCCCCAAGTAGAAGTAAAATCACGTCGTATCGGTGGTGCGACTTTCCAAGTACCTACTGAAATCCGTCCGGATCGTAAAGAGTCAATCTCTATGAAGAATTTGATTCTTTTTGCACGTAAGCGTGGTGGTAAGTCAATGGCAGATAAACTAGCTGCTGAAATTATTGACGCTTTCAATGAGCAAGGTGGTGCTTTCAAGCGTAAAGAAGATATGCACCGTATGGCTGAGGCTAACCGTGCATTTGCACACTTCAGATTCTAATCAGGTTTTAATTAAAATATATAAGATAAGGAAGCAAAATGGCAAAACAAGACTTGCATTTAACCCGTAACATCGGTATCATGGCTCACATCGATGCAGGTAAGACAACAACCTCTGAGCGTATCTTGTTCTATACAGGTTTGACTCATAAAATCGGTGAAACTCATGATGGTTCTGCTACTATGGACTGGATGGCCCAAGAGCAGGAGCGTGGTATTACTATTACTTCGGCTGCTACCACTACTTTCTGGAACTATGCTGGAAATAAGTATAAAATCAATTTGATTGATACTCCGGGACACGTGGATTTTACTGCTGAGGTTGAGCGTTCGTTGCGTGTGCTCGATGGTGCTGTGGCAACATATTGTGCAGTTGGTGGTGTAGAACCTCAATCTGAAACAGTTTGGCGTCAGGCTGATAAATATAATGTGCCTCGTATCGGTTATGTGAACAAGATGGACCGTTCGGGCGCAGACTTCTTCGAGGTGGTTCGCCAGATGAAAGATGTTTTGGGTGCAAATCCGTGTCCTGTTGAAATTCCTATCGGTGCAGAAGAGAACTTCAAAGGTATTGTAGACCTTGTTAGAATGAAGGCTCTTTATTGGCACGATGAAACAATGGGTGCTGATTATGATGTAGAGGAAATTCCTGCAAACCTGATTGATGAAGCTCAGGAATGGAGAGATAAAATGCTCGAGAAAGTTGCTGAGTTTGATGAGTCTTTGATGGAGAAATATTTTGATGATCCTTCTACTATCACAGAAGAGGAAATCATGCGTGCTTTGCGTGCTGGAACTTTGAAGATGGAAATCGTTCCGATGTTGTGCGGTTCTTCTTTCAAGAATAAAGGTGTGCAGACTTTGCTTGATTATGTTTGCGCTTTCTTGCCTTCTCCATTGGATACTCCGAATATTATCGGATCGAATCCTACTACTGGTCAAGAAGAAGATCGTCGTCCGGACGAGGATGAGAAGACCTCTGCTTTGGCGTTTAAGATTGCAACTGACCCATATGTAGGTCGTCTGACTTTCTTCCGTGTTTATTCTGGTAAGGTTGAAGCTGGTTCTTATATCTACAATACTCGTTCTGGTAAAAAAGAACGTGTGTCTCGTCTGTTCCAAATGCACTCAAATAAACAAAATCCAGTAGAGGTTATTAGTGCAGGTGATATAGGTGCAGGTGTAGGTTTTAAAGATATCCGTACAGGAGATACCCTTTGCGATGAAACAGCTCCTATTGTTCTTGAGTCTATGGACTTCCCCGAGCCAGTTATCGGTATTGCGGTAGAACCTAAGACCCAGAAGGATGTTGATAAATTGTCTAATGGTCTTGCTAAGTTGGCTGAAGAAGACCCGACATTTACAGTTCGTACTGATGAGCAAACTGGACAGACTGTTATTTCAGGTATGGGTGAGCTTCACTTGGATATTATTATCGATCGCTTAAAGCGTGAATTTAAAGTTGAATGTAATCAAGGTCGTCCTCAAGTTAACTATAAAGAAGCGATTACTAAGACTATTGAACTTCGTGAGGTTTATAAGAAGCAATCGGGAGGTCGCGGTAAGTTTGCTGATATTATCGTTGCTGTAGGACCAGTTGATGAAGATTTTAAACAAGGTGGTTTGCAATTTGTTGATGAAGTTAAGGGTGGTAACGTTCCTAAGGAATTTATTCCTTCGGTACAGAAAGGTTTCCAGACCGCTATGAAGAATGGTGTGTTAGCTGGCTTCCCACTCGATTCATTGAAGGTTGTTTTGAAGGATGGTTCTTTCCACCCGGTAGACTCTGACCAGTTGTCTTTTGAAATCTGTGCTATTCAGGCTTATAAGAATGCTTGCGCTAAGGCAGGTCCTGTCTTGATGGAGCCTATCATGAAGCTGGAAGTAGTTACTCCAGAAGAGAATATGGGTGATGTTATCGGTGACTTGAATAAACGTCGTGGTCAAGTGGAAGGTATGGAATCAAGCCGTTCTGGTGCACGTATTGTTAAAGCAATGGTTCCTCTGGCAGAAATGTTCGGTTATGTAACAGCATTGCGTACTATTACTTCTGGTCGTGCTACCTCTTCAATGACATACGATCATCATGCACAAGTTTCTTCTTCTATTGCTAAGACTGTGCTTGAAGAAGTTAAAGGTCGCGTAGACTTGATCTAAAAATAAAAGAGTAAGAAGGCAGGTTAGCGAATGACTCTTAACCTGCTCTTCTTCTTGCTTATATTAATAAATAAATTATCAAAAAAGTAATGAGTCAAAAAATTAGAATTAAACTGAAATCCTACGATCACAATTTGGTAGATAAGTCTGCTGAGAAGATTGTAAAGACAGTGAAGGCTACTGGTGCCATTGTAAGTGGTCCAATTCCATTGCCTACTCACAAACGTATTTTCACTGTTAACCGTTCAACTTTCGTTAATAAGAAATCTCGTGAGCAATTTGAGCTTTCTTCATACAAACGTTTGATTGATATTTACAGTTCAACAGCAAAGACTGTAGATGCTTTGATGAAGCTAGAGTTGCCAAGTGGAGTAGAAGTAGAAATTAAAGTTTGATAACAATTAAAATTTAACTGAAATGCCAGGATTATTAGGAAAGAAAATCGGAATGACATCCGT
>Cinder_p2__coassemble_1490_pt1 | contig 27880 bp, 25 predicted proteins | sample Cinder_p2__metabat2_low_PE_026 | metagenome-assembled genome bin Cinder_p2
CTTAAAGGGAAAAATGCACGCCCTTAATGGGAAATTTTCTTCCTTCGAAGGGCGTGTAATAGGGGAGTTGTAGATTTTGCATGAAAGGGATGTACAGGAAGTGTGTCAGTGCCGTGTACCTCGCAGAATTTCTCTTTTCCCATTGGGAGGTCCGGGCAGGCGTTCCACGTGGAATCCTGCCGTTTGGAGCATTCTTCTCACTACTCCCTTGGCGCAGTAGGTCACAAGAATTCCGTTTGTCGACAAGCATTTGTAAAGACGGTCGAAAAGTGTTTGTGTCCACATTTCAGGTTGCTTTTCCGGAGCAAAGGCATCGAAGTAAATCACATCAAAGGTGTGTGGGGGAGTCCAGCAAGTAAAATCTGCTTCGGTTTTGAACAGTTCGAAATAAGGAGTGGGTTGTGTTGCTGTTTCCCATGGAAGTGTGTGCATGCGGTAGTAGTCTTCGCTTCGTTCCGGGCATATTTGTGAGGGATAGTCCAGTTGTTTCAAACAGTCGGTATGCAGTGGATGCAGTTCGATGCCTGTGTAGTGTACATGTCGGTGGTTCTGTTCGGCATCGAGCAGGGTGAGAAATGCGTTTAGTCCTGTGCCGAATCCTATTTCGAGCACACGAGGTTGTTCGGCTTTGCTGTGGTGCAGTCCGTTTTCTATGAAGATGTGGCGTGCTTCGGTGAGTGCGCCTTTGGTGGAATGGTAGTGCTCTTCGAGCTCGGGGACGAACAGCGTGGGGCTGCCGTCGTTTGTAATTTCTATGTTCACGTGGTTATCAGTTGAAATACACCTTCGGCTGCCAATACGATGGAAATGTAGCGTAGCAGCTTACCTAGTGTCATTGAAAAAATAGTTATTGTCAAATGAGACCGCATTAATCCCAAGACGATAGCTATGCCATCGCCTATGATGGGGAGGAATGAAAAGAATGCCATCCATGCTCCTCGTCCGTGGATAAATTTTTCGGCCTTAGCGAGTTTTTCGGGTTTAATCTTCAACCATTTTTCTATACGTTGCATATTTCCTAAATAGCCTATCCAGTAGCAGGTCATGCTGCCGGCTGTATTGCCCAGTGTGGCAAAGGCTACGGTGAGTATAGGGTCGAGTCCCATTCCTACAAAGGTAATGAGAAGGGCTTCGGAACTGAAGGGAAGGATACTTCCTGCCAGGAAAGAAGCCAGAAACATGCCGGCATATCCATAGTCTAAAAGAAATTGGAGTGTTGTGTCCATAAATTGAAGATATAAAGGAAGCTCATTAGAATCAATACGATTATGCCGAAGATGAGGCTTTTACGTGTACGTGTAACTGCCAGATATTGTCCCACGGGCAGACTGCAGCAAAGCACCAATGGGGCAAGCAAGGTGGTGTAGTGTTGTGGTTGAAGCAGGATAAACAGCAGGAGCAGAGTGGCCATGGCAAGAATATAGTGCATGCAGGTACGTGTGCGAATCTTGTCCAGATAACTGTTTCCTGTGTATAAGATGATGCAACCGAGATTTAATCCTACGAGTATAGTCAGATTGATACCTCCGGCAAGTCCGATGTGTGTATAGTCAATGGGAGTAAACTGCACCATGGTTATGAAAGGATGCGTAAACACTTCGGGGGTCTCATTCCAAAAGGCGTATCCTAACAAGAACCAATAGGGGAGCAAAGTGCCGGTGAGCATGGCAAAAAACGTGCGCGGGGTGGGTCTGTGAAACCATGTTTGCATAATGAACAAGAAGGGAAATAGCAACATCAGCGACGGAAACAGCAGGGTAGCAATGCCGTAGAAAAGAAAGCCCTGGAATATGGTTCCGGTAGGTTCAATGCCTTGATAGGTGTGAAAAAGAAAAAAGAAAGAGGCTGTGAGGCAGCACGCCAATACATTGCCGGTGTTGAGCGTGTGTGGCAGCATGCAGGCCGAGACCATCAGGAAAAAAGACAGATAGAAGGTGGAATGTACGCGGATGAGGGCATGATGCACCGTGAACCCCCATAGTAGGATGCCCGAAAGTAGAAGTAAGGCATAGCCACACAAACTGCGTATATAGATGCCGTTCAGAAAAGCGGGCAGGTAGTTTGGCAGGGTGTCGGTTGATAATGGTTCGTAGGCAGGTAGCAGAAGCCAGAATATCGCAGATATAAGACCGGCAACGAAGAGCGTAAGACTCCCCGTTGCCAACCGGTCTTGAAATAGTTTGCTATTCATGAATTATAGGTCGAATCCGATGTCGGAACGGAAATATCTCTTTTCAAACTGGATTTTTTTGGCATTTTGGAACGAAAGTGCCAATGCTTCTTCTTTGTTGTTGCCGTAAGAGCTGACAGCAATGACACGTCCGCCCGCAGTGACTACTTTTCCGTCTTTCAATGCAGTTCCGGCATGGAATACAATGCTGTCGTCTATTGTATCAATACCTTCGATAGCATATCCTTTTTCGTATGCTTCGGGATATCCGCCCGAAACAAGCATCACGCATACTGCCGAACGTGGGTCTATCTCCAAAGTTTTTTCGTTGAGGTTACCTTTGGCTACACCTTCAAAGAGTTCTACAAGGTCGCTCTTGATTCGTAGCATTACGCTTTCGGTTTCGGGGTCACCCATGCGAACATTATACTCTATCACCATGGGGTTACCGTTCACATTGATGAGTCCGAAGAAGATGAAACCTTTGTAGTCTATGCCTTCGGCAGCCAAGCCTTCTACTGTAGGGCGTATGATGCGGTCTTCTACCTTTTTCATCCATTCTTTATCGGCAAATGGAACTGGAGAAACCGATCCCATACCTCCGGTGTTCAGTCCTTTATCGCCTTCCCCTATGCGTTTGTAATCTTTCGCCTCGGGCAAAATCTTATAGTTCTTTCCGTCTGTAAGGACAAAAACCGAGCATTCTATTCCGCTTAGAAATTCTTCTATAACCACTTTGGCTGATGCATTTCCAAACATGCCTCCGAGCATCTCTTTCAGTTCTTTCTTAGCCTCGTCCAGGGTAGGTAGGATGAGTACGCCTTTTCCGGCACACAGTCCGTCTGCTTTCAATACATAGGGTGCTTGCAGAGTTTCAAGGAAAGCTATGCCTTCGTCCAGATTGTCGGCTGTAATGCTTTTGTATCCTGCTGTGGGAATATGATGGCGTTCCATAAATCCCTTGGCGAATTCCTTACTTCCTTCAAGTACGGCTCCTGCCTTTGATGGACCAATTACAGGTATATTCTTTAACGCTTCGTCATTTTTGAAATAGTCGTATATTCCTTTTACCAAAGGGTCTTCGGGGCCTACTACTACCATGTTTACTTGATTCTCGAGTACAAAGGTGCGGATAGCCTCAAAGTCATCTGCTTTGATGGATACGTTTTCTCCGGCATTTCTGGTTCCGGCATTTCCTGGTGCAATATATAGTTTTTCTACTTTAGGGCTTTGGGCTATTTTCCAAGCCAATGCATGCTCGCGTCCGCCCGAGCCTATCAATAGCAGTTTCATAGTTGCTTGTTTTTTAATTAGTATTTTTGTTTGTGATTGTTTGTGATTGTTTGTATTGTGTTCCGGCAACAGAAAGAGAGGGAACGAGCCCGGTCTTCCTGTTGCCGGATTGTTTTTTATTGTGTAGAAGTTTATTTCAAATGGTCTTCGAAATAGCGTGTGATGTGTTCGTGCAGATGCACACGGTCGCGTCCTATCATGTTGTGTCCTTGTCCCGGATAGATAAAGAGATCGGGATGTGTGCCTTGATCTATGCAAGCACGTATGAACGAGATGGTGTGTTGGGGTACGCATGTAGGGTCATTGCCACCGATGATAACTTCCAAGCGTCCTTTCAGTTGTCCGGCTTTTAGTTTGAGGTCGGAATTCTTATATCCTTCAGGGTTTGCTTCGGGAGTGTCCATGTAACGTTCTCCATACATCACTTCGTAGAACTTCCAGTCGATAACCGGTCCGCCAGCCACACCAACTTTGAACACGTCGGGGTGGTTCAGCATTAGGGTAGTGGTCATGAATCCACCGAAACTCCATCCGTGTACGCCCAAGCGGTTTTGGTCTACATAGGGGAGGCTCTTGAGCAATTCTACACCTTTCATCTGGTCTTTAGCTTCTTCGGTTCCAAGTTGGCGGAATGTGCAGTTTTCAAATTCCAAGCCTCGGTTTGCACTTCCCCGATTGTCTACGGTAAGCATTACATATCCTTTTTGAGCCATGTAGATGTCCCATCCTCGTGCTGCATAACGGAAGTTATTGCTTAACATCTGTGCATGAGGACCTCCGTAAACGTAGATAACAGCTGGATATTTCTTGTTTGGGTCGAAATTTACCGGTTTGATAAGGCGGTAGTAAAGGTCGGTCTTTCCGTCGGCTGCCTTGATGGTTCCGGTTTCAATCTGCGGCACATTAAATCCTTTCCAAGGGTCTTCGGCTGTGAGCAGGTTCTTGGTAATCTTGCTGTTTGCAGTAGCGATAATATCGATGTTGCGCGGAACATCGGGGGTAGAGTAGTTGTCGATAAGATAAGTACCTCCGGCCGAGAGTTGCACGTTGTGAACACCTTGGCTGTTACCCACCGGACGAATTTTTCCATTGTTGATATTTACAGCATAGGTATTGACTTGCATGGGCGATTCCTTAGTAGCCGTGATGAATACTTCTTTCTTCTTTTCATTGAATCCTACAATGCTAAGTACTATCCAATTGCCTTGTGTAAGCTGTCTGCTCTTAAAGCTTTCGCGATAGGTTCCTCCGTTGATGCTGTTCTGAATTTCGTCTTTTTGTATAGCTTTAGTGTCGAATAAATAGAGGTGGTTATAACCATCGCGTTGACTTTGATAGATGAATTTTGAATTATCCCACGGAAGAAAAGTGAGAGGAAATTGAGGTTCCACATATTTGGGGTGCATTTCTTCGTATATCACTTCTTCGCGCGCTCCACTTTCGGCATCATAACGAACCAGTTCAGCGTGGTTTTGGTCGCGGTTGAGTTCAATAACGAACACTTTCTGTTCATCGGGCGACCAGCTTATGTTGGTGAAATAACGATTTGTCGGGTCGCCGGTTTCCAAATCAATTCGTTTGCCGGTGTTCAAGTCGTATACGCATACAGTTACTTTGTGGCTAGTCATTCCGGCCATGGGGTATTTGTCTGGTTCGAGGGTAGCAATGCGTGTGTCGACATTCACTTGTGGATAGTCGGTTACCATACTTTGGTTCATGCGGTAGTAGGCCAGTCGGTTCCCTTTCGGGCTCCAGAAAGTACCTTTCATGATACCAAATTCATTGCGGTGAACAGCTTGTCCATAAACCAAGTCATGTGCTTTAGGAGCCGTTTCCTTGTTTAGAAATTCCGGACTAAGTGAAAGAATGTCGGATTTTTTTTCGTTTTGGCTGATGAAGAGAGCATCGCCCATGGTGTAAGCTACGGCTGTTCCAGTGGGGTTGATGTCCAGGTTGGCAGCTCCTTTTTCTAAAGCAAATAGGTGATTTACTTGTTTTTTCTCGAAGTCGTAGTACACTACAAATTCGGGTGTAATGAATGAAACAATTGGCTTCCCGGCTTCAGGAAACTGGCAATTGTAAAGGTTGCGTAGTTGGCGGATTTCTGCGCCTTGATAGGCTTTAAGTCCATTGTTTATATCGGCAAGGGTAAAGAGCAGGCTCTCTTTGCCGTTTTTGGGGTCAATAACTTTTACTTCTTCCACATCGGGCAAGATGCAACGTTCTCCCCACCATTGTACTCCGTAAAGGTTTTTGGTGGAACAGTTGAAATAATTGCTTCCACCTGGAATCAAGTCGTCCAGCGTGAAGCTTTTCAGATTTTGTGCCATGGTGATGACTGCCGACAGAAGAAATAGTGTCAGCGTAAGGTTAATTTTGCTTCTCATAACGTTTTCCTTTATTCTCTTTTTTATCGAACGATTTTCTTTTATTTGGTCCGAAAAAACGGCGTTCTCTTTTTTCAGCATCTTTTACATCGCCGAAGGATTTGCGACTTTTCTTGTTTGCAGACCGCTCGGAACGGCGTTTGTCAAATCGGTCGCTTCGAGAGGACTTGAAGTTGCCGTCGTTTGTTTCCATGAAACTTTTGAAGCTTCCGCTGAAAAGTTGGTATTTACGGAATTGACAAGCCAAAGCACCGTTAAAGAGCTCGATTTTCTCTGAGGCTTTCAGTCCTATTTGGTCAAAACATTCTTCACGGTAGCTTAAAATCCAAGCTTCGTTTCCAGTGAATGCATGTTTAAGTCGTTCACCGATGCTTTTATATAATCCTAACAGGTCATTGGTTGAAATACGTTCGCCATAGGGTGGGTTGGTAATCATGACAGCCTTTTCTTCAGGTTGCTGAAAGTTTTCAAATGGGCGTACTTGTAAAACTATTTCCTTGCTCAATCCGGCGGCTTTTACATTGCGTGTAGCTATTTCGTTGGCATGACGGTTGATATCATAACCGTATATTTTGTGTGTAAACTCACGCTCTTGTGAGTCATCGTTGTATATTTTATCGAACAGCTCTTGCTCGAAGTCGTTCCATTTTTCAAAAGCATATTCTTTTCTAAATACTCCTGGTGCAATGTTTCGTGCAATCAGTGCAGCTTCGATGGGGATAGTTCCTGAACCGCACATCGGGTCGATGAGGTCACACTCTCCGTTCCATCCAGAGAGTAGAATCATACCAGCTGCGAGTACTTCGTTGAGGGGAGCTTCTACAGCTTCTTGTCTATATCCGCGACGATGGAGAGACTCGCCCGAACTATCAAGCGAAAGGGTACATTTGTCTTGTGCTATGTGTATGTTCAGTGCAAGGTCGGGGTTGTTTAAACGTACAGAAGGACGTTTTCCTGTTTTCTCACGGAAATAGTCTACAATGGCATCTTTCACGCGGTAGGCTACGAATTTAGAGTGGCGGAAGTCTGCCGAAAACACTACGGCATCAACAGCAAAGCTACTGTCAGTAGAGAGATATTGTTCCCATTCGATGCTCTTTACAGCATTGTATACTTCATCGGCTGTATTTGCCTGAAAGTGTTTGATGGGCTTAAGAATTCGGATGGCGGTGCGCAGAGCAAAATTAGCTCGGTACATCATTTCTTTGTTGCCTGTGAATGACACCATTCGTCTTCCTATTTCAATGTTGTTGGCTCCCAGTTGAGTCAACTCTTTGGCAAGGACTTCTTCCAGTCCTTGGAATGTCTTAGCAATCAGCTCAAATTCTTCCATAAAATGTTTCTGAAATGTTTTAGTCTTGTTCCTCCAGGCGGTTGTCCAACTCCTTATCGGACACTTGCCTTATGGCTGGAATTGAATTTGCAAAGTAACGGAAAATCTATCGTTTAGTCAAACATTGACCTTGCTTTTTAATCTTTCACAAGGCTTGTTGGATGATATTGCTTATATTTGTACGAAAAAGTATTATTATCTGTCTATGAAAACAAATAAATTCTATCAATGGAGTGGGGGAATTTTTTTAGTATTGGTTGGTGCAACTCTGCCTTTCCTTTTTTCGTCCACGCAGCCAAACAAGGAGCAGCTTGTAGAGTCGCAAGTACCTTATGCTGCGGTGTCGCCCGAGGTGCCTGAGATGGTTGTATTTGCTGGAGATACTGTAAAATTTAACCGGTCTGACTTGCGCGAACGAATGGATCGCGAGCAATGTGCGTTTACGTATATGCATTCTACCACGTTACTTCTTTTAAAAAGAGCGAACCGTTATTTTCCTATGGCGGAGCCGATTCTGAAATCGGAAGGTGTGCCCGATGATTTTAAATATCTGATGGTAATAGAAAGTAGTCTTGACGAGATGGCACGTTCGGTGGTGAAAGCTTGCGGATTGTGGCAGTTTATGGAAGAAACAGCACGTGAGTATGGGTTAGAGGTGAATGCTCATGTGGACGAACGTTATAACTTGGAAAAAGCTACTCGGGCAGCATGTCGTTATTTGAAAGATGCTTATGCAAAATATGGTAATTGGCTCACTGTTGCTGCCAGTTATAACGCAGGACAAGGGCGTATTTCGCGTGAACTGGAGCGTCAGCAAGTAGATGTGGCTACTGATCTTTGGCTTAACCCTGAAACTTCACGCTATATGTTTCGTCTTTTGGCTGTGAAAGAGGTTTTTAAACAACCCAAGCGCTTTGGATTCTGTTTGAAAAAGCATCAGCTTTATCCACCGTTTAAGTATCATTACATAGAAGTAAATTCTTCCATACATTCCCTTACGCAGTTTGCGCGTGAACAGGGGGTATTGGTGAAGCAACTAAAAGAAGCCAATCCTTGGATTCGTGGTTACGTGCTTCATAACCGTACAGGTAAGCGTTATCGGATAGCAATTCCTGATAGTGCTTCGCTTCACTATAATCCTGCAATGATTAAACCATATAATGCTGCGTGGACAATAGATTGAAGTATATAAAATATGGAAAGCCTCCGAAGATTCTGGTCTGTAAACCATTCTTCGGAGGCTTTCCATATTATTTTAGAGTCAATCGGCAAGTATAAAATCAAGTTGCTTCTTTTCCAAGTTGGCGCGTGCTACTTTCACTTTCAAGGCATCTCCCAGGGAATATTTTTTGTGACGTTTCCGGCCCACAAGACAGTAGTTCTTTTCATCGAAGTCGAAATAATCCTCACCCAAGTCGCGCATAGGAATCATGCCTTCGCATTTGTTTTCGTTTATTTCAACATAAACTCCCCATTCGGTAATTCCGCTGATGGTTCCGTCGAATACTTGTCCCACACGTTCGCTCATAAATTCCACTTGTTTGTATTTGATGCTGGCTCGTTCTGCTCCTGCTGCAATTTGTTCCATATCAGAGCAATGTTCGCACAGATCTTCGTATTTAGCTTGTTGAACGGTGCGGCCACCGGCCAAATAGCGTGTGAGCAGACGATGTACCATGAGGTCTGGGTAGCGTCGAATGGGCGATGTGAAATGTGTGTAGAAGTCGAAAGCTAATCCATAGTGCCCGATATTATAGGTACTATATCGTGCTTTTTGCATGGCTCTGAGCGAAACAGTTTCGATGAGGTTTTGTTCTTTTTTTCCTTGCACATCGTCTAGCAGATGGTTAAGAGAACGTGAAACATCTGATTTTGTTCCGGCTGTTTTTAGCTTATAACCGAATTTTACGATAAAGTTTTTCAAGTCTTCCAGCTTGTCTGGGTCTGGGGTGTCGTGAATACGGTAAGGGAACACCTTGGGCGATGTTCTTCCTTTTACTTTTCCTATTCGTTCGGCTACAGTACGGTTTGCCAAAAGCATAAATTCCTCTATCAATTTATGGGCATCTTTCTGTTCTTTAAAGAAGACACTGAGTGGCCGTCCGGTAGCTTCTTCTATTTCGAATTTAACTTCGCATCGTTCGAAATTGATGGCTCCGGCTTCCATTCGTTTTTGTCTGAGTATTTTTGCCAAAGAGTTAAGCATATTCAACTCTTGTACATATTCGCCCTGTCCGGTTTCGAGAATATCTTGCACTTCTTCATAGGTAAATCTTCGATTACTTTTGATAATGGTGTGTGCGATGTGTGAGTCTCTAACTTCGCCTTTTTCGTTCATTTGGAAGATGACCGAGTAGGCTAGTTTCTCTTCATCGGGGCGTAAAGAACAGATAAAATTACACAATCTTTCAGGAAGCATTGGCACGGTTCTGTCCACCAAGTAGACCGATGTAGCTCGTTTGTAGGCTTCTTTGTCGATGGCCGACCCTTCTTTCACATAGTGGCTTACATCGGCAATGTGTATGCCAACTTCCCATAGTCCTTCTTTTAGTTTACGGATAGAGAGAGCGTCGTCGAAGTCTTTAGCATCTTTTGGATCGATAGTTACAGTTAATACATCGCGAAAGTCTTCTCGTTCGGCCCGTTCTTCAGGCGTAATTTCGTCTTTGATGAGGTTTGCTGCCCGTTCTACGTTTTCGGGATATACGTAAGGCAATCCATATTCAGCTAGAATAGCATGCATTTCGGCTGTATTCTCTCCAGCTTTTCCCAGAATATCTATCACTTGTCCGATGGGGTTTTTTGCCGTGTCAGGCCATTCTATCACTTTTACCACCACTTTGTCGTTGTTTTTGGCGTTTTTCAAGTTTTCTTTCGGAATGAAGATATCATTGGCCAATGTGCGGCTTTCAGTTAGTAGGAACGCATAGTTCTTTTCCACTTTCAGTTTACCTACAAAAGTATCGTTGGCACGTTTCAGGATTTCTATTACTTCGCCTTCTCGTTCATGGTTTTTGCGTCGGGCAAAGAGAGCCACACGCACTTTATCGTTGTTCATTGCATGTCCTGAGTTGCGTTCGGCCACCATTACAGCTGTTCCACCATCATCTGGCAGGAGTGAGTTCTTTCCATTGCTTTTGCGTTGGAATGTTCCGGTTATGATTTGATCCAGATTCTTTAGTTTATACACTCCTCTTGACGGTTCGCAGACAAAGTCGTCCAGTAGGAGGTCTTCAAGGATATCATGGCAGAGCATTTTCAGCGGGTGTGTGTCCAGTTTCAGTTCTGAATAGATTCGTTTCAGGCCGATTTCCTCGCCTGCTTTGAGCTGGAACAGGGTGGTGAGCTTTTCAACCAATTGTTTTTTGGTCATGCGTTTGCCACCTTTCTTTTCTTTTTTCATTTTCTTTTCTTTTTTTCCCATAGCTCTACGTTTTAAAATAGTTTGGTCATGATACAAAGTAAGATAAAATAGTCGATACTTCAAACCTAAAAGGCGTTTTATTCAAGAAGATGTCTTATCTTTGCATCGTTTTTGTAACATAAAGGTAATAAATGAAGACGTTAATAACCGGAGCCAGTGGTTTCATTGGTAGTTTTTTGGTGGAAGAATCGCTTCGTTGCGGTATGGATACATGGGCTGGCGTGCGCAAGTCGAGTAGCCGTATCTATCTGCAGGATGATAGGATTCGTTTTGCTGAACTCGATTTGGAACATTCCGAGCGTCTGGAAGAACAGTTGCGGCATCATCGCGAAGAGCATGGAGGTTGGGACTGTATCATTCATTGTGCCGGGGCTACTAAATGTCGTCGGAAAGAAGATTTTGACCGTATAAACTTCGATTCCACCCGTCGCTTTGTTGATTTGTTATTAAAGCTTGACATGCAACCCCATCAGTTCATTTATATTAGTTCGTTGAGCGTGTATGGTCCGGTTCATGAACAAAACTATATTCCTATAAAAGAAACAGATATTCCTTCACCTGATACAGCTTATGGCAGAAGCAAACTTAAGTCAGAGCTTTACTTGCAGAGTTTGGATGATTTCCCTTATGTTATTTTTCGTCCCACGGGCGTATATGGTCCTCGTGAGAAGGATTATTTCATGATGGCCCAAAGTATCGACCGGCATATTGATGTGTCGGTAGGATATCGCAGGCAAGATCTTACATTTATCTATGTTAAAGATTTGGTTCAGGCTGTGTTCTGTGCAGTGGAAAAAGGCGTGATTCGTCGCTGTTATTTTGTGAGCGACGGGTGTGTATATTCCAGTCGTGCTTTTTCCGATTATATAAAGACTGCGTTGGGACGTCGATTTGTGCTTCATGTCACATTCCCATTGGTAGTGCTCAGGTTGGTTTCGGCAATAGCCGAGACTGTTGCCGGATGGGCAGGTCGCAGCAGTACACTGAACAGAGATAAGTATAATATTATGAAACAACGTAATTGGCAGTGCGACATTACACCGTTGGTTAAGGAACTGGGCTTTAAACCAGAATATGACCTGGAGCGTGGTGTGAATGAATGTATTGCCTGGTATAAAAAAGAAAAATGGCTTTAGAATTATTGAAACCTACGGAAACACGTCGTGGATTGTTTCCTATTGAAGTGGTGAGTCTTTTTTATGGAGCATTCACCTCTTTGCTGATATTTTTGCTTTTTATGCGTATGGACCATCCCGGTACCATGCTTCTTGAACGTGTTGGCATTTTGGTGATAACGGGTTTGCTTATGCTTGTTTATCAGCGTTATTCATGCAAACTTACGGCTTTCCTGCGCACGGCATTTCAGTTGGGATTACTTGCTTATTGGTATCCTGACACATATGAGTTCAACCGTCTTTTTCCCAATCTCGACCATGTGTTTGCTCATACCGAGCAGATGTTGTTTGGCTGTCAGCCGGCTATGGAGTTTGGACAAATTTGTTCTTCGTCTTTATTCAGCGAGGCATTCAATATGGGTTATTTTGCCTATTATCCGATGATATTCGGGGTTATTTTGTTCTATTTTTTTGCACGTTACTCCGAGTTTAACCGCACGGCATTTGTGGTACTTACTTCGTTTTTTATTTATTATCTTATTTATATATTCGTGCCGGTAGCAGGTCCGCAATATTATTTCCCAGCTATAGGACTGGATGCCGTAGCGGCAGGTAATTTTATCTCTGTAGGCGATTATTTTAATTTCAACAGCGAACTGCTTCCCGCCCCCGGAGCTACCGACGGTTTTTTCTATGGCTTGGTGGAGATGTCCCAGCAGGCTGGCGAGCGTCCTACGGCAGCTTTTCCCAGTTCGCACGTAGGAATGTCTACTGTGTTGATGATTCTGGCATGTCGTAGTCGTTGTAAGGCATTAGTGGCAATACTATCCCCATTTTATGTGTTGCTCTGTTGTGCTACGGTTTACATTCAGGCACATTATCTCATTGATTCCATAGCAGGTTTCTTTTCAGCTTTTCTCATTTATGCACTTTCTGTAATGGCCTACCGTTTTTTTATGTTTCGTGAGGTAGAACTTGCCAAAGTGAGACGTTAACTTGAAAAAAGAATACTAAAGGACATAAAAAAAGCAATAAGAGAGCGGGTTAGCCGGTTTCTTTTGTCAAACTTTCATATATTTGCACACAGAAACACAATGTAAAAACTATGAAAAAGTACTTTTATCTGTTGATTATCCCTTTCCTTTTAGGCGCGTGTGCTTCGAATAAGCAAGAAGAAGCCGTGAAATACTCACAGCGCATGGTTGAATCTCATGGTTTGGCAGATTTCTACTGCAATCGTCATCATCAAACTAAACTCGATTCTACGGGTTGGGACTATGTCTCGGGTCTGGTGGCCAATGCTGTATTGAAAGCATGGACTATGTATCCGGAAAAAACCGAATATTACGATGCTGTGAAAGCTTTTGCCGATCATAATACCAATGAGGATGGCTCTATGATTTTGAATAAGAAAGGACAGTCGGCTCTGCGTCCGAGCAATATCGACGACCTTCCTGCCGGTAATATCTACTTTGCGCTCTATGCCGAAGAAATGCGTAAGGGAAATACAAAAGATGCCGAGCGTTATAAAAACGCAGCAACCTTGATACGTAATAAACTCAAATATGATCACAGTCGCATTGCCGAAGGGCTTCCCGGTGCAGGAGGTTTTTTCCATAAGGCTGTATATCCGAATCAAATGTGGCTTGACGGCCTTTTCATGGGTTCACCCATTTACGCTCAATGGCAGCATGTGTTTGGGACCGACAGTGTGCAGAATAATCTGGAGAGCTGGAACGATATTGCCCTTCAGTTTAAAACCATTCATAAATACACCTATAATCCCGAGAAACAACTGAATTACCATGCGTGGTCGGCTACTCCCGATGCACCCGATTCTTTTTGGGCCAATGCCAAAGATCCGTTCAAAGGTTGTAGCAAAGAATTTTGGGCACGTGGTATGGGCTGGTATTTTGCAGCTTTAGTAGATGTGCTTGAGTTTATGCCTAAAGACCATCCGGAATACCCGGCTGTGCTTGGTATCTTGAATGAAGTGGCAGCAGGTGTGGCACGTTGGCAAGACAATAAGTCGGGAGTATGGTATCAGTTGCTGCAATACGATGATACAATGAAGGGTGATGGAAAAGGTGATACCGTGAATGGCGAAACCTATAATGTGGGCACTGCAGCTAACTATTTGGAAGCATCGGCTTCAAGTATCTTTACCTATGCCTATCTGAAAGGTATCCGTTTGGGGTTACTTGACAAGACTCAATACTTGCCGGTGGCAGAAAAGGCATATCAAGGTTTGCTTACTACTTTTATTCGTGAGAATGGTGGAAAGACCGATATTGTTCAAGTGTGTGCTTCGGCCGGTTTGGGTCCAAAGAAAAACCTTTCACGCACTGGAACTGTGAACTATTATCTTTGCGGAAAGGATGTGACTGTGGTAGAGAACGAAGGTAAAGCCATCGGAACATTTATCATGGCATCTTTGGAGTATGAAGCAGCTCATCAAGCTATGAAATAACCATAGGGTTTATGATAAAAAAGAAGCCGGACCGTGTAACAAAATTTACACGGTCCGGCTTCTTTTATGTTTGCTTGTAGAAGTCTGTATAGGGTTTAGAGGAGGAGATTTTCTTTCTCTTCGTAAGGCGAATCTCTTTTGTTAAGGCCATATGTTTTTCCCATTAAGGCTGTGCATGCTTCCTCTTAAGGGTGTGAAAATTTAAGATTAAGTTTTTATTTGTTTGAGTTAATTATTTGATTGAGAGTGATTGGATGGAAAAGTTTCAGTTGAGACTATTTTTTGTTTCATACTTTATAAAGAAAGAACGAGGTGCAATCTAAAATTGCACCTCGTTCTTTCTTTATAAAGTTTATTATTCTTCTACTACTTGGAAGTCGTCTTTTCCTACTCCACAAAGGGGGCATACCCAATCTTCGGGAATATCTTCAAATGCAGTGCCCGGAGCAATTCCACCTTCAGGATCACCAACTTTAGGATCATAAACCCAGTCGCATACGGTACAGATATATTTCTTCATAAGCTATCGTTTTTAAGTTTGTAATGATTTTAATTTTCTAACGTTTGCAAAGTAAGCGAAAGTTTTGGATAATGCACTCTATTTTAACAAGATTTTTAAAAGTTCATCCATACCTTCCGATGCACCTTTATTAATGGTGTGTATCACCGAGCTGGAATTTACATGCACAGCTTTAGGGTCTATGAGGTAGACCGGTGTTCCAGGCCGGATATATCGAATCAGTCCGGCAGCCGGATACACTTGCATGGAAGTTCCTATGATAACGAAAATATCGGCTGTTTGAGCTTCGTTTACAGCTTTTTCGAATTCTGGCACTGCTTCGCCAAACCATACGATGAAAGGGCGTAGTTGTGAACCATCGGCCGCTTTGTCTCCCAGATGGATGTCGGGTTGTTCAGGATTTAATTCGCGAATACATGCAGGGTCGTTGGGATTTCGTGTCGATGTTCCTTTCATCAGTTCGCCATGCAGGTGAATCACGTTTGAGCTTCCTGCTCGTTCGTGCAAGTTGTCTACATTTTGTGTCACTACGGTTACTTGGAAGTTTTTTTCCAGTTCAGCCACCATAAAGTGTCCGTGGTTCGGTTTTGTTTGGAGCAGTTCCCTTCGCCGGTCGTTATAGAATTTAAGTACCAGTGCGGGGTTTTCTTCGTAGCCTTCGATGCTGGCCACTTGTTGTACAGGGTAGTGTTCCCATAGGCCGTCGGAGTCGCGAAACGTACTGATTCCGCTTTCGGCACTCATGCCGGCTCCTGAAAGAAAGACGATTTTCTGCATTTTCTTGTTTTCTCCTCTTTTATTTATAAGACTTTAAGGCAAAAATATGAAAAAAACGACAGAGCGTTCCACATTTCCTACAAATATTCAGCTACCTTTGCAACGCACTAAAAGAAATATCATTACTAAACAAATAAAGAAGAATTTAAACATGGACAAATTCAGTTATTCTATCGGTCTGGGCATCGGTCAGAACTTGAAAGGGATGGGAGCATCCGATTTAAATGTAGAAGACTTTGCACAGGCAGTAAAAGATGTAATTTGCGGTAACGAACCGGCAATTTCGCATACCGAAGCTCGTCAGATTGTCAATGACTATTTTACACAGCTTGAGGCTCGCATCAACGCCGAGAATATAGAAAAAGGAAAATCTTTCCTCGAAGAAAACAAGAAGAATCCGGCAGTGAAGGTACTTCCCAGTGGCTTGCAGTATGAAGTTATTCGCGAGGGTAACGGTAAACAGCCTAAAGCTACCGACCAAGTACGTTGCCATTATGAAGGAACTCTGATAGACGGAACTTTGTTCGACAGCTCTATCCGTCGTGGTGAACCTGCTGTGTTCGGTGTAAGTCAAGTAATCAAAGGATGGGTAGAAGCTCTTCAGCTGATGAGCGAAGGTGCAAAATGGAAACTCTACATTCCTTCAGAATTGGCTTATGGAGCGAATGGTGCAGGCGAGATGATTCCTCCTCACAGCACTCTTATCTTCGAAGTAGAATTAATTGAAGTTTTATAATAACTAAAAGAACAAGCAAATGAAAAAATTTGGTTTTGTATTGGCTGCGGCTGCCGTGCTCACATCTTGTGGTGGCAATGCTCCCAAAGCAATCTTGAATACAGATGTTGATACTCTGTCTTATGCTGCCGGTATGGCAAATACCCGTGGTTTGCGTGTATATGTTGAAACTGAAGCTGGTGTAGATTCAGTTCATATGAGAGATTTCATGCAAGGATTGAAAAATGGTATGAAGATGACCGACAGCGAAAAGGCATATTTTGTAGGCTTGGGAATCGGTCAGCAAGTAACTAATATGTATGAGCGCTTTAATCGCGAATTGGGTGGTAATGACACTCTCGAAGTGGCAAACAAACAAAACTTTATGGCTGCATTCATGGCCGGAGCAAAGGAAAAGGGCATGCTAATGGATATGGACAACGCCATGGCTTACCTAACTAACAACATCGAGCGTGTGAAAGCCGACTACATGGCACGTACTTTTGCCGAGTATAAGGCTGAGAATGAAAAATTCCTCGAAGAAAACAAATCTGCCGAAGGTGTGAAAACCACCGAAAGTGGATTACAATATAAAGTGTTGGTTGAAGGTAAAGGAGATGTTCCTACCGCTGATGCTCGTGTGAAGGTTCATTATAAAGGAACTTTAATTGACGGAACTGAGTTCGATAGCTCTTACAAACGTAATTCTCCCGCTACCTTTGGAGTGAATCAGGTAATCAAAGGATGGACTGAAGCTCTGAAAATGATGCCTGTAGGCTCAAAATGGCAGCTCTTTATTCCTCAGGAATTGGCTTATGGCTCAAATGCGACTGGCCAGATTAAACCTTTCTCAACTTTGGTATTCGAAGTAGAATTGCTCGAAATAGTTAAATAATACCTTATACGTATATAAGGGATTCGAGATAAAAAGAGGATGTGTTTCCGTAAAGGAATGCACATCCTCTTTTGTTGTTAGTGGGAAACTTTTTAATAGATATCCTTTTAATGTGAACGTATCTAATTCATTAATAGGTGACTTATGTGTTGAAAAGTATAGAAAAGAGAATATTGGTTTATTAATTTTTATAACTTTGTACCGAATTTAATAGAAGTGTTAAATAAAAAACTTTAGAATGAAAAAACAGATTCGTTGGAAACAAGTAATCGGATGTTTACTGTTTGTGTTATTTACAGCTTGTACTGATACAAAGGAGGTTTTGTTACCTCAAGATAATAGTATGTTGGGATTGATAGGCACCCGGCAAATGGTTGCTAAAACAGAACAGCCCCTTTTGCTGGCTTGCCCTTTGCGGCTGTCGGAACATGCAAAAGATGTGCAGGTGACGTGGACTGGTGGAGAGGAAGAAAAGACGTTTCCTGAAGATGAGCAGAAAGACGGGGTGTCTTATAAAACTTTTGTCTGGAATGAGTGGGGTAAAAAGGAAGTAGAGTGCAACGTAAGCTATTCTTATGGTGATGAAACCAAGCAGCTTAAGCAGACAATGCAGGTAATGGTCATTCCTCCTCTTTTCGGTAAGTGCTTTTGTGGAGACAGTTTTGAGAGAATAAAGGAACTGTATCCTGACATAGAGTTGGTAGATGAAGAAATGGAAAGATACATTGTACGTGTTTCTTCTTCAGAAGCGATTTATTTCGAGTTTATGGATAATATCTTGTATGAAATAACTACCGTTCAGATGAAATCGGAGGCTGTGACCAATCCTTATCATGAATTCATGAATTGGGTGAGAAATGCCAGTGTCAGTGAAGTGGATACTGAAATTAAACCATTCAAATGTCGTCCATGCAGATATGATAATATATCAGCAGAGGATTTGGATTTTGTTTTTGAGGTCATGGGCGGAAAAGTATTGACCGATGATGACATTGTGAATTTGGATAGATTGTTGAATGAAGAACTTATAGAATTCAACATAGAGGTTATTCATAACTATTCTTCGTTCTGTTATCAACGGGCGTATGAGCTTAAAAAAAACGATAATGCTTATTATTATAAAACAAGCTATGAGGCAAACTATATTGTAGAGTAAAGGACTTTTAATCACTGTAAATTATGAAAGGGAAATATATATCTTTTGTTTTAGGAGCATTGATGTTGATGTGTGTGGGATGTGAGGATGAAGTGAAGTATCGGATAGACGAAAATCTTCCGTTAGAAGAATATACACCATTGGATGATATAACTGCTCAAATGAATTCTTTTATTCTTGGAAATTTGGTGTGCGATGAGGAGAATATTTACTTTTCTTCTTTTGAAGAAGGATTTGTCCGATTGTATAAAAAGCAATACAGCAGTGACAAACTGACTTTGCTGGCGGAACGTCCTTTGGCAGAAAGTCCCCATACGGAAGTCCTCTTTTCGAATTTTTATTTAAAAGGAGAATATCTTTATTTCATATTGTTTGATGGAAATACACCGATTGATACTCCCCAAGATATGCGGAATGTGTTGTGTAGGGTTCGTGTAGATGGAACTGAATCTTTTGAACGGGTATTTAAGCCTGAAGAATACGTAGAGTCTATTTGCATGTTGGGGGACAAACTCTATTTTTCTAGTTTGAAAGATTTTGGTTTTGAATTGCAGCAATATGATTTGGAACGGGGTGAGAAGACCGTGATGTTTTCAAGGGATGATGAGGATAAAACGGATCCGCGAAAGGTTTATTACGAATTTGATTTCATTCTGGGAGATTATGTTTATTATAATGAGTTTGACTATGATTATTGTACGTTGCATCGTTGTCGTTTTGATGGCTCGGACGATGAACAACTGGTTAAACTCAAGGCGGATTCCGGAGAACTTGTATTCAAAACAATTCCTCATAAAGACAAGCTTTATATCTGTAACCTCGTTGGAGAAAAATTGTATACAGCCGATTTGGATGGAAAAAACTGTGAATTGTTATTAGAGAATGTGCCCATCGTAAAAATGAATATGGATAAAGACAAAATTCTTTTCAATCTGAGTACAAATGACATTTATAAGGCGGGAATTTACGAGTATCGTGTGGGATATAAAATGTTGCTTCCTCTGTATAAAGGAGGAGACATTGTTTTCGGACCGATGATTGATGGTTTTGGAAGAATTTGGGCAACTTTACCTTCTGAGGAGTCGCGTTTCGGACAGTTGCATCAGTTGGATGTTCGTACACAAAGTTGGAGTGCTGTGAAGTAAGTAAACTTCGTAGCCTGCATGAACTCTTTGCTTAACTTTACCGATTGTTTTTGTAGACTGTGTATGTTGGCATATATGCGATGCAAATTCAGAGAACTGTCTTTCTGTCTGTATGTCCCACGAAAAGAGTGTATATTAGCTTTATGCCGACACTTTTCTTAGAAAACTCGAAAAAAAGTAGCCAAAAAGTTTACGGATATGAAAAAATAACTATTTTTGCTTATCAAAATGTTATAAAACAACCAACCCTCAATAGATATGGAAAGAATAGATAATTTAGACCGTCGCATTTTGGAGATTATTTCTCAAAACGCACGTATCCCGTTTAAAGATGTAGCCGCTGAGTGCGGTGTTTCACGCGCAGCCATTCACCAGCGTGTTCAACGACTGATTGACCTGGGTGTCATTGTCGGTTCTGGTTATCATGTAAATCCCAAGAGCTTGGGATACAGCACTTGTACTTATGTGGGAGTGAAACTGGAAAAGGGCTCCATGTATAAAGATGCAGTGGCTCAATTAGAGAATATTCGTGAAGTGGTGGAATGTCATTTTACAACAGGTCCTTATACTATGCTTATCAAGCTTTATGCTCGTGATAACGAGCATTTGATGGAGTTGTTGAATAGTCAGATTCAAGAAATTCCAGGTGTAACTGCAACAGAAACCTTGATATCTTTAGAACAAAGCATTAAGAAGGAAATTCCCATTAGCGAGAAATAAACATGGAGTTTGTTGGCAACTTTCATTTTTCGGGTTTAGTCATTGGCATTTGTACATTTCTGATTATAGGTTTGTTTCATCCGGTAGTGGTGAAATGTGAATATTATTTTGGAACGCGGTGCTGGTGGTTTTTCTTGGTTTTAGGTATTGTTGCGACTTGTGGCTCTTTATTAGTGGAGGATGTATTGGGGTCGACCTTATTAGGTGTTTTTGCCTTCTCTTCTTTTTGGACCATTAAGGAAGTGTTTGAACAGGAAGAAAGGGTACGGAAGGGATGGTTTCCCAAAAATCCAAAGCGCAAGTACAAATTCTGATTTTTTACAGCTATGCTGGGAAATAGTTATGATATACAGAGGGAATATGAAGCTATTCATGCTTCTTTCCCCGGATATAGACGATTGCCCGTCATTGGAGTTACTGCAAACTTCAATGACGGGAATTGTTCTTTAGCTGATGGCTATTGCACTTCAGTGTTGCGTGCTGGTGGTGTGCCATTGGTAATTCCTCCTTATGAGGAACGCGATGCTTTGCTTTGCACGCTAGAACAGATTGATGGGCTATTGCTTACCGGAGGCGGTGATATTAATCCGTTGTTTTTGGGTGAGGAACCGGTGAACGAATTGCACAGCATTAATCATAGGCGTGACAGGCAGGAACTTCTTTTGGCCAGGTTAGCTGCCGACCGTCAGATTCCGGTGTTAGGTATTTGTAGGGGTATTCAAGTGATGAATGCAGCCTTGGGCGGAAAACTTTATCAAGATATTTATACACAGGCAGGTGTGAAGTGTATCAAACACGACCAACAATTGCATCGTAGTTATCCGTCGCACACCGTAACAGTGGATTCCGAGACAATATTGTCGGGTATATTCCGAAACGAAACAAAGTTGCTCGTTAATTCGTTTCATCATCAGGCCGTGAGCGAACCAGCACCGGGATTTAAAGTGTGCGCGCGTGCTGCCGATGGTATTATTGAAGCTATTGAGTCGGTAGAGCATAAGTCAATGTTGGGTGTACAGTGGCATCCAGAGTGCATGGTATTGGAGGGCGATGAAAGCATGTTGCCCTTATTTGCTTGGTTAACGAAGGAGGCTGCCTCTTTCCGGGCAGCACGGCGGTTGCACGAGCATATTGTAACTTTGGATACGCATTGTGATACTCCGATGTTTTTTCATGAGGATATTCGGTTTCATACTCGCAATCCACGTATTCTGGTCGATTTGCACAAGATGACGGAGGGACGACTCGATGGTACCATTATGGTGGCTTATTTAAAGCAGATGGAACGCGATAGCGAATCGTTACTGGCTGCTACGGCTAAAGCTGATAGAATATTAAATCAGATAGAAGAGATGGTGCATGCCAATTGTTCTTATGTGGACATAGCTCGCACACCGGCTGAGGTTGCCCGGTTGAAGCAAATGGGAAAGAAGGCCATTATGCTGGGTATAGAGAACGGATATGCTATCGGGCATGACTTGAAAAACGTCGAGCGCTTTAGAAAAAGAGGTGTGGTATATATGACGCTTTGTCATAATGGCAATAATGATATCTGTGATTCGGCGCGAGGTAATACCGAACATGGTGGACTGAGTGCTTTCGGTCGTGAAGTGGTTCATGAAATGAATCGTGTGGGAATGATGGTGGATTTATCTCATGCTGCCGAAACGAGTTTTTACGATGCGTTGGAATGCAGTAAAACTCCCATCGTTTGTTCACATTCATCGTGTCGTGCCTTGTGTGACCATCCACGGAATCTGACCGACGATCAGTTGCGTGCATTGGCGCATAGGGGAGGTGTGGCACAAGTTTGCATTTATGGAGGCTTTCTGCGTAAGGATGGTAATGCTTCTCTTCCTGATATTGTAGAACATATCAATCATATGGTGAATATTATGGGTATTGACCATGTGGGTATAGGAACAGATTTTGATGGTGATGGAGGTGTGCCTGGATGTGCTTCGGCATCAGAAGTAATCAACCTCACACGTTACTTGTTGGCCGAAGGTTATTCGGAAACAGATATACAAAAAATTTGGGGTGGAAATTTTATGCGTCTAATGACGGAAATACAGAATAAACACGAATGATTATGAAAATAAGAAAATATATGATAGCGGTATGTGCCACAGCTGTATTGGGATGTTTGTCTTGTGCAAACAGCAAGAAAACATCGGGTGCAGAAGTCGAGAATACTGAAAAGATGGTGGTACCTGTATTCAGTGGCGATAGTGCTTATTGCTATGTGAAGGAACAAGTGGATTTTGGTCCGAGAACTCCTAATAGTGAAGCTCACGAACGTTGTGGAAATTATCTGGCCGAACGTCTGGAAGCTTTTGGAGCCAAGGTATATAATCAACGAGTTGACTTGACAGGATTTGATGGCAAGACTCTCAAAGCACGTAATATTATTGGCGCCTATAATCCTGAATCACCTCGGCGTGTTATGCTGTGTGCACATTGGGATAGTCGTCCTTGGGCCGATAATGATGTTAATGAGAAAAATCATCGGAAACCTATTTTGGGAGCTAATGATGGAGCTAGTGGAGTAGGCGTGTTGTTGGAAGTGGCTCGTCAGTTACAACAACAAGCTCCGTCCATTGGTGTAGACATCATCTTTTTTGATATGGAGGATTACGGTACACCACAGTTTGCCGAGGCCGTTTCCGATGATAGTGATACTTGGTGCTTAGGCTCACAATATTGGGCACGTACACCTCATGTTTCAAATTACAATGCTCGTTTTGGCATCTTGCTTGATATGGTAGGCGGAAAGAATGCTACTTTTTTGAAAGAAGGTTTTTCGTTGCAATATGCTTCGGCAGTAGTGAAGAAAGTTTGGAAAGCTGCAGGAAAATTAGGCTTCTCAAACTATTTTGTGAATGAAAATGGTGGTTATGTGACCGACGACCATGTGCCGGTGAATGAGATTGCACGTATTCCTTGTATTGATGTGGTGAATTGTGATATGAGAAGTGAACGTTCCAGTTTTGGTGATTTTTGGCATACGGTAGGCGATGACATGAGCGTGATAGATAAAAATACTTTGCAAGCTGTGGGACAGACTGTGTTGCAGGTAATATATAACGAGAAATAAAAAAAGAATTATGGCTACGATAAATGAATTGCAGGATGAAGTTATTGCAGAGTTCAGTGACTTCGATGATTGGATGGATAAATATCAGCTTCTTATTGATTTAGGAAATGATGAGGCTCCACTTGACGAGGCCTATAAGACAGATTCAAACCTCATAGAAGGATGTCAGAGCCGTGTGTGGTTGCAAGCGGATTTGGTGGATGGGAAAGTGCATTTTCAAGCAGAGAGTGATGCGCTTATCGTGAAAGGTATTGTGGCATTGCTTATACGAGTTGTGTCAGATCATACACCAGAGGAAATATTAAATTCTGATTTGTATTTTATAGAAAAAATAGGATTGAAAGAACATCTTTCGCCTACACGGAGCAACGGATTGCTGGCGATGGTGAAACAGATGCGTATGTATGCTCTGGCTTTCAAACAGTTGGAAAATGAAAAACATTGAGAGGCTTCTTTTAAATGAAGGAAAGAGTTCTCTTGGGAATGAGTGGCGGCACCGACAGTTCGGTGGCCGCTCTTCTTTTGCAGGATGCCGGTTATGAGGTGACGGGCATCACTTTTCGTTTTTATGAACATCTTGAACAGACTGGATATTTGGATGAGGCACGTGCTTTAGCTTTCCGGTTAGGTATACGGCATATTACTTATGATGCTCGGGAGATGTTTCGAAAAGAGGTGATGGATTATTTTGTGCGTGAGTACATGGCGGGACATACTCCGGTGCCTTGTACTTTGTGTAATAATAGATTAAAATGGCCTTTGTTACGTGATGTTGCCAATCAGGAGGGTATTCGTTATTTAGCTACAGGACATTATGTACGCAAATGTTTTGATAACGGATATTATTACATTACAACCGGAGCCGACCCGGACAAGGACCAGTCTTTTTTTCTATGGGGATTGAAACAGGATATTCTGGAACGTATGCTGTTGCCTATGGGCGACCGTGTGAAAACAGATATGAGGTTTTTGGCCGAAGCTCGAGGGTTTCGCGAATTGGCAGTTAAACGTGATAGCTTGGGGGTGTGTTTTTGCCCTGGAGATTACCGTGCTTTCTTGCGCACCCAGCCGGAGGCGGAAAGCATTCGTCCTGGCTTGTTTTATGACGAAGAGGGAAATGTGTTGGGCTCTCATGAGGGTTATCCGTTTTATACCATTGGACAACGCCGTGGATTGGGGATTCATCTGAACCGTGCAGTATTTGTGAAGAGCATCGATCCGTTTTTAAATCGGGTGGTATTGGCTCCTTTGACTTCACTTGAGCGGGACGAGATGCTGTTGGGAGATTGGAATCTAGTGTGTGAAGATGATGTGCTGGGGCGCGATGATGTAGAGGTGAAAATCCGCTACCGCAAACAGCTGAATCACGCATCGGTTTCCCTGCGTTCCGATGGCTTATTACATGTGCGTCTGCACGAGCCTCTTACCGCAATTGCTGTCGGACAAGCTGCTGCTTTCTATCGGGGGGACCGCTTGTTAGGTGGAGGCATTATTGTGGAGTAAGTTTGAAAGAATAATTAAAATCTGCCAGTGTTAGGGTTGGGGATTAATAAAGAATGTTTTAAGTCTTACAAGATTATATTTTTGTTCAAATCTAAGGGAAAGATATCTGTTTTTTATGAAAATAATTCAAATCGTTTTCTGTGAGACCGATTTGGTCCATTCTTTTAGGGTGGTTGTGATCATTTAAATAATAGCGAGGATGTTTTTTATAAGCATCGGATGCTACAGACAGACTGTCAATACGATGGCTTGTCGTGATTCCGGCAAGGTGAAGCATGGTATGAAATACGGAAGCACTAGTAGCTATGGGTTTATGTGAATTGGCTTGTAAATGATTGCTTATTTGCGGATAATGAGATGTAAATTCCGATGAAGTCCACACTAAAAAAGGAACATGTAGCTGGTAGCAAGTGGGTATAGGTGACGCATGTAAAAAAGCTTCTCTTTCATCGTCAAAGATATCTTCTCCATGATCAGAAGTATAGATAAAGGCCGATTGTATATCGTCTTTTTGTAGAAGTTGAGCTATTTTGCCTAAGAATTTATCGGTTTGATAAATGGTATTGTCATAGGCATTAATAAGGCTCATTCGGTTATTTGCCATCGCTTCCATGTTGTTGTCTGGTTGAAATATACCATCGCAAGGTAAATATCGTTCGTTGTAATTGAAATGTGAACCGTAAGTATGCAGAACGATGAATTGCTTGTGGTATTTTTTATTTAATTCCTGTTCCAGTAAAGTCAAAAGCTCCATATCTTTTACATTATCGTTATCGGGCAGGATATCGTGGATAAACACACATTGGTGAGCTTCTTCACCTAAAAAATCAATAAATGAATGATTCCGTTGTTGGTTGGAAAAAAATGCAGTATGAAATCCTGCCTCTTTAAAAGCGGTTATAATGCCTTTTTGCTGGTATAGACATTCGAAGTTTTCTGCCGATGCTGCCGAAAGTAGCATGGGAACACTTTTATGAGTTGTATTCGATTGGGTAAGAGCATCTGTGAAAATGGTTAATCCGTGCAAACTGTCCAGTTGTGGGGTTGTGTTTCGTTCATAACCGTAGAGACTGAAATTTGAAGCTCGGGCAGTTTCACCTATAACCAATACGTATACTTCCCGAGCGGTGGAAGCATGTGTTGATTTTGCATCAAATTTGAATCCTTTTGAAAGTTCTTGATAATGTGTGGTGATGTAAGTACGTTCGATGGCAAGAACCAGATTGTAACACACATTGGCAGGGAAAATATAATCTTTAATGCTAAATGAAGAGGTTGTAGTCCTACACGCAAATAGGACAGGAATGCTGATGAATAGTCCGACAAGGCTTGTTTTACGTATTTTTTGAATAAAAGTTGTACTGAGACGATACTTTTGTTTAATGGAAATGATTCCCAATAGGAGAATGGGAATATAGATCAGCAGTACACCGGCAACACCGGGTATAAGTTTATTAAGGAGTTCAAATACTTCACCGGTATTAGTGGTGACCAAATTCAGAAACATATCAACTGAAATGAGTCCGTTCCCGAAAAGATAGAGCAAAACTAACTGGAAAGCACAGAAGAAAATGAGTATGAACAGCCACCAGATGATTTTTCCAGGAATACGATTGAATGTGAATACAAGCAAATAAATCGATATCGGTAGTAGAAGGTTACAGAAATTGACTACCCACGGCATATTTTCAGTAAAACAAAGTGCTATGTTGGGTAAAATCAAGGCTGCAAGGGTGATAAAAAGAAGCTTGCGAGGTTCGCAACATTCTTTTATAAAGTGTTTCAATAAGTTCATAATCTGTAGAATTTGTATTAATCAAAAAGCTTCGTTGATGTTAAAAAGAAAACCTCCCTGTCCGCTTTTTCCGAAGCCGTAATCCAGTCGTACATTTACATCCTTTTTAAATTCCCATCTATATCCGATTCCCCAGTTGGGCAGGGTATGTTTTGCATGTAGATTGCTAAGTTTGTTGAATATATTACCGGCTCCTATCCAGGCTGCCAGGCCGTTTCGTTTCCAAATATGTTGGCGCAATTCAATTTGAGCTTCTATTTTGTGCTTGTCTCGGTATCGTCCTTCATAATAGCCTCTCATGGAGTTGGAGTTCCCTAATAGTGCCATCATGCTCCAAGGTGGATTCCCTGGATTGAACAAGCAACGCACCTCGGATGCCAGCAATCCTCCTTGCCATAAGTTGTGGTAACAGCTCGCTGCAAGTTCTGTTGTACTGAAGATGTGATTGTTACCCAAGAAACGAGGACGGAAATATTGTGACAGACAAAAGTAGTATCCGCGGTGGGGATTGGTAAGAACATCTCTGGAATCGTATACTATAGAAAAACCAATTCCTAGATTATCAGTCTTTAAATCCATGCCATTGAGTAATTCCGGACGCTCCAGGTTTTTACCTTTTACATAATCATAGGTAATGGCAGGTCCTGCATAAAGATTAGGAACTATTCTAATCAAGAATGCAGCTTTTGCTTTTGCTTGCCAACGGTCCATTTCTGACTTGTTGGAGTCGTTATTCCCCATTTCATAACCCATTCCCCAAAAGTAACAGGGAAAAGAATAAAAGTAAACGGTATAGTCCAGCCTGAACCGGTTCTGAGGAAAAATGTGGTTACCACGTATACCCAACATGTAGAAGCCGACGGTGGAAACATCGCCAAAAAGTGATACATTGGAAGGAGGAAGCAATGAATCAGTACGGTATAGTCCGGCTGCTACTAATCCTAAACCAAGTTTGGTGTCGGTGTTATAATGTGGTCCCCCAATGATACTGAAGTCAAATTTTTTATTCTTTTTATTTTTGTTGGCATCATTAAAATAGTCGAGAAACTTGTCGATAATATTTTTCTTTTTGACAATAGTGTCCGAGTCTATATCTTTATGATTTTGTTCTTGAGCAGAGGCAGGAATCATAACAAGAAAGGCCATGATAAGAAAAGAGAGAATGTATGTGGTTCTGTTGTTCATGGTTGTTGATAATGAGCGTATCAATCGGGAATTGATTGTTGCGCGTGTCTAGACAAAAGTAAAACATTTTTCTTTTCAGAATTAGTTAGTAATGATTATAAACTATTCTTTTTTGTTTTATTACATCTTGTATTACTTTTTTAAATATAGAGTAGAAATAGATATACTCCCTTTTTTATA
>Cinder_p2__coassemble_1497_pt1 | contig 27607 bp, 24 predicted proteins | sample Cinder_p2__metabat2_low_PE_026 | metagenome-assembled genome bin Cinder_p2
TGAGCATTTTGGAGAATGTTTCTGTCGCATACGCGAATTAGAATAACATCAAAGGGCAATCAGACAATTAAATTTTATCTGATTGCCCTTTTTTAATTTACCTACTTCCGAATTGCTTTCCGGCAACACTCAAATCTTTTCCATTACCAGATATTAGATATTTCTTTGTTCCCCCTCTTTTTTCTATAGAGGCTTTCACTTGAAAAACACTCCATTTCAAAATCTCCTTTAGAGCTTTCACAACTCCTCGTGTTTATCTAAACCATATATTAAAAGGAAAAAGAGTAGCACTCATACTTATCAACATAATTTACTTACCATTTAAGCAATGGTTTGGAAATGCCATTAGCTTCCTCTCCCATTAAACCATAAACCATTCTATCAAATAGTACTTTCTGTTGCCCAAATATATTTCCAAATAACACAGTGCTTCCACTACCACAACCTCACATTCTGAAATTAAAGCTAAAACACGAAGGGCATCATCTTTCGGCAAAACACACTTTCAACACGAGCGACATACCATACAACCAATACAATGCTTTACTTTTAATTCATTCACATATAATAATCGAAGTTGCTCCACATAACTCGTTTTCTGTCTTCACAGCTTCCAGCAACATAGAAACACTCCCATTTTTACGAAAACTCACATTAAGTATCAGAACTTTCATTCTACAACCTTTACTTTACTCTAAATAAAAACCGTTCATAGAGAATTGTTGAAAAATTCTCTATGAACGGCTATATAATTCATTCTATCTGCAAATTAATATGCTCGAGCAAAAAGCACACGACGAGCAGAAGGCTTGCCTGTAAGCATATCCACACCGGGAGTAAGACTTTCTTCATCTGCATCAAATGGGATACAACGTATGGTAGCTTTCGTTTCTTCCTTGATACGCTCCTCAGTTTCTGTAGTTCCATCCCAGTGAGCCAAAATGAATCCACCTTTTTCTATTTGCTCCTTAAACTCATCCCAAGTATCTACTTTAACAGTATGCGACAAACGATAATCGAGCGCCTTCTTATAGATATTATTTTGAATATCATCCAACAAATGCTTCACATATTCCTCAATACCTTCGCATGACACCGTGTGCTTTTCTAAAGTATCACGGCGCATAATCTCCATAGTATTGTTTTCGTAATCACGACCACCCATAACCAAACGTACAGGTACACCTTTTAATTCATAGTCTGCAAACTTGAATCCCGGACGTTTATTATCAGCATTATCATATTTAACCGAAATACCTAATGCTCGTAAACGTTCTACGATTTCTGCCACTTTTTCATCAATCAACTTCAGCTGCTCATCACTCTTATAAATAGGAACAATCACTACTTGTATAGGAGCTAATTGAGGAGGAAGAACCAAACCATTATCATCCGAGTGCGCCATAATCAAAGCACCCATCAAACGTGTAGATACTCCCCATGAAGTAGCCCAAACATAATCAAGCTTATTATCTTTATCTACAAACTGAACATCAAATGCTTTCGCAAAATTCTGTCCCAAGAAATGAGATGTTCCACTTTGTAAGGCCTTTCCATCCTGCATCAAAGCTTCAATTGTGTAGGTATCGAGCGCACCAGCAAAACGTTCATTGGCTGATTTAACACCTTTCACAACCGGAACAGCCATATAGTTCTCAGCAAAATCAGCATATACATGCAACATTCTTTGAGCTTCGGCTTCTGCCTCTTCCCTTGTAGCATGAGCCGTATGTCCTTCCTGCCACAAAAATTCAGCTGTACGCAAGAATAAGCGCGTACGCATTTCCCAACGCATAACATTAGCCCATTGATTACACAGAATAGGTAAATCACGATAAGAGCGAATCCAATTCTTATAGGTACTCCAAATAATTGTTTCTGAAGTTGGACGTATAATCAGCTCTTCTTCCAATTTTGCCGCCGGATCTACAATCACACCACTACCATCCTCAGCATTCTTCAGACGGTAATGTGTCACCACTGCACACTCTTTGGCAAAACCTTCCACATGTTCAGCTTCACGACTAAGGTAGGATTTCGGTATCAGCAAAGGGAAATAAGCATTCATGTGACCGGTTTCTTTGAATTTATCATCAAGTACACGTTGGATTTTCTCCCAAATAGCATAACCATAAGGTTTAATCACCATACATCCACGTACTGGCGACTGCTCTGCCAAATCTGCCTTTATCACCAAATCATTATACCATTGTGAATAGTTCTCGCTGCGTTTGGTCAAGTCTTTAAGTTCTTTTGCCATTGCTATATTGTTAATTAATTATTACTTCATTTTTATTTGGATGCAAAATTAGTAAAAATCTAAAAAAGACTTTCCATCTTTCGCTAAGATAAAAGGGTTTCTATTAACTAAATAATAATAAAAGTAGGAACCACTTGACATGAGATTCTCTTTTATGAGTTATATTTGCCTTAATGAAACAATGTAACTTATAAATATAATAATTATGAACGGAATCAAAATGACTTCATTACTGCTTAGCGGACTATTAGTATTGGGTAGCTGCGGCAGTGGCACAACTATGACCAACAAGACCAAAGGCGGATTAATTGGTGCTGGTGGAGGTGCTGCTTTGGGAGCACTTATCGGAGGTTTAGCAGGAAAAGGAAAAGGAGCCGCCATCGGAGCAGCAGTAGGTATGGCTGTAGGAACTGGTGCCGGTGTTATCATAGGTAATAAAATGGATAAGGCTGCCGAAGCCGCTAGACAAGTAGAGGGAGCTCAAGTGGAACAAATCACTGATGCCAATGGATTACAAGCGGTAAAAGTAACATTTGAATCGGGCATTCTCTTTAATACAAGTAGTTCCAACTTAAGTTCTACTGCACAAAATTCTCTCAGTAAATTTGCAAATAACGTTTTGAGACAGAACACTACCATGGATGTAGCCATCAAAGGTTATACAGACAACCAAGGTTGGCGTAACAGCACAGCAGAACAAAGCGCACAGAAAAATATTCAGCTGTCACAACAACGTGCACAAAGTGTTTCTACATATTTGAAAAACTGCGGTGTTTCACCCAGCCAAATTAAATCTGTAGAAGGATTGGGAGAAGCCAATCCTGTAGCTGATAACTCAACTAAAGCCGGCCAGGCTCAAAATCGTCGTGTAGAAGTATATATGTATGCTAGCGAACAGATGATTCGCGAAGCTAATGCTGGAAGATAAAAGAAAAACATATATTACAAATAAAAAAGAGGAGCTTATTACTCCTCTTTTTTATTTGTAATATTTTAAAGATTATTTAATCACACCTAATTCTTTTCCAACTTTTATAAATGCAGCTATCGCTTTATCCAAATGCTCACGCTCATGACCAGCTGACAACTGTACACGGATGCGCGCTTGTCCTTTCGGAACTACCGGATAATAGAAACCAGTAACATAGATACCTTCTTCCTGCATACGAGCTGCAAAATCCTGTGACAATTTAGCATCATAAAGCATAACTGCACAAATAGCAGACTGTGTAGGCTTAATATCAAAACCGGCAGCCAACATCTTATCACGGAAATAGGCAACATTTCCCATCAGTTTATCATGTAAAGCATTGCTATCTTTCAGCATCTTAAACATTTCAAGACTAGCACCTACAATGGCCGGAGCTACTGAATTAGAGAATAAATAAGGACGAGAACGTTGACGCAACATATCAATTATTTCCTTACGACCAGTAGTAAAACCTCCCATAGCACCACCAAAAGCCTTACCTAAAGTACCAGTAAATATATCTATACGGTTATAAACACCAAATTGTTCGGCTACACCATGACCTGTTTTTCCTACAACACCGGCAGAATGAGATTCATCCACCATTACCAATGCATCGTATTTTTCTGCCAAATCACAAATCTTATCAAGCGGAGCAACATTTCCATCCATAGAAAATACTCCATCGGTAGCAATAATACGATGGCGTTGTGCTTGTGCCTCTTGTAAACAACGTTCCAAATCGGCCATATCGGCATTAGCATAACGATAACGTTTAGCTTTGCAAAGACGAACACCATCTATAATAGACGCGTGATTCAAGGCATCTGATATAATGGCATCTTCTTCTGTGAACAATGGTTCGAACAAGCCACCATTCGCATCAAAACATGCAGCATAAAGAATCGTGTCTTCTGTCTTGAAGTAATCAGAAATAGCAGCCTCCAATTGTTTATGAAGGTCTTGAGTTCCACAAATAAAACGCACTGATGACATTCCATATCCATGAGTATCCATCGCACGTTTTGCAGCTTCAATCAAGCGGGCATTGTCTGATAGGCCCAGATAATTGTTGGCACAGAAGTTCAAAACATCGGTTCCGGCATTCACTCGAATGTCTGCACGCTGAGGAGTTGTTATCACACGTTCATTCTTATACAGCCCGGCTTCGCGGATGCTTTCCAATTCCTTAGAAAGGAATTCTTTCATTTGACCATACATAGTTTTATCTTGTTTTATTATGATACTGACAAAGTTCTACTTTTTTTTCGAAGTTTCACTAAAAAACAAAGAATTTTTAGTGCTACATGCAATTATTCCACTAACTTTGTTTCCATATGAAACTTAAACATTAACGTAATCATGAAAAATGTACTGATTATCGGCTCTACTGGCCAAATTGGCTCTGAGTTGACAATGAAATTAAGAGGAATCTACAAAAACGGCAATATTGTTGCCGGTTACATCCCTGGAGCAGAGCCCAAAGGAGAACTGAAAGAAAGCGGTCCTTCTGCTGTGGTAGATATCACCAACCAACAACAAATAGCAGATGTCGTAAGCCAATATAAAATTGACACCATCTACAATTTAGCTGCCTTATTATCAGCTGTAGCTGAAGCCAAGCCTCAACTTGCTTGGAAAATAGGATTAGGTGGACTATTCAATACCTTGGAAGTAGCTAGAGATAAAGGATGTGCCGTTTTCACACCTAGCTCCATCGGTTCATTTGGCCCAGAAACTCCAAAAGACAAAACACCACAAGATACTATCCGCAATCCACGCACCATGTATGGAATTACAAAAGTTTCTGGAGAGATGTTGAGTGACTACTATTTCCGCCGTTATGGAGTAGATACTCGTTCAGTACGCTTTCCGGGACTGATTTCCTATGTAACACCTCCGGGTGGCGGTACTACAGACTATGCTGTAGATATCTATTATTCAGCAGCTAAAGGTGAAAAATTTGTTTGCCCAATTGCTGCAGGTACTTTTATGGATATGATGTATATGCCGGATGCCTTACGTGCAGCCATCGAAATTATGGAAGCTGACCCTGCTAAATTTGTACATCGCAATTCTTTCAATATTGCTTCCATGAGCTTCGACCCGGAAATCATTTATAATAAGATAAAAGAATACCGTCCGGACTTCCAAATGGAATATCAGGTAGACCCCTTGCGCCAAGGTATTGCCGATTCATGGCCTAACTCACTTGATGATACTTGCGCACGCGAAGAGTGGGGATGGAAACCCGAATATGACTTGGATGCTATGACTCGCGACATGTTGGCCAAACTAGAGCTCAAATTCAAGAAATAACAGTCTATAAAATCTCAGTAAACAAACAATGCCACGATTAAGAATAACTCTTATCGTGGCATTGTTTATATCTGCAAGAAACAAAGTACATACCTATGGAGTTGCCGACATTTTTTTAAGAATCTGCATTCATCGTCTTAGATAAACCTTCAAACGCTCTTTATCTTCCTTTTTCACCCGATAAGACTCACGTATCTTTTGGATAGCCTTATTTTGGATAAAGTCATCCAACCGGTTTTCTACAAGAAAAGCCTCAGTCTGTTTAGGATATTTAACAAAGCATACTGAAATAGCCCACGCCACCGCCATTCTCACATAATATCCTCCGTGACAAATAGTGTTAAAGGCCTGAAATAGTCGGTTTAAATAAGCATCTTCTATATAATAGCCCAATGCCATAACCACAGCAAAACGAACGACATACTCTTCTCGGGCATAAAAATAAGGTTCTATAAAATGCCACACTACATCTTTATTCTTCAAAGTAAATTTCAATGTAGGACAAACAGTATCGCACACAGACCAACTATTGATAAGAGGAATAAATTCACTTACCTTTTGCAGACGCTCCTCCAATGTCAGTTCTTTTACGTAACCCAACACCATACCATGCAGCATTCTTTCCTCCATGTATTCATAAGTCAACTCGCGCAAGCGGCATTCCCAATCTGGAGCAGCAGCAATTTCTTTTGCCAACCGACGAACATCCGGAACACGTAGTCCCAATACATTCTCCACCCCAGGATGGAGTGATTGCGCAAACGGCTTATTTCCCCGTTCTGCCAATTGTAGCAAAACTTTCTGAACCGAACACATATTTTTTTCTTTTCTATGTCTGACTATACAATTCCGAAAAGTTAATTCTTTGTATCAACAGCTGACAAAAAGCTTCGGTCAATCTTTGCGGAGGATTGACCGAAGCTTTTTTCTTTGTTTACAAACTTTTTATTGATGTTGTTCACGCAACAAATCATTAACTGTCTTAACCGGATTGAATGTACTCAAAGGAACTTCCACGAATACAGTATTCCAATCACTCATTGAACCATTCCAAAGTCCCGGGAGTTCCAACGCTTTCAAATCTTTTCCGTTTTTCGATTTATAAGAGATAAAACCTGTAGAAGCATCAACATATTTCAACAAATTAAATTTCTTTCCTTGATAATCGCGCACAGCGCAAACCAAATCTACCGGATTAAAATGAGTTCCTTTTTCAAACATAGCCTTCTTTTCCGGATTGTTCATATCAATCTGCGAGCTTTCCAGAATTTGCAAGGATATGGTTTCATCTGCATTATATGCCAAGAACGGCCCGCCACCTGGTTCACCTACATTCTTCACCATACCGCATACACGCATCGGGCGATTCAACTTGTTTTTCAAATAAAGAATCAAATCACCATCTTCCAATTCTTTAATATCCGGTTTACGGCAATATAATTCCTGTTGTACGAACCGAATCATCTCTTCTACTTGTGCTTGAGTATATTTCCCGCTGTCAATCAGACGCAAATATTCAAAAGCTTTCTTCTGCAAAGTCACCAATACACCAGCAATCACTTGCTTGTAAGTAACAGTATCTTCTTTCAAACGGTCGGGCACCACATTGTCTATATTCTTTACAAATACAACATCGGCATCCAAATCATTTAGATTTTCAATCAAAGCACCATGCCCACCCGGACGGAAAACCAACTTACCATTCTCATCACGGAATAAGTTATTTTCCATATCAGCAGCTACCGTATCAGTACTTGGTTTCTGCTCTGAGAACGAAACCAGATACTTCACATTATATTTTTCTGCATAACATTCTGCTTTTTCATTTACTAGTTTCTCAAACATCGGACGATGTTCGGGAGAAACCGTAAAATGTACATTCACTTTACCGTCAGAACCTGCAGCATACAAAGCACCTTCCACCAAATGCTCCTCAAGAGGAGTACGTGCACCTTTTTCATACTTATGAAACTTCAGCAATCCTTTCGGCAAAGCTCCATAATTCAACCCAGCCGATTCGAGCAAATTGGCTATTACTGTTTTATATTCTTTTTCAGCTACAAGTTCCGAGATACTCTTTCTTTCATTATTACGACAAGCGTTATCTAAATCCTGATAAAAAGCAAATTTCTCTATCTGATAAAAAAAAATCTTTTCAAAATCAGTTTGTGGTTCATTATAATCTGCACCCAAGAACTCAAACAGATTCTTAAACATACGACTAGCAGCACCCGATGCCGGTACAAATTTCATAACCACATGTCCTTCCTGTCGATAAGCTTCCCATGCTTTCACGTATTCTTTTTGTTCACATTCATTAGGAGCAACAATACCATGACCAATAGAAGCTGCCGCTTCAAGTTTTAAAAATGGGAAACCCTTCTTGAAACAAGTCAACTGAGCATCTATTTGCTCTTCACTTATTCCCTTCTTTGCCAATAAAGCTTTGTCTTCTTGTGTTAACATTATATATACAGAATTAAAGTTAATGTATGAATTTACTTACAATTTCTCTAATTTTTCTGCCAAAAATATAAATATTTCCGAAGAGTAAAGCACAAATTCGATAAAAAAAGTATCTTTACAGGCAAATTATTCTAGAATATGGAAGAAAGAGAATTTTTCACGCCTAAGGAACACGAAGAACTTCGAAAACTCTATAAGGAGTTACTTCACTTGTCAAGCGATATGCTTCATCCTGATGATTGCAAGAAATTGAAAAACCATCTAGTCCAAGCTGCCCAAAACCATTCGCTTCAACGTGATGTTTTCGGATTAAACCCGATTATCAAAGACATGAAGACCACAATCATTGTGGCCGAAGAAATTGGAATGCAACGAGCTTCCATATTAGGAATCATGTTGCATGAAAGTGTGCAAAGCGGATTCTATACCACAGAAAAAATACATAATGATTTTGGAGAAGATGTAGCTACTATTATTCGGGGATTGATACGTATCAACGAATTATATGCAAAAAGTCCCACTATTGAATCGGAAAACTTCCGAAACCTATTATTATCTTTTGCTGAAGATATCCGAGTAATTCTCATTATGATAGCCGACCGACTAAATGTCATGAGGCAAATAAAAGAATCAGAAAATAATGAAGCACGAATCAAAGTAGCTAACGAAGCGGCTTATCTTTATGCTCCTTTAGCCCACAAACTCGGCTTATATAAGCTTAAATCGGAATTAGAAGACCTGTCTCTAAAATATACGGAACATGATATCTACTATCATATCAAAGAAAAGCTCAATGAAACAAAAGCTTCGCGCGACCGATATATAGCAGCTTTCATTGAACCTATACAGAAAAAACTGGAAGAGGCTGGACTAAAATTCCACATGAAAGGAAGAACCAAATCCATTCATTCTATTGCCCAAAAGATGAAAAAACAACACACCAACTTTGAGGGCATATACGATTTGTTTGCTATACGAATTATTCTTAACTCTCCACTAGAAAAAGAAAAACAAGAATGTTGGCAGGCCTACTCCATTGTAACAGATATGTATCAGCCAAATCCCAAACGGTTGCGTGACTGGCTTTCAATTCCCAAAAGTAATGGGTACGAATCTCTACACATCACCGTCATGGGACCGGAAGGGAAATGGGTTGAAGTGCAAATACGCACAGAGCGTATGGATGATATTGCAGAACGAGGGTTGGCTGCACATTGGCGATATAAAGGCATTAAAGGAGAAAGTGGACTGGACGAATGGTTAAACTCCATACGTGAGGCTTTGGAAAACAGCGACAACGACATTCAGGCCATGGACCAATTTAAAATGGAGCTATATGAGGATGAAGTTTTCATATTTTCACCAAAAGGAGATTTATACAAACTTCCAAAAGGAGCCACCGTTCTCGATTTTGCATTCCATATCCATTCCAATTTAGGATGCAAGTGTATCGGAGCTAAAGTAAACGGACGCAATGTCCCTATTCGACACAAACTATACAGTGGCGACCAAGTAGAAATTCTCACATCAAGCACACAAACGCCCAAACAAGACTGGATAAATATTGTCATAACATCAAAAGCTCGGTCTAAAATACGCCAGACTCTAAAAGAAATAGCCTCACGTCAGGCCGCTTTTGCCAAAGAAACGTTGGAACGTAAATTCAAGAATCGCAAACTGGAATATGATGAAGGTGTTATGATGCGCCTTATCAAAAAAGAGGGATTCAAAGAAGTAACTGATTTTTATCAAAGCATCGCTGACGAAACAATTGATGTGAACGACATCATCGACAAATACGTAGCCATGCAGCGAAAAGAAAATGAAATACCAACAGAACTTCCTTCACGAAGTGCTGAAAATTATAACATGCAATTGGCTACCGATGACACGAACAATGGTAGTAATAACGATGTATTGGTTATTGATCAAAACCTAAAAGGTATTGACTTTACTTTAGCAAAATGCTGCAACCCTATTTACGGAGATGATGTCTTTGGCTTCATTACCATAAATGGAGGTGTCAAGATACACCGGACCGATTGCCCCAATGCACCACAGATGCGCGCACGCTTCGGATACCGAATTGTTAAAGCACGCTGGGCTGGCAAAAGTAAAGGTCAGCTCTACCCTATTACACTAACTGTTGTAGGGCATGACGACATTGGCATTGTAAATAATATCACATCCATAATATCCAAAGAAAGTGATATACAACTACGTTCAATAGGTATCTCTTCCAACGATGGTTTGTTTTCGGGTTCCATTACCATAATGGTAAACGATACTTCAAAATTGGAAGCACTCATACGAAAACTAAGAACTGTCAAAGGAGTGAAACAAATTACAAGAAACTAACCTAATTAATATATATAATAGTATGACTTTTCTCGACTTAGTAAAATCTCGATATTCTGTTCGCAGTTATACAGAACAACCTGTAGAAGACGAAAAACTAAATTATCTATTGGAATGTGCCCGGTTGGCACCTTCGGCCGTAAACAAACAACCTTGGAAATTTATTGTTGTAAAAAGCGAAGAAGGTAAAAATAAGATACACCAATGTTACGGACGTGAATGGATAACAGAAGCTCCTTTATATATTATTATATGTGCCGTAGAACCTGAAGCATGGACTCGACGCTATGATAATAAGAATCACGCAGATATTGACGCCTCTATTGCTATAGAACACATTTGTCTGGCTGCTGCGGAACAAGAACTAGGTAGCTGTTGGGTATGCAATTTCCGTACTGAACTGATACAGGAACTATTCCAATTTGAAAAAGGCACACACCCTGTAGCTATTTTACCTATTGGCTATCCACAAAACCAGGAAATGCCGGAAAAGAGCAGAAAGAACATCAGCGAAATTGTATCATACATTTAATTTAATATTTAATCATGAAAAAAACATTCTGTATATTTTTTCTCTTACTAACCTTAGTTATAGGAGTTTATGCACAAGAAGACAAGAAGCCCGAAATCACATTTGAAAAAACCACACATAATTTCGGCTCTTTCAAAGAGTCCGATGGACCTGTTACCTGTGTCTTCAAATTCACTAATACCGGAAAAAATGTATTAGTCATCCATCAAGCTATCGCAGCATGTGGATGTACAGTTCCCATCTTCCCCAAAGAACCAATTAAACCAGGTGAAAGCAGTGAAATCAAAGTAACCTATAACGGCAAAGGAAGACGTGCTGGAGAATTTGAAAAAACAATAACTATCCGTTCCAACACCAAAGCTCAAATACATAGACTTAAAATAAAAGGAAGCATGATTGGTAAAAAATCATAATCCATAAATCCATAAGCTTAAAAAGACAGATTTGCACACCATTGGCAGTCTGTCTTTTATTCTATTAATACCAAACTAATAGATTCTTACTATCTTGGCCATATACGATACCGGATTATCCACCCCCTACAGACATTAAAAGCCACTATTCTAATCTCTCTTTTTCGAGGTTTTTTCATGGAAAATACGTAAGTTTGCATGAAAATATCTAAAGCTATTACAGAAAAATGACAAGGAAAAAATCTGAATCTGAAACTCCTTATACAGAAAAGACCAATCTACTTCGCAATCTTATCCACTATTTACATAGTGAAAATGTACAATTTATCACAGGATTGCTATCACTCATCTTTGCTGTGTATTTACTATTATCTTTCACCTCCTTTTTTTTCACAGGAGCTGCAGACCAAAGCATTATTACGAATCCAGAACCCGGAGAGCTTCTTTCGAGCGAAAATGACATACAAAACTCAACTGGAGCACGAGGTGCATTATTAGCTAATTTCTTCATAAACAAGTCTTTTGGACTTTCGGCCTATTTTATTGTCTTCCTTCTAGCTGCTGCCGGACTAAAATGGATGAAAGTATACCGCATTTATTTATGGAAATGGTTAGTAAGCTGCATCATTCTAATGAGTTGGTTTTCCATCTCACTCAGTCTTTTCTTAGAAACTGCCTTTGAAAACAGTTTTATTTATCCCGGTGGACTTTTCGGACATAATGCCAGCATATGGCTATGTTCTCAAATAGGTTATTCCGGTGTAATCCTATTACTTATTAGCATTGCACTACTCTATTTAATTTTTGCCAACAACAAAACAATCGGCCTGATAAGAAAAGCCTTTCATCCTAGTTTCAAGAAGAAAAAAGGAACGAAAGACGCAGATACTTTCACACAACAAGAAACTACTAAAAAACAAGACGAAGAGCATTCTTCTGAATTAGAAGAAGAAGAAAGTAAGATTGAAACTGAAACTATAACAGATTCGGAAGAACCCATAACTCTTACTTTCGATATCAACGACACAGACAAATTACATAAAGACGAAGAACAAATTCAAAAAACAACAAACAAACAAAACGAAGAGGAAAAAAAAAGCCCTTCCGTGACTAAACAAAGCTACAAAACAGAAAAGGAATTAGTTGACGACAAAGAAATAAAAGTAAATATTGGAGGAACAGAAGAAGATTTTGCCGTAAAACAAAGAACTCCCTATAATCCTAAACTAGATTTAGAGAACTACCATATTCCTACTTTAAATCTTCTAAAAAAATACGATAATAACACACCTTCAATCAATCGCGAAGAACTTAACGCCAATAAAGAACGCATTATTGAAGTACTACGCAGTTTTGGTGTAGAAATCTCGTCCATCAATGCAACAGTGGGCCCAACCATCACCTTGTATGAAATTACACCAGCTCAAGGAGTACGAATTGCCAAAATACGTAACTTAGGAAGCGACATTGCATTAAGTCTTGCAGCAAAAGGTATCCGCATCATCGCACCTATACCCGGTAAAGGAACCATTGGTATTGAAGTGCCCAATTCAAAGGCTATTATTGTCCCCATGTATGACATCATAGCCAGCAAAAAATTTCAGGAAAGCACGTTTGATCTACCTATAGCACTTGGAAAAACCATCACCAATGAAGTATTTGTAGCCGACTTATGCAAAATGCCTCACGTATTGGTAGCCGGTGCTACAGGTCAAGGAAAATCTGTAGGACTAAACGCCATCATCACGTCGCTCCTGTACAAAAAGCATCCAGCTGAACTGAAATTTGTAATGGTAGACCCCAAGATGGTCGAATTCAGTATGTATAATCCTATTGAAAAGCATTTTTTGGCGAAACTTCCCGATGGAAACGAAGCCATCATAACCGACCCTAAGAAAGTTGTCCAAACTTTACAATCACTCTGCATAGAAATGGATAACCGATACGAACTTCTAAAGGCTGCCAATGTACGCCAATTAAAAGAATATAACCAGAAGTTCATCAATAGAGAATTAAATCCAGAAAAAGGACATAAATTCCTACCCTACATTGTAGTGATTATTGATGAGTTTGGCGATTTAATTATGACTGCCGGAAAAGAAATAGAAACTCCTATCGCCCGCATCGCTCAAAAAGCACGCGCTGTAGGAATCCATATGATTATCGCTACCCAACGCCCTGCTGCTAATATCATCACTGGTGTCATCCGCGCAAACTTCCCCGCCCGTATTGCATTTAAAGTTTCCACAATGATGGAATCACGCATCATCCTTGACACACCAGGAGCTGACCAGCTTATTGGACGTGGAGATATGCTTATATCGCAGTCCAACGAACTGACACGTATACAGTGTGCTTTTGTTGACACCCCCGAAGTGGAAAACATCACTAACTATATCAGCCATCAGCAAAGTTATCCTTCAGCATTCTACCTTCCTGAATATGTTAGCGATGAAGAAGAAAATTCTGTAGGAGAAGTTGATATGAACAGACTTGACCCTATGTTTGGAGATGCTGCACGATTAATAGTCAGCTACCAACAAGGTTCTACATCCCTTATACAACGTAAATTTGCTATCGGATACAACCGAGCCGGACGCATTATGGACCAATTGGAACATGCCGGCATAGTCGGTCCTAGTGAAGGAAGCAAGGCACGTCAAGTACTCTGTATTGACCTCACCGATTTGGAAATGAGATTAGCAAACCTTCAACAATAAAACATTCAACTATGACAATAAGAATTATCCTATTCTGTATGCTGTTTTTTTGTATCAATACAACGAACACATTGGCTCAGAAAGACAGCAGAGCACGCCAAGTACTCGACTATACTGCTACTATATTCAAAAATCAACGAGCTGTAGAAATGAGCTTTCAAATTCAACTTTTTAGCAATGGCAAACTACAAGGTGAAAACCAAGGAGTAATCACTTTAAAAGGGAACAAATTCCTTCTGAAAACACCTTCAGTTATAACTTGGTTTAATGGAATCACCCAATGGAGCTACTTGACCGACAGTGAAGAAGTAAATATAAGTAACCCAACCCAAGCAGAACTTCAAAATATCAATCCTTATGCTTTTTTACAACTTTACAAACAAGGTTATCACTATAAATTAGGGAACCGACAAACTTACAAAAACAAAACAATTCAAGAAGTTTGCTTACATGCAGAACACAAGCAGCAGGAAATTCAAGAAATTATAATGTATACTGATAAAAAGAGCTACCAACCACTCTATATCAAGATTACCGATAAAAATAAAAATAGTAATGAGATAAGCATCCTATCTTTAAAAAAAGACTTAAATTTACCCGATAATTGGTTTGATTTTGACTCTACCAAATATCCCAATGCAGAAATTATCGATTTACGTTAAATATAATAACATCAAAAAAGAGCAAGAATAACATGAGCACTGAAAGAGTTAGATGCCTGATTATCGGTTCAGGCCCTGCCGGCTTCACTGCCGCAATCTATACCGGTCGCGCCAATATCACCCCCGTTTTATACGAAGGAATACAACCGGGTGGCCAGTTGACAATTACTACAGAAGTAGAAAACTTCCCCGGCTATCCTGAAGGCATAGGTGGTACTGAACTAATGGAAGATTTACGCAAACAAGCCGAACGCTTCGGAGCTGATATCCGCAGTGGTATCGCTGTAGCAGCAGATCTTAGTAAAGCTCCATACAAAATTACCATTGACGACGGTAAAATCATTGAAGCTGATACTGTCATCATCAGCACTGGAGCAACAGCAAAATATTTAGGATTGGAAGACGAAAAAAAATACGCAGGAATGGGTGTAAGTGCATGCGCCACCTGCGATGGATTCTTCTATCGTAAAAAAGTTGTTGCTGTAGTAGGTGGAGGAGACACTGCTTGCGAAGAAGCTACTTATTTGTCAAGCCTTGCATCTAAAGTATACTTGATAGTACGTAAACCGTACTTACGTGCATCTAAGATAATGCAAGAAAGAGTATTGAACAACCCTAAAATAGAAGTTCTCTTCGAACATAACACCTTGGGATTATTTGGAGAAAATGGCGTAGAAGGAGCACACTTGGTTTATAAAAAAGGCGAACCCGAAGAAAAACGCTATGACATAGCCATTGACGGCTTCTTCCTTGCTATCGGACACAAGCCAAACTCTGATATCTTCAAACCCTATATTGACACCGATGAAATTGGCTATATAATCACTGAAGGCGCTACTCCTCGCACCAAAGTTCCCGGAGTATTTGCAGCCGGTGATGTAGCAGACCCACACTACCGCCAGGCTATCACAGCTGCAGCAAGTGGCTGTAAAGCAGCTATCGAAGTTGAAAGATATTTAAATGAGCACAATCTTTAAATATACCAAACAATACTCAATATTTAAAAGACGAACTATGCGTTTATGATATCCTTACAGAACCGCATAGTTCGTCTTTCTTCTATCCTACATATGATTTTAAAAACCACCCCCATATTTCTCTGCATACTCGTATTACACCTGTTCACAGCATGCCGCAGCATTACTCCCAGTTATAATTATCGAGAGCTGGCTCGCGCAGGCATTGCTCTCAATCTAGATATTGACGAAAATGATAACCACCAATTATATCTGGAAGCAGCCAAATGGATTGGAGTACCCCACAGCCGTGGAAAAAACAAACAAGGTATAGACTGTTCAGGATTAACCTGTGCCCTATATAATAAGGTATACCGAATAAAACTGGAACGAAGCAGCGATGGCCAACTAAAAAAGAACTGCTACAAAATAGGAAAACAAAATTTAAAAGAAGGAGATTTAGTATTTTTCCATGGAAAAAGTTCCAAACGAAAAGCCAGTCATGTGGGCATCTATTTAAAAAACAATAAATTCATTCACACAAGCACAAGCCGTGGTGTAATAGTAAGCGATTTGAACGAGTATTATTGGAAAACACATTGGCTCACTGGAGGACGCAGTTACCAACTAGGAACTTATAAAAAATAATTTCTATTAAAGCTTTGCTATTTCAGTTATTTAGTGTAATTTTGCGCCCGAATTAGTCCGTATGGGTCAAAAGAAGTAACTTCCAAATGGTAGTTCACCTGGCGGAGAAACCGTTTAATATAATCATAAAATGTACGTAATCGTAGAAATTAACGGACAACAGTTTAAAGCTGAAGAAGGCAAAAAATTGTTTGTACACCACATTCAAAATGCTGAAAATGGTTCAACTGTTGAGTTTGAGAAAGTTTTGTTAGTTGAAAACAATGGCAATGTAACCGTAGGTACTCCTGTTGTTGAAGGTGCAAAAGTAGTATGCGAAGTAGCAACTTCTTTGGTTAAAGGCGACAAGGTTTTGGTCTTCCACAAGAAAAGAAGAAAAGGTTACAGAAAGTTGAACGGACACCGTCAACAATTCACAGAGTTAACAATCAAACAAGTTATTGCTTAATCATTAAAATTTAAGAAAAAATGGCACATAAAAAAGGTGTTGGTAGTTCTAAGAACGGCCGTGAATCAGCTAGTAAAAGATTAGGCGTAAAGATATTCGGTGGACAAGCTTGTAAAGCTGGTAACATCATTGTTCGTCAAAGAGGAACAGTTCACAATCCGGGCGAAAATATCGGTATGGGTAGTGACCACACTCTTTACGCTTTGGTAGATGGTACTGTATGTTTCAAGAAAGGACGTAACGATAAAAGTTATGTATCAGTAATTCCTGTTGCTGAAGCATAAAGTTCATACAGACAGATACAAAAAGGCTCATGGAAATCCATGAGCCTTTTTTTTCTATCTGCACCCGAACTCTTCCTATTTCTATCAGGATAGAAAGAAGCATTCGAAATATAACTGCCTCTTTGGGATAAATCGAGATTTATATCTAAATTTGCAAGTAATTTCAAGAAATTTATAAGACTTACAAATATGCTTACCATCAAACAAATAACAGAAGAAACGGATAAAGTTATCCGTGGACTGGAAAAAAAGCACTTTGAAAATGCAAAAGAAGTTATTGTAAAAGTTATCGAACTAAACGAAAAACGTAAAACCTCACAAACTTTATTGGATAAAAATCTGGCCGAAATCAACTCTACATCTAAAAATATCGGAGCTCTGATGAAAGCCGGACAAAAAGAAGAAGCTGAAAAAGCAAAAGCCAAAGTGGCCGAAATCAAAGAAGCTAATAAAAGTTTAGAAGAAGCCATGAATGGCGCATCTAATGAGATGCAAAACATACTCTATACCATACCTAATATACCTTATGACGAAGTGCCCGAAGGAAAAAGTGCGGAAGACAATGTCGTTGTAAAAATGGGTGGAATGGAAACCAAACTACCAAAAGATGCGCAACCACATTGGGAACTGGCAAAAAAATACGACCTGATAGACTTCGACCTGGGAGTAAAAATCTCCGGAGCCGGATTTCCTGTATATAAAGGAAAAGGTGCAAGACTACAACGTGCCTTAATCAACTTTTTCCTAGACGAAGCACGAAATTCCGGATACACTGAAATCATCCCACCTACAGTAGTAAATGCAGCTTCCGGATATGGCACCGGACAATTGCCCGACAAAGAAGGACAGATGTATCATTGTGAAATAGACGATTTATATCTGATACCAACAGCCGAAGTCCCGGTAACCAATATCTACCGTGATGTAATTCTTGACGAAAAAGACCTTCCGATAAAGAATTGTGCCTACACACAATGTTTCCGTCGCGAAGCAGGTTCATATGGCAAAGATGTACGTGGCCTTAACCGTCTGCACGAATTTTCCAAAGTTGAACTGGTTCGTATCGACAAACCAGAACATTCTAAACAGTCACATCAGGAAATGCTCGACCATGTAGAAAACTTATTGATTAAATTGGAGCTCCCCTACCGTATTCTTCGCCTATGCGGTGGAGATATGAGTTTCACATCGGCTATCTGCTATGACTTCGAAGTCTATTCAGAAGCACAACAACGGTGGCTGGAAGTCAGTTCTGTATCAAACTTCGACACTTACCAAGCAAATCGTTTGAAATGTCGGTTCCGTAATGCAGAAAGAAAAACCGAACTGTGCCACACACTAAACGGTTCTGCATTGGCTCTGCCCCGCATTGTCGCAGCCTTACTGGAAAACAACCAGACCCCTGAAGGCATCCGCATACCCAAAGCACTTGTGCCATACTGTGGTTTCGAAATAATAGACTAATATATACTCTATAAATACATCACACAGATTGCATCACCAAATAGGGATTACCCTATCAATGTCATGCAATCTGTGTTTCTTTATACCAAAAACACATCAATATGTTACACTTCGATTGCGACTACATGGAGGGTGCACACCCTCTAATATTGGAACGTCTAATTGCTACCAATTTTGAACAAACCAGCGGATATGGAAATGACCCCTATAGCCAACAAGCAAAAGAGAAGATTCGTGAAGCATGTGGCTGCCCCGATGCACAAATCCATTTTCTGGTTGGAGGAACACAAACCAATGCTACAGTCATTGATGGCATCCTTCGTTCATACGAAGGCGTAATAGCAGCCGAAACAGGACACATAAACGTGCATGAAGCCGGTGCTATTGAAGCCGGAGGACATAAAGTAATCACATTACCTCAAACACAAGGTAAACTGACAGCTGAAAAGATTGACAACTACATCACGACTTTCTACAACGATGCTACTTATGAACACATGGTAGCACCAGGCATGGTATACATTTCCTATCCCACAGAATATGGAACACTATACAGCAAAAAAGAACTGGAAGTATTAAAAGAAACCTGCCACAAACATCATATTCCCCTCTTTATAGATGGTGCACGATTGGGATACGGTTTGGCATCTCCACAAGCCGACATCACATTAAAAGATTTAGCAAAACTGTGCGACGTTTTTTATATTGGTGGTACAAAGATTGGGGCGTTGTTTGGAGAAGCTGTTGTCGTAACCAACTCTTCGCTGTTAAACAATTTCTTTCCTATCATCAAACAACATGGTGCCCTCTTGGCCAAAGGACGTCTACTCGGCATTCAATTTGCCACACTATTTACAGACAACTTGTATTTTCACATAGCACATCATGCCATCAAAATGGCAGAAAAGTTGAAAACAGGATTTCAAGAAAAAGGATATTCTTTATACATAAACTCACCAACCAACCAACAATTTGTTATATTAAAAGACGAGCAAATAAGTAAAATAAGGGAACACGCAACTTTCGAAATTTGGGGAACCATTGATTCGAAACATAGTATTGCACGCTTTGCTACAAGTTGGGCTACACGTGAAGAAGACATTGACCGCTTACTTGATATTTTATAAAAAGTAAGTTTTCACTACTTCCTTTTGCCAATCCATCGAAAGATTCTATCTTTGTGACTACAAAAACGCCAATTTTTATTTTTTAAGTTCTTAAAATTACTAAAAAGGGAATGAACAAGATTATTTCGAAAGAACAATTCTCAGAGAAAGTATTCAAACTGGAAGTTGAAGCTCCTCTGATTGCCAAATCACGCAAAGCCGGACATTTTGTTATCGTGCGTGTTGGAGAAAAAGGCGAACGCATGCCGTTGACCATTGCAGAAGCAGACCCTGCAAAAGGAACCATAACACTGGTTGTACAAAAAGTCGGACTGTCTTCAACCCGCCTTTGCGAACTGAATGTGGGCGATGAAGTAACCGATATTGTCGGCCCGCTTGGACAAGCTACCCACATCGAAAATTTCGGTACGGTAGTATGTGCCGGAGGTGGTGTAGGTGTAGCTCCCATGCTCCCTATCATACAAGCCTTAAAAGCTGCCGGAAACCGGGTGATATCTGTACTTGCAGGACGCAGCAAGGAACTCATCATTTTGGAAAACGAAGTGAGAAAAAGCTCTGACGAAGTAATCATCATGACTGACGATGGCTCCTATGGCCGCAAAGGATTGGTTACTGAAGGTATCGAAAGTGTTATCCAACGCGAAAAAGTAGACAAATGTTTTGCTATCGGACCGGCTATCATGATGAAATTCGTATGCCTACTTACTAAAAAATATAATATTTCAACCGATGTTTCACTGAATACCATTATGGTAGACGGAACCGGTATGTGTGGAGCATGTCGTATCACCGTAGGAGGAAAAACCAAATTCGTATGCGTCGACGGACCTGAATTTGACGGACACCAAGTAGACTTCGACGAAATGCTGAAACGCATGGGTGCATTCAAAAAAGCAGAACAAGAAGAAATGGAACATTTCATTCACGAGCATGAATGTCAGGCTGAAAACAGTGTGAACGACCGCAATGCTCCTTGGCGCGAAGCTCTGAGAAAGAGTATGAAACCTAAAGAAAGAACGGCTATCAAACGTACCGTCATGCCCGAACTGGATGCCGAATACCGTTCACACAGCCGTAAGGAAGAGGTTAACCAAGGACTTAATGCCGAACAGGCAGTAACCGAAGCCAAACGTTGTTTGGATTGCGCTAACCCTACTTGTATGACTGGCTGTCCGGTAGGTATCAATATTCCGGGATTTATAAAGAACATCGAACGCGGAGAATTCCTTGAAGCTGCACGGGTACTGAAAGAAACCAGCGCACTGCCAGCTGTTTGCGGTCGTGTCTGCCCCCAGGAAAAACAGTGCGAATCCAAATGTATCCACCTCAAGATGGGTGAACCCGCTGTTGCCATTGGATATCTGGAACGCTTTGCAGCCGACTATGAACGTGAAAGCGGACATATAGCCTTGCCCCATGTAGCACCGAAAAACGGAATAAAAATTGCGGTTGTCGGTTCAGGACCTGCCGGACTTTCTTTTGCTGGCGACATGGCTAAATATGGATATGAAGTTACCGTATTCGAAGCTTTGCATGAAATCGGAGGTGTTCTGAAATATGGTATCCCCGAATTCCGTCTGCCAAACAAGATTGTAGACGTAGAAATTGAGAATCTGGAAAAGATTGGTGTACATTTTGTTAAAGACTGCATTGTAGGAAAAACCATCAGTGTAGAAGAACTTGAAAACAATGGATTCAAAGGCATTTTTGTAGCGTCGGGTGCAGGCTTACCCAACTTTATGAACATACCGGGAGAGAACTCCATCAACATCATGTCATCCAATGAATACCTCACTCGTGTCAATCTTATGGATGCAGCGAGCGAAGACTCCGACACCCCTATTACATTCGGCAAACGCGTAGCTGTAATTGGAGGAGGAAACACTGCGATGGACTCAGTCCGTACTGCACGCCGTTTGGGTGCCGAACGTGCCATGATTATCTACCGCCGCTCGGAAGAAGAAATGCCTGCCCGCCTGGAAGAAGTAAAACATGCCAAAGAAGAAGGTGTAGAATTCATCACGCTACATAATCCTATCGAGTACATTGCCGATGAACGCGGTGCAGTCAAACAAGTAGTACTTCAAAAAATGGAACTTGGCGAACCGGATGCTTCCGGCCGACGCAGTCCTGTTCCCGTTCCTGGCGCTATCGAAACCATCGACATCGATATGGCCATTGTCAGCGTAGGAGTATCCCCTAACCCCATTGTACCTCATTCTATCAAAGGCTTAGAATTAGGACGAAAAGGCACCATTGCCGTAAATGACAACATGCAATCATCTATTCCTACCATTTATGCAGGAGGTGACATTGTACGTGGAGGTGCTACAGTTATTCTCGCCATGGGCGATGGTCGGCATGCAGCGGCAGCCATGCATGAACAACTGAGTAAAAAATAAACTTTAAAACATTACTCCCGGAAGTTTGCTTAACAGCATCTCTTCCGGGAGTTTTTTTATCCACTTTTTCTATGAACTGTTTCTATCATCCCAATCAACCTGCTGTAACCACTTGTACTGATTGCGGAAAAGGATTATGCACCCAATGTGCCCGACGCACGCAACCCATTTTATGTCCCGACAACTTTAACAATCCGACTATTTTATGCGGTTATTCCGGTGATATTGTTTAAATTTGCCACAGTACAACGTAAAAGTTTTATTACCATGTTTACAATTCAAGCCAATACTTCCGGGACTCGTTCCATGGAAATCTCAGAAGAACACCTGCAAACCATACGCAAATATGCTCTTTTCGAGCACTTGATAGATAGTAACGGCATCATCACCGAAAGCGTACTCGATAAGTTAAAACTAAACTTGCGTTCGCTCATTGCATCGGCCGAGTGCAACAGCAAAGATCTGTTGGATCTCTGCATTGACGTTATCTATCACAACAATATGAAAGCTTTCGGACTGAATCAGCTTATACAGCTTTATATAAAATGGAATACTGAGCATCCCGAAATTCCATCCGAAACTACAGAATAAAGCGTATAATCATTTTTATTGCTATGAAAAACACGGTTCGCTTTTCCCTTTACTGAAATGCAAACCGTGTTTATTCGTTTCATTTGTTACCATCTCATCATAAAGAATAGAAGAAAAGAATCTATGCATAACTTCAAACTCACAGATTGGTTACCCACCACCAAAAAAGAAACTGAACTCCGCCAATGGGACCAACTGGACATTATCCTTTTCAGCGCTGATGCTTATGTCGATCACCCTTCGTTTGGTGCCGCTGTCATAGGTCGCATACTCGAAGCCGAAGGACTGCGCATTGCCATTGTTCCGCAACCCAACTGGCGTGATGACTTACGAGATTTTAAGAAATTAGGACGTCCTCGCCTGTTCTTTGGCGTGGCACCCGGATGCATGGACTCAATGGTAAACAAATACACAGCCAACCGTCGTCTTCGCTCCGAAGATGCCTATACACCCGATGGGCGACACGATATGCGACCGGAATATCCCACAATCGTATATACACAAATATTAAAGAAATTATATCCCGATACTCCTGTCATTTTGGGAGGCATTGAAGCATCTATGCGCCGTGTAACTCATTATGACTATTGGCAAGACAAACTAAAAAAATGCATCTTAGCCGATTCGGGAGCTGACATGATTATCTACGGCATGGGCGAAAAACCTATTGTGGAATTATGCAACAAAATGCTTGCTTCCATGAAAGAAGACGAAGTGGAATACTCTCTGCATACACACACTTTACCACAAGATGTTCTACAAACAGTCTTTATGGTTTCCTCGCACGAAATTCCCGGAGGAATTCAGAAAAACGACATCTTGCTCCACTCTCATGAAGAATGCTTGGCAGACAAGAAAAAACAAGCCATGAACGTGCGTCACATCGAAGAAGAGTCAAACAAATATGAAGCACAGCGTATACTTCAACCCACAGGGAACCAAACCGTAGTGGTTAATCCTCCTTATCCACCTATGACTCAAGGCGAACTCGACCATTCCTTCGACTTACCCTACACACGTCTTCCCCATCCCAAATACAAAGGAAAACGAATTCCGGCATACGACATGATAAAATTCTCCGTCAACATACACCGAGGATGTTTTGGTGGATGTGCTTTTTGTACCATATCAGCACATCAAGGAAAGTTTATCATGAGCCGAAGCAAAGAAAGCATTTTAAAAGAAGTACGAGCCATTACCGCACTTCCAGATTTCAAAGGATACTTATCTGACTTAGGAGGGCCATCGGCCAACATGTATGCCATGGGTGGAAAAGACACACACCTATGTCACAAATGTAAACGTCCTTCTTGTATACATCCCAAAATCTGTCCAAACTTGAATACAGACCACCGCCCTCTGCTGGACATATACAAAGCCGTAGATGCACTGCCCGGAATAAAGAAAAGCTTCATAGGCAGTGGGGTACGCTATGACCTTCTACTGCACAAAACCGGAAACGAAGCCATAGATAAAAGCACACAAAACTATACTGCCGAACTGATAAAGAACCATGTCAGTGGCCGACTTAAGGTGGCACCCGAACACACCAGTCCACATGTTCTGCATCTGATGCGCAAACCACCGTTCAAGCAGTTCTACGACTTCAAACGTATCTTCGACCATCTCAACAAGGAACTTGGTTTAAAACAACAAATCATCCCCTACTTCATTTCCAGTCATCCGGGATGCACAGAAGAAGATATGGCCGAATTGGCTGTTATCACCAAACAGTTGGATTTTCATCTGGAACAAATACAGGACTTCACTCCCACACCGATGACCATAAGCACCGAAGCATGGTACACCGGCTATCATCCCTATACCCTTGAACCTGTATTTTCAGCTAAAACACAACGCGAGAAATTAGCTCAACGCATGTTTTTCTTTTGGTACAAACCCGAAGAACGCAAAAACATCATAAACGAATTGCGCCGAATAGGAAGAAGCGACCTTATAGACAAGCTCTATCGGAAATAATTCTTGAAAGAAGTATTTCATCCTTTAAGAGGAAGCACAGTAGCCATTAAGAGGGAGTAATTTTCCCATTAAGAGCCACCATGCTTCCTCTTAAAGTTTGTTTCAACGCATCGCTTTATAGCCTAGCCAAACACACAGCAAGCCTACAAACAAACTGGATGCTGCATAAAAGGCCATCCACAGCATACTGTCGGACTTCATCAAACGATAATTTTCATTCATAAAAGTAGAAAACGTCGTGAAACCTCCACACACCCCAACGGTAAGAAACAAACGTATATCAGGATTAGATATATGCCCACGCTCAAACCAAGCATAAAACAATCCAATAAGAAAACATCCCATTACATTTACCAGAAATGTACCCAAGGGAAAAGGATTATGCACATAAGTCTGAGCCCATTTAGACACTAAAAAACGAAGTCCTCCCCCAAGGAAACTCCCTAGCCCAACCAACAAAAAAGAACGTAACATAACGTGAGTTCAACGAATTATAATAACCTGTAAAAATGACAACTTGCGAAAATATAATATTGTAACACGAAGTTATGAAAAAGGTCTAAGATATTGAAAATGAGCATAGGTTATTCGCTCATTATGGTAATAGGTTACGAATAAGAGAGTTATCTCCTTAAATATACTTCTGCGCGTTGCGTAACCTTCAAAGAACTCTTCAAGTACAAAAGTACAAATAAAACGGGAGATTACGACAGAATCTCCCTACTTTTTTCACTCTAATTTGGCTTTTCCGTAAAAGCGGTTTTATTTCGTCGGCACACCATCGCCAAAACAAGTTTTGACAACCATGTCCCGACTATCCGCATAAGCGAAGAAAAGGGCTTTGCCTCATGCCTAAACAACAAGTTTAGACTAATGAAGCAAGGCCCATTTCTTTTGGGCTTATGCCACAAAGGTGCTTTTACGGATTTTCTGAGATTTTTTTCTTTTGCTGTTTTTTTGAGCCGGTAGCGGAAAGCTGCATGTGACCGCCCGCCCATAAATGGGACAAGCCGTCACCCACAGCAGGCAAACCGGGAAGAATGGTTTATTTACCCGACCAAACGGGTTTGGCCAGACGGATAAACCATACTTCCTTGCATATGGTTTGCCCGGTTTCACGCTTCCGGCAGTATTTCCTTTCTCTTTGTCTTTTCTTCTTTTTGTGGATTTCTCTCTGAAGTTTTCTCTCGAATCTGCTGGTATATCACGGATTTTTCATACTTTTGTATTGGATTGAGGCAACTCTTTCCAAGACATACGAAAAAAAAGAAGCGTTATGCTTATCTTGTACTTGAAAACGTAGGAAATTTTCAATTAGATGCAAGGATAGCATAGTGGTTCTCACGCATATAGCGTGGGCTGCTATTGTTACATCTGCATCTATGGTTTCCTACGACCTTCAAGTAAAGAATGTGGCATACAGTTCCACGCTTCTTTAATAGGTTAAATTCCTTTGGGAACTGGAGATTAAAAAATGTAGTGTATGAGCGTAATAAAAAATGGTTATTAGCTATTTGTGCCATTATATTAATGAATGGATGTGCACCACTTCGAATGCCTGTAATAGTAAGGAATGCTCCTATTGAAATGTATAAATACGCATACATTTCCCCAACAAAGGAATTGACATCAAGCACAGGAGGTACATATGGTGGGCAATACGGTATCTATGGTTCTTCAACCACCAAAAGTGTTAATCCAAGTGATGTAATAGCAGGAATACTAATAAAAGAAGGATATATCATATTACCCGAACTTAAACCCGAATTATCTAATGAAACTCTAATCGTCAATTATGGTGAGAGTGGCAGGCGTAATAGAGGTTTAGGTTACACAATAGAAGTAACTATACAGTTTAGCTCTGCAAAAACCAATGAAATGATATGTTCTTGTACAGCAGAAGGACAAGGCGAAACAGAAGCTGATGATATCCGTCAAGCCATTAGAAGAGCCTTAACAAGTTTATTCCCTGAGAAATAACCCAATAATACGACAGATTATGAAAAAGTTTTTAGTATTATCCGCTTTAGTTATAACTTCTTGTACACTCTCTAACGAGGAAAAAGCTGAGAAATTGGTTAAAGAGACGCTTAAAGACTATCTCTATCACCCTGATTCTTATGAGCCAATATCAACAAGAGTTGATAGTATGTTTATTGATGTAACTACTATCGAGCCTATTATGAAAATTAGCGATGAAATCAAGAATTTGATATCTAAAATAAATCGCTGTGAGAGAAAAATTGAATCAGCAGAATCTTCTATGGATATTTTTGCCCCCAATGGTTATTCTTCTCAATACTCTCGTGGAGAGTATTCACGAGCAAAAAAAGAAAAGGAAGAAGCCAAATCTGATTTGAACAAATACACCAAGAAACTTTCAGAACAACTTGCTTTTCTAAAAGAAAATGTCGCTAAATATCACAAAGGAGAATTTACAGGTTGGGCAGTAAGCCATAGATTTAGGAGTCTTAATGGAGCAGGCTCAATGACCATTCCGGGAGAAATGATTTTCTTTTGCGATGAAGAATTTACAACTTGTGGGGGTTATGAAACAGATAAGTTTGAGGACTTCGTAAAAATTTTAAACGCAGTAGATGAAGCAACTTCGGATGAAGATGTAATAGATTATTTTAAAGAAAATAATTTTTTGCTATAAATTCCGTATTTCCGTAGTACGCTAATTTTTATGCAAAGCAAATATTATCAACTGCTATTTTTTTAATATGCAATGGGCGTTTATTTTGGTTATTTGTATAATTGCTATTTCGGTTATTGTAATAGCGATGGTACGAACACGCCTAAAAAACAAATCGAAAGAGCTTGCAGAAAAGCTAAACCATATATCTGCATATAGCGAGAAATCAAATTATGAGCAAGCAAGAGAGAGATTATCGGCTCTTAATGAGGGGGCGTTTATAGATATTCCCTCAGACTTGAATAATGGCTTTTATGGCAGGGTAATCTCCGCAACGCAAGAAAAAGATTTCATTAATCATTATAAGGT
>Cinder_p2__coassemble_1508_pt1 | contig 27212 bp, 19 predicted proteins | sample Cinder_p2__metabat2_low_PE_026 | metagenome-assembled genome bin Cinder_p2
TGTAATGCTTCTTTCAAGATATATTTAAATCGAAGTGCATCATGCAACTATTTTATGTTTTTGCTCTTACCGCTTACATTAATTATATCCAAGCGTATAATTTCTGTTCGATGAAATGATTTTTCTGCATAGCTTAAACCTAATTCTTGTAGATGGGGAGAGTATTTACTTATGAAAAGTTTCAGTGCTTGTTTGCGCTCTGTTTCGGGCAGATTCGTGTAAGCTTTGCAGGTAAGTACAATACTTTCATAATTGGTTGTAAATTTCTCGGGTTTGATACTTGTTTGACCTATTATAGTAAATGAAACATCGGAACAGTAGGCGATGCATTCCAATTTGCGCCCATTAGGAGCACAGTGAATATAAATGGATTCATCTCTATTCCAGACATAGTTTAGTGGTATACCATAAGCTTTGTGTTCTGGAGTTATCATTGATAGAACTCCAAATTCTCCGTTTTCTAATAAGTAATTGGCTCTTTCTTCATTTAATAGTCGATCTTGTCTTCGGACCTTGTCGTTGTTAAAGTGTTTCATTGCTACTTTTTATTAAAATTAAAGCCTACATAGAATTGCAAAATGCCATAGGTATTACTTAACCAAAATGGCTTTTTGTGAAAGTTATAAGTTTGTACCAATAATGATGCACCGATATAATATTTAGTATTGTTATATACTAACGCTGCACGTGTTATGATATCACAGTTAATGGTGTGGTAATCTTTCATAGAAGCCGTTTGTTCGGAATAGATATTCGATTCTTTATATCCTAAAGCTGGTGTTATTGATAAATTTGCAAGATAGTTCTTGGCAAATACCCAGTTATAGCCATATCCAAAATTTATACTATAGTCTGTATAGTGTATTTTGTGAAAGCGCATGCTTTCTTGCAGTTGTGAATCTATCCAATCGGGTAGTAATTTGGTATCAAAAAAGAGTTTGTGATTTGAATATGATAACCCAGCCAGAAAAGAGCCGGCGCTTTTTCGTTGGTTGGTAGATTGACTGTATGCGGCAGGATAGGAAAAATGGCGATTGTTGAATATATAATAAAGATTGACTCCTTTCATCTCGGATTGTAGTCCATCAAAATTATAACCTTTATATTTGTCAGCGTTGGCAAAACCTGATATATCTCTTATCTTGACATTGTTTTGGCTTTTTAAAAAATATAAATCGATTCCTACTTTTGCGCTGTAGAGGCTAAGATTGAATTCGTTTTTCTTTCTTTTGTGTTTCCCTCCAAACAAGTCATTTACATCTACAGACCAACCTACAAAAATCCATCTCCATCCGAAATAGGCACCTAGTTTCCATGAAGGAGATGGTGCAAAACTGATGCTTTGCTTATCGCCTTTAAAGCTACTCATCCGGTAGTGCTCATATGAGCCTGTGGTGTTCACCATAAAAGTGAAATTATATAAATTGGAGCTGATATAGCGTGGGTCTGGATTGTTGAAGTCTATCATTTGAGCCAGACGTTCAAACCAAGGTTTCTTTTTCTTGATGACTAAGGTGTCGTTGATTGATATCGTATCTTGTGTTGCAATGCAAGGATTTGTCAGTATAGACAAATCCTTTTCAAAACCAAAAATGGAATTGAAAGGGTAAAAAGTCAAGACGATTACAAAACTCAATAGCCAATGTTTCATAAGCAAGTTAGAATTTGCCTAAAATTCGATCCATAACCCAGTTGGTTGGTGTTGCACTTATACCACTGCAGGTACAAATGGTCTTGTTTTGAAGATGTTCAACAACTGCTTTGATTAGTGGCAATTGTATGTTTTCCGGGTTTTCAAATTGAAATTCTTGGCGTCCGTTAACGGTATGAAGCGCTATGGGATCAAATGAAAAAACAGAGAAGCAAATCATTCCCTTATCGCCAATGATTTCTATTCGGTCTTCTTTTGCAGATTCGTGGGCAACGAAACACCAGGAACCTGAACCGGGAAGATCGTTTTCGAATTTAAAGCACGCACTGACAGAATCTTCTGCGGTATAGAGTCCCCCTCGATTGCTACTAAATCCTTCAGCTTCAAGAATACACCCAAACATGTCTTGTAGAATATCTATTTGGTGTGGAGCTAAATCATAGAAGTATCCTCCTCCGGAAATAGTTGCATTCAGTCGCCATGGTTGGTTTGATTTGCTATTGTCTAATTCGCCAGGAGGTTGTGCAAACCTAATTTGAACATTCATAATCTTGCCAATAGCATTACTCTTTACCAGTTCCTTTACTTTTTGGAAATAGGGGAGATATCTGCGGTAATATGCTACAAAACAGGGGACACCGGTTTCTTCGGATATTCGATTAATTCGTGTACAGTCTTCGTAACTGGCAGCCATAGGTTTTTCTATATATACAGGCTTCCCGGCTTTCATGGCCATAATTGCAAAGGTGGCGTGTGAAGATGGAGGAGTAGCAATATAGACGGCGTTCACTTCCGAATCATCAACAAGTTCTTGTGGGTCTGTATACCATCTTGCCACATGGTGCCGTTCTGCATACGATTTGGCTCGTTCTGCATTTCGACTCATTACGGCAACTACTTTTGAACCTTCTACTTTATTAAAAGCTGGTCCGCTTTTTTTTTCTGTAACATCACCACATCCTATGAAACCCCATTTTATCATATTGTTCTTTCTTTTTCAGTTTATTGTAAAACTATTTTAAATTATACTTTCGTGTCTTGCAAAGTTATCCAATTTACTTACTTTTGCCATAAACAAATTCAAAATTTAATAGTAAAGCGATGGAAAATATAGAGCAATTAAGTGCTTTTTACAAGCTACGTGGATTTATAGGACGATTATCTGCAGGGTATTCTCTTTTGGAAAAGAACTGTCATACTCTTTTATGTACAGGGGTTGTTGTTCTGATTCCTTTTGCAGTGGTTATGTCTGCAGCAATGATATGGTTTGCTGATTGTTTGCAACGTGTATGTATTTTGGGATTCCCATTTGATTCTAATGTCGGAATGTTTTCTTCTATAGGTTCTTCCATTTGGCTACCATTAATGATTTGTGTAGTGCTTCTGTTGTCAGGGATAAGTATATGGCAGTCGTTGCTTTATGGGATGTTTCGTAAATATATTCATTTAGGGTATATTCCTAAAATGAATATATCAGCTTGGTTTGAATGGACCAAACGTGATATTTGGCGTTATTCCCTTTATATACTGTTTATCTCCTGTTTTTGGGCATTGATATTAGTTGTTTTTTATATGTTGGCTAGTTTGAGTGCATGGTTTTGGTTGCTGTTGATTCCCATTTGGCTCTATTGTGGGGTAGAATTTGCGCTTATTCCTTACTTTTATATGATAGAAAGACTATCATTATGGGATTCTTTTCTAATTTCATTTAGAAAGGGAACATCTGCTTGGGGGGCAACATTTACTATATTGTTGTTAACTTATTTGATAGCAGGTGTCTTTTCAATCATTTTTTCTCTTCCGATGGGAATAACTGTTTTATCTGATTATTTTGCGACCATAGGGATGATTAATGGTGAGATGGTAGATTTGCCATTCTATTATACAGGAATAAAGTTCTTATTTGGAGTTATTTCTGTGCTGGGTATACTCTTCTCATTTGTTATTGTTCAAGTGTCTATGCTATTTCAGTTTGCTTCGTTAGTGGCTTTGGATAAGAAGAAGATGTTGGCTGAAGCTTTGGCTGAGGAAGAACGCTTACAAGCAGAAAGAGCTCGAGAAATAGCTGAAAAAGAAAAGATTGCATCTTATCTTGATGGTTCGGCTTTTCAGCCACGTTAATAATCGTTTTTTGTGAAACAAGTCATCCGTTATGGAAAGTTATTTCTTCTGTAACGGATGAATTTTTTTATAAATTGTCAGTATTATATTTCTTGATCAGCTCGTTGAAAGCTTTTGTTTTCATGAAACGGTTGAGCCAGGAATTTAGAGTATCAATTAATTCATTAGAGTTTTTATTAGCTCCCCAACCATAGAATTGGTTAAAGCTTATAGCAGTGTTGATATCTAGTTGAGGAAATTGGTCGATCAGATTTTTTGCAATACTTTCCTCGCAAATGGCATAATCTATGTCTTGGTGTGCCACTAAAGCCATGATTTGTTCGCTACCATATTTTTTTATTTCTTTGATATAGATAGTATCGGCAATTTCCATAGCTAAATTTTGTATGCGATATCGTGCAGGGGAGCCTTCTGGCAAATACACAGTCTTTTTGCCTAAATTTAAGAGATTTTCAATATAAATACTGTCATTCTTGTCTCTCTTTTTACGTTGAATTAATAATTGTCGATTCCTTAGAATAGGAATTGTAAATTGTAATATGGAGTCTTTTTGTTCGGTGGTGATGAGCAGACTTCCTGCTATTAAGTCGAAATTTCCATTGTTTATTCCTTGTAGTTGTTTCTCTAACTTCATTTCCGGAATAAATTTGGTTTGCAATCCTTTTTCATGAGCAAAAGCTTGAAGAAGTTCATAATGGAAACCAGCTACACTATCGTCTTTAACAAAGTAGCCAATGGAATTATATTCGGTAGTAGCTCGGATTTCTCCAGATTTGATAATCTCAGCATAGGTTCGTGGTTTGCCCGATTCTTGATTTACACGTGGGTGCATGTATATAAGTATTACACCCACAGCGCATATCAAGGTTGATGCCAGCAAAAATCTTTTCTTCATTTTGAAAAACGATTAGTTGAAGAAGTTCCAAGACAATCCTAACTTAAACCACATCGGATTAATAGGGTAATGTGGAGCAAGGAAATAGTTGGATTTACCCATTCCTTCGGATACATGATACATCATCGCATAAATACGCGTATGTTTTAGATGTAGGTTTACATAGGCATTAATAATAGGATAATTTCCTATTTCAATGCGTTTTTCAGGATTTTGAAGATAAAATTGTCCGATGGCTGGAGCATAATCTGGAGCATAATATTTTGTGAAGTAGCGGATATCGGCTCCTAGTTCTACACTCAGTACTTTTTTAGCTAACTTGAATTTCAAGTACATGTTGTGGTAGAGTGACAAGTCGGGCAAAGGCAGAACATCTTGATTACTACTTTTTTGATAAGTAATTTCATTATCTAGATGAAATATGCCAAAAGCAAAGTCTTTTTTTAAAGTGGCACTTAGTACTTGTATGTTATCATCACATTGACTCACCTTCACATTGTTGCGGTAAGCAGTAGTTTCATCATCGGTGGTATAAGCTTGGGCTGCATTATCGAAGTAAGTATAGTTAGTAATATTCTCTACACCTATACTCAAGTGTAAGTCAGCTTTTTTTGCTAAAAAATCACCTTGTATGCGTGTTCGTAACTCTTTATCTAGATTATTGTCCCACCACAGATGTCGTGAGTGATAATGACGATAGAAGAATGTTGGGTTAATACGTTTGGTATAAGCAGTAGCTGCCACTTGTACTGTATCTTTAAAAAGACGGAAGTTCAAGTCGGCATTTCCTGTGAGATTAAAGGTGCCGGCATCTTCTCCGGTAAGAGCAGTTTCTCCGAAAATACGGTAGTGAAGTGTCTTTCCTTGAGATTTTAGTAGTTCTCCTCCTACACTCACCACTTGTTCTTTATATTTTCTTCCATATCGTTCTAGGGAATTTCCTAAAGTATCTATCATGTTATATTCTCTTATTTCATGGGCTATAAAAGCTGTGAGCCCTGCTTTTGCCCATTTGTTGAATCCTTCTCGTAAGGCTATAGCGAAAGTATTCTTCATTGAAGAATATCGGGTGATATCTCGTTGATATTCATTTCCGAAGAAGTCGTTCACATAATAGTTCTCGGGAGTTTCATAGGCTATATATTGACGTTTGTCCCGGTTGTATTGGAATGTATGTATAAAACTGGTTACAGGAATAAAATCGTCATAGTGTTGTGCAGTATCTTTAGGTGCTTCATAAAATCCTAAATTATAACGATGCGTGAGATATACATAAAAATTATCATTTCTGTTCCAAGTACGTTCTAGATTGGTAGGAATGTCTGAAGGAGTATATGAGTTAGATGAAGGCAAATCCTCGGGGTTTGTAATATAAGTATCATCGGTAATACCACCGTTTTCTGCCATTTTCATGTGATTTTTGCTGAAAAGGAAATGCATGTTATATTTGTCTCCTAGGTAAGACGAAAAGAATGTGCCATTAAATAGAGAGGTTGCTTGATTGTTATACATACCTCTTCCGTATACATAATCGAATGAAAATCCGAAATTTAAACGTCGGTTGGCGTTAACTCCGAAATATGCCTTGAATCGGTCTTCTCCATTTTGTTGATTTCCACCTGAGAAGTAGGAAAGATTGGCAAATGGAGATTTGGTATTCAAGAAATGATACTCGCCGATAGGTATCATAAAATAGTCATAGGGGTCTGTAAATAAGAATTGTGACGCTTCTTTTCGATGAAAGAAGATACGAGAAAGGCGAGGAGAACCAATGTTTCCTAGATAATTGTATTCACCATTTAATCCGTCAGTGAATTGCACATTTTGAAATTGGTGCATTAAAGTATCTACTTCCACTTCGGTTGTATTACCGAAGCGTGGATCTATAGTCCACATCTTCAACCCGATTGGAACGGTTTTTGAATCAATGGTTGTTGTATCCTCATCCATTCGGTTCTCATCTTCATTTATATAACGCGGACCGTCCGGTGTATTTTCATACAATTGATTGTAGTTTTGAGCCGACAAATTGCTTGCAAAAAAGCCGGCTAACATAATTGAAATAAAAAGTATCTGTTTCATATTGGCTGCAAAGTTAAATAAAAACCAGAAAGACAGGCAGCAAGCGAGGTAAGAATCTTCTTGTTTTGTAGTTTTTAAGAGGAGGGGAGTAAGGTAAAATTAGTTATAAGGTCGGAAAACTTTGGGATAATAGCTATATTCTTAGTGAGTAAGGCTTTTAGTTCTGTTTCTTTTTCTATTAGCTATTTTACTGATTAGTTAGCAAAAAGATTTATATGGCGTGCGATGTGAGGCGTAATATATTATAAATATATAAATGAATGTATGAAAGGGAGGGATATATAAATTAGGGAAGAATTATGATGAATTCTGCTTTTGGGTAGATAAAGCTATAATAAAATCAAGCGGCAAGTTTATAGAAACCTGCCGCTTGAATATTATTTGTTTAAGAACAAGGATGGATTATTCTCCCCAGTTCATTTCTGCCATACGTTTGTATGAAGCATAGCGTTTTTTAGCCATTTCTTCACAAGCGTTGAATAAGTCTGCTGCCTCTACAGGATATTGTTTCATTACAGAAGCAAAACGAACTTCGCCTTTGAGATAGTCTTGGAAGCCTTCCCAGTTCGGCTCTTTTGAATCGAGTGAGAACGGATTCTTTCCTTCAGCTTCCAACTCGGGGTTGAAACGCCACAAGTGCCAGTAACCACATTCTACTGCTTTAGCTTCTTCAGCTTGTGATTTACCCATACCAGCTTTCAAACCGTGGTTGATACAAGGAGCGTAAGCAATAATCAAAGAAGGTCCGTGATAAGCTTCAGCTTCGCGGATAGCTTTCAAAGTCTGAGCTTGGTCGGCGCCCATGGCAATTTGAGCTACGTAAACATAACCGTAAGTAGTGGCAATTAAGCCTAAATCTTTCTTACGTACACGTTTACCAGAAGCAGCAAATTTAGCAATAGCTCCGAGCGGAGTAGCCTTAGAAGCCTGTCCACCAGTATTTGAGTAAACTTCAGTATCGAGAACCAAGATGTTTACATCTTCGCCAGAAGCGATCACATGGTCAAGACCGCCGTAACCGATATCGTAAGAAGCACCATCACCACCGATAATCCATTGGCTACGTTTAATCAAGTAGTCTTGGTATTCAGCAATGGTTGCGCAATATTTGCAGTTGTCTTTTGCAGCTTCAACCAATGGAATAATTTTTGCTGCTGCAGCTTTGCTCTTATCAGCGTCATCTTTACCTTCAAGCCATTCTTGGAAAGCCTCTTTGTATTCAGCCGGACAAGCATCATTATCAATAGCACCCTGCATTGCTTCTGTTAAGCGAGAACGCAATTTTTTGTTGGCAAGTTCCATACCCAAACCAAATTCACAGAAGTCTTCGAACAAAGAGTTTGCCCAAGCAGGACCTTGACCTTTTTCGTTAGTAGTATAAGGAGTAGAAGGTACAGAACCTGAATAGATTGAAGAACAACCAGTAGCGTTAGCAACCATTTCACGGTCGCCAAATAATTGAGAAATCAATTTGACGTATGGAGTTTCACCACAGCCAGAGCAAGCTCCAGAGAACTCAAACAACGGAGTTGCAAACTGAGAGTTCTTAACATTAGCTTTAATATCAACCAAGTGTTGTTTGCTCTTAACATGATCTACACAGTAAGTCCAGTTTTCAGCTTCAGCCAATTGACCTTCAAGGTGTTTCATAGTGAGAGCTTTACCACCTTTCTTCGGGTTACCCGGACAAACATCGGCACAGTTACCACAACCAAGACAGTCGAGTACGTCAACTTGTACGCGGAATGTCATACCATCGAATTGTTTTCCTACAGCTTTCAGAGTCGGGAAGTTTGCACCCTTCTGTTCTTCAGCGTCAAGAACGAACGGACGGATGGCAGCATGAGGACAAACGTAAGCACATTTGTTACATTGGATACAAGTTTCAGGATTCCATTCAGGAACGAAAGCAGCTACACCACGTTTTTCGTATTTAGCTGTTCCTTGGTGCCAAGTACCATCTTCAATACCTTTAAATGCAGAAACTGGAAGCAAATCACCATCTTGTGAGTTGATAGGACGAACTACTTCATTGATGAAAGCGGGATCGTTGTTGGCAGCTTGTGCATCGTCGGCCAAGTTAGCCCATGCTGGATCAATAGTAAGTTGTTTGTATTCACCACCGCGGTCAACAGCAGCATAGTTCTTGTTAACTACATCTTCACCTTTCTTACCATAAGATTTAACAATGAATTTCTTCATTTGTTCAACAGCCAAATCTACAGGAATAACTTCTGTAATACGGAAGAATGCAGATTGGAGGATGGTATTGGTACGGTTACCCAAACCAATTTCTTGTGCAATTTGAGTAGCGTTGATATAGTAAACACTAATGTTATTTTGAGCAAAATATCTTTTTACTTTGTTTGGCAGGTTTTTGGCAAGTTCTTCACCTTCCCAAATAGTGTTTAAAAGGAAAGTACCGTTCTTACGCAAACCACGAGTTACGTCATACATGTGTAAGTATGCTTGAACGTGGCAAGCTACGAAGTTCGGAGTATTAACCAAATAGGTAGAACGGATAGGATGATCACCGAAACGCAAGTGTGAGCAAGTGAAACCACCTGATTTCTTTGAGTCATAAGAGAAGTATGCTTGGCAATATTTGTTGGTGTTATCACCGATAATCTTTACAGAGTTCTTGTTTGCACCTACAGTACCATCGGCACCCAAACCGTAGAATTTAGCTTCGAACATTCCTTCGCCACCCAATGCAATTTCTTCTTTTTGAGGAAGAGAAGTGAAAGTAACATCATCAACGATACCGATGGTGAAGTGATCTTTCGGCATAGGCAATGCCAAGTTTTCGTATACAGAAAGGATTTGTGCAGGAGTTGTATCTTTAGAACCTAATCCGTAACGTCCTCCTACGATAACCGGAGCATTTTCTTTTCCGTAGAAGCATTCTTTAACATCTAGGTACAAAGGTTCTCCGATAGCTCCTGGTTCTTTTGTACGGTCAAGAACTGCAATACGTTTTGCTGTCTTAGGAACAGCTGCTAAGAAATGTTTAGCAGAGAACGGACGGTACAAGTGTACAGAAACCATACCTACCTTTTCGCCGTTGGCAATCAGATGGTCAATAGCTTCACGTGCAGCTTCGCTAGCAGAACCCATTAAGATGATTACGCGTTCTGCATCTTCTGCTCCATAATAGTCGAACAGGTTATAGCGACGGCCAGTAATCTTATAGATTTCGTTCATATAGTTTTCCACAACTTCAGGAACACTTTCATAGAACGGATTGCTTGCCTCTCTGTGTTGGAAGAAATGATCAGGGTTCTCAGCCATACCGCGTGCTACTGGCTTGTTAGGAGTAAGTTTGCGGTCGCGGAACTCAGCCAACGCTTTTTGGTCGATTAGCGGAGCTAAATCTTCATTTTCTATTTTTTCAATTTTTTGAATTTCGTGTGATGTACGGAAACCATCGAAGAAGTTCAAGAACGGAACACGAGTTTTGATAGTAGCCAAGTGTGCAACACCAGCCAAGTCCATAACTTCTTGTACAGAACCTTCGCACAACATGGCAAATCCTGTCTGACGACAAGACATAACGTCTTGGTGGTCGCCAAAAATACAAAGTGCATGAGATGCTAAAGTACGTGCAGATACGTGGAATACGCACGGCAAGAATTCACCGGCAATCTTGTACATATTAGGAATCATCAGAAGAAGACCTTGTGATGCGGTGTAGGTAGTAGTCAAAGCTCCGGCCTGCAAAGAACCATGAACGGCTCCTGCCGCACCGGCCTCAGACTGCATTTCCTCAACCAGGACAGTTTCGCCGAAAATGTTTTTACGACCGGCAGCTGCCCATTCGTCTACGTGTTCAGCCATAGTAGACGATGGAGTGATAGGATAAATAGCAGCAACTTCAGTGAACATATACGAAATATGTGCAGCTGCTTCATTACCATCACATGTGATAAATTTCTTTTGTTTAGTCATAATAGTTAAATTATTAGTAAAAAATCTCTGTTTAATTCTTTAGCACCATATTCTAATACACAAAGCCAAAAAGCCAAAGAGGAATCTCGTTGTCATGCCCCACCTCTGTGTGATGCATGGCATAAATGATGTTAGGGTTGTTTTTGAACTTACATCCTTTGTTACATATTCGGAATGGTATCTGACCGTCAACCAAAAACGAAATACTTTTATCTCCTTTGTATAATTTGTGGTCTTTGTACATAGTATTTAGGAAGAAGGTTTCCAATACATCTTGTTCTTCTACTTTAACAGGGTAGATGGAATACATCAGATTGGTGTTGTGCATCATTATCTTTCCTGGTTTCTTCGGGAATGATTCTCCTTTAGAATAGACCATATTGATAAGGCGTGAATCTGCAAGGTACTTTATATAGTTCATTACAGTTGCTCTGGATGTTTGTATTCCTGTTGCCAATTGGCTGACATTGGGGGCTGAAGGTCCATCTACGGCCAGCAAATATAGTAATTTCTTGATTTTGGAGAGATACTTTAATTCTATTTGTTTAATTAAAAGTATGTCTACCTCAATCATCATGTTCATAGTCTTCAATAAATTTTCCGAGAAATTGCGTTTCTCTAGGAAAAATGGATAGAAACCGTGATGAAGATAGTCTTGAAAATGGTTCAATGGACGTACTTTAGGCAGTATGTCTTTTACTATATGCTCGTGATTGGATAAGATCTCATCAAAAGTATAGACTGGAAAGTTGTTGTTTGTTTGAAGGTTTAAAAATTCCCGGAAAGAAAATCCCCTTAGATTATAGGATTTTACAATGTCTGCAAGTTCTGGGTTTTCGCTTTTATCTTTTAACCGCATAACCGAAGAACCGGTAAAAACAATTTTTAAACCAGGGTATAAATCATAACATTTACGAAGCTCATGACTCCAGTCTGGCTGTTTGAATACTTGGTCAATAAGCAGTACTTTACCTCCGCGCTTTTGGAATTCTCCTGCAAATTCAGTAAGACTGGCTCCTTGAAAGTAGAAGTTGTTCATGTTTACATATAAACATGAACGATCAGTGCCAAAATGTTCTTTTGCATATTGAAGCAAAAAAGTCGTTTTACCAACACCACGTGTTCCTTTAATTCCTATAAGGCGATGATTCCAGTCTATCTCATCCATCAAGGTGCGACGGACAGGAGCATTTGTATGTTCCACCAAATAGGCATGTGTTTGGTAAAAGACTTCCATTCTCTTGCTTTTTTATTTTGCTGCAAAGGTAATACTAATTTCAAAAATTGCAAAGTAGAGATTGCAAAAAAATGCAATATGTGCTTTTCTTATAATCTTTTCTAATCTGAAATAGATTTATCGCAAAGATACTAAAAATGGGTGATATCATATCTTTTTTCTGTTAAAATACAGATTTGTATAGATGAATATTTGGAAGATAATCTGGACTTAGAATGAAAAAGTGATATTTTGGGGTCTTTAGATACAACAGGTAGGGTCTAACTGTATATATATGTGTTCAATGTCATATGATTAGTTGGTGAAAGTTTAATGAAACATTGGTTTGTTCTTAAGAGGAAATGTTTTTCCCATTAAGAGGATATAAATAAAATCTTAGGGAAGAGTGTGAAACATCTTATTATATAGTTTGTTTTTGTTGTTCTGATTTGCTTATTCTTTTAGGAGAAGAAAATTCTTGAATGTAAAAAATAATGCTGTTGTATGTAAAATTGGGAATGCTATTTGCTGTATTGTTAATTTTGTTGGCGAAGTAGTGTATTTAACTATTTTTCTGTGCTTTATTTAATGCTTGAGAATCGTTTTTTTTTGATGTTGATGGGTGTAAGAACGTGAAAAGTGCATTTTGAGTGAGGAAATGTCAATATGATAAAGACTTCAATTTGTCAGAAACCGGGGAATAGTCTTTTCCTTTCTTATTTCTTGCTAAATTTGCGGGTGATAATTATGTATTATGTTTGCTTATTTATTTAATCCTGATAATGATTTGGCGCTTGGTAATAATAGCCGTTATTACCAAGCGCCAGCTTCGGCGTTGAAAATGGCGGCTGATTTGGCTGTATTACCTATTTGGTTTGCTCCTGAAGGAAATTCACTGGTGTTGGTTCCTTATCCTAGAATTTTAGATAGTTGGATGAAAAAATTGCCTTTATGTCCTGATGTAAAAATAACATCATTAGAAGAATGGGATATGTCTGTGTGTGATGAATTACTCCCTTGGGGATGGAATGTTGCATTGCTTCGCAAATTAGAGGAGATAGGAGTTTTTTCTGATTTGCTACCTTCGAGTAAGCAAGTTGAACATTGGCGCACTTTGTCATCGCGGTTATATGCAACCGATGTGTTGACTTCTTTTTCTCCTTCATCTTGGCTATGTGGAGTTTCTTGTGCTTGTAGGTCGCTTGAAGAAGTGAAAAGTATGGTGACCTTTTCAAAAGAGGGGACTGAATGGAATGTGAATCGGAAGTTTCTAAAGGCTCCTTGGTCAAGTAGTGGTAAAGGTCTTCGTTGGGGCGAAGGAAAATTGGAAACTTCAATATGTAATTGGTGTCAGCGCATATTACTTGCACAGCAGGTTATTATGGTGGAACCTTATTATGATAAAGTAAAGGATTTTGCAATGGAGTTTTATAGTGATGGATATGGTATTGTCTCGTTTGTGGGATATTCTCTTTTCCAAACAGATGCTAATGGAGCATATCAAGGGAATGTTTTATGTTCGGATTTGCAGATTCAGAAGCTACTTGAACAATATGTACCTGAAGAGGAGTTGATATCGGTAAAACTTCATTTGGAGAAACAATTGTCGTTACTGTTTGGTAATTTCTATAAAGGGTATCTAGGAGTGGATATGATGATTTGCTATTTTGGGGAATATCCTTTTTATCGTTTGCATCCGTGTGTGGAAATCAATATGCGTATGAATATGGGAGTAGTGGCGCATTCTATATATAATAGGTGGGTTTCGTTACAAAGTGAAGGGATATTTAAAGTTGAGTTTTTCAAAACATCACAAGCATTGCAAGAAAATCATGAAAGGGAACAGAAAATCCATCCTCTAATAGTAGAGGATGGGCGTGCGAAAAGTGGTTATTTTGCCTTAACGCCAGTGGGGAACGATACGCTTTATCGTGCAGCTATGTGGATTTGTCCGATTAACGAATGAATTGTTTTTTATCAATTAATTCGTTTTTAGTATTATAAATAAGTATATAGTAGACACCGGGCGCAAATCGAGTTACAGATATTTCGCGTGTGTATGTAGCTTCCCATACAGTACGAGCATAGAGGTCTGTTATTGTCAGGCGATAAGCATCAGGTAGTTCGGGCAATTTGACGATATTATTTCGCGAGGTGTTATTTTTATGTTGATGATGCTTTGTAGTGACAGGACTTTCGTTTCCATATCGATCAACAGCTGTGACAAGGAAATGCATGTCTTTGGCCTTGGAAATGGGAATGGCGAAATGGGTTCCTTGCACATAAGTTGCCTTTAGGTTGCGAGGATTTTCAATGTCTGGAATATCATTCTTAGAAGCATAGATATTGTATCGCATGTTAGAAACGGAATAGCCTTTAAAGGGTATATCATCAGTTACAGCATTCCAAGAAAGGATAATGCTGTCGGCTTTTTCTTCTACTTTTAATCCGGTCGGCATAGAAGGAGGAATGCTATCTTGCCATGTCATGGGTGGAACGAGTGCTGGAGAGGTATAGACACTGGTTTTTATTTTATCAAGTAATCCTTGTTGATTATCTAGAAGAAATTGGGTACGGAAATAGGCTTGACCCTGGAATCGTGCACTGCGTGTAAAGTGTATTTGTTGCATGACATCGTTTAGAGTCCAATTACCTTCGCTTGGATCAAGGAAGTAAATACCTAATCCAGGAACGATTGTACGTCCATTGCTATTTTCTTGCCAATCGAGTAGGAAAGGATAGAAATTCTCGTCCCGAAAATAAGCCATGGGTAAAATAATGTCATGTATACCTTCTTTCATCCACCGTTGGGCATCTTGAAATACTATTTCGTGTGCATTCCAACCACGTGATGAATAACGTGCAACATCGTTGTATTTGCCAACAGGTGAACTTCCGATTTTAATCCAAGGTTTTATTGATTTGACAGATTTGTATATGCTGCTTACAATTTCGGTAATGTTATCCCGACGCCACTGTGCCAAACTTTTTCCTTTTCCATATTTACGATAGGTACGTTGATCAGGGAAACGTTTGGGGCGGTCTGGATATCGGATATAGTCCAAGTTGATACCATCTACATCATATCGTGTTGCGATATCTTTAGCTATGGCTGTAAGGTATGTTTTTGTTTCTGGATGTCCTGGATTGAGATACCAACGTGCATTGTGACGAATACACATGTCGGGACGTTTTTTTACCAAAGATTTTTTCCCCATTTGTTTAACTTGTTTGTCGCTACCTAAGGGAATGGCTACCATCCAGGCATGAAGTTCCATTCCTCTCTTGTGACATTCTTTTATAGCGAAAGCCAAGGGATCATAGCCTGGATCTTTATCAAAAGTTCCGGTGAGTGTTTCTGCAAAAGGTTCTTGAGAAGAGGGATATATGACATCATCGCGCAAACGTACTTGAAGAAGTATGGTGTTAAAATTGGCTTTTTTTAAAGCGTCGAGTTGATTGCATAATTCGGCTTTTTGCCGTTCTCTATTTATAGGAGAGTTGGCTTTAGTTTTAGGCCAGTCTAAACCACTAAGTGTAGTAATCCACACGGCTCTAGTTTCATATTTGGGATTATAGTCAACATTCGGAAAAGAATAACTCATATTTTGTGCTTGAGCCATTCCGGAATAAATGAAAGAAGCGAAAATGGAAACAAGAGAAAAGATGTTTATTAAGTTTGTTTTGTTTTGCATAGATTATATATTATAATTGACGCAAAGTTACGCTTTATTTAGTATTAATACGCAAAACTGAAGAAAAAAGGAAGGATGTGAATCTTGGGAATAAACATGGATATTTAATGATTATGATGTATATTTGCATCTTTAAAAAACGGAGTGTTTAGATTGCTCTATTTTAGAAACAAGATAAAATTTCTTCATGGAAAGAATAAGGAACTTTTGCATTATAGCTCATATTGACCATGGCAAGTCGACTCTTGCCGATCGCTTATTGGAGTATACTAATACAATACAAGTAACAGAAGGGCAGATGCTCGACGATATGGATTTGGAGCGTGAACGTGGTATAACGATTAAAAGTCATGCTATCCAAATGGAATATCATTATAAAGGCGAGAAATATGTTCTTAATCTGATAGATACTCCGGGACACGTGGATTTTTCTTATGAAGTGTCGCGTTCAATTGCTGCATGTGAAGGTGCGCTACTTATTGTAGATGCATCACAGGGAGTGCAAGCACAGACCATCTCAAATTTGTATATGGCTATTGAACATGATTTGGAGATTATTCCTATTATCAATAAGTGTGATATGGCTAGTGCTATGCCCGACGAGGTGGAGGATGAGATTGTGGAATTGTTAGGATGCAAGCGTGAAGAAATAATTCGCGCATCAGGTAAAACGGGTATGGGAGTAGAGGAAATTCTGCAAGCTGTGGTTGAGCGAATTCCACATCCTACAGGTGATGAAGAAGCTCCTTTGCAAGCTTTAATTTTTGACTCTGTGTTCAATTCATTTCGGGGTATTATTGCGTATTTTAAAATAGAGAACGGAATAATTAGGCAAGGAGACAAGGTGAAGTTTTTCAATACAGGGAAGGAGTATATGGCTGATGAAATCGGTGTGCTTAAGATGGATATGATTCCACGTAAAGAACTTCGTACTGGAGATGTAGGCTATATTATTTCAGGTATTAAGACTTCGCGTGAGGTAAAGGTGGGAGATACTATTACGCATATTGCACGCCCGTGTTCTGAAGCGATTGCTGGATTTGAAGAGGTAAAACCAATGGTTTTTGCTGGAGTTTACCCGATAGAGGCTGAAGATTTTGAGGACCTTCGTGCTTCACTTGAAAAATTGCAGTTGAATGATGCTTCGCTCACTTTCCAACCAGAGTCTTCATTAGCTTTGGGATTTGGATTCCGCTGTGGTTTTTTGGGATTGCTTCATATGGAAATCGTACAAGAACGACTTGACCGTGAATTTGATATGAATGTTATAACTACAGTGCCTAATGTGTCTTATAAAATATTTGACAAACAAGGACATGTGACAGAAGTTCATAATCCGGGAGGAATGCCAGATCCTACGTTAATAGACCATATAGAGGAACCTTATATTGATGCATCAGTGATAACGACCACTGATTTTATTGGTCCTATAATGACGTTATGCTTGGGAAAAAGAGGAGAGCTTATGAAGCAAGAATATATATCAGGAAATCGTGTGGAGCTTCATTATAAAATGCCTTTGGGAGAAATTGTGATTGATTTTTATGATAAATTGAAAAGTATATCGAAAGGGTATGCTTCTTTTGATTATCATCCATCGGAGTTTCGCCCATCAAAATTGGTGAAACTTGATATTCTTCTGAACGGTGAAGCTGTGGATGCTCTTTCTACTTTGACTCATGTGGACAATGCTTATGAATTGGGGCGTCGTATGTGTGAGAAACTAAAGGAACTTATTCCACGACAACAGTTTGAGATAGCTATTCAAGCGGCAATAGGTGCTAAAATTATAGCTCGTGAAACTATAAAAGCTGTAAGAAAGGATGTAACAGCCAAATGTTATGGTGGTGACGTGAGCCGTAAACGTAAATTGCTTGAAAAACAAAAAAGAGGAAAGAAACGTATGAAACAAATTGGTAATGTGGAAGTTCCTCAGAAAGCATTTTTAGCTGTATTGAAGTTGGATTGATATCTTGAAATAAAAATATGAGAGAATATTTGTTATTATGCATAATGAATATTCTCTCTTTGTAACAATAAAGACTTTTATAATAGCTAAATGTTATTAATTTGAACAAATAAATTATTGGATTTATTTGTTTCTCTTGATTTTGTTTACTTTTGTAGTTGCTATAGTACTGAACTTGTACTCTTATTATGAATAGTTATGCTATTGTGTAGTAGGTTAAGGTAATGAAACAAAGAAAATATATTCTAGTGTTATAATGGAGAAAAAAAGGGAAATTGCAAGATTGCTGGCAAAGAAGTATCACACACTTCCTGTGCCGTGTTTGGAAAAACTGGCAAGTGTGATTGTTCCTTTCAAAACTCGTAAAGGAGCAAAACTTTTAGAAGAAGGTCAGGTTCAGAATTATTTGCTTTATTTGGAGAAAGGATTGGTCCGACAATATTATTTTAAATATAAGAAAGAACTTACAGAACATATATCTTGCGATAATGATGTCGTAATTTGTTTGGAAAGTTTTTTAAGGCGTGTGCCTTCTAATTTGATAATTGAAGCTTTAGAAAATTCGGCAGTGTGGGGAATATCTTATGAGGATTTACAGCGTATAACGGCTGAGTCTTACGAAATAGAATTATTATATCGATCTATTTTAGAGCATTCTTTGGTTATGTCACAGCTGAAAGCAGATATGTTGCGTTTCGAACCTTCACATGTTCGTTATACGCGTTTGTTAGAAAGTTTTCCTGAGATAGTGAAACGTGCTCCTTTGGTATATATTGCTTCTTTATTGCAAATGACACCTGAAACCTTAAGTCGTGTACGCTCGGGCCAATTATAAATCGTTTTTTTCTCTTTTAATTTTTGAAAAAAAATCAGTAAAGGCCGAACTGATATCGTTTGAAAAAGGATTTTTTTTAACAAGATAGATATTGATCAACCAGAGTAATTTTTATAAGGTTATTTGGGTTATGGGAAGAATTGCTCTAGTTAAACTTGTTATTTTTATTGAGATATGCTAAAAATGCACAAATGAAAATTTTGGAATAGAGAGTTAAATCAGTGTGTTTTAATAGAAGTTTGTGATGAAAGTAATTGTAGCTTTTGATTCATTTAAAGGTTCGGCGAATTCTTTGGATTTAGCTCGGGCTGCAAAAGATGCTATTATTCGGGAAATTCCTGATTGTGAGGTAATTTATTTCCCTTTGGCAGATGGGGGAGAAGGTACTACAGAGGCTGTTTGTTATGGTCTTTCTGCAGAAGTAGTGCATTGCCATGTGCACGATCCTTTAAATAAGCCTTTAGAAGCTTCTTACGCCATTGCAAAAGGTGGTTTGGCCATTATGGAAATGGCTGCAGCTAGTGGTTTGCCATTAATACCACAAGAATATCGTAATCCGCTGTACACTACTTCTATTGGTACAGGTGAAATGATTATTGATGCCATTTCTCGTGGATGTCGTCATTTTATTTTAGGTTTAGGTGGTAGTGCAACTAATGATGCAGGTATGGGATTATTACATGCATTAGGAGTGCGCTTTTTGGATAATAAGAGACAATTATTAGAACCAATAGGTTTAAATCTTGGTAAAGTGATGGATATTGATGAATCAAGCATATTATCGGAGTTGAAAGATTGTTCGTTTACTTTGGCCTGTGATGTGTCTAATTTGTTTTTTGGGCCTCAAGGAGCTGCATGTATCTTTGCACCTCAAAAGGGAGCAAATGATGATGAGGTGATATTTTTAGATACGAGTTTGCGGCATTATGCCAATTTACTTAAAACTATTAAGGGGGTAGATGTTTCGCAAATTCCTGGTGCTGGTGCAGCTGGAGGAATGGGAGGAGGACTTTTGCCATTTTTATCTGCTTCTCTTTGTTCTGGTGTGGATATAATATTGGAAACCCTGCATTTCAAAGACGCTTTGGAAGGTGCTGATTTAGTGCTTACAGGTGAGGGTAAACTCGATCATCAAACTGTGATGGGAAAGGCTTTAGGAGGAATTCTACATATGTCTCATGTTGCAGGGGTGCCTGTTATTGCTTTGGGAGGTTGTGTAGAGCAGATAGAATTATTAAATCAATATGGATTTACTGCTGTTTTTTCTATTCAATCTTCTCCGGTGTCGTTAGAACAAGCTATGCAGACTTCTTATACATTGGAACGTGTTAAGCAAACAGTAGTTCAAATCATGCGTGTGATACAAAACTTTAAAATAAAAGGATAAATAAAAAACGAAGAGATAAATGAAAAATCTCTTCGTTTTTATTTAAGTTTCTAACTATTTTAATCTGCGGCATTTTTATACAAGAATCGCTTGATGCTTTTTTTAGGAGTTTTTTCAAATTCCTCATGAAATATCTTAATGCGAGAAACTTGGCAATATCCTGGAATTTGAGAGTTTAATGTCATGCGATTTTCTTCCATGATTTTTTCCATGTCTTGTTCACTCGTGATACCTTGTGCTTCAGCTTCTTCAAAATCTGGATATACTAAGCCTACTAATTTGTCATCTTTCTGAATAACAATAGACTCATTTACAAATTGTAGGTTATTTAGTTTTTCTTCTATCTCTTCAGGGTAAATGTTCTGTCCTGAGGGTCCTAGCAACATGTTTTTACTTCGCCCTTTAATGAAGACATTACCATCTTTATCAATGATGCCAAGGTCACCAGTGTGTAACCATCCATCTTTATCAATGACTTCGTTGGTAGCTTCTTCATTTTTATAGTATCCTAGCATTACGTTCATACCCTTACAGAGAATTTCTCCTACGATATGTTGAGGATCGGGGCTATCTATTTTTACTTCCATGCGAGGAGCTGCTTTTCCACATGAACCAGGTACAAAATTTTTCCAATCTTCATAGCAGATAATGGGAGCACATTCTGTCATGCCATATCCTACGGTATATGGGAAGTTTATCATTTTCAAGAAGTTTTCCACATCTTGATTGAATGCTGCTCCTCCGATGATGACTTCGTAGAAATTTCCGCCAAAAGATTGGATGACTTTTTCACGAACAGCTGTTTTGATTTTTTCGTTAATGATAGGGACTTTCAGCAAAATCTGCATAGTGGGAGTCTGAAGTTTGGGCAGTACGTTCTTTTTAATGATTTTCTCTATAATTAGAGGAACGGCAATAACAATGTTTGGCTTTACTTCAGAGAAAGCTTCAAAAATAATCTTAGGACTAGGTACACGTGTGAGGTAAAAAATATGGCAACCTACACAAAATTCGTATATAAATTCGAATGCCAATCCATACATATGTGCCATAGGGAGCATGGATACCAAACGGTCTCCTTTATGCAGAGTTAATACTTCATAGGCAAATTGAGTATTTGACCATAATGCTCTGTAAGGAATCATGACACCTTTTGAAAGACTAGTCGTTCCCGAAGTATAGTTTATCATAGCTAGCTGCTCGGGTTTTTCTAGTTCGTATTTAACATGCTCTTTTCGGAAGTTTTTTGGATATTTCTTGCCGAACATTTCATTAAGGTGTTCGCGAGCATACGTAAGCTTTTCTGTACGCGATACTAAAAGAGAATAATCATTTAATAGGATAATACCTTCAAGTGATGGCATTTCTTTTTCATTTATTTCAGGCCAAACCATATCACCGACCAGCAAGAGTTTTGCATCGGAATGATTAACGATGTAGTGTATATTCTCAGCCTTAAATTCATGAAGAACAGGAACTGCTACAGCTCCGTAAGTAAGGATTGCTAGGAATGCGGCACCCCATTGTGCACTGTTACGTCCACAAATGGCTATACGGTCGCCTTTTCCTACTCCACTTTCTTCGAATATGATATGTAGCTTTTCGATTTTTCGGGCAACATCTTTATATTGTAAAGTAGCGCCTCTATAATCGGTCAATGCATCGAGGTTCCAATGTTCTTTGATAGCACGTTCTATAAGGGCTATAAAACTTTGATTCATAATCTGCACATTTGATAAATATTTGTGCAAATGTATAATAATAAAGTGGTTTAGACAACTTATTTCAATAAAAAGAGAAAAGGTCAATAGACCCTTTCTCCAAATATTTTACTGCCTACACGTATTAGTGTAGCACCTTCTTCAATAGCTATTGGATAATCATGGCTCATACCCATAGATAATTCGTGGAAATCTGGATTATTTGCAAAGAATTGTTCTTTGGCAAATTCGAAGAAATGATGTAAAGATTGAAATTCCTTTCGTACTTGATCCAAATTTGTGGTATTACTGGCCATACCCATAACTCCATAAATAGAAACGTGATGTAGACGCTTCCAATCGGATTTTCTTAGCATCTCTGTACACTCGTCAAAGCTAAAGCCAAATTTGGTTTCTTCTTGCGCAATGTGTAATTGTAACAGACAGGGAATGACACGATTGTGCTTTTCCGCTTGCTTGTTTATTTCCGACAATAATTTGTAGGAATCTACACCATGAATGAGGGTTACATAAGGGGCTATATATTTTATTTTATTGGTTTGCAGATGTCCTATGAAATGCCATTGGATGTCATCAGGAAGCATTTCATGCTTTTCTGTCATTTCTTGTACCTTGTTTTCTCCAAAGATACGTTGCCCTGCATGGTAAGCTTCAAGTATTGCTTCTTTAGGGTGAAATTTGGAAACTGCCACAAGGCGGACATTGGTTGGCAGATTAGACAGTACCTGATTTAAATTTTTTTGAATATCCATATAGCAGTAAAGAATTAAATGTTTATAAATTTCATCGATTATCTTTTGTCGGCATCGGGAAATTCTGGTTTTACATCAGGTTCTGCAGAGTAGGGATATACATCCATGATAGCAGTTTCATTTACAGCAGCAATAGAATAGTCGGCCATTGTACCTTTCATTCCTTCATCCAATTTTTTTACAGCATCACGTAAATCGGCTGCTTGTACTAAAACCTGAGTAGATGTTTTTTTCTCTGCACCGCTTTTTTCATCGAGTGTAATGAAATAGAGTTTGCATTTAAACCAACGATCGGCAGCTTCTTCTTCGCAAAAGAACAGTTCACTATAGTTTGCTCTTTTAATGTCAGAAACTGTAAATTCTCCACTGATAAAAGGAGTCATTTCTTCAATGATTCTTGCTTCAGCTTCGGTAAAACTTAATGCGTCTACCAAATAAGGTTCAGTTACTTTTTTGTTAGTTCCGTTTTCTAATGTTTTTTCGTAGCGTATCTTACATTCAAACCATGTGTGCATTGCCATAATTTTCTGTTGTTTGTATTATTGTATTTTATTTTAATGGAATTTTGTTGATTCGGTTTTGATGACGTCCACCTTCAAATTCGGTATTAAAAAATTCTTCCATGATGGCAGAAGCAGTTTTTGTATCAATAAAACGTCCTGGCATGACTAATACATTGGCATTATTATGCTGACGACATAGATGAGCTATTTCTGGAATCCAACATAATCCGGCACGTATATTCTGATGCTTGTTGAGTGTCATGCTAATGCCTTCTCCGCTTCCACAAACAGCTATTCCTGGAAAACATTCGCCTTTTTCAATTCCTTCTGCTAAAGCATGTCCAAAATCAGGATAATCACAACTGTCTGTGTTATAGGTTCCATAATCTTTATAAGAAAGGTTGTGTTCACTCAACCACTGTTTTACATATTCTTTTAGTTCAAAGCCTGCATGATCGGAGGCTAATCCTATAATTTTAGTTTCCATAAATCTATTGTTTTTTTGTTCTATGCAAATTTCGCAATTAATATTTGTTCGGACAAATATATTAAAGCAAGGATGTGATGAAAAATAAAACAGCTATCACAATCCTTGTATCTTTTTTAGGAAAGGAATCGTAATAGCTGTTTTAAGAGTTTAATAGATTATTTAAAGCATAGATTTTACTTGGTTATAAACGTTTTCTGCAGTAAATCCAAGCTTTTCATCAAGTACTTTATAAGGTGCAGAGAAACCGAAAGACTCTAAACCGAATACTTTTCCGTTAACTCCTACTAATCCTTCCAGGTTGACTGGTAAACCAGCAGTAAGACCAAAAATTTTAGCATCTTTGGGGAGTATACTATTTTGATAATCTTCGCTTTGACTGCGGAATAATCCTTCAGAGGGGACAGAAACTATACGAACTTTTATTCCGTCTTTATGGAGTAATTCGGTACCAGCTAATAAAGTTGAAACTTCAGAACCAGAAGCTACAAGGATAACATCTGGATTCTCATCAGAACCGGCAACAATGTAAGCTCCTTTTGCTACTTGTGTATAGTCATTTCCTTCAGGCAAATTTTTTATATCTTGACGTGAGAAAATAAGAGCAGTAGGAGTAGTGTTGTTTTCCATTGCCAGTTTCCATGAAATAGTCGTTTCTTCAGCATCGGCTGGACGAAGAACTAGCATGGAATTATGTCCTTTATGATTCTTAAGTTTTTCCATTAAGCGAATCTGGGCTTCTTGTTCTACTGGTTCATGGGTAGGACCGTCTTCACCAACGCGGAATGCATCATGTGTCCAGATAAATTTAACTGGTAACTCCATTAATGCCGCCATACGTACAGCTGGTTTCATATAGTCGGAGAATACAAAGAATGTAGCACAAGCAGCGATAACACCTCCATGAAGTGCCATACCTAAACAACAGCAAGCCATAGTAAGCTCAGAAACTCCAGCTTGGAAGAAAGCTCCAGAGAAATCACCATTGGTAAAGGCATGTGTCTTTTTTAAGAAACCGTCAGTTTTGTCAGAGTTAGATAAGTCTGCTGATGCGACAATCATATTTTCTACTTGTGTTGCTAATGTGCTGAGTACGGTTGCGGAAGCTCCACGTGTAGCAGAATTAGGCTTTTGTTGTATACTGTTCCAGTCTACTTTAGGAGTTGCATTGTTAAACCATGCCTCCATTTTTGCTGCAAGTTCAGGGTTGGCTTTAGCCCATGCTTCTTTTGCTGCATATTTTTCAGCAACGATTTTTTTCAATTCAGTAGCACGTGCTGCATAGAGTTCTGCAACATCTGGGAATATATGAAATGGATCTTCAGGATTACCACCTAAATTTTTGAGCGTGTTGATATAGGCGTCTCCTCCAAGGGGGGCACCATGAGTTGCGCAATTAGCTTCATAGCTAGAATTGTCGGCTTTACGTGCTCCTTTACCCATTATGGTTTTTCCAATAATAATGGTTGGTCGCTTGGTTTCAGCTTGTGCCTCACGTAATGCTTTACGAATTTGGTCTACGTCATTACCGTTGATTTCAATTACGTGCCAGTTCCAAGCAGCATATTTTTTTGCTACATCTTCGCATGTTACTGCATTGCATGATGTCGATAATTGGATATCATTAGAGTCATAGAACATAATCAAATTATCCAATCCTAAATAACCGGCAACACGTCCAGCTCCTTGTGAGATTTCTTCTTGTACACCACCATCAGAAATGTATGCATAGATCGTTTGATTCATAACATCACCAAAGCGTGCTTTCAAGAATTTAGCAGCAATAGCAGCACCTACAGCAAACGTATGTCCTTGTCCTAAAGGACCAGAGGTATTTTCAATACCACGCATGATGTCCACTTCTGGATGTCCCGGAGTAGGACTTCCCCATTGACGGAATTGAGCCAACTCGTCCATTGTGAATTTACCGGTCAAAGCCAAAGTGGAGTAAAGCATAGGAGACATGTGCCCAGGATCAAGGAAGAAACGGTCGCGACCTTCCCAACGTGGATTCTCGGGATCATAAATAAGAAACTCTGAAAATAATACATTTACAAAGTCTGCACCGCCCATAGCACCACCAGGGTGTCCGGATTTGGCTTTTTCAACCATTGATGCAGCCAATATGCGGATATTATCGGCTGCATGGTTCATTACTTTATTATCATTCATAATAGTAATATATTAATAGTTTTAATTTAAGCATGGCTAATTGTCAGGCTTTCTTTTACCGTTACAAAGATAGCTTTTTGTACTTAAATTATGGTGAGGATAGAATTTGTTTTTAATTACATTCGTTTTTAAATTGTACAGCTGCAGTTTCTATTGGTAAACATTTTTTGTAATTTTCAATATATAAGTTGAAACCTGCAACATCTTCAGGAGTAGGAGCTATTTCTGTTCCATTTCCTTGAGTGAAAACATATTTGTCTAAGAAATCAGCAAGTGATAGTCGTTCTTTGTTGTTTATTAAGAATGAGGCAAGTAAGGCAATACCCCAAGCTCCACCCTCGCCAGCAGTTTCCATAACAGAGATAGGAGAGTTTATAGCAGCTGCTAAGATTCTTTGTCCTACACCTTTGGTTTTGAAAAGACCTCCATGCCCTGTAATTCTATCAACTCTAATTTTTTCTTCGTTGAAGAGGATATCATTGCCTATTTTAAGAACTCCAACAGAAGCATATAAATGGGCACGCATAAGATTGGCAAGATTAAATTTGTCATTGGCTGAACGTACAAATAAAGGTCTGCCTTCTGTAAGCCCAGTAATGGGTTCTCCTGATATGTAGTTATATGAAATAAGTCCTCCACAATCAGTATCACCTGTAAGTGCGTGATTATAAAGTTTTTCAAAGATGTGATTCATATCAACAGGAATACCTAATAGTTCTTGATATTCTTTGAATAAATTAACCCATGCATTTAAATCGGAGGTGCAGTTGTTGCAATGTACCATGGCTACCAAACTTCCATCAGGAGTTGTTACCATATCAATCATTTCATATGGTTTTGATAATTCTTTCTCCAAAACAATCATGGAGAAAGAAGATGTTCCTGCTGAAACATTTCCAGTGCGTTGTTTTACAGCATTAGTTGCTACCATTCCTGTTCCGGCATCACCTTCTGGAGGGCAAACAGGAATTCCTGCTTTTAAATGTCCTGATGGGTCTAGCTTTTTTGCTCCGTCAATGGTAAGACTTCCCGCATTCTCTCCAGCAGAGAGTACTTTAGGTAGTATGTCTGTTAATTTCCAATCAAGATTCTTAGAAGCTATTAGGTTATCAAACTTATGAATCATTTCTGCTGAGTAATTTTTAGTTTCAGCATCTATTGGAAGCATACCTGAAGCATCGCCAATCCCTAATACTTTTTGTCCAGTTAATTGCCAGTGAATATAGCCTGCAAGTGTTGTGAAATAGTTTATTTCTTGAATATGTTTTTCATTGTTCAAGATAGCTTGGTATAGATGTGATATGCTCCATCTAAGAGGTATATTATAATGGAAAAGTTTAGATAACGCAGTAGCAGCAGCTCCTGTGTTTGTGTTTCTCCAAGTACGGAAAGGGACTAGGATTTTATTTTCTTTGTTAAATGCCATGTATCCATGCATCATAGCGCTGATACCGATGGCAGCTAAAGATTTTATTTCGGTATTATATGCGTTTTTTACATTTTCTCGAAGGTCAGTATAGCAGTTTTGTAGTCCATTCCATATATCTTCTATGCTATATGTCCATAGTCCATCAATTAATTGGTTTTCCCAACTGTGGCTTCCTTGGGCAATAGGCTTGTTCTCTTCGTCAATTAAAACAGCTTTAATTCGTGTAGAACCGAATTCTATTCCAAGAATAGCTTTTCCTGTTTCAATGGTCGATTTAGCATCTTTCATATAACTTGTATTTATGGTGTAACAATAATATTAAAATTTACTCATGTTGAATAGATATTTC